>Ga0129299_1003365_pt1 | contig 10451 bp, 9 predicted proteins | sample ConPoolayeCmetaG_FD_94477 | JGI IMG/M metagenome (GOLD analysis project Ga0129299, IMG submission 94477) | Hot spring microbial mat communities from California, USA to study Microbial Dark Matter (Phase II) - Cone Pool mat layer C metaG ... | reverse complement strand
CGTTCAGACAATCGCGTTCGCTGTAGATGCGCACGCCTGCCGGCCCTCCGTGGACGAAAAAGTAATACGCGGTGGCCGGCGCAGTCGTGCTGTCGCCCAGCAGCCAGCCGCCCGGGCCGCTGCGTTCCATCGCCGTCTGTGCAAAATCAGCCGCAGACCTATCGTGGCAGCGCCAGGGCCAGAAAAAGTACTTGTACTCGTCACGGCAGGGCAGGTCGCGCAAGCGCGGCCCGAGAAGCTGGTGTCGGCGGGCCCAGTATGGAAACTGCCAGTACACCACCGCCGGCCACAGCGCCTGCGCGATCAGCACAACCATCACCGCGGCCCGGGCCCGTCCGCCGCGAACCCGGCGCCACAGACGATCCACCCCCAGCCCGAACCACAAGGCTACCAGGGCGCAGATCGGCACGAAATACGTGTAAAGATCGACAATCGGGTAGCGACCGACGAATACCCCGATGATCAGCGTCTGCCCCAGCAACACCCGCCTGAACAGACGCCGACGCCGACGCGCCGGCCGCAGCAACCCGAAAAGCCCCAGCGGCACCGCCAGCGTAGGGAAATTGTAGCCCAGCGTAAGAACCGCCAGCGCGAGCTGCCGCGAGGAGATTCTCAGGTTAAGCACCTCCTGAGCCCAGCCGCGAGAACCCGCGCCGCCTCCGAAAAACGCCGACCGCAGCGTCTCCACGACATCGCCGCTGCCCTGATAGTGGTGCACGACGAGCGTCCAGTACGGCGACGCAGCGACGACCCACAGCCCAGCGCAGACGACCAGCCACCGGGCGCCCAGCTTGCGCCGGGCAACCCGCTCCACCAGCAGAATCGCGTACGTCGCGAGAGTGAGCAGCCCGAGCAGATGGTCGGCCACATGCAGGCCGTTGACCGCGAACAAGGCCGCCAGCAGCCAGGGCCGGCCCGACCGCGTGTAGCGCAGCAGCAGACACCACTCGATGGTCATCAGTGCCGCGGCCAGCGTGTACGTCTCGGTGATAACCGACATCTGCCAATAGCTATGCGCGGTCAGCAGCCCCGTGCCCGCCAGGACCGCCGCCAGCGGATTGCGCGTCAGGCGGAGGACCAGCCCCGTCAGCATCCCCACGCCAACTGCCCCGCAGGCCGCAGAGAGCAGATTAAGCCGGTAGGCCGGCTCGCCGACCGACAACCGCATCAGCCCCCGGCCCACCCAGTAGTGCAGCGGATGCGACAGGGCCAGCCCCCGCCGATGCTCCAGTTGCCCGGTCAGTATCCTTAACTGATGGTTCCCGGAGTCCTGCCACTCGACGCCCGGGGCGCAGGTCGCGGCGTAAACAACCATCGCCAACAGGCCCCAGGCGACCGGCAGCCACCGGGCCTTCCGGGCAGCCGTGATACCGGCCGGCTTCAGCCCTTGAACACTGGCCACGGCTTTCGCCACCGCCGCACCCCAAGCTGTCGAACCGCCCCGTCGGCGGGCCTCCAGGCCTCAGGTCGAAGCCCGCAGGATCCACGGCACCGCGACGACCTGGTCGTTTAGTCAGCTCGCCTCCGACTGTACCGGCTTGCACCACGGGCGTAAACTCCGCACCCCGTTGCCGCCCAGCTCCGGCGACCCGGAAGGCGAGGTACATGCTCGGACGATAGAATCCCTTGGGCAATGCGAGGAGAACGCGGTGCTGCGCAGGTTCCCGGCCGAGCTCGAACTACAGCGCAGGGTGATAGAAGCCCAGGCGCGCGCCGAAGGCCTGGACTTCTTCGAAACCGTCTTCGAACTGGTGGATTTCGAGCAGATGACGCAGATCGCGGCCTACGGGGGGTTCCCGCAGCGGTACCCGCACTGGCGCTTCGGGATGGAGTACGAGCGGCTGCGCAAGCAGCACACGTACGGGCTGAGCAAGATCTACGAGATGGTCATCAACAATGACCCATGCTATGCGTACCTGCTGGCGGACAACGAGCTGGTCGACCACAAGACGGTCATGGCCCATGTGTACGCCCACTGCGACTTCTTCAAGAACAACGTCTGGTTCAGCAAAACCAACCGGAAAATGATGGATGGGATGGCCAACCACGCCACCCGCGTCCAGCGGCACGTGGAGCGCGAGGGCTACGCCGCGGTCGAGGCGTTCATCGACACCTGTCTGTCGCTGGAGAACCTGATCGACCCGTACGGGCCTTTCGTGAAGCGCCAGCCGGAGGCCCACGTCCGGCGAATCGACGGGCCGCAGCCACGGACGGAGCCCCAGGTCTCGCGCTTCCCGGCCAAGCGGTACATGGACCGCTATATCAACCCCCCGGACATGCTGCGGGCCGAGCGCGAACGGGGCTTACGCGAGGCCGCCGAGCGCCGGCGCGCCTTTCCGCCCGCCCCGGAGCGGGACGTGCTGCTCTTCCTGCTGCGCCACGCGCCGCTGGAGGACTGGCAGGCGGACCTGCTGGACATCGTGCGAGAGGAGGCGTACTACTTCGCCCCGCAGGCCCAGACCAAAATCATGAACGAAGGCTGGGCCACCTACTGGCACTCCTACCTGATGACCCGCTACCACCTCCGCGACGACGAGCTCGTAACCTACGCCGACCACCACGCCGGCACGCTGGCCAGCTCGCCCGGGCGGCTGAACCCATACAAACTGGGCGTCGAGCTCTTTCGCGACATAGAGGAACGCTGGAACAAGGGCCGCTTCGGTAAGGAATACGAGGAGTGCGAGTCCCTGGAACAGCGCCGACGGTGGGATACCGGCCTTAACCAGGGCCGAACCAAAGTCTTCGAGGTCCGCCGGGTACACAACGACGTCACCTTCATCGACGAGTTCTTGACACCCGAGTTCGTAGATCGCCACCAGCTTTACCACTATCGTCGGGACCCCAGCACCGGCCGGATGGTGGCAGTCGAACGGGACTTCCGGCAAATCAAGCAGACCCTGCTTTTCATGCTCACCAACCAGGGCCAGCCATATATCTACGTGGTGGACGGGAACTACGCCAACCGGGGCGAGCTCTACCTGGCCCACAAGCATCTGGGCGTGGACCTGGACATCAAGTACGCCTGCGAGACGCTCAAGAACCTGCGGAAACTGTGGCGGCGGCCGGTGCATCTCCAGGCCCGCCTCAAGGACGACATGCTGTTGTTCTCGTGCGCGGACGAGGACGTCAAACACCAGAAAATAACCGAGGACCTGCCGCAGCCCGCCCACAAAAACATCGCCTGAGCGACGCACGGGGTCTTGCACGCCCGACGAAAGAACCGATACAATGTCACCGTCCGACTGTCGATTGGCCTCTGGTGGACTGGTTCTGCCGGTGACGTCACCGCATCCTCCAAGCCTTCGCATCAGTCAGTCCATCAGGAGCCTTCTCCGATGACGAACATCTACGTGGGGAACCTTCCGTACGGCACCACGCCCGACCAGTTGCGCACCCTCTTCGCCGAATACGGCTCGGTCGACCGGGTGAGCCTGATTACCGACCGGGCGACCGGGCGGCCGCGCGGCTTCGCCTTCGTCGAAATGCCCGACGAGGAGGCCGCCCAGGCCGCCATCCAAGCCCTCAACGGCACCGAAATGGGCGGCCGTACCCTCACCGTCAACGTGGCCAAACCCAAGACCGAGCGGCCGCGCACCGGCGGCGGCGGCGGGGGAGGCGGTCGCCGCGGCGGCGGATACGGAAACCGCTAGCACAACCGCACTACGGATAAAACCAGGCAGCTACGATAGCGCGGGCCGGCGTCTTGGCCCGCGAGTACTTAACCGCAGCTAACTGCTGAAACCGGAAGGGGTTACGGTCCGGAACCGGCCTACAGCTCCCAGTCAGGAGTCCAAGGCAGGTCCTTTCCGTTGCCCGTCCACTGGGTGTTGTCGGCCTGGTCGGGCCCCTCGAACTCCTGCCCGAAACCGATCACGCCGTCCGGCTCAACCTTGTACCCAAGCTGCTTCAGCGTGTGCAGCCGGGCGTGACCGTCCAGCCACAGCACCGCCGCCAAACCCCCGTGCCGCGGATCCGCCGCCGTCCGCGATTGCGGCGAGGCGTCGATGTTGGCCATTTCCCCGTTGACGGGGTCGACCCGCGGCGGGTCCAGGTTGAAGCCCTCGTTGCCGAACCGGTCCGCGTCGCGGGAATCGTCCACGTACTCCCGACGCTGCACGGTGGGCCAGGAAGCGGCGGTACCCATGCAATCGGCCACCGCCACGGTGCGCGACGGATATTTGATCTGCGCCAGCCGCACGGCCCAGTTCTTATAGGAAAGCGGGTCGTGCTCGTCGAGCAGCCGCGAGTTGCCCAGGAAGTGGTAATTCCACCCATAGGCCCCGTTGCGCTCATCCGTCCATCCGGGAACCTCAGGGCAGACATATATCGGGTAGGCGTAGTTCTGCATATCCCCCGGCTCGCCGAACATGTCCGTCTGGTTCTTGCACCCCTTGGGATCGGCAAAAGGCGGCAGATTGACCGCCACACTCATCATCGCCAGGAACGTCGGCCGGAACTTGGCGGCGCCGAAGAGCATCGCGTAGGCGTTGCAATTGTCAATCTTCGGCAGCCGGCTGGGCAGCAGCGCGTCCTCATACTCGGTCGCGTAAATGGATATGCCCTGCCCCAGCACGTGCAGATTCGCCAGACATTTGGTGGCCCGCCCCTTCTGGCGCACCCCCTGCAACGCCGGCAGCAGAATGCTGATCAGAAGCGCAATGATCGCAACGACGACGAGCAGCTCGATCAGGGTGAAGGCTCTGAAGACCCCCGACCCCGCGGCCACTCTTGCTGCTTGCTTGTTCGTATGCATAATGGTTCAAGTCTAGCCCCCGCCAACGTCCCGGTCAAAGAAATCTCGCCCGCCCGAACACCCCTTCCGGCCTTCCCTGACCGCCGCGAATTCACGCCCGTCCCGTGTCGCCCTCCCTTCAGGGTCGTATAATTCGCACAGGCGCGGGCTGTGTCTCGCGGCCGGTATGTACGCACTTCGCCGGCCGGCCGCCGGTGCGACGGAGACGCCCTGATGAGCAGAATCCGCTTACTCGTACGATCGGCAAGCTGGACCTTGTGCTTGCTGACTTCGGCCTGCATCGGCACGCCGGCCGACAACGGATCGTCGTCCGGCTCGCGGCTCCTCCTGCACATCGAGCCGACCGAGCTGACCGCCGCCGTCCAGGCCAGCCCCTATCAACAACCGCTCTCCGCCGACGGTGTCAGCCCGCTCCGCTGGGGCGTCACCGACGGCAGCCTCCCGCCCGGACTCACCCTGAATACCCGCACCGGCACCATCACCGGCACGCCCACCGTCGCGGGCACCTTCATCTTCACCATCGCCGTGCAGGACAGCTCCTTCCCCGTCCGCCGCGGCGAGCAGCCCTACTCCCTCAACGTCATCCCCCGGCTGCTGATCAACCCGCAGTTGGAACCCGCCCGGAAAAACAGCCCCTACGACTTCACTGTCCAAGTGACCGGCGGCGTTCCGCCATACCGCTTCAACGTCGTCGGCCTGCCCGCCGGCCTGAGCTTCGAGGAGCCGACCGGTCGCATCTTCGGCACGCCGCTCAATGCAAATCCCGACCTGCCGCTGCTCATTACCGCAACAGACAGCGGCACGCCGCAACAGGAGGCCAGCGCGGCGGCGACCCTGGTGATCAAGACGGAGGCCGTAAGCATCACGACCGCGCAGTTGCCCGGCGGTGCGGTGGGCAACCCCTACAATGCCAAGATTGAGGCCGCCGGCGGCATACCGCCGTACCGCTGGGCGATCATCGCCGATGTGCTGCCGGACGGCCTGCGGCTGAACACGGCGACCGGCGTGGTCTCCGGCACGCCGAGAAGCGCGGGCGCCTGGGCATTCTCGGTGCAGGTGACGGACGCAGATGAGCCCGCCTCGTCGCATTCGCGCGGGTTTACCATCACGATCGCCCCGTGAGCTCGGCGGAACGCATGGCGGCATGGAGGAGCCCACATGAACTCGCACGCTGGTAAAGCCGGGATAATCAGAGGCCGCCGGTGCGTCTTGCTCGTGCTCCTGGCGACGGGCCTGTGCACCGGCACGACCTGCACGTTCACGCTTCACGGCGACGACGACGGCATCGGCGGCAGCGCCAGCACCGGCAACTACGTCCCGCTCGACCAGGCGGACGCAACCATCACCATCGCAGAGTCATCGGATTCGGACCAGGCAGACGTGACGGCCCGCATCACCCAGCGCTTCGGGTTCACCGTGCGCTTGCAGGAAGGGCAGGACATCGCCGTCAACGGCCAGTCGCTGACCGGCCCCGACTACGAAGGCTACTACCGCGCAACCGTGCCGGCGGCAAGCCAATACATCGTGACCGTAACCGAACCGCAGCGCGGCGTGCTGAACACGACGATCGCTTCGGCGGGCAGTCTGGAGATCACCTCGCCCGCCGCTCTGGCCGGAGCGTCGCTCTCGGGCTTCACGATCACCTGGTCCGGAGCGAACCCCGGCCTGAACGTCCTCATCACGCTTACGCAGACGCTGTTCGGTGATGAGATCGAGGCGCAGTTCGGCCCATTCGCGGACACGGGCAGCCACACGCTGGATTACGAAGACCTGGGCGACTTCCGCCAGGGCGCCGCTCTGCTGATCACCGTGACGCGCCTGCGCGAGCAGCAGACGATCAACGGCTTTAGGAGCGGCACGCTGACCGCGGAGTGTTCTGATACCGTCGCCGTCACGCCAACGCCATAATGCGGCTGTTTCCGACGCTCGATGTCACCAGCCGGGCGGACGCTGCCCATCTGCCTGCCTGCCGCGCTACAGGTCAGCAAACAACGCATCGACGAACGTCTGCGGGTCGAACGGCTCGATGGCGTCGATGGTCTCGCCCAGACCGACAAACTTGACCGGGATGTCGAGCTGGTCACGGATTCCAACCACGATCCCGCCCTTGGCCGAGCCGTCCAGCTTCGCCAGAAACAGCCCGGTCACCTCGGCAACCTCGGAAAACACCTTCGCCTGATTGATCGCGTTCTGCCCGACCGTCGCGTCCAGCACCAGAATCACCTCATGCGGCGCCTCCGGGATGCGCTTCTGCACCACGCGCTTGATCTTGCCCAGCTCGCGCATCAGGTGCTCCTGCGTGTGCAGCCGGCCCGCGGTGTCCAGCACCAGCACGTCGATCCCCCGCGCGATCGCCGCCTCGCAGGCGTCGTAAGCCACAGCACCCGCGTCGCTGCCCGGCTGATGCTTGACCAGCGCAACGCCCACGCGCTCGGCCCAGATGCCGAGTTGCTCGATCGCCGCCGCCCGGAACGTGTCGCAGGCCCCCAGCAACACCGTGTGACCTTGCTTCTTCAGGTAATACGCCAGCTTGGCCACGCTGGTGGTCTTGCCGGAGCCGTTGACCCCGACTACGAAAATGACCGTCGGCGGCCGCTGGGCGAAACGCACCGCCCGCTCGTCGGGCTTCCAGGTGTCAACGATCCGCGACTTCAGGAACGGGAGGATCTCCTGGGCCTCGCGGATCTGCCCGGCCTTCCACGCAGCGCGGATTTCCTGCTGGAGCGCCGCCACCGCCCGCGGACCCATGTCCCCCGTCAGCATCGCATCCCCAAGCTGCTCGAGCAGCTCCTCGTCGATCTTGCGGCCGACAGCCAGAACGCTGCGCAGACCGGAAGCGATCCGCTCCCGAGTCTTCTGCAAACCCTTCTTAAGTATGTCGAAAAGTCCCATGGTCGGCTTCTCATCCACCCGCTGCCGGGCACGCCGTCGGCGGTCGCCCTCCGCAGCGACCAACCACCTTCGCTGCCCGGCGCCGGCGACTCAGCTCCCCTCATCCTGCTCCCCGCCGCGCCGCGTGCCGATGCCGAGCTGGCGCCGGTTCGCATCCAGCACGGCGTTCACGAAGGCCGGCGAGTCCTCGCCGCCGAACACCCGGGCAAGTTCGACCGCCTCATTAATCACCACTTCGGCGGGCGTCTCGGGGTGTTCCAGCAGCTCATGCAGGCCAAGACGCAGGATGTTCCGGTCAGTCGGCGGCATGCGGGCAACCGACCAATCGGTGGCGGTTCGCTCGAGCAGTTGGTCATACCTGTCCCGCCCCGCCCAGGCCCCGCTGGCAAGCTGACGCGCGAACGTCAGCGTCTCCGCGGACGGCCGACGACCGAACGACAAATCGGCATGCACCTGCGTATCGCGCAGGAAATCGTCCAGTTGTTCACCGAACGCATCGCCCAGCGAGTCAAACAGACACAACGCTTGCAATGCCAGCATCCGGGCTCTGGAGCGTTTGCGGCGAACCATAACCACGCCACCAGCCGCCGCTCCCCTAAGCCTTCCCGATCTGCGGCAGCAGGTTCGCCATCTCAATCGCCGCCAGAGCCGCATCCGCCCCCTTGTTGCCGGCCTTGGTACCGGCCCGATCGACGGCCTGCTCCAGCGAATCGGCGGTGACGATCCCGAACGTGACCGGCACGCCCGTAGCCAGCGACGCCTGCGCGATGCCCTTGGCCACTTCGGCGGCCACATACTCAAAATGCGGCGTCTGGCCGCGGATCACACAGCCGAGGCAGATGACCGCAGCGTAGCGGCCGGTCGCCGCCAGCTTCTGCGCGGTCAGCGGAATCTCCCACGATCCGGGGACCCACACCTGCGTCAGGTTCTTCTCGTCGGCCCCGTGACGAACCAGGGCGTCAACCGCCCCGCTCAGCAGCCGCGAGGTGATGAACTCGTTCCAGCGGGCGACCACCAGCGCGAAGCGGTGGGGCGCCGCATCCAGCTTGGCCGAAAGTACCTGGGGCATCGGCTCGATCCTTTTCCTGCCTGCAACGGTCGCCGGGCAGTTTAGTCCGGCGCCGACCCTGCGGCAATTCCCGGCGGCCAGCTAACAGGCGGGACCGGCCGCCAGCCCGCCCCCAAGCGGCCGGCCCCGGCCACATGAGGTCGCCGGACTCGCCAAAAGCGCAAGACGAAGCTCGGGCCCACAGGCAAGACGCCTTGCGGTTCGGGCCGAGCCCAAAAGTGTGGATGCCGCAACCTCGCCCAGCTTGACCTACAATACCAGTCACGCCGGTCGACGCTTCGTCCGGCAGGACAGGTACCCATGGGCGTGGCAGCACACGAAACGACGACCCCCGGCGGACGGCGGTGGCGATGGCTGCTTCTGCTCGCTTTGGCCAGTGCCCTGGCGTATCCGATCACTGAGCTCGCCCCCGCCGCCCTGCGCCGGCAGGAGCAACGCGCCCTGCTGCGCATGCTGCGCTCGCCACAACCGATACTGCGCAAGCAGGGTGCCTGGCTCACTCTAGAGCACCAAAAGGGCCAGGCCATCGAGTACATCGCCCGGCAATTGGCCGCCCGGGCCGAGGAAAACCCAGACGTACGCGAGTGCTACGTCTACGCGCTCGGCTATAGCGGCCAGCGGCAATACTTCGGGGTCGTCGCCGAGATACTGCTCTCGGACGACAGCGGCTACGTGCGTCAGGCGGCCTGGCTGGCGCTCGCGCGTCTGGATCCGAAGCAGTTCATGACCCTGGACCAGGCCCGGCCGCCCTCCGACGACCTGTGGGACCAGATCGGACGCTCGATCGCACGCTTGGAGGTCGGCGACGTACGCGACATCCCCAAGCTGCTCCGATGGGCCCAGACCGCCAGCCCCGACCAGCGGCTGGTGGTTTGTGCGGCGTTGTACCGGAGTGTCCGGCCGCTGGTCGAGGCGGCCGGCCGCTGGCCGCTCGGCATGGACGTCGCCGAGGGACAGCTCTGGCCGCCGGCACTGCTGGAGGAGGTTGGCCGACGCTGCGCCAAACTGGACCTGCAACGGCTGGCCGAGGACACCCGACCGCACCTGGCCGGGGCCGCCCTCGTTCGCCGAAATGCCTATCGCATGACCAGCGCCCGCAACTGGATCGCGTGGCTGCTCTCCCGGTTCTAGCCGGCAAGGGTGAAGGGCGTTGAGCCGGCAGAGCAGCGCTCCTCGCTCTGATCGTATGCTGGCAGTCTGAGCCCCCGGGCGCAACGTAATAGGGACCCGTCCTCTCCGACCTGAGGACGGGTCCCGGGCCAAGTTGGCGAGAAGGGCGAGCCGAACATCAACCCGCCAACTCTTCTCCACCCTGTGTGAAGAAGTCTGTCCACCCAACTAAACCGGCCAGCCGGCCCGGCTATTCCAGCCGCCGGGGTATTCTTGTAAGCTGTTGCCCATTTGACGCTTGGAGCAACCAGTTGCCGCAGAAGCCAACCGTATTCAGCGCACACGGACGACAGTGGCGCGACTTCTGTTACGTCTACCCCGTGATCTCCAGACGCGCCCGCGGCCTGAGCATCGGCGTCAACCTCAGCCCCGGTGCCCAGTGCAACTTCGACTGCGTCTACTGCCAGGTGGACCGAACCATACCTCGCCTCAACAAACCCGTAGACCTGGCCGTCCTGGGCAGCGAACTACGCACCGTCCTGGCCCGTTACCCCGCCCTGTTCGAGGAGCCGGAGTTCCGAGCCACCCCGCCCGAATACCGACGCCTCAACGACGTCGCCTTCTCCG
>Ga0129299_1003364_pt1 | contig 10452 bp, 10 predicted proteins | sample ConPoolayeCmetaG_FD_94477 | JGI IMG/M metagenome (GOLD analysis project Ga0129299, IMG submission 94477) | Hot spring microbial mat communities from California, USA to study Microbial Dark Matter (Phase II) - Cone Pool mat layer C metaG ... | reverse complement strand
TGCGGCTTTTTACATTCAGGGGGTAATTATTTTTTGTTATGAATACGGCGGTTGCAGTTTTTCCTGGTTCGTTTGATCCGCTTACCGCGGGACATGTCGATATTGTGGAGCGGGCTTTAAGGATTTTTGAACGGGTAATTGTTGCGGTTTTGAACAATCCTGAAAAAACAACTTTATTTACCGTGGATGAGCGCCTGGATCTAATTGAGCAACAATTCAGGGATTATAAAGGGCGGGTCACGGCGCAAAGCTTTTCGGGGCTTTTGGTGGAATTTGCCAAGCGTGTTCAAGCCGGGGTTATCTTGAGGGGTTTGCGAGCAATTAGTGATTATGATTATGAGGCTCAGATGGCTCTGGTCAATAAGAATCTTTGTGAAGACATTGAGACTTTGTTTTTGACTGCGCGTGAACAAAATTCATATGTAAGTTCCAGTGTAGTGAAACAAGTGGCTAAGCTGAAGGGTGATGTGTCGAGTATGGTGACTCCAGTGGTGGAGGCGGCGCTAAAGAGAAAGTTTAAGTATTGAAAAAGAAGAGGCGTTTTTTTAGGAGTTTTAAGGAAGGAGGGAATGTGACTTTTATTAATAGGATGTCGCGCTCCTTGAAACCAAGCGAGACGCTGGCCATTAAGGCCCGTGCGGCTGAACTTAAGGCGCAGGGCCGCACCGTGATTGATCTTAGTGCCGGCGAGCCGGATTTTGATACCCCGGAATTCATCAAGCAGGGCGCTAGAGAGGCTTTGCAGCAGGGGAAGACTCGTTATACCAGCGCGGCTGGGATTATCGAGTTGCGGCAAGCGATTGCAGAAAAACTAAGGGCTGAAAACGGGTTAGACAACGCCGAGGCCGGTTCGATTATTGTCACTAACGGCGGGAAGCAAGCCTTGCACGAATTTTTTGCAGTTGTCATTGAGCCGGGCGACGAAGTCATTATACCGGCCCCCTATTGGGTCAGTTACCCGGCCATGGTTGAAATTCCAGGGGGCAAGGTGGTGGTGGCCAAAACCGGCCCGGAGACGGGCTACAAAATAAGCGCTGCGCAGTTGTCGGCTTTGATCAGTAAACGTACTAAGTGTGTGATCATCAACAGTCCATCTAATCCTACCGGTGCCGGTTACAGTGCCGCGGAGATGAGAGAGTTGGGCAAAGTGATCGCTGAAACGCAGGCCTTGGTCTGCTCGGACGAAGTTTATGAGAAGATTACTTACAGCGGCTTTGAGTTTGTATCCTTTGCCAAGGCTGTGCCGGAGCTGTCTGAAAGGACGCTAACGGTCGGGGCATTTTCTAAGACATATTCAATGACCGGTTGGCGGGTGGGCTATGCTAGCGGCCCGGCACCTATTATCTCCGCCATGGTGAACTTTCAGAGCCAAACTACATCTAACATAAATTCGATCGCTCAATATGCGGCTTTAGCCGCTCTTAGAGGCCCACAAGATTTTTTGCCGCCCGTGGTGGCGGCCTTTGAACGGCGCATGGAACAGGCGCTTGAAGTGCTGCAAGACACGCCAGGTTTATATGTGGCCGTAAGGCCGGTCGGGGCGTTTTATCTGTTTGTGCGCTTTGAAAGGCTGAAGGCCGCTTTGGCGCGGCGCCACATTTCAGGCTCCGCGGGGCTTGTCAATTACCTTGTGGATACGGCTGGTGTGGCTGTTGTGCCGGGGGAGGCTTTCGGAGATGATGAAGCCTTCCGCGTCAGTTTAGCGTGTTCTGATCAGGCGGTGCAGGAAGGGTTGCTGAAGATCAGGGAAGCAGTGCAGAAACTTTAGATCTTGAAGCTATTGCCGCCAGGGAGGTTAGGGTATGGAAGTGCAGAGGACTTTGTCGATTATTAAGCCGGATGCCGTTAGAAAGAACTTGATTGGCAGGATCTTGGCGCGTTTTGAGGAACAGGGCTTAAAGGTCATCGCTTTGCGCATGCTTTGCTTGAGCAAGGAACAAGCGCGGGAGTTTTACAGCGTGCACCGCGAGCGGCCGTTTTATAATGAGCTGGTAGAATATATTACTAGCGGTCCGGTCGTGGTTTCGGTTTTGGAAGGGGTGGACGCTGTGGCACTGAACCGTAGGATTATGGGCGCCACCGATCCGAAGAGAGCTGCTCCGGGAACAATCCGCAGCGATTACGGCGAGAGCATCAGCATCAATGCGGTGCACGGCTCAGACAGTGTTGAAAACGCGGCCCTTGAAGTGCGCTTTTTTTTCCCGGATTTGACTTAGGGGGCGGCGATCATTCCGGTTGATTTTTTTAACCATACCCGAAGCGAGCTGGCAGAGTTGCTTTTGGAGCGCTTTGCCGCGTCACCGTATCGTGCCGGGCAGTTGTTTAAGTGGGTTTACCGCAAGCATGTGCTTGACCCGCTTAAGATGAGCGATCTAAGCAAGACTTTGCGCAGGGAGCTGGCGGCCTTTTTTTGCTTTCCATCCTTGAGGTTGATTAAGCGTCTTATCAGCGCAGACGGCAGTCGGAAGTATGTGCTTGAGGGCGGGCGGGGGGACCTAGTAGAGGCCGTGATGGTTCATCAAGAAAAGCGCCTGACACTGTGTGTCTCCTCGCAGGTCGGCTGCGCTCTAGGCTGTATTTTCTGCCGCACGGGAAGCATGGGTTATAAGCGTAATTTGAGTGCCTCGGAGATGGTGAGACAAATCTTGGTGCTGGAGGAAGATGCCAAAAATTTTAAGCAGAGCTTTCAAAATATAGTCTTTATGGGGATGGGCGAGCCGTTGCAAAACATAGGCGAGCTTCGGCGCGCCCTGGCTATAATAGGCGATAACCACGGACTGGGTGTCTCCGGGCGGCGGGTTACTGTCTCGACAGCGGGGCTGGTGCCGGCTATCGATGAACTTGGCAGCCTAGGCTTGGACGTTAACCTGGCTGTTTCGTTGAATGCCACCACTGATGAAGTGCGCTCTTTTTTGATGCCGATCAACAAGGCCTATCCCCTGCAGAAGTTGTTGGAAAGTCTACGGCGCTTTCCGCTTAAAAGGCGCAAGCGTATTACAATAGAGTATGTGTTAATCGCCGGCGTAAATGACAGCGACGGAGATTTGCACCGTCTGCCCGGCCTGTTGCACGGGCTACGCGTTAAGATTAATCTTATCCCGTATAATCCCGCCGTGAGGGCAGATTTTAGGGCTCCTCCGCTTGAGCGCCTTAATCAATGGCACGACACCCTTCTCAAGAAAGGAATCGAAACTACAATTCGCTGGTCGAAGGGCAGCGATATTCAAGGCGCCTGCGGGCAATTAGCCGCTTGAGATAAAAATTCCCCCTGGTTCAGTTACTCTGGACCAAATTGGATGTGTGGCTGCCGGAAGCGGCTTAATGGAGGGCCGCTCGGTTGTCTTGAGCCTCTGTTGGAGAGCTGTCGGCTTCGCCCTCCGGCAGAGCTTCCGCGTTGGTTTGAGCTTTGGTCTCGGCGCGCAGCGAGCGAGTCACCCGCGCGGCATGCAGCCCCTTCGGACCTTCTTTAATTTCGTATTCGACTTCTTCTCCATCTTTAAGGGTTTTGAAGCCCTCGGACTGAATTACGGAGTAATGAACAAATACATCTTTCCCGCTGGGGTGCTCAATGAAACCAAATCCTTTGGCGTCATTAAACCATTTCACAACTCCTTTCAGAGTCTTGGACCCTTCTTCCATACTTCTAACTCCTTCAATAAACGAGCCGCTTGGCAAGCCAGAGCGGGCCCAAAGATATGATGTGGGATATATTCTTGGGCCGTGTCGGCCCATGAATATTGCCTTAAGAGGCCATGCTTTCAGATTCAAACAGCGCATTTTTGGATCCTAAAAACATGCACTGTGTATCTTAAATGCCCACAATCTTAAGGCCCCGATCATCAAATTAGTAGTAACTTTATCGTTATAACCTTTGGAAAGTCCAGTAAAATTCAACTAAGATCCGTACTATGCTAAAACGCCGTTTTTGCTAAGATCAAGAACAGTCCCTTTTTGGTTGAGAAACTGTTCGCTACTAACTTCGTGTTGCGATAACTATAACGGTAGGTTTAGAAGAGGTTGGAAGGATTGAGATCATAGGGTTAGTCTTATATGACGGACCGCGATGTGCTTCTGCGTGCTACGCTCGACGGCCTAGAGGATCCATTGTTTGTGCTCAGCCCCGAGCGCGCCTGTGTTTTTGCCAATCGTGCTTTTTTTAGTTTTTTTGGCTTGGAGCCTAATGAGTGTTGTTCCGTGCCTACAGCCGAGTTCTGGCCGGATGTCGAGCGGGCCGACTTAAATCGTTCTGAAATGGCCTGCGAAATGCGCTTGCGGCGTGGGGAGGTGTTCACCGTGAAACTATCCATCACCGCGCTGGCCGACAACTATCATATGGTGCGCATCATCGGGGGGCTTGCGCACAATGAGAGTTTAAAAAGTTTTCATGCCCAGCGCCTGGAAACTCTGGGCATGTTGGCCAGCGGGGTAGCACACGATTTCAACAATGTACTAACTGGCATTTTGGGTCATGTGACTTACCTAAAGACTATTCTTCCGGCCAAGGGAGCGCATGTTGAGTCGTTGTCAGCGGTGGAAGAAGGAGCCAAGAAAGCTTCGACGATGACACAACAGATTCTTAATTTTTCCAAGCTTGACGTAGCAGAACGTTCGCTACGCATCAATCTAGGTGACTTGGTTGCCAGGACGTGCAACTTGCTGCGCCGTGCTATTTCGCCGCAGTTTAAACTTGAACATAGTATTCCCAAGCAGACCGTGCCCGTTCTGGCGGTGGAGGGGAAACTGGCTCAGGTAATTGTTAACTTAGTAATAAATGCACGTGACGCTCTTAAGCCGGGGGGGCGTATCCATGTGGCGGTGGAAGAGTGTGGCGACCGGCAGCATCTGGAAAAAGTGCTCGGCTCCGGTGATTTGCCCTGCCCGCGTTATGTGGTTTTAAGCGTTGAAGATGATGGTCATGGCATGCCGCCGGAAGTATTAGGTCGGATTTTTGAGCCTTATTTTTCTACTAAAAAGGAGAAAGGCACCGGCCTGGGGCTCTTCACGGTGGCGGCCATTGTGCGTTCTTTCGGGGGCGCCATTGATGTGTCATCGCAAGTCGGAGTTGGGACGCGGGTTTCCGTTTATCTGCCGGTGATCGAAGCTGAGGAAGAAGAATATGCCTCCCCGCCAGAGAAAATTCAGCGCCGGCTTGAAACTGGAAATGAGAGCATACTGATTATTGATGACGAGTATGCGGTGCGCAATGTTTTGTCGCTCAGCTTGCAGCATTTGGGCTATAAAGTGGTGGTGGCTTGCTCAGGGAGCGAGGGATTAGATAAATATTGTTCGGCTGTCAGCTCGTTTGACCTGGTAATCCTTGACATGTTAATGCCATATCTCTCCGGCGAACAGGTCTTCTTTCAGCTGAAGAGCTGCGATCCCCAGGTTAAAGTACTCTTGATTAGCGGCTATGCCTCGGAGGAGGCAGTAAGTAATATATTGCAAAACGGTGGGCTTGATTTCATTCAAAAACCATTTACCATTGAAGAACTTGCCAGACGGGTGCGTGACTGCTTGGATGGTCGGCTTACTTATCCGCGGGCCCTTGACGGGCGCTGAAATGAGTTGTCGTTGGCCGGATTGCCGGATTAGAAGTGTAATTATCAAGCCTCCATTGGTGCTTTCGCCCATGAGTGGGGTGACGGGCTCGCCTTTCCGGCGGTTAATTAAAGCGCTTAACCCGGGTGCCGTTGGCTTAGTGGTCTCTGAGTTTGTTTCAGCGGAGGCCATGACGCGCGGTGTTGAACGCACTTTGCAAATGATGCGCTTTCGCCCGGAGGAGCGTCCGGTTGCTATTCAGATTTTTGGTTACAACATAGAGCGTATGCGTGATGCAGCGCTGCTTGTTCAAGAGAGTGGGGCTGACATTGTCGACATCAATTGCGGCTGTCCGGCGCCTAAGATTGTGCGTAAGGGAGGGGGTGCGGAGCTTATGCGGCAACCGCTTCATTTAGCAGCCATGCTTAAGGCCGTGCGGCAGGCTGTAGCGATTCCGGTGACCGTTAAGATACGCTCTGGTTATGACGCTTCCAGCATAAATGCGGTTCAAATTGCCAAGCTGGCCGAAGAGCAGGGGGTTGATGCGATAAGTATTCATGCCCGGACTCGCGCTCAAATGTATGGCGGAAACGTAGATTGGGAGCTGACCCGGCAGGTTGCTCGGGCCGTGAGCATTCCGGTTTTCGGCAGCGGCGATATTGTGGATCGCCCTTCAGCTGAGGCGGCCATGGGCGGTAGTGGGGCGAAAGCGTCAGTGTTGGCTGGCTTGTATATCGGCAGGGGAGCCTTGCAAAATCCCTTGCTGTTCAGTGAAATCGCTGAAGGGCGTGACGCAGGCTTGAGCTGCAATGAAGGCCTTGTGCTGAGCATTTTAGCCAGGTACGTTGGATTATTAGTGGAAGAGGATCTCCCTCCTAAGGCTGCGGTGGGAAGAATGAAACAGTTGGCCGCCCGAGTGGGACGTGGTTATCCATGGCGTAAACTTTTCTGCAATGCAAAAAGCTTTGCCGAGCAGCGGCGCATACTAGAGGAGCTGCATAGCGATCCGCAAAAGTGGCGACAGAATCATGCTTAAAGTTAATAACATTTACCGTTCTTTTGGGGATCTGTCTGTACTAAGGGGGGTTTCATTTGAAATTCAGAGTTCAAGGCGGGTGGGTTTGATCGGCCCGGGCGGGGGCGGAAAAAGCACCTTACTGAAAATCATTGGTGGGGTATGTAGGGCTGACCTGGGAAACGTGGAGTATTCAGGCCTGGGAGCGGAAGAAATCAGCTTGATGTTTCAAGAAGGGGCGCTTTTTGATTCGCTGACTGTTTTTGATAATGTGGCCTTTCCTTTAGTCAAAGGCGATGTGCCGACCGAGCGCTTGCCGTCGAGCATCCAGCAGCGCGTCCACGAAAAGGTGGATGCAATTTTGGCTCGGGTAGGTCTGTCGGCCGCTAGTCAGAAAATGCCTGGGCAGTTGAGCGGTGGAATGCGGCGGCGCCTCTCTTTGGCGCGCGCCCTGGTGAGTAAACCGAAGCTTCTTTTGCTGGATGACCCGACCTGTGGGCTTGATCCTGTGGCCAGCAGCATTATCATGGATCTAGTGATTGAGATGCACCGTGACTATAAGCCTACACTTTTGATGGTCAGTCATGATTTGCGTCGTCTTTTGCCGGTGGTCGATGTTATAATAGCTCTTTTTGCCGGTAAGGCGCGTTTTATCGGTTCCTTGGAACAACTTAAGGATTTCGACTGTCCCAATGTGCGACGTTTTGTGTCGTGTCGCTTTGATATTGCGGGTTAGTTTATGAGCAGGTTTTCCAGTCTAGCGGAGGCACAGCGCCGGTTTTTGGAAGGTGTCGGAGCGCCGCCATGCTCTGAATTTGCGGTCGACGACTTTCAGCGCCAGGCGATACTCAGTGTGACCGACGGTAAAGACACCTTGGTCGTGGCCCCAACCGGCTCGGGCAAGACCTATATTGCAATTGAGGCCATTGCAGCTGTATTGATGCAAAAGCTGCGTGCGGTTTACACCACTCCCCTCAAGGCCCTCTCCAATACCAAGTACAGCGAGCTGAAACGCAAATTTGAACCGGCTTACAAGGTTGGAATTCTAACCGGCGATCGCAAAATTGAAGGGGATGCGGATGTTATTGTGGCTACTACCGAGATTTATCGCAACGAGTTGTATCGCACTTCTGAGCGCTACTCGCTGGTGGTGTTGGATGAAGTACATTTTATCGCCGACCCGCAGCGCGGCCCGGTTTGGGAGGAGAGTATTATATTGACACCTCGTTCCACCACTTTACTGATGCTCTCGGCTTCTATTTCCAATCATAGCGAGATTAAAGAGTGGATTGAAGATGTGCGCGGTAAACCATGTAACGTGGTTATTAAGCGCGATCGTCCGGTCGAGTTACGCTACGGTTTTTTGCATCCGGAGTCAGGGGTTCTGCCATTGCGTGACAGCCGGGGTCATATCTCAAAGGATGTTTTAAGTTTTTACGCTTCCCTGGCTCTGGACTCAAGCGGGCGCCGCCTGAGGGCCAAGGGCCGTCGGACGTCAAGCGCTTTTAAAAGGCGGCGGCTGAGGAGGTGAGAGGTGCTGGCTGAATTTCCTGTTACTAAGGTTTTAGGTTTCTTGGCTGAAGCTCACCTCTTGCCGGCGATTCTGTTTCGCACTGCCCGCAAGCAATGCGATGGCGACGTGCTTAGGCTGATGCGCGCCCGGTCGGCTGTTTTGGAGAAAAGCAGCCAGCAGGCCCTTATTCAGGAGGTCTACCGTTTTATAGAGCAGTACTCGGTGCCGAAAGACGTGATTGTCGGGCACCCGCATTATCACGTTCTGGTAGCGACCGGCTGCGGCGCGCACCATGCCGGCCAGCTTTTGGTATGGCGGCTGCTCTTGGAGGAGTTGATGTCGCGCGGGTTTTTGCGTTTGATGATTGCTACGGGGACGGTGGCGGCCGGTGTGGACTTTCCGGCGCGTAGCGTGGTGATAACGGCTCATAGCAAACGTGGCGCCGAGGGGTTTAATACCTTGAGTTCCTCCGAGTTTCAGCAAATGTCGGGGCGGGCCGGCCGGCGCGGGAAGGATAACGTTGGTTTTTGCTTGATTGCACCGGGTGTATTTTCCGATGCGCGCGTTCTTGATGAAGTGGCCAAGAAGCCTCCTGAACCGTTGCGTTCGGCTTATTTTGCTTCGCCTTCCACGGTGCTTAATTTGCTTAAGTTCCGGACCGCGGATGACTTGCGCTATACAGTGCAAAAGAGCCTGGCAAGCTTCCTTGATTATAAGGCCGCGCAAGCTTTAAGGCGCGAAGCAGCGGAGCAGGAAGCAAAGATTAATGCCGGCCGGGCGCTATCACAAGCAGACAAGCATAAGGCCCTTAAAACGGTGCGGCGGAAAATCAGGGAGGCTCAAGCCTTGGAAGAACGGCAAATTGTTTTGCTGGAAAGAACCTTATCGGGTTTGGAAAAGCTCGGCTACTTGGCGGATAACCATCTTACGGAAAAAGGTTATTGGGCGGCGCATCTTTGTACCAGCTTGGTTTTAGAGCTGGGGGAGGCGATCAGCGAGTTTCTCTTTGACGATCTTAGCGTTTATGAAGTAGTGGGACTGGTAGCCTCGCTGGCCGGAGACCCCCACCGGCCGTATCTTTCAATCCGGCAAAACCCGATTAAGCCCGAGCTTTTTAAAAGGTTGCAGGAGATACTTGAGCGCATTCGGTCGGTTTATGAAAGCCCTTATTCCGCCGAAGTCGCCGTCTTGCCCAACGCGGCGCTTACGGTTGTCACCTGGATGGAGGCGGAGAGCTGGACCGAGTTCTCCAGTTTGTTGCGTTTGGGGGATGTAGCCGACGGCGACGCCGCCCGCCTAATCATGCAGACTGGTGAGCATTTGGGGCAGATATCGCGTCTTTACGAGACACATCCTGAGCTTTCACGCCTGGCAGCTGAGGGCCGGAGGGCTATCCTAAAGCCTCCACTTAGCGACGATACTTTGGTCGATTAGTCTCCACAAGCAAAATAGCAGCCAAAGGTTACTATAACGTATCTGGGAATCTAGAGTGCATCCGGAAATCCTATTTCCGGATGCACTCTATCCCGCTCAGCGGACCAGGTCCCCCTCCCAGCGTTCGCGTCCGGTATAGGTTACGGTTAGAGTTCTGCCGAGAAGGGTATTCATCGGCAGCTCTACGCTGCTGCGGGCGGTTATAAGGCCGCCGCCTGAAGGTGCATCTATTTCTATGCGGGCACAGCGCGGGCCTTGGCATTGCCAGCTGATCCATGGCAAAAGGGCTTCAAGTTGTCGCCGGCCATGTTCGGCCGCCAGTGCCGGGCTGTATGTCACTTGGCCTGGGGCGCCCGCGCCGAAATGATTGAAACGCGGCAGGCAATGAACGCCAGGCTCTTGGCATTCGTCGGGCAGCGTCCCCTCTGGATAAGGTCCTCCGGCTACCGGCACCAGAGCGCCCCCCTGGCCTTCCTGTACATACCAGTAACTGCAGGGGTCAAACTCGGGAAATGGCGCTTGACAGTAGCCCTGATGATGGCCGGGAGAGAAAATGGGGTGGAAATACGCCATAGGCGGCATGCCGTAGTGTTGGACAGCCAATTCCCGGAGCATGCTGCGCCAATCGCAAAGATCTAAGTTAGGAACCATGCCGCTGAAGAAAGTATGATCGTGACCTTCTGGATCGTCGTATGTGATGTAGCCCGGAGCGGGAAATTCCGCGCAGGAGTAGCGCGGATCATGGCTTCTTAAATACTCTGGATCATGTGGGTCATCAGGTGGGTTACCTGGAAGTTCCGGCCCGGTGTAGAGTGCTTCATAGCTTCCTGTCGCGCTGGGTCCGTTCCAGGTGAGTTTGGCGTAAAGAGGCAGATCGCCCGGAAATTCACTCTTAGGCGGTGGGGGCCAGTTGCATTCTCTTTTGGTCCATGACACGGGTTGATTGGGGAGC
>Ga0129299_1003362_pt1 | contig 10453 bp, 8 predicted proteins | sample ConPoolayeCmetaG_FD_94477 | JGI IMG/M metagenome (GOLD analysis project Ga0129299, IMG submission 94477) | Hot spring microbial mat communities from California, USA to study Microbial Dark Matter (Phase II) - Cone Pool mat layer C metaG ... | reverse complement strand
GGAGGCGGAGGGCCAGAGGGTTGCCGTGGCCTGCTCCATCGGCGGGGCCCTGTGGCGAGGTGGGGAGAGCCTCGCGGCTGTGATTGCGCGCGCCGACCAGGCGCTGTACGCCGCCAAGGGACGGGGGCGGGGCGTGGCGGTGTGGGAGGATGACACGTTGCTCCCCTCACCGGCTAGCCTGGGACCCTGAGCGGCTCAACCGTGGGGGTGGTGAGGGCGACCGGCGCCGGCAGGCGGATGACCACCGGGGGAGGGAGCCGTTCGCCACGGGCCGCGGCCTTCTCCCGCACCTGCCGGATCCGCGCGGCGAGAGCCTCCCCCTCGCTGGCCTCGCCCAGATGACGTAGCAGCGCCTCGTATCCTTCCAGCATCTGGAGCATCGCGGGGCGATCGCCGCCGTAGGCGGTGTGAGCGGTCGCGATGGCCCCCTGAAAGAGATCGCGGGCCTCTTCCAGGCGCCCCCGCGCCAGGGCGATGAGCCCCAAATTGGCGCGGGTGAAGGCAGCTTCCGGGTGACCGCGGCCCAGCAGCCGCTCGCGCAGCGCTAACGCCCGACGCCACAGCGCTTCGGCCTCGTCGAGCTCGCCGGCCAGCCACAGGCAGTACGCCAGATTATTGATGGAGAGCGCAGTTTCGGGGTGTTCGTCGCCGAAGGCGGCGGCTCTCACCTCCAAGGCGCGGCGAAAGTAGCGCTCGGCGTCGCCCAGTTGGCCGCGGTCCTGGTAGACGTGGGCGATGTTGTTGAGAAAGCTGCCGAGGTCGGGGTGTTGGGCACCCAGCGCCCGCTCCTGCACGGCGTACGCCTCCAAGTAATAGCGCAGGGCTTCTTCGAGCTGGCCCATCTCCCGCAGTTGCACCGCCAGGTTGTTCTTGGTGGCGGCGGCCTGCATGGAGTCGGGACCAAACCATCGCTCCTGGAGGGTGAGAAGTGAACGCAGCACCTCGGCGGCTTCCCGGTACTCGCCCAGCTTGAAGTGGATGTAGGCCAGGCCGGTGAGGGTGTCGGTGGTGGTGCTGGGGTTCTCCTCGCCGAGTCGCTCCTGTAACGCCCGGGCGACCTGGACGTGATCTTTGGCTTCCGGCCAACGCGCTTGTTCGGTCAACACCCACCCCAGGGAGGCGTACAGCTTGGCGGTGGCCACGCCGTCGCCCAGGCCCTGAGCCTGCCGCATGGCCAGGGCACGGCGGTAGTGCTCCTCGGCGGTGGCGAAATCCCCGCGCTTTTCCGCCACCAGCCCCAAATCAGCCTCACTGTTGGCGGTGTCGGGGTGGGCCTCCCCCAGGTGTTGGCGGCGCAGGCTCCAGGCGCGGCGCAACAGCTTCTCGCCGTCTTCCAGCAACCCGAGCTGCACGTAGACGGTGCCCATGGCGTCGGCCATGCGCGCCCGCAACACCGGCTGGTCGGAGAGCTCCTCCTCGATCTGCGCTGCCCCCCTGTCCAGCAGTTCCCGGGCGGTGATGGTGTTGCCCCGCGCCTCCGAAGGGTCGGAGACGGAGAACAGGCTCACCAGGAAGTCAGTGACCCGCTGCGCGGCCGCGGCCTCCAGGTTGGCTCGGTCGCGCTCCACAGCGAGCCCCCGCGCCATGAGGGCGAGCGCCACCGCCACGGCCGCAGCGAGGGCGGCGCTGACCGCCGCCACCTTCCGGCGTCGCCGCGCCCGCTCTAGAGCCTGCCGGGTGGCGACGGCCTCGGCCTGGGCGCGGCGTGCCGCCAGGACCTGCTCCCGCCGAGACTCCAGGGTGCGCAGGCGCTGGGCCACCTCCGCCGCCGAGGCAACGCGGTTTTCCGGCCGGCCGTCCACGAACCCGGCCAGGTCGGCCCGCAGGATCTCGTCGCCGATGTCCCGCTCCCACCCGGGCGCCAACACCCGGGTGAAATCGCCAACCAGCAGCTGATAGAGCAGCACACCCAGGGCGTAGACGTCGGCCTGAATGGTGGCGGGTTTGCCTTCCAGCAGTTCGGGGGCTAGATAGAGGGGCGTGCCGGCGGTGGAGGAGGTGCCGCCGGTGGTCTCCTGGGTCAAGCCTAGCATGGTAATGCCCAACGCGTGGACCTGCGCTGGCTCAGTGAGAGCGCCAATGCCAAAGTCCGTGACCTGCACTCGCGGGGTGTCCTCGTCGCCGTCGAGCACCAGGATGTTGCTGGGTTTGATGTCCTTGTGGAGAACCCCCACGGAGTGGGCGGCGGCCACCGCTTCGGCGGTCCGGGCGATCAACTCCAGCCGAGTGGCCAGCGGTACGGCGGCCAGTCCTCCCCGGGCGGCCGCCCAGGCATCCAGAGTGACGCCGCCTTGATACTCGAACTCCAGGTAATAGGGCGCTTCCTCCAGGCGCCAATCGAGGATGCGGGTAATGTCGCTGCGGTTGCCCAAGGTCTCGCGCAGCACGCGACAGAGGGTGACCTCGCGCTGCAGGGCGCGCACCTGTCGCTGGCCAAAGCAAAACTTGAACACCCGGCCTTCGCGGGTCTTGTGGTGCTCCACCAACCAGACCTCGCCGAACCCCCCTTCCCCCAGCTTGCGTACCAACTGCCAGTGGGTGCGCCCGGGCACGGGCTGGCCAGCCGCCGGCCGCCACCCCAGCACCGTGTCGCCGGTTCCAACCGCCTGCGCCTTGTCGGACCCCGCCGGGGCGCGCAGCGGTGCCTGGCCCGGCACGCCCACTTCGAACACCTCTGCGGGTCCTTCGATCCCTTTGAACCGATAGGTACCGTGGGCCAGCCAGGCAAGACGCTGCTCTCCCGCCCCGTCGATCTCCGCCGCCGCCCGCCGGGTGAGATCGAAGGCGGCGCGGGAGAGTAACGTCTGCCCGCCCTCAGCGAGGGCCATCAGGCGCGCCGCCACCACCTTGGCCAGCCCGTCGACTTCCAGTGGTTTGGCACCCCGCTGCACGTCGGCGGGCGGGTTGGCGCGCAAAAAGACCTCACCCACGTGGATGCCCACCCGCGCGGCCAGCGACAGCCGCCTCGCTGCCCCCTCCCGCGCCATCTCCCCGTGGTAGGCGAGGGCGAAGGCCACGGCGTGCACCGGCCGGTGGAAGAGCAACAGGAACCCGTCGGTCTTATCAATCTCGCGGCCGTGATGGGCCGCCACCAGAGCGCGGGTGGTGGCGTCTAGATGGGCGAAGAGCTGGGCGGCGCGCGCATCCCCCAGGCGCTCGACCAACGCCGTGGAGTTCACCAGATCGGTCACCAAAATGGTGCTGAGGGAGGTCGCCAGGACGGATGACGAGCCTTCCCCATTTCCACCCGCCGCTGGGGGGGCTTGATCTTTGGCAGGTCGCGCGCTGGCGAGCTGGTCGGTGGCCACGCTACTGGGTCCTACCACAACTATAGGCGAGTGGAAGGTGCTGTCAAGGCGAAAGGGATTCAGTCTCTTCTCTCAGCCCCCCCAACCATCGCCCGACCCGATGGGAGGGTCGATGCCGAGACGTTTACAAGCGCCCCTCGGCCGTCGTGCCCATGGGAGGCTGGGTTGAAGCTCGCGCGGGCGGGGACCTAGGGGATGGGCGAGGGGGCCTCGCCGTGGGAGAACGGCACCGCGAATCCTAGGCGGTAGCGTGGCGCCAGCGCGCCGCCACGAACGGCCAATTGATCACGCGCCAGAGGTTTTGCACGTACTCAGCCCGCCGGTTCTGGTACTTCAGGTAGTAGGCGTGCTCCCACACGTCCACGCCCAAGAGGGGCTGCTGCCCCTGCATGAGGGGGGAGTCCTGGTTGGGGGTGGAGGTGATGGCCAGGCGCCCGCCGTCCACGACCAACCACGCCCACCCGCTGCCAAACACGCCCAGGGCGGCGCGGGTGAAACTCTCCTTGAACGCCTCAAAGCTGCCGAATGTGGCGTTAAGGGCTTGGGCGAACGGCCCCTCCAGGGCGGCCCCGCCGGGGGTGAGGCACTGCCAGAACAGGGCGTGGTTGGCGTGGCCTCCGCCGTGGTTGCGCACGGCGGTACGCACACCCTCGGGCACCGCCTTGAGATCGGCGAGGAGCGCCTCCAGGGGACGACCTTTGAGTTGGGGCGCCTGGTCTAAAGCAGCGTTGAGGTTGGCCACGTAGCCGGCGTGGTGCTTGCCGTGGTGCAGGCGCATGGTCTCGGCGTCGATGACGGGCTCTAAGGCGTCGAAGGCGTAGGGGAGAGGGGCCAGCTCAAAGGGAGTGGCGGCGGGTGGGGCGGCCGACCCGCCGGCCCCGGTGGCCCGCGCCCAGGGGGCGAGGGCGGTGGCGGCGAAGGCGCCGCCCGCCAGGGCCAGCAGGTGGCGCCGGGTCAAGGGGGCGGTGGCGGGGGAAGGGGTATGATCCATGGTCAGCTCCAACATCGGCGAAAACGCCGGACAAGGCCGCTGCGATTCCCACCCCGCCCCCAGGCGCCCGCGCCCGCTGGGGACATCGGCCAACACGGCGGCTACAATGGCGGCCGGGCGGAGGGCAGGGGATGGCAGAGGACGAAGGGGACGCCAGGCTGGCGACGCTGGGCCCAGCCGAGGAGGCGTTCCTGGTGCAAGCGCTCGAGGGTCTGCCAGCCTCACGGCTGCGCCTGGTGACCCTGCCGGCACCGCCGGCGCCCCTGGAGCGGGTGTGGGAGGTGTGGCCGGCGGCGGACGCCGTGCTGTGGGACTCGCCCTCGGGTCACGCCCTGGCGGGGGTGGGGCACGGGGTGGTGCTCCAGGCCCGGGGCGCAACCCGGTTTGCCGGCGTGGAGGCGGCGCTCGCCCAGGCGGTGGGCGAGCGGGAAAGCGTCGCTGCCTCGGGGCTTGACCCCGAGGACGCTGAGTTTGTAGGCGGGCTGGCGTTCACATCCGGCGAGGATCTCGGGGCACTGTGGTCGGGATGGGGCGAGGCCCGCTTCCTGCTGCCCCGCTGGAGCTACCGCTGCGACGCGCGGGGGGGGCGCCTCACTTTGGCGCTAGCGGCGGGGGAGTCGGCGCCGCCTGAAATGGTGGTGCGGGAGTACCGGCGGCTGTGCGGGGCGCTGGGGGTTGCGGCAGGTCCGTGGGGGGCACCTTTGAGGGTGACGGTGGCCGAGCAACCGCGGGCCGAGGCGTGGGAGCGCGGGGTGGAACGGGCTTTAGAGCGCATCCGCGCCGGGGCGCTAGCCAAGGTGGTACTGGCCCGGCGCGTGGTGGTCACCGCGCCCGAGCCGCTGCACCCGCCGCACCTGCTGGCCGCCCTGGGAAACCACGAGGGTGGGCAGTACCGCTTCGGGGTGCGCGTGGGTGGCACGTCGCTGGTGGGGGCCTCACCGGAGCTTTTGGTGCGGCGTCACGGCCGGGAGGTGGCCTCGGAGGCCCTGGCGGGATCCGTGGTGCGCGGGGGGGGCGGCGATGGCAGCGATGACCACTTGGCCAACCTGCTTTCTGATCCCAAGCAGTTGCAAGAGCATCGCCTGGTGGTGGAGGCGATCGCCGCGGCCCTGGGGGAGGCCTGCGCGAACCTGCACTTTTCCCCACAGCCCCGGCTTCGCCTCCTGCGCCACCTGGCCCATTTGGCAACGCCGTTTTCCGGGCGACTGCGGGCGCCCGTTTCGGTGTTAAAGCTGGCGGCGCAACTGCACCCCACCCCGGCGGTGGGCGGGGTGCCCCTCAAGGCGGCGTTGGAGCTCATCGCCGAACTGGAGGATGCGCCCCGGGGGTGGTTCGCCGGCCCGGTGGGGGTGCTGTCGCCTTCCGGGGACGGCGAGCTGGCGGTGGCGTTGCGCTGCGCACTGGTGAGCGGGCGCCTAGCCCATCTCTGGGCGGGGGCGGGGATCGTTGCCGCCTCGGTGCCCAGCGCCGAGGTGCAAGAAACGGCGGCCAAGGCGGCGGCGGCCCTGGCGGCCCTGGGGCTGGGGCGGTGAGCAACCTGCACATGCTCTGGGCACAGCTGCTGGTGGACGCCCTGGCCGGGGCCGGTGTGCGTCACGTGGTGGCCAGCCCGGGGTCGCGCTCCACCCCCCTGGTGCTGGCCGCAGCTCGCCACCCGCGGCTGGCGTGCACGGTGGTGGTGGACGAGCGCTGCGCCGCCTTCGTGGCGCTGGGGCAGGCGCGGGTGACGGGGGTGCCGTCGCTGCTGCTGTGCACCTCGGGTACGGCGGGGGCGCACTACCTGCCGGCGGTGATGGAGGCCAGCCAGGCGAGCGTGCCGCTTTTGGTGCTCACCGCCGACCGGCCGCCGGAGCTGCACGGGCGCGGCGCCCTGCAAACCGTGCGGCAAGCCGACCTGTTTGGATCGTTCGTGCGCGCCGCCCTGGAGCTGGGCGTCCCCGACCCTCACCCGGCGGCGCTCGCCGGGGTGCGCGCCACGGCGGCCCTGGCCGTGCAGGCGGCGCTGGACCCCCGCCCCGGCCCTGTGCATCTCAACGCGGCGTTCCGCACGCCGCTGGAGCCGCAGCCCGACGACCCGGGCGAGGAGGGACTTGGGGAAGAAGTCCGGCGGCTGCTGGCCACCCCGGTGCCGTGGGCGCGGCCGGCGCAGCGGGTGGCGGCGCCGGCGTTGGTGGACGCGCTGGCCGCGGCCTGCGCGGCGGCCCGCCGGGGCGTGCTCGTGGCTGGCCCGGGGCCACCCTCCCAGGCGGCGGCGCGGGAAGCGGTGGCAGAGCTGGCCCGCCGGCTGGGGTTTTTGGTGGTGGCGGAGGCGGGCAGTCAGCTGCGCTTTGCCCCGCGCTCTCCCTGCCCCACCCCCCTGGAGCTACTGGTGGGCGAGGAGATGCCGCAGCCGGATTTGGTGTTGGTGGTGGGGAGCTGGCCCACCTCGCCAGGGTGGAGCAAGGTGCTGGGGCGCGCCGATGCGCCTCGCCCGTGGGTGGTGTGCGAGCACGGCTGGGTGGACCCCTCCAACCGCGCCGCCGCAGTGGTGGTGGGTGCGGTGGCCACGGCCCTGGAGCAGGTGGCGCGGCGGGTGGGGAAGGGCGAACCGCGGGATCCCTCCTGGCTCGCCACGTGGAACGCCGCCGCCGCCCACGTGGCCAAGGTGCTGGAGGAGGCCGAGGCGCAGGAGCGGGCCAGTGGCGCCCTGTCCGAGACGGCGACAGTGCGAGCGGCGGTGCGCGCCGTGCCCGAGGGGAGCTGGTTGGTGTTGGGTAACTCTCTGGCAATCCGGGAGGTGGATTTGGCGTGCCCGAGCCGCGGGGTTCATCTCAAGGTGCTCACCCAGCGGGGGGTGAGCGGTATCGATGGGAGTATCTCGGCCGCCGCCGGCGCCGCCCTCGCGACCGCCGAGCCGGTGCTGCTGGTCACCGGTGATGTGGCGTTTCAGCACGACTGGGGGGGGCTCGCCAGCGCCGCGTCGGTGCCCACGCCCCTGGCGATCCTGGTTTTAGACAACGGCGGGGGTCGTATCTTCCAGCTCCTCCCCTTGGCTGAGAGCGGCGTCCCCGAAGAGGACGTGGAACGGTTGTTCATCACTCCCCAGCGGTGGGACCTCTCGCTGGCGGCGCAGGCGTTCGGGGTGCGCGTGCGCCGGGTGACGACGGTCGCGGAGGTGGAGGAGGCGGTGGGGGAGGCGCTGGCCGCGGGTGGGTGCACCGTGGTGCAGGCGGTGATAACCAGGGGCGACCTCCGGCAGCGTCGGCGAGCGCTGCAACGGGCGGCGCAGGCGGTCTGGCAGCAGGCGCGGCGATGATTGGCGAGCTGGTCACCGCGGGAGAGCAGAGGTTGCTCCTCTGCCGCACCGCGGGCGGCAGCGGCCGCCAACCCCTCGTACTTCTGCACGGTTTCGCGGGAGGGCCGGCGGCGTGGGCCGCGGTCATCGAGCACCTGCCCCACGAGTCCCTGGTCGCCGTACCGGCGCTGCCCGGCCACGACCGCCGCGCCGATGACGTGCCGGCCGACTTCGACGCGGTGCTGGCGCGCCTCGACGCGGCGCTGGTAGCGCTCCACCCCGGGCCGTGGCGGCTGGCGGGCTACTCCATGGGGGCGCGGGTTGGCCTTGGCCTTCTGGTTCGAACGCCCGGCCGATTCCTCCTTGCGGTGCTGATCGGGTTGAACCCTGGTTTGCGCAGCGAGCACGAGCGGCAGGAGCGGGGGGTGTGGGAGCACGCCTGGGTGAGGGTGCTGCGGGAGGAGGGGATGGACGGCTTTCTCCCCAAGTGGGAGGCGCAGCCCCTCTTCGCCAGCCAGCGCCACTTGCCGGAAGCGCAGCGGGCCGCCCTGCGCGCGGTGCGGCGCAGCCACCATCCGGAAGGGCTGGCGCGCGCTTTCGAGGTGTTGGGGTTGGCGGCCATGCCCAACTACTGGCCGCTGCTGGGAGAGATCAAGGTGCCAGTCCGCCTGGTGGTGGGCGAGGGCGATGCCAAGTTTCGCCTCCTCGCCGATGAGGCGGTGAGGATGTTCTCCAACGCCCGCCTCCATATCGTTCCCGGCGTCGGCCACAACGTGCCGCTGGAGGCACCGGCGGCCACGGCGGCGCTGCTGGTCTAACGCACGACTGACGCCCTGGCCGGGCGGGGGGCGGTTGCCCGCTCCCCCGTTTGAAGGATTGACACGGCCGTGGGCGTTGGATAGTTTCTAGGTAATCTCAAAAAGCGCCGGCGGTGCGAACTGGTGAGGGGCACGGATACGGAGAGCCAGAGTGAAGATTCCGTGACAGGGGCCTGGCTGGGGTGCTGGCGGGGGTGAGTAGCGTCGGCGGATGTGGTGTATGACCGTCGCCCCGGAGTGGGGTGGCGGACTTTCCGATGAATGGATAATAAAACCTGTAAGACACCAAGGCCATGCCGTGCCCGTGGCCGGCGCCGCTGACCCTCGACGACACCTGCCCGGTGGCGGCGGCGCTGCCCCAGTGAGGAGGTGAGCCATGAAAACCGCAAGCCTTGCTGCGCTTATGCTGGTTCTGGCTGGCGCCGGGTTGGCCCAGGAGTGGGAGCGGCCCCCGTTTCCGCCGGTGGAGTTTTCCCGCAGCTCGAGACTCCGGTCAGGGAAGTGGGGGCAATGCTGGAGTACCAGTACCGGGTCACCATCTCCGCCACCTGCACCTTCAATCTCGATGCCTTGTACCTGGTCACTCTGGGGCCTCTGAGGGAACTGGAGTATAGGTATGGCCAGCCATGGATGATCGCTGGAACGACTCGGGAGGCCGACCGACGGGCGATCACGCTGTGGAGCTTCGGTGAGTGCGAATCGATAAGCACGGAGCCCGACCCTGGGGAGACGGTCTATTACTTTCTGTGTATTAAAACGGGGGAGAACAGGGGTCGGGTGATTCCCACTTTTACCCTGCGCTCGCACGCGGCGTCGGTGGTACGGGTGGTGGTGGAAGGGGACGAGGGGAGGGTGCGTATCGCCTGGGAAGCGGAGGCGTTCCCCGAGTGCAACGAGGATTTTGAGAACGAAATCGGGTGTGAAAGCGGCGATGACACCCTGGAGTACTTCGGTCGCGCGGCCCACCGTTTTTTCTACACCCTGGGTCCCATGGGGCACAAGCTGCGCTCCTGGACTCACTGGGAGTACTTCCCGGAGAGCCTGGCCAAGGCGGCGGAGCTGGGGTGGTTTCCCGACGCGGCGTTGCACGGGGCGATCACCGACCGGGCGGTGCGGGCGCGGCACGCGGCGGGGGCGGGGCGAATCGCCGAGGCGCGGGCGCTGCTGGAGGAGGCGCACGCTTTGGCGGCGGGGGCGACGAGCGAGCAGCTGCACCGCTTCGGGCGCTTGCTGGTGGTGTCCAACGCCGATGTTTTACGGCCCGAGCTGCCGCCGCGCTGCCAGAGCGAGCTGGATGTCGGCCCCCCCTGGCGGGCCTTTGAGGTGGGGGAGGAGGGGGTGCTTTCGGCGCGGGTGTACAACTTGGCCGATGGGCAGCCCATCGCTGGCGTCGTGCTGGAGTTCCAGGTGCTCGAAGGGTGGCAAAAGGGGTTGACCCTCACCGCGGTCACCGATGCCGAAGGCAAGGCGCGCTTCGTGGTGCCGGCGCCGGCAAGCCCGAAGGAGCGGGAGTACCAGGTCAAAGGGGGGATACGGCCGACCTCACCGGAGTCCTTTGGGTGTGGGATGGGGCGCGTCGTTAAGAGGGGGAAGTTCTTTTGGGACTGGCCGCAGCACATCGTGGATTTGGGGATCAGCGAGGTAGTACCGCCCTTTGTGCTGTCGGGGCCGGGGCGGGAGGTTGAGGATCCACGAGCGCACCGGCAACCGGGGCGACTTGCCGGTGGAGGTGCCGACCATCACCCGTCACTACGCCAGCATCAGCGAAGCTCTGGATCCCGAGCAGGCGGTGGTACTGGGGGAGCGGGAGGTGGAGCCGCTGCCCGGGGGTGGGGAGAGCGACAGCGGCGAGCGGGTGTTTGTGCTGCCGGCGGGGCTGCCGCCCGGGCGCATCTGGCTGTTTGCCTGCGCCGACGCCACCAATTAGGTGAAGGAGTACCGCGAGGACAACAACTGCGGGCGCACCCCCGGCTTCTTGGGGTTGGGGGTGGTGCCCAAGCTCAGCATCACCGCCCACCGGCCGGTGGGGGTGGTGAACACCCCCTACCGGCCGGTGGGCGGT
>Ga0129299_1003361_pt1 | contig 10455 bp, 11 predicted proteins | sample ConPoolayeCmetaG_FD_94477 | JGI IMG/M metagenome (GOLD analysis project Ga0129299, IMG submission 94477) | Hot spring microbial mat communities from California, USA to study Microbial Dark Matter (Phase II) - Cone Pool mat layer C metaG ... | reverse complement strand
TCTAGTCTTCATCTGGTAGTCCGGTTCTAGCCACAACAGCTCTGGCGCACTGAGGGCTTATTGTCCCCATCCAGTTCCGAAGCCAGGACCCGTATGGCGCCGGCGGCAATCACCTCGGCGACGGCGATAGCCTCGCGGATTTCCTCGTCCGTCGCGCCAAATTGTCGCGCAGCAGCCGTGTGCGACGCAGCGCACTTGCCGCAGCCAACCGCCAGGGAAACGGCGATGGCAATCAGTTCCTTCATCTTGGAACTCAAAGCCCCGTCCTCGAACGCTTCGTAGTTAAGCTCCATGAAAATGGTGTTCAACCGGGGAATTGCATTCAATACCGACATATCAGCCTCCTATTTCATCCCTTTGGCGACCTCTAACGCGCCCATCAGTCTATTCTAATAACCGAATATATGAAATGCCGTTCTAGGGGAGTTGTCCGCTCCCTCTCCCCAATCTGGGGAGAGGGGCGGACACGAACTCATGGGCACTGGATGATGCCCTGCGCCCACAGGCAATCGCCGCACACTGGCGCGGGGTCGCCGAAACAGTTCTCCTGATTCGATTCGGACAGCTCACAGCCGCCGCAGTCAATGCACGGTGCAAATTCAAAGCGGCGCACCCGCCGACGGAAGTCGCGGTATTCCTGGCTGTCCCAGATTTCCGGCAGGCTGCGCTGATGGAGCGAACCGAAACTGTGGCTCTGGATGCGTTTGTAACGCCCCAACACGTAGCACGGATAGGAATGGAGCAGCGGCATACAGGGGCTGATCTCACCGTCCCAGCGCACGAAGGCCACGCCCTCGCGCACGAAGCGACAGTAGTTGCGGCTGCGATTCGGATCGACGCCGGGCATCTGGACATTGCTGCGGCCAATGCTCAGCTTGCGCACAACTTCCATGATCTGCTGGCTGCGGTCCAGCGGCGGGAAGATGACCTGCGGATCGCGGCGGTTCGGCCCGGTGCGCAACGGATAGGTCGAGGCGATGAGTGTGCTGTACAGTATCTGCTCCTTCATGTCTTCGGTGTGCGGCAACAGGTTGGTCACCAGGATGAACGAGGCCCTGAGCTGGGAGGCCATGCGCTTGAGCGTCAGCAGGTCCTCCAGGTTGTCACGCATCGCCACGAAGGACAGACCCAAATCGGGCGTGCGCTTATTCGCCCGGTATCTTGCCGCTGCCAGATTCTTAAGATTCTTCAGCAGGACATCCAGGTCCGACCCCAGCCGGATGCCATCGTAGGTAGTCTCGCTGGCTCCATCTATGGACACCACCAGCAGGTCCAGGTCTGCGGCGACCAACCTGTCGCAATACTCCGCGCTGAGCAGCGTGCCGTTGGTGATCATCTCCGTGCGCAGGCCGAGCGATTTCACTTCGCGCAGCATGTCGAAGATTTTCGGGTGAACCAGCGGCTCGCCGTAGCCGCCAAAGTGGACCGCCTGGACGGACGGCAAAGCCTTCAGCCCTTCGATCACCCGCGCGAACGTCTCATCGGACATCATGCTGGGAGACTCCTCCCACACATTACGCACGCAGGTACGACAGTTCAGATTGCAGGCGTTGGTCGCCTCAACGTAGAGCTTGAGCAGGTTGTCGTCAACGCGGCGCCATAGGACGCCCTGTTCCGTTTGCTCCAGCGTCCATTCCGTGCCCGGCAGCAAGCCCAGTTCTTTGGCATAACCATCTCCTAACAGGGATACGGTCCGTTCATCAATTCTCAAAAGTCTTGGTGGATTCATTCCGCCCTTATCCTTCAGTTCAAGAAATTGCGTGGCCATGGTCTCCCCTCTCCCTGGCAGGGGAAAGGAGAGACCATGCGCCTGATATTTTCAAGGCGTGAACTGTTCTTGACAGGCTTACGTCTGTGCGGTCTGCCCAAACAACGTCTTTCTAAAATAGAAAGCCAGGTTGACCAGGGCGATCATGACCGGAACCTCCACCAGCGGCCCGATGACCGCTGCGAACGCCTCGCCCGACTTGATGCCAAACACGGCCACCGACACGGCGATCGCCAGCTCGAAGTTGTTGCTGGCGGCCGTAAACGCCAGCGTGGTGCTCTTGGAATAACCGGCGCTGACGGCCCGGCCCATGTAGAAGCTGATGATGAACATCAAGACAAAGTAGACCAGCAGCGGAATGGCAATGCGCACCACGTCCAGCGGAATCCGCACGATCAGGTTGCCCTTCAGGCTGAACATCACCACGATGGTGAACAACAGGGCGATCAGCGTGATGGGGCTGATCCTGGGGATGAAGCGGGAGTGATACCACTCCTTTCCCTTCGCCCTGACCAGGGTGAACCGCGTCAGCACACCGCCGATGAACGGGATGCCCAGGTAGATGAACACGCTTTGAGCGATCTGGCCGATGCTGACATCCACCAGACTGCCCTCCAGCCCAAACCAGGTCGGCAGGATGGTGATAAACACGTAAGCGTAGACGCTGTAGAACAACACCTGAAAGACGCTGTTAAACGCCACCAGGCCAGCGGCGTATTCGGTGTCGCCGTGCGCCAGGTCGTTCCACACAATGACCATGGCAATGCAGCGCGCCAGCCCGATCATGATTAAGCCGCGCATGTAGTGAGGCAGGTCAGGCAGGAAAATGATGGCCAACACGAACATCAGAATGGGCCCGACAACCCAGTTCTGCACCAGGGACAACCCCAAGACCTTCCAGTTGCGGAACACGTCGCCCAATTCTTCGTAGCGCACCTTGGCCAGCGGCGGATACATCATCAGGATCAGGCCAATGGCGATGGGGATGTTGGTCGTGCCCACCTGGAACAAATTGATGAACCCTTCCACCTGCGGGACGAGATAACCCAGCCCCACACCAACGGCCATCGCCAGGAAAATCCACAGCGTCAGATAGCGGTCAAGCGTTGACAATTTGCCAGCCACGCCAACAGGCTGGGCATCGCATTTGGTGATGGTAACGGTGCTCATGATCTGTCCTTATCCTCCATAAACTTAGCTTAGTGTTTGGTTTCTTCTCTAAACTCTTGTACCCAATTTCGGACTTTTTTCTCAATTTGGTCGCGAACCTCTCGGAATTTGCGCAGTTTTTCCTCGTCGCCTCCCTCGTATGCAGCCGGGTCCTCGAACGGCCAGAACATGCGCTGACTCACGCCGGGGAAGACCGGACAGAGTTCCTCGGCCTTGGTGCACACGGTGATCAGGTAACCAAAATGCGTGCGGCCCAGAAACTGGCTCACCGGTTTGGCGTAGTGGTCTCTCATATCAAGCCCAATCTCCCCCATCACTCTCAAGGTGTAAGGATTGATGTCTTTCGGCTCCAGACCTGCGCTGTAGACCTCGAACAGGTCGCCGCCGTATCGGCGCAAGAAGGCCTCGGCCATCTGGCTGCGCGCCGAATTGCCGGTGCACAGAAATAAGACTTTGATTTTTCTCTCCATAAATGCGCCGTTATCTCCTGTATTCTCTCAAAACAGACAGCGGTCAGGCTGTCATTTTCCCACCAGCGGCCAGGGATTGTGTGGTCTCTTCCAGGACGCCGCGCATGATCAACTTGGCGATGTCCAACAACCTGAATACACGCGGGTCGCTGACGCCATACATCACCCGGCTGCCATCCCGATACGAACGCACCAGTTGGCTATCGCGCAGCACGGCCAGGTGCTGGGCGATGTTGGGCTGACGCAGGCCCAATTTAGGCTCTATCTCGCAGCTACAGATATCCCCCTCACGCATCATCTCCAAAATGGCGAGGCGAGTCGGATGCGCCAATGCTTTGAACGTCCTCGCCTGTATTCTCAAACCCAGTTCATCCATGTACGTCTTCCTCCGCGGCCTTCAAACCGCCATACACGAACAGCGGACGAGACGCCCGCGCTCCCAAATGCCCGCGCTCTACTAAGAAACTACCCTGTCCCGTCATTCTGAGGCGCGCCAGCGCCGAAAAATCTCAACGCCTGCCAGCGCGAGATGCTTCGCTGCCCCTTCGCTGCGCTCAGGGCTTTGGCTCAGCATGACGGGAGGGGGCGGTGTTTTTTCCCCCATGAGCGGCGTGCCTACGCGCCGTGGGGGAGCTCAGAAGACCGCTCCGGCCGGGCAACCTGGCCTAGATGGCTTGCTCCAGCAGCTTGCGGACCTCATCCTTGCTCGGCAGCCGGCCGGCGACCAGCACCTTCTCGTTCACCACCAGGCCAGGCGTCGCGACGATGTCGTAGGCCATAATATCCTGGACGTCCGTGACTTTGGTGAACGTTGCCTGCAGGCCCATTTCCGTCGCTACCTCGCGGGCGACTTCCTCTAACCGTTTGCACTTAGGACACCCTGTCCCTAATATCTTGATTTCCATAAGCCTATTGATGTTCCTCCTTACCATTACATAGAAATTACAGTGTTCGGCGGGCAAGATGCCCGCGCTCCCAGCTCAGCTCCGGTTCACAGATGCCCGCGCTCCGGAAGCCGTCTTTAACCTCCCGAAACCCAGCCGAAGATCAGCCCGGCCAACATGCTGAACAGCGCCACCAGGGCCACATACGTCCATGTCTTCCTGCCGCCGATAATCTTTGACGTGACCAGGATGCTCTGGATGCTCAGCTCTGGGTCAGCCATCAGGTACGCCAACAGCGGCCCGCGGTGCATTCCCAATTGCAGGAACATGTTGGCGATAGGCACCTCCACCAGTGTCGGGAAATACATGAACACGCCGAACAAGACGCCGACGAAATTCGCCAACACGGTGTTCTGCCCGGCGATGGCCTGCACCACATTCGCCGGTATGATCACCCGCGCCACGCCGGCGCCGAACACGCCCACAAGCAGCAGCGGGAAGATTTGCCTGACGAAACGCCACGTCTCCCACAGCCAAGATTGAACTTCATAAGCTTCCAGTTTTTTCCACGCCAGCCAGGCCACGGCCAGCAACACCGCCAGCTCGCCAAAAAATCGGCCGGTGAACTGTACCTGCAGCCCATCAGGTTGCGGCAACATGCGCAGCGCGGCGACCAACAGCGTCAGCCCGACGAAGGCCAGGGCGATGTAGCTCCAGCCATTGAAGCCTTCGTCAATGTGGCTCAGTCCGCGCCAGGCGGTCAGCGCGATCACGCCCAGCAGCGCAATGAGCAGCGCACCCTGCACTGAAACGCCTTCCTGTCCCTGAGTCGCGTCGTAGGGCACCAGCCGGTCGAGCGCCGCCTGCCAGCTATTGGCGCCGACGGTCGGCAACGTCACCTGCGCATACGCGCTGGTGAACAGGCCGATGCCCAGCGTGCCGACAATCAGCAGGGCGACCAGCAGCAGCATAAAAGCGACCACGCTGGGACGGATCGATGCCGTGCCACTGAACAGGCCGTTGTTGACCGCCTGCTCGTTGCGCGCCCGGTCGTCCCGCGCGAACACCAGCGCCATGATCAACCCGATGCCGATGCCAAAGACGAACGACAGGATCACCCGCGCCGTAGCAATGTCCATGCCGATAGCCACGCCGGTATAGGTCACCGCCAGGATATTGATCGCCGGCCCGACGAACAGGAACGTCACCGCCGGCCCCAGGCCGGCCCCTTTCCTGTAGATGCCGGCAAACAGCGGCAGGATGGTGCACGAACACACCGCCAATACAAAGCCGCCCGCCGCCGCCATCGGATAGGACAGATACTTCGGCGCGTTACGGCCCAGGTAGCGGGTGATGGTCTCTTTTGGGATGAGAGCGGTCATGCCGCCGGCGATGAGAAACGCCGGCACCAAACACAACAACACATGAGCGGCCAGGTACGACGCCACACTGCTCGCACCGGATTGCAGCAGGATAACCAGGTTGTCGGTGAATGCCAAAGAAGCCTCCGAGACGTGGCCGAATTTGTCCGGTCCGCCAATCCATTCGAGTATTCGATAAATCGAATAACATTATAGGCACATTATTGGTACTCGTATGTAATCAACATTACATTACACAGCACTTTCATCATTTGATTTGCTCGATTTGACAAGATTTGAGAAGTGTGGTATAGTAAAAGACGTAGGATGAAGTGTAGCAAGTTGTTCGGAGAGACTGGTACGCATTTGGCCACCCTGAGGCGAAGTGTTTGCCTGTGGGTGGGCTTTGATTTTTCGGGCTTGGTCACTCACGACCAGAAAAGTGTGCCAACTCGCAGCGGGTTTGCTTTCACTTCCCCACCGATTCACACGTTCATTTTTTCAAGGAAGGAGGTAAATTCCGCAATGAGTGACACAAAAAGAATAACCGGCACGGTCAAGTGGTTCAATTCAGGCAAGGGGTACGGCTTCATCTCCCGTGAGGGCGGTGATGATGTATTCGTCCATTACAGTGCGATTTCCGGCGACGGTTTTCGTAACCTGCAAGAAGGCCAGGTTGTCGAGTTCTCTATCGAGCAAGGCCCCAAAGGCCCGCAGGCAGTGGACGTCCGATAATTCGGCAGTTTTTGCTGTGCAAACTCAAACCGGCAGGCGATGAGCCTGCCGGTTTTTTGTTGTGCTGGCCTGGAGACAGGACGAGCCTGTCGTCTCTCTAGCCCAGTGCGACATCCAGGATCATCATCACGGCGAAGCCCAGCATCGTGCCCCATGTGGCGATATGGGAATGTTTGTCCATGTGGGCTTCGGGGATCAGTTCCTCGGCCACGACGTAGATCATGGCGCCGGCGGCGAAGGCCAGCGCGTAAGGCAATATCGGACGCATGAGCACCACGGCCGCTGCACCGATCACGCCAGCTATCGGCTCGACCGTGCCAGACAATTGGCCGTACCAGAAACTTCTCAGTCGGCTCAGCCCTTCCCGGCGCAGTGGCACGGATACCGCCATGCCTTCCGGCAGATTCTGTATACCAATCCCGATGGCCAGGGCCACCGCTCCGGCCAGGGAAGCGGCTGGCAGGCCGGCTGCCACGGCCCCGAAGGCCACGCCAACTGCCAGCCCCTCGGGGAAATTGTGCAACGTAATGGCCAGTACCAGCAGGATACTGCGCCGCCAGGTCGTCTTGAGCCCCTCGGCCTCGGAGGTCGGCAGGCCCAGATGCAGGTGGGGCAGGATATGGTCTATCATCCACAGGAATAGCCCGCCGCCTATGAACCCTGAGGCGGCAGGGATCCAGGCCGGCAGTGCGCCCGATTCCTCGGCCATCTCGATGGCCGGAGCCAGCAACGACCAGTAGCTGGCGGCGATCATTACGCCGGCGGCGAAGCCCAGCATCCCGTCAAGCACTTTGCGATTGACGTTGGTGAAGGCGAACACGGCGGCGGCGCCTGCCGCCGTCATGAACCAGGTGAAGCACGTGCCCAACAGGGCCTGCAGGACCGGATTCAACCCCTCAAACCAGGCGAAAAGCATAGACATTTCCTCCCATGAGGACAATCTTTACTCTGTGGCCTCCGGGTATTGCTGGAACAGATGGCCCCAGGGGCTTTCGGCCAGCCATTGAGCGACGATTTTCTTGCCGCGCCAGGGGTACCAGAAATGGTCATGATAGTACTCGCTGGCGAAGATGAAAATATTGACGATGGGGGTATGGAACAGCAGCTTCTGGAACACTTTGAGCGGCGTGCGCCACAGGAGCATACCTGTCCCCGTACCCAGGTTCACGCCGACCTCGAAGTTCCATCGTTCTGCGGCCACTTCTGGCATTCCTACGATTTCGATGTCGCGTGGGTTGCCATGTCCGAGGCCCAGTTCGGTGGCGTGGGCAATATATTGCAGCTTCATGGGATCGAAGCCCATCATCATCGCGGCTACTGCGTCAATGGCGACCTGATCGGCCGAGGCCAGAATGACATCCTTCTTGTGAGGGCGCAATGTGCGCGGCCCCGGGCCACTGCCGGCTGTGGTGCCGTCCATGGTGGCGAACAATCCGGTGTGTATCTCTTTCTGAATCGCCAACAGGTCCACCAGCGTGTCGTGAATCCAGGTGTGGGTGTAGTGACGGTTAACGTTGAGCAAACCGCCAAAAGCATTCTTCATCGCGCCGGTGGTTACGGTGTAGCTGTGGGTCTTTACCGTTGGCAGGTGGACGATGTTCTTGCCAATGAAGAAATCCGGAATGTAGATACCGTGTGGGAAGATTTTGTCCAACACCAGCATCCTGGCTTTGGGCCTGTACTCCACCCACGTCATGTCTTCGGGCTTGAAATTGTATTTCTTCGGGATACCGTATTTGTCCAAGACCGGCCCAAACTTGTTGTAGCGGTCGCCCAGGTCGGCGATGGTCACGACGGTTTTGTTGTGGACGTCCACCAGGTCGTTGAAGCCCATCTTCTTGAGGGCCAGAATGGTCCCTTCAAGCTGCCAGGGAGTCGTATTTGAGCCGGGGTACAGCAGGTGCCAACTGATGTTGTCCTTCAGGATGGTGGTTGCGCTGGGGTCGAGCGCATCCCGCATCCCGGCCAGCTCGCACAGCCTCTGATAATCATCCAACACCGTCTCTGGCGTGGTGCGCAAAACAGCTACTTTCGCTTTCGACATTTGCCTGACCAGTCCCTCCTCGCTATGGTATGGTTATGACTCAGTCCTTAACTTACTCCAAGCCGCTTTCCGAATCCGCTGACAGTGATCAGCCCAAACCGAAACGTCGGGATTCATGACCACCAACCAATGCGTTATTTTGCCTCAGTTTGGCTCACAAGGCAAATTGAGAAACGGGGGCCGGCTGGCGCTCTATGGTAAATCAAATATTTACAATCAACCATGTCATAGGCGCAACGAATGAATTGAACTTTTCTTTGCAAATTACCTAAAAATCCGGTATGGACAGAAATGGCTTTCTATGATACAATAACATAAATTTAGCCTTCTGATCCAGTATCCGAAAGCGTTGACACGTCTGTGGCAATAAGGGTCCTGATTGCTGATGGCTATGATGTTGTCTGAAGTGGCCTCGTCGCACTTTTGGATGAGCAGCCCGATATTGAAGATGAGAAAGTTGGGTGTTGAGGACTTGCTGATCCTGATGGAATTGGTCGTGGCATACGGTCTGGCCTAAACCTCGCAATAGTTGATGCTCAGAATTCCTACCCTTTTTACTTCCCAACCGATACAATACACAAAGAGCGAGGTTGTTATGAGAAGAGATGTGGTCAAGGGGCTTAAGGACTGCTGTGGGGAACATGGCTGCATGACAACATGGAAGGGGCGAGATGGCACATCCGTGGCTGACTTTGTGCACCAAACAGAACATGGAACGTCACGTCACAGAGTTTCTGGACAGTCAGGGGGTTGAGACGTACCTGCCTCAAGCCGAGCAGTACATAGTGCGGCGGCGGTGCAAGGAGATGGTCCCCTTCTTCCCTGGTTATCTGTTCGCCTGGGTCGAGCCTTCATCGCCGAAGTACCTGGCCCTGAATTGGGCGCCTGGCGTGAAAGGGGTTGTCAAATTTGGCGGCCGGCCGGCGATTGTCCCCGATGAAATCGTGGCCGAGATCAGGCAGCGGCTGGACAACCTGACAGCGTCGGGCTACTTCGACCGGCGGTGCCCCTATCAGCCAGGCGATGTGGTGCGCATCAAGGCGGGCCCATTCAAAGGTCTCGATGCGATTTTCGACCGGGAGCTGTCCAGGCATGGCAGGGTGAAGGTCTTGCTCGAGCTGCTTGGGCGGCTGACTGGCTGCGAAGTAGATTTGGATTGGATTGAGAAAGTCGGCTAAGCCGACTCTCGCACAGTTCAATATTAGATTAGCTGCGGCGCACGATGGATGGAGCGGCAGGGTGACACCTGTTGTCTGTCATCTCCTGGCGTCGGCGCGACACCAAACCGGTTCTACGGACAGACGTGAACGGGGTGGCGGAGCTTTGCCAGCAACATGCCTTACATTCATTGTCAATCGAACAGTTGCCCGGCGACCCAGGCGACCTCGCTCATGAGGTCAGCCGAAGTTGGCGAGCCAGGCTCGCGCAATCGGGCCGTTCTAATCGTGCGTTGTGGTGGTTGTCTGTCTCTGCGAGGTGGGTCAACATGTTAATAACACGCGCGCCTGTGCGGATCAGTCTGGCTGGTGGTGGCACAGATTTGCCGGCTTACTACGAGGCGTTTGGGGGGGCGGTGCTGAGCACCACTATTGACAAGTACTTCTACGTGATCCTCAATGTGTGTGAAGATGACAAGCTGCAGATTTCTTCGTCCGACTATCGCACGTTCTATCTGCATGACGGCGATGAGCCGTTGCTTTGGGATGGCGACCTGCGATTGCCCCGTGCGATTCTGAGCCATTTTGGCATCGAATATGGTGTTTCCATGTTCCTGGCTTCGGAGATCCCGCCTGGCACCGGGCTGGGTTCGTCTGGCGCGGTGGCAGTGGCTGTTATCAAAGCGATCAGCACGGCTTTGGGATTGCAGGTGGGCAGGGATGAGATAGCTGAACTGGCCTGTCATATCGAGATGAACGTGCTGGGCGCGCCCATCGGCAAACAGGATCAATATGCCTCTGCTTTCGGAGGGCTGAACTGGATTGACTTCAGCCGTGAAGGCGTGCGCGTAACGCCGCTCAGGTTA
>Ga0129299_1003360_pt1 | contig 10458 bp, 6 predicted proteins | sample ConPoolayeCmetaG_FD_94477 | JGI IMG/M metagenome (GOLD analysis project Ga0129299, IMG submission 94477) | Hot spring microbial mat communities from California, USA to study Microbial Dark Matter (Phase II) - Cone Pool mat layer C metaG ... | reverse complement strand
GCGCGGGCGCTTTCCCGGCGGCCGTTTTGATTTCAGAATCAATATCCGTATTTGTCAATCTGTTATCAAGCCCAAATTTGCAAACGTAGATATCCCGCAATATCATTATCAACAGCTTAAAATCATTGCGGACTTCGTCAAAATCAGGGCGCCAGAAATGCCGGCGAAGCTTGTCGATAGTCGGGGCGAGACCGCCGGTTTCGATATAATTCTTCACGATATTCCACAAAGCGTCGCGTCGCTTTTCAAGTTCGTCCTCGACGGCCCGGCGGGCCATGCCCGGACTACCCATCGAAAAGCGGATATGAAATTCGGCGAATTCCAGATCGTTCCGCGATAGATATTTTCTGATTTCTTCGTCCGGCGCGGGCGTCATGCGGAATTTGAAAACACGCGACAAGAGCGTGGGCTGGAGCAAGTTCGGACGCGAGCAGGTGAGAATTACAAGCGTGTCCTCGGGCGGTTCTTCCACCGTTTTCAGAAACAGGTCGGCGGCTCCGAAAGCCATCTTTTCCACATCGCAAACCATTACCACGCGCCTGTCGCCCAACATAGGCTTGCGGGCAATCGCCCTTATCAAATCCCTCACCACGTCGGCCGGGATGTTCTGCTTTTTCTCGAACGTCACGATTCGATAGTTATCGGCCGTTTTTTCCCCGATAAACCTTCTGACTTCCTCCGACGTTTCGTCCGAGTATTTGGCCGACGAATTCACCGGATCCGAAAAATGGAAGACGGTGTTTTTTCTTGATTCCCCCGCTACGTTGGGAAATGGAAAAACAAGCAGGAAATCGGGGTGATTGAAGGTCATTATTTTGCGGCAGGAAGAACATTCGCAGTTATCGGGGCCGCCTGTCGGGCACATGAAACGGCGTCCGAAATAGAGTCCTGCGGCGAATTTGCCCGAACCCGGCGGGCCTGTAAACATCACCGCCTGCCCCCTCTTGCCGGCAACCAGCAGTCTATCGATATTTTTGGCGATTTTCGATTGCACCGGCATCTTATTCATTTCAGCCACTGGCCCGGATCCATATGTTCTTTTCCCCGGCGCAATTCAAAATGCAAGAAAGATCCGGAAATCGATCCGCTCTCACCGACGTTGCCGAGCAGCTCACCCGCATCCAATTCCTGACCAGTTTCGACGACAATTTCGTCGAGATGGGCATACAGGGAATAGTAATCTGCGCCATGATCGATGATGATGAAACTGCCGTATCCTCGAAGCCAGGAAATATGGGAGACTCTGCCGGCGGCGACCGCGCTCACCGGTTCACCCAAGCCCGCTTTAATGTCTAGACCGGGATTCAGAATCGCCGTTTTGAACTTGCTGTCCACTACCCTCCCGTAGGACCTGATGACTTTCCCCTTGACCGGCCATGGCAATCTTCCTTTCAAGGAAGAAAATTCGATAACCGGAACGTAGGGGCGGATCTTCCCTCTTTCATGGGATTGTCCCAGCATAGCCTCGACTTTCTCCTGAGCTGCGGTCAGATCCATGATGCTTTGCTGTTGGATCGTTTTTTGCAGGCGAAGCCGATCTATCAATGCTTTTCTTATCAGCCGATTTCTGGCCGTCATTTCCGTTTCCGCCTCTTTTTCCTCCCTGAGCTTTCGGATCGCCGCAATTTTTTGAATCAGCGTATCCTTTCCGGCTTCGATTTCAGCCGATACCGATTTCAGGTGATCGATGAGTCGCCGGTCATATTTATTCATGATCTTGAAAAAATAATATCGTCTGGCGGCTTCGCGGAAATCTGGCGCGGCGAGGATGTTGGGCAAAGAAAACAGCCTGACCCGCTTATAAATCCAGATTAACCTTTGCCGCATCAGTTCCTGCCGGCGGGAAAATTCCTCGAGATTTTCGTTCAACTCCGCCTCGCTTTTTTTGAGCGATTGCTCAAGCGCTTTTGCCTGCCGGTCGATTTTGGCAATCAGGCGGGCGCCCAGAGACAGCTCTTCGTCGATTTTTTCAAGATAATCAAGCTGGCTTTCCTCCTGCAGCTCCAAAGTCCTCAGCTCGGCTCGTTTGGTTTCAAGCTCGCTTTTGATTCTCTCCAGCTCGGCCGTTCGATCGGCGATCGATTTGCTGTCCGAACCCGCCTTATCGGCCAAAGAAACGCCGGTCAGAAAAACTGCCGGCAACAGCAGGCAAACCGCCAAGCGGCAAAACAGGCTCATATTTCGATATATCTCCTTAATGCGAGATTGCCGCCAAGAAGCCCTATTACGCCGCCGCCACCGACAAAACAGGCCGCTTCAAGAGTGTTCAAGAAAGCGATTTTCACCACATGGCTGGATAAATAATCGACGCCGAGGCGCAACATGATGAGAGATATCGAGAATCCGATAATCGATATAATGAACCCCACGAACAGATAGGGTGTTCGCACGAAAATCGCCCGCGCCCCGACAAGACGCATCACGTAAAAAGTGGCATGGCGCCTGGCCACAAGCACACTTATCGTGCTGGCGATTATATACGAGCAGGAGATTATCACCAAAAACCACAGGCAATAGCCGAATATGTTGACTGTCCTGAACAATGTCTTCAGCCGGGCAACGGCGTCCGGAACATGGCCGATATCATCGACGCCCGGAATAGACCCGATCGAATCCAGCAGACCCGGCAATAGATCGCTGTCGAGGATTGCCGGATCAAGCGAGATCTCGTATGACTCGGGAAGGGGATTCGCCCCCAATCCCCGGATCATCTCGGGGCCGAACAGCTCTCTCATCCGAAACATCGCCATATCTTTCGTTACGTGCGCAATGCCCAAAACATATTTATTGGACGCCAGAGCCTGCCGGACGCTTTCCCGACCAAGACTGTCGATGTCGGGACTCAAATAAACATCGACCGTCGCCTGCATCTTTATCGATTCGATCACTCCATAGGAATTCAACAACGTGACGGCGATAGCTCCGGCTATGGTGGAAGCAAGAACAACGGTGATAATCGAACCGACAATCGACCATGGTCTGAATGTCAAGGCTCTCCAGGTTTCTCTGAATATGATCAGCAGGTAATTCATGATGCCTCGGAAACCTTTCCCGATTCGAGATGCAGTCTTCGGCACTGGAGCATGACTGCTAGGTCCAGATTATGGGTAGCCATCAGCACCGAACAACCTTGATGATTTATCCTGATAAGAAGCTCCATGATCGCCGCGGTATTATCTTTGTCGAGGTTGCCTGACGGCTCGTCGGCAAGAATCAAGAGCGGGTGATTGGCAAGCGCTCTGGCGATCGCCACCCTTTGGCTTTCCCCGCCGGAAAGCTGATGCGGATAATGCGATTTGCGCTGGATCAGGCCGACCAGCAGCAGAAGTTCCGTTACTCTGGTCGATATTTCCCGGCGTGATTTGCCGACAACCTCAAGCGCCAAAGCTACGTTATCCCAGACGTTTCTTTCGGGAAGAAGTTTGAAATCCTGGAAAATGACCCCGATTTTGCGTCGAATAAGATGGATCCTCCCCGGTTTCAGGGCGCCGATGTTCATATTGTCGAGAATCAGATCGCCCCGATCAGGCCTTTCTTCACCGTATATGAGTTTCAAAATAGTGCTTTTGCCCGACCCTGAAGCTCCGGTCAGAACAGCCATTTCACCCTTGTTAAGCGAAAAAGAGATATCATTCAGAATCAATTCGCCGGGCCGAAATGACTTCGATACGTTTCTCAGGCTGAGCATGCGAAAATTTACCTAATAATTCCGCTATGGTCAAGAACGAGAAACATGGCGAATTTCGAGAACAGGAAATTCCCGAATCAGCGGTTCGGCCGCCGGTCAGGAAAAATCGAGGCCGGCAAGCGTCAGGAAATCATGATAAACGGCGATATCTTTGGAAAGCTCGGGATGAAATGTAAGCCCAAGGATGTTTTTGTGGCGGGCCCCGACCGGCTGCTTATCGAGTGTGGCGACGATCTCCACATCGGGACCGGTTTCCAAGATACGGGGAGCTCGAATAAACACCATCTCTATCGCCTTGTTCGACGGGTTGAATATCCCCGTCGCCGCAAACGAGCTGTATTGCGAGCCGTAAGCGTTCCGCATGACCCGGATATTCAACTTGCCCAAACCCTCAAAGGCCGGATTCTCAATCTTCGATGCCAACAGGATTATTCCGGCGCAGGTGCCCATGATCGGCCGTTCGAAACGATCGATCGCATCCCACAAGCCGTTTTCCCGGGCAAGCTTGCTTATGGCGGTCGATTCTCCGCCGGGAATGATCAACATGTCGGCCTCAGCCAATTGTGAGGGAGTTTTCACAAAAACACATTTCAGGCCGAGCTTCCGCAAGGCTCGCTCATGGGCATGAAAATCCCCTTGCAAGGCCAGAATACCGATCAGCGGACGGTTCAACATTATCTTGTCTGCAGAAGCTGTCCCTCGGGAATCTGTTTTATATCGAGCCCCTTCATCGGCTCACCCAGAGAGCGGGATATTTCGGCTATCTTTTTGGGATCGTTATAATGAGTAACGGCAAGAACAATAGCCCTGGCCCTCTTGGCCGGATCAGACGACTTGAATATGCCGGAGCCGACGAAAACCGACTCGGCCCCAAGTTGCATCATCAACGAGGCGTCGGCTGGAGTGGCGATCCCGCCGGCGGCGAAATTGGGAACCGGCAACTTCTTATGCGATTTGACCCAGCGAACTATTTCGTAGGGAACGCCCAAATTTTTCGATTCGGACATCAGCTGCTCGTCACCGAGTACGGTCAGGCGCTTGATACCATCGACCATAAGCCGCATGTGCCTTACCGCCTCGACGATATTGCCAGAACCTGCTTCTCCTTTTGTCCGCAACAAGGCGGCTCCCTCACCGATACGGCGCAGAGCCTCACCGATATTGCGGCAGCCGCAGACGAAAGGAATTTTGAATTTATGTTTGTCGATATGGTTTTCCTCATCGGCGGGCGTCAACACCTCCGACTCATCGATAAAATCGACCTCCAACGCCTCAAGCACCTGAGCCTCAGCAAAATGGCCGATACGGCACTTGGCCATCACCGGTATGCTTACGCTTTTCTTGATTTGGATAATGATTTCCGGATCGGCCATACGGGCGACGCCGCCCTCTTTACGGATATCGGCCGGCACTTTTTCGAGCGCCATCACGGCGGCCGCACCGGCATCCTCGGCTATTTTCGCCTGCTCGGCGTTAGTAACATCCATGATGACCCCGCCTTTGAGCATCTCTGCAAGGCCTACTTTTATGCGAAACCCTTTATCGTTAAACATGGCTCACCACCTTTCGGGAATCCGTCCCTTGATTAAATATACCTTATGCAGGCCGGCTGTCAAGCCTTGTCAGGCTTTGCCGTGGAGAGGCCTCGTTAATAGGATTAGGGCATAAAAAAAGCCAGGCTCCGGTAAGAAGCCTGGCTGAAAAAGTAGCGGTGGGATTACTTGATCAGGATATCTCTGCGAGACGGAACAGTCGCAATGGCATTGACCCCGGCCGGTCCGGTGAGCAGATGAATGCTCCGACGCAATATCGGGGGCGGGAAGTATTGGCAGTATTCAAGCTGGGCGTTGCCTTTGAAGAACGCCACCAGCCTGGTGATGTCCGAACCCCTGAAATCGCAGCTTCCGTTGACGTCGCCGGCAACATACAGCCAGCCGTTTCCGCCAATATTCGGGTGATAGCAAGAATCCGGAGGCACACCACCGATTCCCTTGAAATAGCGCACGCCGAACGTAACATCGCCGCCTATGCGGTTGCCGTCGCCGTTGATATCGCCGAGCAGATAGTCGCAGGGCGGTGCGCCCGCTGTAACATAAAGCGTGCAGGCGATCACCACGTTAGGCGATGTCGGATCGTTGGTGGTGTAATTCAGCTCGGCGGTGTACATACCCGCAGTCAGACTCGTGGCATCGAAAACGATGAGCATATAGCCGCTGACCCATGCCTCGGCCTCTTCAAGCGGACCCATGGCCATGGAATCAGGAGTATAGGTCAGCCAAGCCGCAGTATCATCGACGGCCACATACAACGAATCATCGCCGAAATTGTTAATCAGCAGGACGAAACTATCGGCGGTCCCCGCGGTGATGGAATCGATTATCCAGCCGCCGGAATACGGGAATACCGCCTCATAGGTCGGCGGATAAGTCACCGGATTCGGGAAGGTCAGGTATTTGACGGGGTTGACCGTGATGCCGCCTTCGGTCTGGACGACTCCGCCGGCGTCTTTGTCGTTAATGTAAAGGATATGAATTGAGTCAGCCGCCGCATATTCCGCCGCCGAAGACCAGTTGTCGCTGTCGCATGAATCGGTTTCGCAACCCGGAGTTATCGTAAATGTCATGTTCTTGGCCGGGGCCCAAGTGTCGCCACCGTTGGTCGACCAGCAAATATAGAGATCGCCATTGCAGCAAGGTCTGCCGGGGGCACCGCCGCAATAATCGGGACGGGGATTATCGGGATCAAAATAGAAACCGTCATTGGAATTGAAAGCGGTAAAGACGGCGAAGAGGTTGTTGGCATCATCTACCGCAAGCGACATCTTGCAAATCGGGAGATTCCAGGCGCCCATGTCGCAGCGCCATTCTTTGGTGGGATGCTCCCAGACGGAATCGACGCCGGTAGCCTGCGACCAATGCCACAAGCCGGTGCGATAGTAAAGCGTAGTATCCCACGCTCCGCCGGTGGTATCGATACCGAGATAAGCGGCGTTCCAGAGAACATGCAGATTGCCGTTGAAATCGTAAATGAGATCCAGGTCAGTATAGGCGCGGCGGGTAAACGCACCGGGATAAGGTGCATTGGGCACGTTGCTGTAATTGGTTATATTCGTTTCAGGTCCCCATGTCACTCCGCCGTCAGTTGATTCCATGTAGTAAACATCGTTGTCGAATTGAGCCGGACCGACGGTCCCGTAGATTTCGCCCCTTGGCCTGTTCCAAGCTATGGCGACTTTTGAGCCGGTGTGCGAAGCGGCAATAACAGCGCTTATCGTAACCGAGGTGTCAAAATATAGTGGGGCGGACCAGGAGGCTCCGCCGTTCGTCGACCGCCAATAGCCGATCGTCTGCAGAGTCGTTACATTGATATCATTGGCCTCGTTGGCGATAACGTGAATATTGTTGTTGGCATCGACACAACCATAAGGCCAGAGCATCTCGTATGTTACCGAATCACCGGTAAAATCGATATTCTTGAACAAGGCGGTCGTGAAAGGAAAGGTATCGACTCCCGCGGTCGAATTCAGCGTGGCCGCGAAATGCCAGAAACCAACCCCAACATAGCGGGAGTGGGCCGAATTATACCAGTAGTCGACATTGGTGTATCCGGCGCGACCGGTGAGATTGCTTATATTGTGACCGGTAATGGAATCCGAGGGCGTAGCGAGATTTTTGCGGCCGTACCAGATCTGCCTCGTTCCAACATTGGGATCGCCGGCCGATCTCATCCAATTGTAATGCACCCGGCCGAGGGGATCGATTGCGATTCGGTTGCCGGATGAACCGTTGGTTTGAAAATCGTAAGTCGTGATCCCGACCTGATAGCCCGGAGAAGCCGTAATCAAAGGATTATCACCGGGAAGGCGGGGGTTGGGAATCAGCCGGTTGGAATTCACGGCTCTCAATTTCGAAGGATCAACCGTGGCGTTCGAATGCCCAGCAACTGCCGCCATTGTCATGACGAGCGCCACCAGCAGGGCAACCGCGAATAATTTCTTTAACATATACCTCCTCATAAAAAACAAAGGTTTCAACTTCAACCCTTAAGAAAACGATGCAGTTTGCTTCTCACCTCCCTCTACATTTCAGGATTGATGTTTTTCCACGATTACCTATTTTATCAGAACAAGCTTCCTGATATCGCTTGACATTTTCAGATCGGCCGATTCGAGCTTGGCGAAATAAATACCCGAGGCCACAACGCCGCCCTCGAAGCTTCTGCCGTCCCAGCTTGCCAGATGGTATCCGGCGGAAAGCCGGCCGAGATCGACAGCGTTCACCAACCTGCCCGCCACGTCATAAATTTTCAGGGTAACCAGATCGGATTCGGGCAGTCCGAACTTGATGGCCGTGGTGGAATTGAATGGATTCGGGTAAGTGTTGATAATTACAAAATCACGAGGTGTAGGCTGGTCGAGCTTTACCTGACTGTTTAGAAGGTATCCGGCGGCATCAGCAACGGACACACTGATCGATGGCGGATCAATTTCTATCGGCTTTCTCATGGTGATGATCTCGTTGTCGCCGGCCTGAATGCTGCTTGAAACGGAGCTGTAAACCACTAATCTGAGCAGCCCGTCGGAGAGCCTTATCCGGTAATCCATATTGAGATTTTCGGCAACCCGGATATCTTCGAGTGTGTTCGCTCCGGCCGGCACTTCAAGAACGAAGCCACCCACCGGCACCGCCGATATAAGTCTGATCGTGGTGAGATCCTCGGAATCGCGGCCTATGACCAGCTCCGCAGGAACATCCTGAGCCGGGGAGATTTTGGGAATGACGGTGCCGTTTATCACGTTCAGCAAGCGAATCAGATCAGCGATTGTCGCCGGCCGGCCGTCGCGGTTGACATCGGAGGCCCAGTACTGCCAGAGATCTATCGGGAAATGCAGCGGATCGATCAAGTAATTGGTCAGCATAACCGCATCGCCGACCTCGAACGGCTGCAAATTGTGGTTGACATCGCCGATGACCACATCGCCCGGCAGCCAGATTTTGAGGTTGCCGCAATCTAATTCGAGATAATTCGTCGTGCCGATCGTATCGAGACAGCCCTCGGTTTTCCAGACATAAATACCGGATTGATCGGTTATCGCGTTCCAATGATAATTCAACGGCTCGCATTCGTAGAAACAGATCGGCACGCAGAAATTGCTCGGATAACTGTAATCGGGCCGGGCCATGACCACAACCCAGAACAGAACGTCGCCGGGGTACCACCTGCCGTCAAAATAAGTGGATTCGGCAAAATCGCATATCGGAGGCGCGGGGATCTGATTGTTCAGGTCATTTATCATCACCACATTGAATGCCCCGGACGGCGGCAACGGACAACCCTGGGGATGCAAATTCCGGTTGACGAAGAAATATTCGGCGCCGTCGATAAGGTCGCTTGGGAAAACATCGATAATGGTGAATATCGAGGCGTCGTAAACTACGGTCAGCTCGAACCCGCCCATGCAGAAACAGTTCTGAGGGACGTTAATAAGCACCGGGAACGTATCCTGATAACCCGGCCATAAGAATATCGTATCCGGTATATCAACGCTGATTTTGCCCAACACTTGAATCATAATGTATGCGGAGTCGAAACCGCCGCAGGAATCATCAGTGGCCGTGATCAGCACTTCATAATTAAAATCGTTGCCGCAGGCCGAATCGGGGACATCGAAACAATACAGTCCCCGCCAGTGGCCGGGAAGATTGAGTATCGGAGTCAGTGTACCGAGACTGACGGTAACCGTGATATAATCGCCGTCCGGATCGACAACATCTATAGTGTCGCAGAAATCACCATAGACACAAACACCGGTCGTCTCGCCGAAAGGCTGCTGGATGATCGGACAGGATCCTACGTGAGCTTGAGCAACCTGGACATGAGTAATACATGTATCAGCCAGACCACAGGCATCGACGGCGATAAACGTCAGAGTATTGAGGCCGATCACCGGGGTGAAACAGGCCGTATTGCCTACGAGGGTCGCGCCGATCACCGTTCTGGTCACTATATTGTTGTTCGGGTCGGTCGCATTAAATCCGCTTATGCAAACCTGCTGGCCGAGGCTGTCGATAAAAACGACCGTGTCATTGGGACAAGTTACCGTTGGTGCGCCGTTGAGAATCACCGTCACCCGGGTGATACAGGTATCAGCCAAGCCACAAGAATCGACAGCAATCAAGCGTAACGTGTTCAACCCCGTAACCGGTGTGAAACATACCGTGCCGCTGGAATAGGTGCCGCCGATCACGGTAATCGAGGCCAGATTGCCATTGGGATCGCTGGCCGAAAACCCACCGATACAGATTTGATTGAGGGAGCAGACAGTCATGGTGGTATCGCCATGACAGGTTGCAATCGGAGGATCATTGACAAGTTGAACGGTTACGTTCACGGCGCAGGTGTCGGCAGCGCCGCAATCATCACGCGCAACATATCTGACAACATAAAGACCGGCGCCGGAGGGAGTAAAACAATATGTCGTGCCGTTGAATATACCGCCGTAGCCGTTCGGAAGCACGAAGGCCGTATCGAGATTGTTGTCGATATCCGACGACGAGAACGGTCCCAGGCATATCTGCGCCATGTTACAGGTAAACGATATTAGAGTGTCGTTCGGACAGGAGGCTATCGGAGCGCTGTTGAGCGTTACCGTCACCAAAGTGATGCTCGAATCAACCGCACCGCAAGCATCAGTCGCCTTGATCTTGATCGTGTTCACCCCTACCACAGGCGTGAAACATACCGTGTTGCCCACCAACGTCCCACCTGTC
>Ga0129299_1003359_pt1 | contig 10461 bp, 7 predicted proteins | sample ConPoolayeCmetaG_FD_94477 | JGI IMG/M metagenome (GOLD analysis project Ga0129299, IMG submission 94477) | Hot spring microbial mat communities from California, USA to study Microbial Dark Matter (Phase II) - Cone Pool mat layer C metaG ... | reverse complement strand
GATGTGGATGTCCGGCAGGCCCGCACCCGCCTGAACCTGGAAACGTGCTTCGTTGTTGGCAGCGTCGGCCGATTGGATGCCGTCAAGAACTTCGCCACGTTCGTAGATGCTGCTGCGTTGGTAGCACGGCGCCGGGAGGACGTTGCCTTCGTCCTGATCGGGGGCGGCCCGCTGGAAGAGAAGCTGCGCCAGCGCGTCGATGCGCTGGGACTGCGCGATCGGTTCCGGATGACTGGCTGGCGCGAGGACGCGCGAGCGCTGCTGCCGGCTTTCGACATATTCGTCAGTACCTCCGTGCGCGAGACTTTCGGCAACTCGCTCGTCGAGGCGGCTCTCGCTGGCAAGCCTGTCATCGCTCCGGCCGTCGATGGCATTCCCGAGGTCGTGGTCCACGAGCAGACCGGCCTGCTGCTCACGCCCACGGAACCGCTCGGCCAGCGCACTGGCCCTGGAGCTGCCGCCATACCGCAGCGTGTGCTGGTGGGGGGCGAGTTACAACCGCCGCGCACTCTGGCGCCGCAAGGCCTGGCCGAGGCGATCCTCTGCCTGCTGGATCAACCGGACTTGCGCGCTCGATACGGAGAATCCGGGCGACAGCGAGCGCAGAATCTGTTTTCTATGTCGCGCTACATCCAGGACTTGGAGAGTGCGTACATTGATCTCGTGGCTGGCCGATGAGCGCGGGAGATGCGGTACGCTCGTCACCGCTGCCTCACCACGGCACCGGATCTGCTGAGATGGACGGATTGAGGATCGTGCTGCTCAACACGCAAATGGAACCGGCTGGGGCGCAGAAGGCGATGTTGGAACTGGCCCGAGGCCTTGTCGGCACCGGCTATCAGGTCACCGTCGTTACCATGTACGACAAGGCCGACTACGTGCCGTTCTTTCAGAACCGGTATGGTCTGACTATCGTGGACCTGGGGATGAAACGACCGGGACAGCCCCTCCCTGGCCGCGTGCTGAGCTTGGTGTGGGGATTGCTCCACCTGTATAGGTTGCTGCGCAGCTGGCGCCCACACATCCTCCAGACCTTCAGCCACTACAGCAACCTCGTGGGCCCAGTGGTCGCCTGGCTGGCTGGGACCCCCATCCGGGTGTCCTCGCAGCGTATGTCGCTGCGAGGAGCGCCGCGATGGCTCCTCTGGCTCGACCGGGCGGTAGCTAACTCCTTCCTGGTGGCCAAGATGATCTCGGTTTCCGAGGCCACTCGGCGGTTCTGTATTGAGCGGGGGATCCGGCCGACCAAGATCGTGACCATCCCCAATGGCATTGACCCGATCCCATATGATGGCTCTGGCTTGTCCTCCGGACGCGCCCGCAGCCTGCGCCGAGAGCTGGGCCTGACCGAGCTCCAACCTGTGGTTATCACTGTTGCCCGGCTCCATCGCCAAAAGGGACATTGCTTCCTGATCGAGGCCGTCCCCCGCGTGCTGAATACCTTCCCCGACGCGCGCTTTCTGTTCGTCGGCGAGGGCGAACTGCGGGCAGAGCTGGAGGCCAAGGTTGTGCAAGCGCGCCTGGATAGCGCGATACGTTTCCTGGGCGTGAGGCGGGATATTCCTCAGCTCCTGGCTATCAGCGACATCTTCGTTTTGCCCTCGCTGTGGGAGGGGTTGCCCAACGTCGCCCTGGAGGCGATGGCTGCCGGTGTTCCCGTCGTCGCCACCCGCGTGGACGGGACACCGGAAGTCGTCGTCGATGGCCAGACTGGCCTGCTGGTGCCCCCGGCCGACGCCGCGGCGCTGGCCGAGGCGGTCTGTCGCCTGCTGGGCGATGAGGCCCTGTGTCGCTCTATGGCGGCTGCAGCACAGGCCCGGGTGAGGGACGTCTTCTCGCAGGAAAGGACTCTCGCCGCCTACACGGCCCTCTACCAGGAGCTCGTGCAGGCGAAGGGTGGCGCCCTGTAATGAAGGATCGTATCGACGCGCTGGTGCTGAAAGCGGGCCGGTTTCTTCGCGCGCACGCCGTGGGCGACGGCGGTGGGGAGGGTGGCCGGCCCCTGACAGGTGATTTTTCACTCTATCCTGGACAGCCCACCTATGACCTGTATGGCGCTGTCGACGCTGTCTACATCCTCTTCACCCTGGGCTTGCTGCGCCAGAAGACGGATCGTCACTCCCGCCAGGTCTGGGCGGAGCGGATTCTGGCCTGCCAGGACGACGATGGCTGGTTCTCCCGACGCAACCTCCGCGGCCACACCCACGAACACGCCACCGCCTACGCCCTGGGGGCGCTGACGCTGCTCGAAGTAGCCCCGGACGAGGAGTACGTCGCTCGGGTAAAGCCGATCATTGCATTGCTCCCACTCCTCACCGACCAGGCCGAGTTGCTGACCTGGCTGGAGCGGCTCGATTTCCGCCTCCGGCCCGGTGATATTCGGCGCAAGAAGCTTGGCTGGCACTACGTGTGGCGAGGCTCCCACGTCGGGGGTGGCGTGGGAGCTATAGTTGCTATGGCTGGACGTCTATTCGGCCAGTGGTGGCCGGGGCGGGTGGATGTGGAGCGCTGGTTCGGCCAGTACTTTAGCTGGCTCGACGCGCATGTCAACCCCGCAACCGGTTGCTGGCAGCGTGCTTTCTGGAACCGGGCGTATCGTCGGCCGACGGTCGGCGATATGGGCGGCGCGGCGCACTTCCTATGGGTCTACGAGGCGCGCGGCTGGCCCTTCCCGTACCCGGAGCAGACGTTGCGCTCTACGCTATCACTCCAGCGGCCCACTGGCCTATACCGACGCTATCCGATGTGTATCGATCTGGACGGCAATTTCTGCCTGGCACGTTCGTATCGGCAGTTGTCCGCCGCCGCTCAGGAGCGCTACCGGCCATGGGTAGCCCGTTCTCTCGAGGCCAGCTTCACCGGCGTGGTAGATGCGCTGCTCTCGCGGCCGCTACCGCACATCTACCGCGATCTGCACGGTCTGCCGGGTGCTTTGGTCGCCCTGGCCGAATGTCGGGTGCTACCCGATTTCAGGTTCGCGGCGGCGCTCGAAGAATGGCACAGTCCGTTCGATCGGGTTTGCTGGCTATGACCACGATTGCACTACAGCCTCCTCCCTCGATTCGGTTGACCGGCGTCCAGCTCACGCTGTGGAGCCAGGCGGAGTTGCTGGCGGCCATAGAGGGGTGGGTGTGTCGCCGCAGCAAGGCGATCGTCCTCTCCGGCAACGTGCACGCCTTCAACCTGGCCTATAACCAACCCTGGTTGCGCGACTTCATGAACCGCGCCGACGCGGTCCGTCTCGACGGGGTGGGGCTGCGGCTGGCTGCCGCCATCATGGGGGTGCGGACACCCCCGCGTATGACCTGGGCCGACCTGGCCTGGGACCTGGCCGCTTTTTGTGAGGCGCGGGATTTCACGCTCTTCTTTCTGGGCTCCCGCCCCGGCGTGGCAGAAAAGGCAGCCGAACGGTTGACGCAAGTCTGCCCCCGGCTCCGGGTCGTCGGCGTCCACCACGGCTACTTCGATACTGCCCCCGATAGCCCGGAGAACGAGACACTGCTCCGAAAGATCAACACCGCCCGCCCCGATATTCTCATTGTCGGGCTGGGCATGCCCCTGCAAGAGCGCTGGTTGATGGACAACTGGACGCGCATTGAGGCTGTCGTGGCCCTCACGGGCGGCGCGGTGTTCGACTACGTCTCCGGCGAACTGCGCCGCGCTCCGCGCTGGATGACCCATCACGGCCTGGAATGGCTGGGCCGGCTGCTCGTCGAGCCTCGCCGCCTGTGGCAGCGCTATCTGATCGGCAACCCGCTGTTTCTGTGGCGCGTCTTGAAGCAGCGCCTGGGGCTGCTGAAGGTCGAGTAGGGCTCGTGTCCGGTTGCTGGGAGGCTGCCGATGTCGAAGCTACAGACGAAGAGATTGGCGCAGCAGGCAGTGATAACCGTTGTCTTCGCCTACACGATGCTGGTCGGCGGCACCCTCAACGGGCTGGTGCTCTACCGGGCGGTCAACGTCTCCTTGGGGTTGCTGGCGCTGATCGGGGCCGTGTGGCTCGGCTGGTCCTGGCGCTCAAGGCAACCCATTGCCTTCTCCCCAGTTACCGCCGCCTACGGCGCCTACATCGCAGCCTGTGCTGCGGCCACCGCGTTCTCCCTCGATCCCCGCCGCAGCCTCAACGCCCTCTGCTTGACCGTGCTCTACGCCCTGGTCTGGGTGCTCGTCTCCGACCTCATCTGCAAAGGGTGGCCCGCAGAGTTGTTTACCCGTGTGATGACCGTCGTCGGCACGCTGGTTATCGCCCTGGCTCTGTGGCAGACCGCCCGCTACGCGCTGGACTGGTGGGCGATCAGCGGCGGGGAGCCATGGCTCCCGCCTGTCGTTCTACGCCCCAACCCGCTGCTCAGCCATGCGAACATGGTTGCCGCTTTCCTCAACCTTCTGTGGCCCATCGTCCTGGTTGGCCTGTTGACCAGCGCCTCTTGGCCCCGGCGACTCGTCGCCGGGCTGTGGGTGCTGTCGGCTTGGGCCGTGGTCCTGCTGACCTCTTCTCGCGGCGCGTGGCTGGGCGCGGCTGTCGCCTTGCCGCTCACCACGGCGTTGTGGTGGCTCGCCCAGCGGCGGGACCCATCACGCCCGATGCGCTTCCCGCGGCTGCGCCTCTCACGGCGGTGGTGGGCAGCGGCTGCAGTGGCGCTGCTGCTGTTGACGGCGATGGCGTTGGCGGCAGCGCGGCTGTTGCAGAACCCCACCCACGGCGTTGGCTTTGGCGCACGCCAGCCGCTGTGGACCGCGGCCTGGAGGATGTTCTTGGCCCATCCCATCGTCGGCCTGGGGCCCGACACCTACGCCACTGCCTATATGGAAAACCGATCTATCCCTCCTTACTCCCTCTACATCCACGCGCACAGCAAGCCACTGCACGTCCTGGCCGAAAGCGGCCTGCTGGGTGTCCTGAGCGGCGGAGCACTGCTCGTCGCTGTCGCCTGGGCCGGCTGGCAACACTGGCGCAGCGCAACGGCCTCCATGCGCTGCTTGCTGGCCGGCATCGTTGGCGGCCTCTCGACCCTGGCGGTCCATTGCCTGTTCGACACCCCCACCGAGGTGCCGGTCAACGTCCTGATGTTCTCTGTGTTAGCGGCCATCCTCGCCACACGATTGCCTTGCCCAGCACAGCAGCGCCGTGCTGGCTGGTGGCGGCTGGCCCTAACAGTGCTCCTCCTGGCGCTGCTGGCCGTTGGCGTATGGAGCCAGGCCGCCTATCAGCCTTTCCTGGAAGGTATCTCCCTGGCCAATGCCGGTAACTGGCGGGCCGCTGCCCCCTTGCTGGAAACGGCGCTCGCCCGCGACCCCGGCCACGTTTTCTATCAACTGGCTTCCGGGTATGCCCAAGGTGTTCTGGCTGTCGAAGACTCCGCTGCCCTGCCCGTTGCCATCCGGCGCTACGAACAGGCCATAACGCGAGAGCCTGGCTATGCGCTGAACTATGCCAACCTGGCCGCCCTCTATTGGCAGCGGGGCGATGAGTCGGCAGCACTCGCCGCCGCCCGACGGGCCACGGAGGCCGCGCCCCGCGAAGCCACTTTCTGGCTCGGCCTGGGTTTCTATTACCAGGAGATGGGCGACCTGGCCGGAGCACAGGAGGCGTACCACGAGGCGCTGACCCGGCGACCCACATGGGCCAACGCCTATTACTGGCGCGCCGAGGGCTTTCGCCGTTCGGCTCTGGAGGGCTGGCAGGCGGTGAACCTGTCGCAGGAGCCGCGAACGGCCAAAGCCAGGGCCCAGGCCGCTCTGGACTCGGGTCGCTACGAGGAGGCCGTGTCGCTGTACAACCGGGCGCTCGACGCAGACCCCCACTGGGCCTCCGGCTATGCCGGGCGGGCGGCAGCACTGCTGGAGCTGAGGCGTCACGACGAAGCCGCGCGCGATGCCTGCACTGCCGTTTTCATTGGCAGTCTGGAGCCGGTGGCTGTGCTCCACTCCCACTGGCTGCTGGCCCGGATCGCCTACCACCAGGGCGACCTGGAGACGGCGTTGGCCCTGGGCGAGCAGGCGCTCGATGGCTTTCGCCGGCAGTCCATCTTTGGCCCGGGAACGTGGGGCAGAAGCACCCACGTCTGGAGCGGCGTCTTTTACCGCGTTGGGCTGAACCCCGATATGCTGCCGCAATTGCCGACGATCCGCTTCACCGACCGCGAGGTCGGCTGGATGGAGACGCTCGGCGGCTGGTACGAGGAGGCGGGCGAACCCGATTCGGCGCGACGGTTGTACCGTGAGGCGCTGGACGCCGCGCCCGACGCCGCTCTGGCCGCCGAGCGGCTGGCAGCGTTGGAGGGCGAGTAGGAGATAACGTGGAATCGCGCCGAGATCGGATCGTATCGCTCCTGTTGGGCGGGGCTGTGTTGCTGTACATCGTTCTGTTCAGCGCGCTCAGCGTGGCCCGCTACGACACCTTCCATACCGCCACGTTCGACCTGGGCTTCTTCAGTCAAGTGGTGTGGAACACGGCCCACGGACGCTGGTTCGAAACCTCGGTCTCTCGCGCCACGAATGTCGAGCTGATCGGCAATTACCTGGCTGAGCACGTGGCGCTGGTCCTCCTGCTGTGGGCGATCCCGTACCGTCTGTGGCCCGACCCGCGCTTGCTGCTCGTCCTGCAGAGCGTGGCGCTGGGGCTGGCGGCTGTTCCGCTGTACCACATCGCACGGCGACAGACCGGTGACCCGCCAGCAGCCTTGATCGTCGCTTGCGGCTATCTGGCCTACCCGGCCCTCGGTTTCGTCAACCTTTTCGATGTCCACCCCATTGCTTTTTCCATCCCCATCGTCTTCCTGGCCTACCGGGCTTTGGAGGAGCGCCGCTGGCCGCTGTTCTGGATCGCTGTCCTGCTGGCCCTGTTTGTCCAGGAGGAGATGACCATTCCACTGGGGATGTGGGGGCTGGTCCACCTGCTACGGCGACGCCGCCTGGGCCTGGGCCTGCTCCTTCTGGCAGGAGCATGGGCTGTGCTCTGCTTTGGCCTGATCATCCCTCACTTCAACGAAGGCCAACCGTACCGCTTCTGGCAGTTGTGGTCCGACCTGCCCGGCCTGAGCACCTATGCCTCTGACCAAGGAGGCATCGCCCAGCCCACGGTCGGCGCGTCGACCGAGGCGTTGATCCTATACGTGTTGCACCTGGCCCTGCCCTTGGGTTTCCTTCCCTTCCTCGGCCCGGCCTCGTTGATCGTGGCTCTGCCATCCTTCACTTACCTGTTGCTGGGCGGGCGAGCGGCCTTCCACTCTGTGGGCTATCACTACCCGGCTGTGCTGATTCCGTGGTTCTTCCTGGCCGTCGTGGAGGGACTGCGCTGGCTGCGGCGCAGAGCCGCCCGCGCTGGCGGGCTGCGGGCCTATCGGCTGGGATTGGCGTTCCTCGTCTGCGGTACCCTGGGCGCCAACGTGCTGCTCAATCCGCCATTGCTCTACGCCCGGGCAGGCTTCTTCCGCCGCGCCCCCTATCACGAGCAGATCGTGGAAACGCTGGCTCAGATCCCACCTCAGGCTGGTGTGGCCGTGGTCAACCGACTGGGAGCGTCGCTGGCCCACCGCCGTATCTTGGTGGCCCTGGAGTACCCGCCGCCGCTGCGCCTGGACCACGTGCAGATGGCGGACTACGTGCTCCTGGATCTGGTGGATTGCCGCACTATGCCGGCGGCGGACCCGCGCGCTGCGTATGCGGAACTGGTAGCCCAGGTGCTGGGGACGGGAGCCTTTCGCGTGCATACCTGGTCTGGCCGTATTCTGCTGTTGGAGCGTGGGGTCCCGACGGAGGCGCAGACGAAGGCGATTCTCGACTATGTCGCCGACCTCGTCGAGCAGGATCGCCCCTGCTGGCCTTGATCGGGGGGGGCGCCCGCCGCCCGACAGGCAACTTCTGGTGAGCAGAATAGGATGAGACCTCGATTGCCGAACGTGCGAACGACGCGACCGGCGCTGGTGATCGGCTTGCTGGCCCTGGCCGGCCCTGTTCTCTACCTGGCCCGCTCGTGGGCCTCCGGTCCACCCGGCTTCCCGCTGGACGACGCCTGGATCCACCAAACCTATGCCCGTAACTTGGCCGAGGCCGGGCAGTGGGCCTTCGTGCCGGGCCAGCCCAGCGCCGGCTCCACCGCGCCGCTGTGGACCGTGCTGTTGGCGGTGGGCTACGCGCTGGGAGCGCCGTTTCGGGCCTGGGCCTACGCCCTGGGCAGCCTGTGCTTGCTAGTGATGGCGCTGCTGGCTGCGCGCCTGGCCCGCCAGCTCTTCTGGGACGGCGCTGCGCCCCGCACAGGCCGACCGGCTGTGGTGGAGGTCGCCGTCGGGTTGGCCTGCGCCTGCGAATGGCATCTGGTCTGGGCTGCCGTCTCCGGCATGGAGACGTTGCTCTTCGCCCTGTTGGCCCTGGCGCTGTGGGAGCGCGTGGTATCCGACCCGACCCGGCGTCCGTGGCTCACCGGACTGCTGGGCGGCGCGCTCATCTTGACCCGTCCGGAGGGTGCCTTAGCCGTTGGGGCGGCTATGCTCGGCGTGGTGTTGGCTGGCGGAGCGGAGCGGCCATGGCCCAGAAGACTGGCTGCCGGCGTCTTCCTGGCCGCGAGTTGCGCCGTGGTCGTCGCGCCCTATCTGCTGTTGAACTACCATCTCAGCGGCACACTGTGGCCCAATACCTTCTACGCCAAGCAGGCCGAGTATGCCGTGCTACTCACCCAACCGCTGGCTGTGCGGCTCTGGCGGGTCGGCACGGCCCCGCTGGTCGGCGGGCAGGTTCTGCTGCTCCCGGGATTAGCCTGGGGAGCGCGGCAGGCTGTGTGCGACGGTTGGCGCTACCTACGGTCGGGGCGCTCTGCGGCTGAGCGCGGGAGGGAGGGCGTTGCGCCGGTGAGCCGCTGGCTGCCGCTGGCCTGGGCTGCCGTCACAATCCTGGTCTACGCACTGCGCCTCCCGGTAACCTACCAGCATGGTCGCTATCTCATACCGATCATTCCCATCCTCATAGTCTATGGCCTGTGGGGGGCTCTCCGGCTCGGAGGCTGGATGCACGGCCGGTCGTTGCTTGTCCGCGTGTGGTTCCTATCCACGGCCGTCCTTCTGCTGGCCTTCTGGCTCCTGGGCGCGGGGGCCTACTCCACCGACGTGGCGATCATCGAAGGGGAAATGGTCGCTGTGGCCCGTTGGCTCGACGCACACGTTGCGCCGGATGCCCTCGTCGCTGCCCACGACATCGGCGCGCTGGGCTACTTCGCCCGTTGCCCTTTGCTCGACCTGGCAGGTCTGGTTAGCCCTGAGGTCATTCCCTTCATCCGGGATCAGGAAAGACTGCTGCAGTGGCTGGCGGAGCAGGAGGCGGATTATCTGGTCACTTTTCCGTCGTGGTACCCGCTGCTTATCGCCGACCCGCGGTTGGAGGAGGTCTACCGCACAGACGCTGCGGTGACGGTTGCTCAGGGTGGGGAGAACATGGCCGTCTATGCGCTGCGCTGGGATCGGACGCGGTGAAAGAGGCGCGGTGGGCCTGGGAGGTGAAGCGCGCTGATCGCAATTCTGAGATCCAGCGTAACTGCTCAGGCTGTGCGCCTGGCAGTTACCCGCTCTGCGCGTTGAAGGGAGAAGATGGGGGGGCGGCGAAGCCGCCCGCAAATCCCCCACTGCCCCTCTTTTGCAGCGAAGTGAGGTCACTGCGAAGTGTAACTGAGCAGTTACGATCCAGCCATAAATTCTTGGCCTGCCTTCACCGCGTACTGGAAGTGTACGGCTGGAGCAACCCCAAGCCCTGTCGGGCCGATCGCCAGCCCGCGCAGTGGGCTTTTCCTGGCTGAGTCGGGTGATTTCATCGCCCGGCGGCACGGCGGAAACGACCAGCCGTTTTTTATGGCCGGATGTCGAGCAAAGCAATTCCCTTGACCGCCCGGCTATGTGTGGTATAATGAGGCACGCCGACGTAGCTCAAGCGGCAGAGCATCCGCCTTGTAAGCGGAAGCGTGCGGGTTCAATTCCCGCCGTCGGCTCAGCGGTCGGTGAACAGCCGCATAGATGAGGGTCGGTGTCCCGAGCGGCAAAGGGGGCGGACTGTAAATCCGCTGGCTCAGCCTTCGCAGGTTCGAGTCCTGCCCGGCCCACTACGGGCCCACGTAGCTCAGCCGGTAGAGCACACCCTTGGTAAGGGTGTGGCCATGGGTTCGATTCCCATCGTGGGCTTCAGTCTGGGAAGGATAACGAAAGGGAAAAATGGCGAAAAAGGCGATTCGTCTGACCATCACTCTGGCCTGCACGGAGTGCAAAGAACATAATTACACTACGGAGAAGAATCGGCGCAACGATCCATCCCGGCTGGAGATGAGGAAATACTGCCCGCGCTGTCGCAAGCACGTGCTGCATCGGGAGACGAAGTAGCGCCTGGCCCTGCCGGGCGATTTCACACAGGCCAGTAGCTCAATTTGGCAGAGCAACGGTCTCCAAAACCGTAGGTTGCGGGTTCAAGTCCTGCCTGGCCTGCCTG
>Ga0129299_1003353_pt1 | contig 10471 bp, 3 predicted proteins | sample ConPoolayeCmetaG_FD_94477 | JGI IMG/M metagenome (GOLD analysis project Ga0129299, IMG submission 94477) | Hot spring microbial mat communities from California, USA to study Microbial Dark Matter (Phase II) - Cone Pool mat layer C metaG ... | reverse complement strand
GGTGTTCAGGCTGTACGCCTCGGCCGTGAAGGAAACGTGCTGTCGCTCGCTCTGGCCGGCGGAAACCAGTGTACGACCCGTGACCACGTCGGTGAGCTCCTCGCCGGCGGGAATCGGGTCGGCGAAGTGCAGCGTGATCGTCCGTGTCGCGCCGGTATCGTTGATGACGGCAAGACGGTTGCCGTGCCAGCGTGCGACGATCTCGGGCAAGGCCGGATCGAGCGTGCCGTGGAAGGCGACCGCCGGGACGGCCGGCAGCGCACGGAACGCCTGCGAGAACTTGCGAAGCTCCGCCTCATGCCCGAGTGTCGGCCGGTTCCAGCCGAGCCAGACCATCGTGTCGGGGTCCTGCCGGCGCAGCGACATCGTCGCGCCGGCGAAGAAAGCGCGGCCTGGCGCGGCGGGGGTGTGCGTGCGGAAGAAGACGCCGTCCGGGCCGCACGAGCCGAACTCCCAGTACGGGTTCTGGTGCTCCTCCCAATAGTTCTGGTACATCTCGCAGGCGCGGCCGGCCGCCGTGCGATACAGCTCGGGCAGGCCCGGCGCGTAGTGGAACAGCCGATAGTTATTGGAATAGGAACCCCACGGCGCGCCCCATCGCGAGCCGCCATAGAAACGTTCTTCGGCAACCATCATGCCGCGGGAGATGACGATGCCGGTGTCGTTGACGAACATCTCGGGATCGTAGCCGTGGTGTCGGAGCAGGTTGTAGGGCGTCTCGCCCTCCGCCCACTCGATGTTCGTGCCGGGCGTCTCGGAGGGAAGGTCGCACTGCACGTAGAACGTCCAGTCGGACCGATACGTCCTGATGAGATCGCGGCAGGCAAGCCAGAACTCCCGCGTCTTCTGGCATCGCCAGTTGATCCAGGCCTCCCACTCGGACGGCCGCGCCACGAGCCAGTTATAGGCGGTCGACGGCGGCGAGACCGGCACGCCGCTGCCCGTGGCGTTCTTGAACTGCTGGAGATCCCACGAGGAATAGCCCGAAAGCTTCGCCCCGCGCCAGCCGTCGTCGTCGGAAGTGTAGCACGTGCCGATCTTGCCGTTAACGCGGATGCCGATGCCGCGGACGGCCGGGCTGGACTGCACGCGCGTGGCGATCTCTGCCAACAGGTTTTTGGTAAGCTGCTGCACCTCGAACCGGAGCGGATCAAGGGTGGGCGTGCCGAACGCGCGCGTGTAATCCCCGTCCGTTCCCAGTTGATACGAGCTGCTCGTGAAGCTCAGGCCGCCGGAATACGTCGGCTGCTTGAGCGACGTGATGATCGGCACCAGTTGGACGCCCGCCGCCTCCGCGATCGGCGGCAGTTCGGCCAGCAGATCGCCGGCGGAGTTCCAGTCGAAATACGCCCCGCCGCTGTACCAGGTCCGTTCGCTGCGGTCGGAGCCGTTGATGGCGTTGAACGCGATGTAGTTGAAGCCGCAGTACTTCATGTGCTCGACGAGCCGCTGCAGGCCGACCTGACGGTGGCTCAACAGGCGGACGGGCGTGCCGTAGTGGGCATAGAAGTACCAGGGATGCGTGACATACACGCCGATGCGCCGCTCCCGGTCCGGGTCGGCCGGCGGCGTGAAGACGGGCATTCGGCTCGCCATGGCATCGACGAACCGGAACACCCACATGCGCGATACCGCGCCGCCGTCGCTGCTCGTGCGCGTCAGGTTGCAGCCGAGACTCGAAACGACCACGCGCGCGGACGCGCATTTCGGATGGAAGATCAGCGGGATGTTGAACGGCTGGTTGTCGATCGGCAGCTCGCGCCCCGTGTAGACGGCCACGCCGACGTCCGGACCGAACACCGCCCCCTCCTGAGTATGGATGGGATTCTGGCTCCACCACGGCTCGCCCCAGGGGTTGATCGTCGGCTCGCCGGCATACGGCGGCGCCCACGGCAGCCCGCCGAAGATGATCCCGTCCGGATGGTGGATCTGGAGGCTCGTGTATCGCTCCTGGTCGTTCGAGGATTCGGCTACGAGCAGGTGCGGCACGCCGGCAGTGCCGCCGGTGGCAACGTCGTACGAGAAGTAATAGGTGGCGAAGCCGTCGTCCGGCGCGGCTGTCACGCGGAAGGTCTTGCCGCTGAGGTTCATGAGGCGGGACGGCTTGTTCGGATGCGACGACCATGAGCACAGGTTGGCATCGCTGAATCCGTGGTCGGTCAGCGTGCAATCGACATAGTCGGTCAACTCCACAACAACCGGCTGGATGAGGGCCGCAACGGCGTAGTTGTCCGCCAGCGTCTTCTTCAGATCAGGCAGCGGCACGCCCGGGTGCGCAGCGTTGTGCGCGGCCAGGTCGACGAAGTGCACGCACTCGTCATCCACGGCGCGGTAGACCACCCCGTCGCATTCGATGGTGTACGGCCCGGTAATCGTGCACACGGCCGCCACCCGGCCGGGCAGGAACCACGATGAAATCACAAACAGACCGACTGCCGCGACAGACCCCGTTCGCATCGGTTCCACCTCCTGCTCATCTCATGGTACGAGATGGGGGCGGGCAAATCCACCCCCGAGCTGAATCCGCGTCGTCCTGCGGCAGCTATGCGTCCGGAGCACGGTGCGGACATCGCATCCGGGCACGGCGGCGGGAACCGGGCGTCCATACCCCCGACGGGCGATGCCGCAGCACGTCGGCTTGAAGGGCCGTAATCGAACGCATATGGTACTTTTGCCTTCTGCCTCTTGCTTTGCGCACCGCACCGCGCACGTTGCCGGTGAAGGTGAGGCGGAAGACGTCGCCTGATCCTGTGGGGATCCGGCCTGGAGACCAGGCATGAACGATTTGGACCGCCCGCCTCGGTCGCACGTTCGAGCGACGCACCATCTGCTGTTCGATGCGCTCGTTCTCCTGGCGGCTCTGGGCTTCGTCGTCGGCCCGGAGCCGGCCTCAGCGCGGCCGAACCGCTTCATCATTCTGTCGGACCTCCATCCGCATCCCGATGCATACGGACAACTGGACGCCTTGACCCGGCACGTAGGCAAGCTCGATCCGGCATTCGTTGTCGTGCTGGGCGACATCGCCAACGACGCGCTACCCGGCTTCAGCGAGCGGGAAATCGAAGCCGTCAGGACCATGTTCCGCCGTCTGCGCGCCGCCGGCATCGAGATCTACCCGGTCATGGGCAATCACGACGTCCACGCCCGCGTCGAAGACATCAAGGTCCGATGGTTCTGCGAGCAGGAGCCCATGCCGCTGAATCGCCTGTTCGATGCCTCGCGAGACACCGATGCCCGGCGCGCCTTCACCCGGAAGGGGCCGTACGACTATTCATTCAATCGCGGGGGCATCCACTTCGCGGTGCTGGACTCCAATTGCCTGCCGCCGAGACCGGGCGATGCTTCCACGCAGAGCGCCCGTGGTGATTCGAGGTGGCAGGCGCATGAGGCGTGGATGCGAGCGGACCTCTGCCGGCACGTGAACAACCCGCAGCGTCTTCCGTGTATTGTGTTTCTCCACCACCCCGAGTACATGAACGGCGAACGAGGGATGACGGAGCGCCCGCTGTACCGCGTGCTGGCCGACTGCCGCGATCAACATAACGTCAAGGCCGTATTCGGCGGCCACTGGCATTACGGTCAGAACTTTCCCCCGGAGCAGAATCTCGGCATCGAGGTCTATGCGACGCCCGCTTCGGTGCATCCCAAAGACGGTCCGGTCGAGTTCGTGGTCGCGGACGTGACGGAATCGGAAATCATGTTCCAGCCGCGCGACTCCGTCACGGGCGAGATCCGCACCGGACACAAACCCGTACGCTACGCTCCGATACGCGGTCGATTCGGGGATCTGCGGGCGGAAGAGAAGCGAGCGTATCAACAGTGAGAAGAGTCAGCGGATGCAGTCTTTTTCTTCACGAACGTAGCGAGACGCTGCGACCCTCCGACGCGGGCTACTCCCCGCTGACGAAGCGATACCTGCCCGACAAAACCTCGTACACCGCCGCGCCGTCTTCCATGCGGACGAACCTGACGCCTTCGGCCTGATCGGCGGGCTTGCCGCCTTCGGTCACCCGGAACCCGGACCCCGGACCCCCGACCCCGGGCACGTAGACCGTCGCCGTCGTGTTCGCCGGGATCGTCACGTCGAGCATCAGCTTGCCGTCCTCGACCTTCCATTCACTGGCGATCCGGCCGCGGATCGACTCGTAGCTGCCCTTCGCCCACGTCAGCCCGCCGCCCGGCTGCGGACGCAGAACGAAATGCTTGTATCCCGGCTGCTGCTCGTCCGGGTTGATGCCGACGATCGTCCGGTACATCCACTCGCCGACCGAGCCGATCGCGTAGTGGTTGAACGAGTTCATGTTGGGGTCCTGGAACCCGCGGCCCTTGACGTAGCCGTCCCATCGCTCCCAGATCGTCGTGGCGCCCTGGTCGATCTCGTAAAGCCACGACGGAATCGTGCGGTTGTTGAGGAGCATGTAGGCAACGTCGTTCCGACCGCTGCGCGTCAGCTCGCGCATGAGCATGACTGTCGTGTGGAAGCCGGTGGAGATGTGGTTCTTGTACGCCTCGATGCGCTCGACCATGCGTTTGGCCGCGATAGGGCGTTTCTCCTCCGGCAGCAGGTTGAAGTGCAGGGCGATCGCGTAGCTCGCCTGCGCATTACCGGCCACCTCGCCGTCGTCCTTGACGTACGCCTTGATGAACGCCTGCCGGATGTCCTCGGCAAGCCTGCCGTACTTCTTCGCATCGTCATCGCGCCCGATGACCGCCGCCATCTTCGCCAGAAGTTCGGTCGAATGCTGGAAGAACGCCGTCGCAAACGTCTCCTTCGGCACCTGGCACCCGCCCTGCGGATAGCCGAACATCTCGAGCTTGAGCGTATCGCCGTTGAGCCAGTCGCCGTAGTCGTTGTTGCGGTTGTTCTTCCACAGCAGATCGGGGTTGTGCTTGTGGATCCAATCGACCCAGCGGCGGGCCGACTCGAAATGCTCCTCGATAAGCCGGGTGTCGGCGTAGTTGACGTACATGCGCCACGGCAGGACCACGCCCACGTCGCCCCAGGCCGGGACGCCGGAAAACAGCTTGTTGGAGTCGTACGGGTGCGGGGCGAAATCGGGGTAGCGGCCGTCGTCGGCCTGGTCGTCGCGAAGGTCGCGCGCCCATTTCGTAAAGAACGCCGCCATGTCCATGTTGAAGCACGCCGGCTGCGCGAACGCGAGCATGTCGCCCGTCCAGCCCATGCGTTCGTCTCGCTGCGGGCAGTCGGTCGGAATGCCGTGCATATTGTCGCGATGCGTCCAGACGATATTCTGCATGAGCCGGTTCAGCAACGGGCTGGAGCACTCGAACTTCCCGGCCATCGGCGGCGTCGAATGGAACACGCGGCCGGTCAGGGCATCGAGCGACGGTTTGGCCGGCAGGCCGGTCACTTCGACGTAACGGAACCCGTGATACGTGAAGTGCGGTTCAAAAATCTCCTCGCCGCCGCCCCGGAGGATGTATTGGTCTTCCTGCCGCGCGCCGAGCTGGTCGGCCCACTTGAGCTTCCTGTTTTCGGCGTAAGGCTTCATCCGCAGGTTATCGCGGTAGATGTTGCCGTCTGCATCGAGCACCTCGGCATGGCGGAGTGTGACCGTCGTGCCGGCCGGGCCGTTGACCCGGAGGCGGCACCAGCCGGCCATGTTCTGGCCCATATCGAAGACGTACACGCCGGGCTTCGGTTCGGTGACGGCGACGGGCCGCAGCTCCTGCGTCACGCGGATGGGCTCGTTCGGCTGCGCAACGAGCTTCGCGTCGATCCGGTCCTGCACCTCGACCGGCTCCCACGCCGAATCATCGAACGCGGCGGTGTCCCAGCCGGGCATCTGCTTTCGCGCGTCCTGCACCTCGCCGTCGAGAATGCACGCCCTGCGGATGGGGCCGTCGTCGGTAGCCTTCCAGGTACCGTCCGTCACGATCGTTTCGGTGCCGCCGTCTTCAAACTCGACATCCATCTGCACGAGCAGACGGAGTTTCGTGCCGTAGAAGCCGCGAAGCGGCCCGTCCGCAACGATGTGGCAGATGCCGATCCGCCCGGCGTACCAGCCGTCGCCGAGCGTCGCGCCGATCGCGTTCCTGCCCGAGGCGAGCATCGGTGTCACATCGTACGTCTGGTACTGGACGCGGGTGTGATAGTCGGTCCATTCGGGCGCCAGCAGTTGATCGCCGACGCGCTGCCCGTTGATGCGCAGCTCGTACACGCCGAGCGCCGATGCACGAAGGACCGCCCGCTTGACCGGCTTGTTCAGCGCGAACGTCTTGCGGAACATCGGCGACGGCCGCGCAGGCAGCGGCTCCGGCACAGGCCGTCGGATGCCGATCCACTTCGCCTTCCAGTCCGAGGGCGAGAGCAGGCCCATCTGCCACACGGCCGTCCGACTCCAGGCCGAGGGGGTATCGTCCTTATCCCAGGCCCGCACCTTCCAGTAAACGCGCATGCCCGATTGCAGCGGTTTGCCGGCGTAGGCCACGTGCGCAGTCTGATCCGAGGCTACCTTGCCGCTGTCCCACAGGTCGCCCTGGTCGGCCGCAAGCTTGTCCTCGCTGCGGGCCGCCAGGACCTGATAAGCGCGCTGCATCTGCCCGCGCTCGTCGGACTCGAGAATCCAGCTCAACCGCGGCCGCGTCGATTCGATGCCCAGAGGATCGGTCAGATACTCGCATCGCAAACCAGCCGGCCTTACACCTGCCATACCCGTCGCTCCACAAAGAGAAATCGCTCCGAGCGCCAGTCCCGCCGAAATCGCTCGCTGGATCATGTTTCCGTCCCTTGCGGCCTTTTCGTCTCCCGGGGCCGTCATCCGTAATCCTGAATGTCGCCCTCTCCCGTCTGCCCGCTTCGTCCTGCCGCCGGAGACATCACGGCAACCGCGCCGCCCTCATTACGGGTTGGGAAGCCCTTTGTCAACGTCGCAGGCCGGCTCCTGCCCCGCGCGACTCGTTCCGGCTCCGCACAGTGACTCTGCCGGGCGGCACGGCGAACCCCTTGATGCATGCGATTGGCGCTACGACACTACATTCATGCGTTCGCGTTCCACGTCGCTGACCTTTCCGATCGTGAGCGTGGCCGTCGTATTGTCGGTGTTCGTTGAATCGCCGGTCGCACTGGCCATCGTGCTGACGGACGGTCTGGTGGCCGCCGGCGTGATCGTGCTGGCGGCATTGCCGGGCATGCTCGTTCTGCGGTTGCTGGGCGCCAGGGAGCCGTCGCGGACGTGCCGCTTCATTTTCGGCGCGGGGGTCGGCATCGGCATCCTGGCGCTGCTGGAGCTTACGCTCGGCCTGTGCGGCCACCTCGATCGCGCATGGTGGCTGGCGGCGTTCGGCGCGATCATCGCCTTCTCCCTGCCCGCCTGCGCGCGGGACATCCGCAGATTTCTCCGCGCCGATCAAACGCCGGCCGGCTCCGTTTCGAACCGGACGACCGGGCATCGCGACGTTCCGGGCCCCGGTGCGGCGATGCAACCGGGCAACGCCCGTCCCGAGAGCAGGCAAGGTGATCGTCGGGAGTCCCGACACGCGTCGGAACGAAGGAGCGCCGACGGCACGGGGATACCGTATCACTGGCTGTGGCTGGCGATTGTGCCGTTCGCGGCGTTGACGCTGCTCGTCGCCACGGCGCCGCCGGGCACACTCTGGCAGGCCGAGGGCAACGGCTACGACGTGCTTGAATATCATTTGGCCGCGCCCAAAGAATACCTGCAGGCCGGCCGCATCCACTTTCTTCCGCACAACGTCTACGCCAACTTCCCCGCCAATGCCGAGATGCTTTACCTGCTCGCAATGGTCCTGCGAGGCGACGCCATCGACGGCATCGAACTCGCCCAGATGTTCAACGCCCTGCTCGCGTTTCTGACAATCGCGGCCATCTGGGCCGCCGGCCGGCCGAACCCCGAGCGCGAGCAGGCGGGCTACGACCCCGCTCCCGCACTCGCCGCTCTGCTCGCGGCCACCTGCGGCTGGCTCGTCTATCTCAGCGGTGTCGCATACGTCGAGAACGCAATGCTGCTCTTTACGTCTCTGGGGTTCGGCGCCTGGCTGCGATGGAAATCCCTGATCGCATCCGATCGCAGGTGTGCCCACGCCTGGGCTCTGGCCGCAGGACTCTTTGCCGGCCTCGCCTGCGGCTGCAAATACACCGCTATCCTCCTCGTTGCACTGCCTCTGGGCATCGGATTCGTCATGACATGCGTTGCCCGCGCCGCTTCGACGCGTGCTGCCGTTTCGGCTCGCCCTCGGGCACCCGCCGTCGAGGATCGCCAGTCCTCCCCGCGCAAAGCGGGACCACGCGGCGCACGCCCCTGCGCACTTTTCGCGCTGCACGCCGTCGCACTGTACTGCCTCGGCAGCCTCGTCACCTTCGCCCCCTGGCTTGCCAGGAACGCCGTCTTCTGCGGCAACCCGATCTTCCCGCTTGCCACGAAATGGCTCGGCTACCGACCCGGCACGTGGGACGAATCATCCGCCGAACGGTGGGAGCGCGGCCACCGGCCGCCCGAGGATTCCCGCTCGCTTGCCGGCCGAACCAAGGCCATCTGGCACGAGGTCATCGCCGAACCGCGGACCGGCATTGTACTCTGGCTGCTTGCTCCGGCGGCTCTGCTTCCATTTCCACGTCGCCGGTTCCAGGCGCCTGTCCCCGCCGTGTCGGCAGTGTCGGGCGCGACACGGGCGAAAACCCCGACTCACTCGGCTCGCAGAGCAGGGGCGCACGGTCCGTCGGAAGAAACCTTCGCGCTGGAAACCGCAGCCATGCCGCGATGCTCCGCGCGATGGCCGCTTGCTGCGATCGTCATCCTCCAACTCGTGCTCTGGGCAGGTCTGACGCACCTTGTCGGTCGCTTCGCTGTGCCCATACTCCCGCCGCTTATCCTTCTCGCCGCCGCCGGTCTGGACACCATGCGGCGACGAAATCCCGCCGCCGATGCGGAAAAACACGCGAAGCCTGACGCGACCGGCGCGAGAGCCGACATCGCGTGCGCCACGGCCGTGCCGGCTGTGCCAACAGCGATAGAATCCCGGCCGACACGGCAGCGGCACGCGGCGCACGGCGAGGGTGCGGTTCGCGCCCGTCTTCCGGCAGTGGCGATACTGCTCGCCGCCGCCCTTAATCTTTACCACACAGGCGGGCTCTATTATCATCACAGCCGCGCTCGAACCGCGCAAGGCGACCGGGTTCCGCTCAATTGGTTCGGCACTGCTCATTGGTTCGTCGAGGGCCAATGGCCGGGCACGGAGCACCTGGGCTTCATCAACCGCGAGCTGCCGGACGAGGCGCGACTGCTGATGGTGGCGGACGCGCGCACGCTGTACGTGCGTCGGCGATGCGACTATTGCGTCGTGTTCAACCCGAACCCGCTGGCGACGGCGGTCCGCGAGACCGGCGAGGCCACCGGCGTACTCGCGTGGCTCCGCAATACGGGCTACACGCATGTGTACGTGGACTGGCGGGAGATGAAACGGCTGCGCGACACGTACGGCTTCTGGCCCGAGATCGATGAGGGGCTGTTCACACGGCTGGAGCGCGTCGGATTGCGGCGGATCAGCGACTTTGCGGTGGTTGGAATGGACCGTCCCTACGGAACGATCTTCGAGGTACCTCAATGAGCGATATCGTCAATGTCGGCATCTGCACGGTGGACATCATCGGCCGGACCATCGACGATTTTCCACCCCCCGGCGGCCTGCGGCTCTTCGATCAACTGACGATCACAACCGGCGGCAATGCGACGAACTGCTCGATCGCCATGGCCAAGATGGGCGTTCCGTGCGATATGATCATCAAGGTGGGCCGGGATGCCCTGGGCGAGTTCGTCCGCGGTGAGGCCGTCAAGTACGGAATCGGTATCGACGGCCTGGTCGTCTCGAGCGACTCGCATACGCCGTTCACGTTCGTCGCCGTGCTCAGCCACGGCGAGCGAAGCTTCCTGCACACGATGGGCACCAACGGCACGCTCTGCTACGACGACATCCGGCTCGACGTGGTCCGCCGGGCGAAGTTCTGCTTTGTCACGGGCACGATGGTCATGAAGACGTTCGACGGCGAACAGACGGCCCGCCTGCTTGCCGAGGCGAAGAAGGCCGGCGTCACGACGCTGCTGGATACGGTGTATCTCGACAGCGCGCCGCAGAAGCAATGGCACGACGCGATCCTGCCCTGTCTGCCGCACCTGGATTACTTCATTCCGTCGCAACCGGAAGCCCGCGCCATCACCGGCGAAGACCACCCGTCGTCCATGGCGAAGTACTTTCAGGCGAAGGGGTGCAGGAACGCCGTCGTCAAGATGGACGCGAGAGGCGCGTTCTGCCGCGATGCGGCGGGCAACGAGACGCTGGTGCCGGCGTACCGCGTGGACAAAGTCGTCGACACGACCGGCGCGGGGGACTGCTGGTCCGCCGGGTTCATCACCGGTCTGCATGAGGGCCTGTCCATGGCCGAGGCCGCCGCGCTCGGCAACGCCGTCGCCGCCCACTGCATTCAGGCCCCCGG
>Ga0129299_1003351_pt1 | contig 10472 bp, 6 predicted proteins | sample ConPoolayeCmetaG_FD_94477 | JGI IMG/M metagenome (GOLD analysis project Ga0129299, IMG submission 94477) | Hot spring microbial mat communities from California, USA to study Microbial Dark Matter (Phase II) - Cone Pool mat layer C metaG ... | reverse complement strand
GGGGTACGCATAGATGAAAAGGTCATCCAGGGCTCGTCGGTCGAATGGCAGCAGGATGTTCCGGAAAAAGGTCAGGGCAATCCCAATGCTCCGGCCCCGCGGGGAAAACAGGACCTCAAGTCTCTGAGGCCGAAGACCGCCCCGCGCGTGGACGATTGGAAAAAGGCGGCCATTCTGGACACGGGTATGGCCACTTCAATATCCGCGCTGGTGCAGCAGGAATTTCTTCTCGAGGCATATCGCGAGTTGCGGAGGTGGGAGCGGAATTTTCCTATGAGCAAAATTTCAAGCGATTTCATCATCCAGGAGGCGGATTTTTTCATGGCAATAGGCAACCGGCAGCGCGCGAAGGTGGAGCTGCAGGCTTATGTTGACAACGTGGACGCGTCCAGCTGGCTTTTCAAGGCCGCGGAGCTCTTGCTCCGATGCATGGTCGAGGACCAGGACAGCGACGAGAAAATTTCCGAATTCTGCTCGAAGATGAAAAAACGTTTTCAGTTTCATCCGCTGGCGGGGCAACTGGAGACAATGCTCAATATCATACGAGGCGGGGGTCCGAAAACCACCGAGATACCAGAGGGGATATGATCCAGGCTTTGCACCGGTATATCTCTCGCATCGCATGTGCGGCACTGGGGCCGATCGCAAGATCCGGGTTGAGCATTTCGCTCGGAATCGCGGCGCTGGCAGTGTTCACGGGCGGCTGCGGCGCGCGCACCGGACGGGAGACGCGCGAGGTTCTTTCCCTGAAGGAGATGAGCCGGGAACAGCGCATGGTGTTCCTGAAGGGGTACAGGGGAGACTGGCGGGATTCGGTTGACAAGAACAGGGGCATTCCGCCGCCGCCAATCGAGAAATCGTGGCCTGCCGGCGCCGAATTGGTATCGTTGCCTGACCCCTTCGAAGCTCCAGCCGCGGATGTTGCTCTTGTTGAGGCTGTCAGGAACCGCCGAAGCCGCCGCGCGTACACGGCTGAGGGTTTGTCCCTCGCCGAACTGAGCTGGCTGCTGTGGTGCACGCAGGGAATTGAAAAAATCGAGCGCAATGACGACGGCAATGTTGTTGCAACATACCGTCCGGTGCCGTCGGGCGGCGCGCGTCATCCTTTCGAGACCTACCTTTCTGCGCACAGGGTCGAGGGGCTGAAAGCTGGCATCTATCGCTATCTTCCTGTTGAACACAAGCTCCTGCCCCTCCGCTATGACGCAAACATGGCCTCGGACTTCAAGTCCGCCTGCTACAATCAGGAACACGTTGGCAGGGCCGCGGTGCTGTTCATCTGGGCCGCTGTGCCTTGCCGGACTGAATGGGCCTACGGCATAATAGCGCCGAAACTGATAGCGGTTGATGCGGGGCACGTATGCCAGAACCTGTACCTTGGCGCTGAGGCAATACGGGTTGGCGTGTGCGGAATTCTGGGGTATGACCAGCAGCGTTTGGATTCTCTGCTGTGTCTGGACGGCAGGAATGAATTCGTGATTTATCTTGCCTCGGTGGGCCGCACTTCGACCGGCGGCCCCGACTCTCAAGCTGGCGGTGCGCTGACGCATGAAACTGTCAGACCTTCAGGCTTTCAGGTTCGCTGATGCCGGGAGCTTCAAAAGCCTGGTGTCGGCCAGGGGACTGGATATTCCGTACAGCGACGATCTGACGATTCTTGCCAGACCCTTCGCAGTGGCCGGCGTTGTCGTCCCGAACAGAATGAGCGCTCAGCCTGTAGAAACCTGCGCCGCGCAGCCTGATGGATCGCCTGGCCCGGCCGCGGCTCGCCGGTATGAACGGCTGGCTTCCGGCGGCTTCGGGCTGATCTGGGTCGAGGCATGCGCCGTGGTGCCCGAAGGCAGGTCCAATCCTGCCCAGATGATTCTGTCCGCGGCAAATCTAGGAGCATGGCGGAGTTTCGTCAGGGGAATACGCTCCGCGGCCCGAAGTACATGGGGGTGGGACCCGGCAGTTGTGATTCAGCTTTCGCATGCTGGTCGTCACTGCAGGCCTGCCGGAACCCCGCGTCCCGTTCTTGCACAGCGCGATCCCGCCGCTCTTCATGAATCGTCGGGCAGCGTGATCGGCGACGTCGCTCTCGAGGAACTCGTGCAGGCTTATGCCGATGCAGCCGCTTTTGCCAGAGAAGCTGGCGCAGACGGAGTTGACGTCAAGTGCTGTCATGACGACCTGCCTGCGGCTCTTTTGTCAGCGCGAATGCGGGAAGGGCCGTGGGGTGGCCGTTTCGAGAACAGGAGCAGATTTCTGATCGAGATTGTGCGCGCGATAAGAAAGTCTCATCCGGATTTTCTGGTTGCGGTGAGGCTGGGGGCCTACGACGGCAGGCCGTATCCTTTCGGGTTCGGCGTTGACAGAGACGACTATCGCAAAGCCGACCTCCGGGAGGTATTGAGACTTGTCGGAATGCTGCGCGATGCCGGCGCAGGACTTCTGAATGTGACAGTCTCTGGCGCAGCGTGGCTCGAGGATCCTCTGGAGCGCGTCGCTTTTGAGATCGGAATCGCATCCAGGCTTCGCAAGGCGTTTCCGGACATGAGCCTTGTGGCCGGAGGACTGAGCTGGCTGCGGAGGTTCGCGTTGAATGTCGGGGCGGGGATGTTGGCTGCCGACCGCGCATCTTTTATCGGTTTTGGCAGAGCAGCGCTGGCAAATCCGGAGCTTGGGGCGCTGGCGCTGCGCGGGGAGAAGCCCCGCGACGACAGCTCGTGCATGGCGTGCAGGGGATGCGAGATCCTGAACGCCGGTGGCCGGCAAACGGGATGTGTGGTGACCGGAGATGCTTCCTACGGACGCGCGGTGAGAGAGCTCTATCGAATGCTGCCCGAAAGGCTGCGCGAAGAAGCGTCACGCTGTCACCAGTGCATGGATGCGCCGTGCGTGAAGGGATGTCCGGCCGGCATTGATATTCCTGCTTTCATACGGAGTTACAGGGATAGCGATGCAGCCTCTGCGTATTTGGAGTTGAGCCGGCGTCTTGTGCTGCCGGAAATGTGCGCGAAGTTATGCCCATCCTGGATGTTGTGCGAGAGTCGCTGCATCGAGGGGATTCTTACAGGGCGTCCGGTGGCAATCAGGGACCTTCATTACGCTGTTTGCCGCGCCGCTTCGGAGAAGGGCCTGGCCTGCAGGCCGTTGCAGGCGGATCGCAGCGGCAGGAGGGTGTGCGTGGTGGGAGCCGGTCCGGCCGGATTCTCGGCGGCGGTCTGCATTGCGGAAAGAGGACATGAGGTCATCGTGTTCGAGCGTGAAGGCAGGGCGGGCGGCGCGCCTGAACTTGTGATTCCTGCGTCCAGGTACCGGACTTCGGCCGAAGAGATGCAGGCCGCATCCGCGGCCTGCGTGCTGGCAGGGCTGCTTCGGTTCGAGTTCAACAGGTGCCTGGGCCGCGATCTGCATGTATCGAGCCTGGCGAATGAGTTTGATGCTGTCTTGATAGCGTCGGGGTTGTGGCAGGAAAGGCGGATGGGGCAGCGAACACCTGGAGTGATGGACGCGCTCTCGTTCCTCCGCATGGCCGTGGATGACGCCGGTTTTCGATGCCGGGGCGCGGCGGCGGTTCTTGCGGGCGGAGACTGCGCCATGGACGCGGCCATGGAAGCGGTCAGACGCGGGGCATCGAGAGTATATGTGATTTACGAAGGCGATTTTGCCTCTCTGCACTGGCATGGACCCGAAAGTTGGTTCCGGACGCCAGGCGTTCAACTGATCACGCTTGCCAGAGTCGCCGGTTATGAAAGGAGTCCATCCGGCAGGGTGGGGATTTGTTTGAAACATCTGTCAGAGGACTGGCGCGGCTCTGACGGCTGCGTGCAGGACAGAAGTGAAAAGACGTGCGATTCGATGGTCTGGGCGGATTTGGTCATTGAGGCATCAGGACTGAGCGTGGAGGATGGCGTCAGAAATGAGCTTTCAAAATTGCCTGTAAGCCAGGCAGGAACGCTTGTCCCGTTGGGCGAACAACAGTTCAGAACTGACATGAGAAATGTTTTCGTGGCAGGGGCGCTCGTCAACGGAGGAGCTTCAGTGGCGCAGTGCTCTGCCGAGGGGATGATAGCCGCCGATGTGATTGACCGGTTTCTCAGAGGGGGTGAATGAGCCCGAGGACACCTCGTGCTCTTGCCAGCGTGCGTTCACGCATGTTACACAGGAGTTGCATGGCTGGAACCCGGAATCTGCAATGAAACTCACATCATGTCCCAAGGTTGCGTATGGCCGGTCTGTGGAGCCGGGGAGGACGATTGAACGACTGGAATCCATCCTCGGTGCACGGTACCGGTACGAAATGGTCGAGCAGCGGGTCTCGGATTACATGTATTGGACCGCTCTTTTCGTGGATGAGCTGGAGTTCCGTTCCATGGGCAAGGGAATCACTCCTGTTCTGAGCAGGGCAGGGGCTCTTGCAGAAGCGGCGGAGTGGCTGACAGCGCGTGAGACGGCTGATTTGCCGGGTTTTGTCATCGCCCACCAGAAGGATCTCGCAAATCCTCTACCCATCGAGGAACTTCTTGCGCACGTCGTGACCGCTTCGCAGGAGGTTGTGGAGAAGGTCAAGGCCTCGCAGTGCGCACACTACTGGGTGGACGGCGAATCTCTGATCACGGGTAAAGTGTTGAAGGTGCCGATAGAGTATGTGCGCAGAATCGCCGGTCCGAACGGTGTCGCGTCGGGCAACAGAATCGAGGAAGCGATCCTTCACGCGCTCAACGAGATATTCGAGCGACGGGCGCATATAACAACGCTCCGCAGGCGGATGGTCGTTCCAACCATTTCGCAGGATTCCATCCGCAATCCTGTGATCAGGAGCCAGATCGAATTCCTGAAAAGTCGCGGCATAGAGGTCACCATCAAGGACGTCTCGTTCGGCGGCGCGCTGCCATGCATAGGTGTGTATTTCAGGGATCCGAATATTCCTGAGGACTATCAATTCCATCATTTTTTCAAGGTTGGAGCGTCCTTTGACAGGGAGGAGGCCCTGACAAGGTGCTTCACGGAATACGCGCAGGGACGCCGGCTTGACGAGTTTATCGAGGCGAAGCCTGAGGAGCAGGCGCGTGTCCTCAGGGACGATTTCAGGAATCTTCGGTGCACGGACGAATCTTGCGACAATTTTCTCTCGGCCTTCATGTTCGGTATGGTCCCGCTCTGCAGGGCGGATTTTCTCCTGGATGGCGAGGTGGTGGATTTTGACGCTGGTCAGCCGACAGGCGACTGTCTGGAGGACATCGAAATGGCTTTGCAAATCTTCCGGGCGTTGGGCAGGGATGTGATTGTCGTTGATCTGACCGACGTTGATACCGGATTTCCTGTGGTTCAGGTAGTTGCGCCGGGATATTCAGACGTCCTGCCGTACCATCCGGCTAACAGCAGCATCCTCTTCAGGAGACTGGAACGGTCTGAGGTTCTCAGATCCTATGACAAGCGGCAGATGGTTGAAGACGCCTAGGTGAACACGGATTTCCCGTTTGAGAAACGACCAAAATGCATGATCTGGCGGAAAAACATGCTGCTCACGCTCGATGCGGGTCGAGCGAGCAGACAAAGCAGCGAACACGGATGACAGACAAAAAGACCTTGTCTCGAACCACACTGGCGTGAAACGCGTTCCGGAAATTGCGCTTGTCAACATGCCTTTCGGTCTGCTCTTCGCGCCTTCCATAGCGTTTGCGCAACTGCGAGCCGCGGCAGCCAAGCGGCTCGGCGGCAGGATCAGCATAAGGGAATGTCATGCCACCTTCGATGCCGCTGCATTCGTAGGAGGGGAGACTGCATACGGACTTGCTCATTCTGCGCAGGGTTTTCTGTCCCATTTCGGAGAGTGGTTTTTCAGCGCCGCGGCCTTTCCCGACGCGCCGGACAACACCGAAGCATACCTGGCCCGCTACTATTTCGACGACTCCGAAGAGTCCAGACTCGCCACGTATCTTGCAATGAACCTGCGGCCGCATGTTCGTGGCTTTCTGGATTCAGTCATAGACAGACACTGTCTGTTGAGCCCGGATGTGGTCGGGTTCACACTGCTGTTCTTTCAGACTACGGCTTCGCTGGCGCTTGCCCGGAGGATAAAGGAGCGAAAGCCCGGGACCCTGATCATTCTCGGCGGCCCCGGATGCGAGGGGGAAATTGGGCTCGAACTTCTCAGACGCGCGCCATGGATTGACTACGTCTTCTCCGGTCCGGCTCTGGTTTCGTTCCCCCTGTTTCTCGAAAGATTGCTGGATACAGGCGGCGGCTCAAACTGCGCGAATGACCAGGGAGTCTTTTCGGCAAATGATGCCTGGCGCTCCACGGCCAGCGACGCGGCCGGAAACAGCGGAATGGCGATATCGGGACCTCAACCCGATATAAACGACTGGCAGCCTCTCGATTACGAGCCTTTTCTTGAACAGTTGGCAGGCGCGCGGAGATTGGCTTCCCGCAAACCAGTCCTGCTTTTCGAGACATCACGCGGCTGCTGGTGGATGTCAAAGGGCGGCGCCTGTTCGTTTTGCGGGTTGAACAATCCGCAATGCGGATGGCAGGCCATGGAACCGGAGCGCGCCCTTGAATACATCCAATCGCTCTTGCGCTATGCAGGGCGCGCATCATGCTTCGTGGCTGTTGACAGCATCATGCCCCGGGATTATCCGGAAAGAGTTTTCGGCAGGCTTCGCGCGTCGGCCGCAGCGCGTTTCAAGTATGAAGTCAGGCCCGATCTTTCAGGCCGGGATCTCGATTGCCTTGTTGCCGGAGGAGTTGCGTCTGTTCAGCCGGGAATCGAATCGCTTTCCACGCGGACCCTCCGACTTATGGGCAAGGGACTCAGCGCGTTCGACAACCTTAAATTCCTGCGGGAATGCACGGGACGCGCCATTGGCGTTGAATGGAATCTGCTGCTGTTCACGCCTGGCGAGACGCAGACAACCTGCGAGACATACATTCACATGATGCCGCGCCTGTTTCATTTGCCGCCTCCTCTTGCAGCTTACCCCGTGATGTTCGTGCGCAACAGCCGCTATTTCCTGAATCCGTCGAAATATGGCCTTAAATTGAGACCGCACGAGTTTTATGAATTCATTTATCCATTCGGAGCGCAAGCCACGGAGAATCTGGCTTTTTTCTTCGTTGACGCAGATTTCGACTCGGATTGGGGAGATGCGTGGCTGGACAGGATCAACAGCGTCATCGGCCTGTGGCGTCAAAGGTGGAGAGGATCGGACGGGAAAGAACCTGCGCGTTTGTGTTTCATGCCTGACGATGGAGCGCTTGTGTATGATTCCCGGTCTGGGCGGCGTTTGATCCACAGGCTCGATGCGATTTCTGCTGATATTCTCCACTTTCTGGACCGGCAGGCCGATCGGAAGGAGATTGCGGACCGGCTTGCCGGGAGGGGATGTGATGAGGCGATGACGTCGCTTCGCAAATTGGTCGAGTTGGGGCTTGTATTCGAAGAGGACGGAAAATTGATCAGCCTGCTGGGGTCGTGAACGCGATTCGGATTTGGACTGTTCACGGCTCGTTTTTTTTGATAGTGAGAAGCGTCGTTGATGGCCGTGGCAGGCTCTCGGCGCTTGATCCCGGCAGCAAGGGAGGAGAAGTCCATGCTCAACATAGGCGTATTCATTGATGGGTTCAGAAAGCCTGTACTGGAAGGGCTGGAACTGGCGGCAAAGCTGGGTTGCAGGAGTTTTCAGGTGTACATAACAAAGGGTCCGATGTTGGCCTCTGCTATGGACAAGAGCGCAAGGGCTGAGTTCGTGTCAAGGTACAGGGACCTGGGTTTGACGCTCAGCGCAACATGCGGGGATTTCGGCCTTCATTTCGGCAGACCGGACCTGATGAAGGAGAAAGAGCCTCTCTTGAAGGATGCCATTCTGCAGACAGTTGACCTGCAGGCCTCCATTATGACCACGCACATCGGCTCGATTGGCGAGGATCCTGATGGCCGAGTCAGGGAGACTATGGTGGACAATCTGAAAAGGCTGGGGGATTTTGCCGCAGATCATGGTGTGACCCTTGCAACTGAGACCGGCCTTGAATCAGGCCCCAGTCTGAGATCCTTGCTGGAGGAAGCAGGCAGCAAGGGGATCGGCGTAAACTTCGATCCAGCCAATCTTGTCATGAACGGATTCGATCACATGAAGGCTGCGAATGTCCTTTCGCCCTTCATAGTTCATACTCATGCCAAGGACGGCGTTCGGCAGGGCGACCATGGCAAGGAGGTTCCGCTGGGCGAGGGAGATGTGAACTTTCCGGCGTACATAGCGTTGATGAAGGATCTCGGATACAAGGGCGCCTACACGATCGAGAGAGAGGTTGGCGACGATCCGGTCGGTGACATAAAGCGCGCCATCGAGTATCTGCGCCAGTTCTGATGCTGCCTTGTCAGACAATCCTGCGACGCCGCTTCCGATAGCGGCTGGGCGGTCTTGGGCAGCCCATTCCGTGTTCGAAGGGAATGTAGAAGGCCGCTGTCTTTACGGCTTTGCTTATCACCCTGTCGGACAGAACGAACGGGTCTCCGTGCGCGGGCAGCGCAAGACAGCCGATGAACTTGCGCAGCCTGTCGAGAGTTTCGACGTAATCTTCAGGATTGGAACCCCAGTGAACGTCGGTCCATCCTATTCCGCCGTTTGCAAAGATTGTGTCCCCTACAAAGATCATGTCCGATACGAGGATGTGTATGCTGCTCACGCAATGTCCGGGAGCGTAGATGATCCTGAAGCGGCTCCCGCCCCGGATGATTGTTTCCCCTCCGCGCAGGGTGATGTCAACGGCGCATTTGGCGAATTGCTCGTTGAGTCCGGCATATGGCATGAATGCGCCGGTTGCGATGAGATCAGGCTTGGCCATGGCCTGCACGGCCGTCTCATGGGCCGCGACCGGGAAGCCGAACCGTTTGCGCCACCATCCCATGCCTCCGACATGGTCGGCGTGGAAGTGTGAGACAAAGCCGATGGATATACGGCGGGGATCCAGATCAAGGGATGTCATCGCTCTCGTGATGGAATTGCGATGGCGGAGAAAACCGGTGTCAACAAGCGCCAGCCCGTCCGACGTATCGAAAAGGTACACAACTCCGCCATCCGGCGGGCGAAAGCTGAACAGATTCGGTCTTATGCGGGCGGCTTTGCATGCATTGTCCGTCGCGATGTTCTTTTGTTGCGACATTTTCTTGCTCCGCGATCTTCGAACGGCTTCTCCGATGCCGGGCGGCATTCAAACTCAAAATCAGGGATCAGATGTCAGACGGGTGTTTTTCGCTGCGGCATCCGATTCAAGCGTGACTCGCCTATACTACGGCCGGCTTGGGTTGTCAAAAAACTTTGCGCCCTATGACTGCGCCGACACGGGGAAGCAGCGCCTCTCTCCGGTTGTCGGCGCTTGCCTCTGCGACGCGGGTGTGTTATCTGAACCGCTGCGTGATGAAGGCGTGAGCCATGGACGATTCGGATTACAGGATTCTTTTCGTTGACGACGACGAACTTGTGCTGGAGGTGGCCGAGAATCTTCTCTCGGAACTGCCTTACACGTTCATGGGCACTACATCCGCGGCCAAGGCCATACAGATCGTGACCATGTGGGAGATCGCGGTGCTGTTATGCGATCTCAACATGCCTGAGATAGACGGGATCGAAGTTCTTTCTAGGGCCAGGCAGGCAAATCCGGATATTGTCTCAATACTGGTCACCGGGATGGCCGACCAGGAAGCCACCGTGCGGGCCATAAACGAGGGCGGCATTTGGAAATACATCCAGAAGCCTTGGAAGCCGGAAGAGTTGGTGGCGCTGGTGGAGGAGGGGGTGCAGAGGTACGCTCAGGCGAGACGGACACACACCAAACTCAAGATACTCGCGCGCAACATGACCGCGCGCCTGATGGAACACGAACCGCCTGCTCCGAGCCACGGGAAAGGCCCTGTCATATACCTGAAGAAGCCGAAGGAGAAGAAGATCCTGATCCGTCCGAAGGACAGGGAGGAAATTCCCGGCGGCCGCTACAAGATTGAGGGGATCGTGGGGTCCGGCGGAAGCGGCACGGTTTATAAGGCGATTGACACGCTTCTGGGAATGCCGGTTGCGATCAAGGTCCTCGCTCCGCATCTGGCCAAGGATCACGATGCCATTGCCACGCTGAAAGAGGAGGCGCGAATTGCCATGCAGCTTTCGCACCGGCATATAGTGCGGCTGCACAACCTCCAGACAGCGGGCACCAAATACTTTCTTGTGATGGAATATGTCGAGGGTCAGACGCTCCGCAAGCTGCTGCAGGCGTGCGGAAAGTTTTCTCTGGATGTCGTTGCTCAGATTGTGGATGTGTGCGCTGACGCCATTTCATATGCGCACAGGCACGGCGTGCTGCACAAGGACCTCAAGCCGGAGAACTTTCTTCTTGGCGAAGACGGCGTGCTGAAAATCATAGATTTCGGCATTGCCGGCGCAATGAACGCCCAGCGCTTGACAGGGCCGATTGTCGGAACCCCGGCTTACATG
>Ga0129299_1003348_pt1 | contig 10480 bp, 7 predicted proteins | sample ConPoolayeCmetaG_FD_94477 | JGI IMG/M metagenome (GOLD analysis project Ga0129299, IMG submission 94477) | Hot spring microbial mat communities from California, USA to study Microbial Dark Matter (Phase II) - Cone Pool mat layer C metaG ... | reverse complement strand
GATCAATATGCTTGATGTTGTTAGTCTGCGCGCTGACTCTTGCCCTGTCGTCAGTTTTATTATTTCCGCTTGTGCTTGAATTTGGTTCTCAGGGAGTAACTCGCTCGATACCTTTTTCCTATGAGCAGCTTGCAGGGCATAACATTAAGCTGTTAAACGTTGCCGCTGTTCCATTCGGCAACCTTTACGGCGACTGGTCGATATCGGGGACTGTTATGACCGAGCATACTTATTTTACTGAATTATCAGGGCTTCTGTTCATATTGTGTGCTTTTCTTTTCCCTTTCAGGAGACAAAGTGGGCTTCTTGTTTTTTTTACGGCTGCCGTTCTTTTTGCTTTTTTTTTAGCTCTTGGCAGGTCTAACCCAGTATATTACTTGTTGTATAAATACATCCCCTTTTTTAATGTCTTCCGGGTGCCGGTAAGGTTTATAAATATTTTCCCTCTTTTTATAATGTGGCTTTCAGCTTGCGGAGTTGGGGCGCTTGAGTTGCTTGTAAGAAAAAGCCGACTTTGCTCGGAGAAAATGAAAAAAAATTTTAAAATTATAGCATTAAGCTTTATGTTTTTTTGCACAATATACTTTTTTATTGTGCTCTTCATGCTGAGAAACCCGCCCCCGGCAAGAATGTTTTTGTTAATTATCTCGGCTGTTCTTTGTTTTTTAGTGATTTTTTCAGTAATGCACAAGGGCAGAGTTGGAGGGGAAAAGACTTTCTTTTTAACGGCTCTTGCCGCTTCGGTGTTATTTACCTGTGCCTTGCCGATTCTTTTCGTGGAGCGAGCATTTATTACAAAAAATACCGACTTTATGAAAGAAATTGAGTTTCTTGCTACGGTTAAAAAGAACTTACCAACTCCTTACAACAAGATTTTATATGCAACTAACCCAACTTCAGCTCAAATTGCGCAAGTTTCAAACATAGGCGATATGGGAGTGCTCACGTTGAAAGCTTACAAGGAATATACTTATGTAGCTTTTAACGGTAAAGTTGCGGACGGGGAGACGTTAAGAAAGTTGCTTTATCACCACTTTCACCCGCTCGTAGTCGCCTCAATTAGTGAAAACGAGGCGGGTGTTTGGTCAGCCCTGCGTTTTGACAAGATAAACTGGGATAAGATTTATAACGTGAAAATGAAAGATAACCCTGCGTACCGTATGCTATGTCCGACATACACGATTCTTTATTCAAAGATGTATAAAGACCCTCGGCCTTTCCCTCGCTTTTTTTTCAGCAGGAGATACAGGGTAGTTGAAGACTGTGGTGAAATTCTAAGGATTATAACAGCAAAAGATTTTGACCCTAATGAGCAGATCTTGCTTTCCGCTCCTCCGGAGCCTGCCTATGCGGGCCTGTTGTCCCGGGAAAAGCCTGCAGTTATAACGCCTGCTGTAATTAGTCACTTTGAGCCTGACAAGGTTGAGATTACATTAAACGGTCAATCAGGCTGGCTTACCCTATCTGATACTTATTACCCCGGCTGGAAAGTAATAGTGGACGGCTCGCCACGGCCTATATATAAAGGCTGTGGGATATTTAGGACAGTGCCAATCCTGCCGGGTGAGAAAAAGGTTGTCTTTATTTACTGTGCTCCTGCTCAAAAAACTGGCCTTCTTATCAGCATTTCGGCATTTCTTGTAATTTTAATTACAATTATTATACTAAAGCTTAAACGAAGATGAAAAAACAAATTATATCGGCAAGTAGACGAACAGACCTGATTGCATATCACCTTAAAGATCTCAAGGATGCCGTCAGGCGGGGTGAGTGCATTGTGCCTAACCCGTTTAACCCGCGCCTGAAAACGAGAGTGTCCCTTTTGTGTGAAGATGTGGAATGCATTGTTTTCTGGACCCGCAACGCCCGCCCCCTGTTAGAGGATAAGGAGGAATTTGCCGATGGTGCGACTTTTTTTGAGTACCTTAGGGGTAAGTATAACTTTTATTTTTTATGGACTATAACGGGTTACCCTGCAATCCTGGAGCCGGGTGCGCCTTTAATTGAAGATGTAGTTGACGTTTTTAAAAAAATTGCCTCAGAGCTTTCCCCGGAAAAGTGGGCAAGAAGGGTGGCGACTTCCGGCGGTACAATTTCGCCTGTTGTGTGGCGCTTTGACCCGATACTGATTAGTAATATAACCGGTTATGATTTTATTAAGGAGCGTTTTCTGAATATTGCCCGGAAGCTACAGGGCTGCTGTTCTCGTGTTGTTGTTAGCTTTTATGACTATTACCGAAAGTCTGAAAGGCGCCTTTCATCAAAAGGAATAATTACAAAAACAATCGACGTTATGCGGAATGAAGATGAGTTTTCAGGCTTGCTGCTTTTTCTGAAGGAAACGGCGGGCAGGTTCGGCTTGGAAATAGTATCCTGCTGTGAGGAACTTGAAAATTGGGGGATTCCTGCCGGAAAATGCATTGACGACCTTCTGATTTACAGCCTTTTTGGAATAAAAACAAGTGCTGGGAAAGACAAAGGCCAAAGAAAGCTTTGCCGTTGCGTTACGAGCAAGGACATTGGCGCCTATGGCACCTGCCGGTGCGGTTGTCTTTATTGCTATGCAACGTAAAAAGAGCGGGATGTCCGCTCTTTGCGAAGATTTAGTTACATTAATTTAAAATATGGGTATTTGGTAATCAATTATTCTGCTAGCAAACGTGCGGATGTCCATTCTTTGGTGGCCGGCGTTGCCTGCGGCGTGTCCGTGGGGGTTTCGGAGGTAAACGTAGTTTTTGTCCATGCCTTCTACAATAAGCTCGTGTCCGCCGCTCCCCCAATACAAGCCTACGGGGAACTGGTAGCCTTTTTGCAAAGCTGCATACATTCTTGATATAGCTTTACCGTCGTTGCCAAAGTAAACCTTGCTGTTATACGGCATAACGGCGTTCGTAAGCCTGTTTACCTCCCAGCCGTCCATGCCGGCTCCGCCGTTATTGGAGTCAGTGCGTGCATCGTACCATTTGCTTCCGTTGCCAAGCTCCATCCCAAAGGCCTGGTAAACTCTCTCGGTAAGACTTCTTCCGCTACCGTCGTTGCCTAGCGTGCCTGCGTTGCGGTAAGCCATCTGGCCTGTTCTAAGCTGTACCCTTCCCTGTTCGCTCAAGAGCCCCCTTAATATCCTTGCGTATTCCGCTGGATGCATTTTTGCATTAAGATACTGGAAAGCTGCAGCCGTGCAGGTGTTCCTTGATCCCTGCCAAATCCTGTCGGGCTTTGCGATGTCTTTTACCAGCTCCTCGAATGCCCGGGCATTGTTAACCCCACTTGCATACTTCTGATTCCTCGCCACCGTCAGGTTGTCAAGCAGTGTGTCGCCTGCATTGTCCTTTGCCAACATCTTGCCCTGGTATAATATTGAAAGCAGGGAGTGGTTCAATGAATCGGCAAACTGTTTCATACCCTGACTGGCCTGGTCGCTGATGGTAAGCTCCAGAAATCGTTTCTGCTCAGCAGGTGAAAGGCTTTCGAACTGCGATTTTAGCTGCTGGTTCGATTCAATTTGGTTCATTACATTTTTATATTTGTCCTTGGTTGCCTGGTCAATAGGGGTGTTATCCATCATCTTTGATAGAGGTGCAGGACCTTGCAGGTTGCCGAACGGCGTTTTAGGGCTGGGACCGGAGGGAGATTTATTCTGGTCTTTGGGCTTGCTCTTCAGCTCTTCAATCCGTTTTTTTAATTCTTCAATTTCTTTTTTATTTTTGTCAATACGGTCTTTAATCTTTTTTGCCTGTTCCTCAAGCTCACGCCCGGTTAGCTTGCTCTGCTCAAGCTGTTCTCTGAGTTTTTTTGTCTCTTCGTTTGCTTTTTTTTGTTTTTGTTCTGCTTCCTCGGCTTTTTTCTTGGCTTCTTCAGCGGCTTTTTTCTTTTTTTCAGCTTCCGCCTTATAATCCTTGCTTTGCCTGAGCATATTATTGCCGTTTGCCTCCATGTCGGCGCCTTTTTTCTTCATATCGCGTGCATTTTTAAGCTTCGTGTTGGCGTTATTAACGGCATTGTCGTTGTCGCTCTTATTTTTGCCATTGCTTTTGCTGCTCTGCTGTTTGGCTTTGTTCAGCTCGCTTGTTGCTTCCCTTTCTTCGGCTTCTCCTTTTGATTTTGTTTCTTTGCCTTCTTTTATCATATTCTGGGCTTTGGGTTCGAGTTCATTAGCTTGTTTCTCAAGTTCTTCCCCTTCTGCCCGATTAGTTGTTTCTTCGTTTAAGTATTTTGACTTTTCAACGGTATGCCCCATGGCTTCCTTTTGCTTCTGGCTGATATTTTCGTTAATTTTGGCAAGTTGCTCGTTGTTCTGTTTTTGCTTTTCCTGGTTCATCTGGGCGGCTTTCTCAAGCTGCGCCTCCTCACTCTGCTTCCATCCGAGAGCTCTTTGTGCGTCTTCAACGCTGTTAATGTTTTTAGGATTTATGTTATTTTCGGCAATAGGCGTACCGAAATCATTGTTCATCTGGATGTTGTTTGGGTTATAGCCGTAACCGCTTGCGGCTGGGCGTGTTCCTCCGGTAGTCTGTGAATTTTCGCCGACAGTTCTTTTTGCCTCTTGTGTGCCAATTTTATTTTTAAGAAGGGATGTTATATTGGTTCCCTGATCTACACTCCTGATGCCATCAATAGGCATGTACCGACCCACCTTTCACTCTCAGCTTAACATTATTATATCATTAGAAAATATTATTTCCCACACATCCCTTTAACTTTTTTGTAAATATTTTTTTAAAGATGTTAATATTTTTTTACATTCATGTTAACACTTCTTTAACTTTTCTAATGCCTAATTGCTTATTTTTGAAATTTGCTTAAGTCTTTGAAATAATATTTTCGACTCTCTCAAACTCAAAGGTTGAAAGTGTCTCACCGCGCCTTGTTGGGTCTATTCCTGCTTTTAATAATATATTTTCAACCATGGTTGTAGAATAAGAGGGAAGAATTTGCTTCAAGGTGTTTTTTATTGTTTTTCGCCTTTGCTGAAAAGCCGAGGCGACAATTTTAAAAAACAGTTCGGTATTAACGTTCGGCAGCTCTTCCTTAAGTTCAAGCCTAATGAGCGCTGAGTCAACCTTCGGCGGTGGTGTAAATACATGCGGCGGTACTGTGAAAAGAATTGAAGCTTTACAGAAAAAGGACGTAAAAACAGTCAGCCTTCCGTATTCTTTTTGTCCTGCTTTTGCTGTTATTCTTTGGGCTACTTCTTTTTGAACGAGAAGGTAGGCGTCTTTTAGGCCGCTCCTTCCTTCCTTAATAATTTTTTCTATGATCGGAGAAGTTATGTTATATGGAATGTTGGCTATTACTCGCCATTTTCGCCCATCTGCCCTTAAAAAATTAGAAAGACTGAAGTTAAGAAAATCCTCATAGGTAACGGTCAGGTTCTGGTGTAAGGAAGTGAGATTACTTAACATTTCATGAAAGTCACGGTCAATCTCAAAAGAAAGAATACACGCGCCTGTTGAGGCAAGCTCTTGGGTAAGAAGCCCAGTGCCGGCGCCGATTTCTAATACATTATCGTTTTCGGTCACGCCAGAGGCACGTACAATCTTACGTATTATGTTTTTATCAGTTAAAAGGTGCTGCCCCCGGTATTTTTTAAGCTTCATCCTTTTTATCTCCGTTGTGTGGTTTTATTTTAAATTTATCCAAGTCGTCGGTATAAATTCCCTCGCCGCTCAGCACAACTCTGAATGTTGCAAGCAGTATTTTAAGGTCAAGCCACACGGAGTAATTGTCAACATACCATACGTCCAACTTAATTCTGTCATTCCAGGAAAGGAGGTTTCGGCCTTTCACCGTGGCAAGCCCTGTCATGCCGGGTTTTACTTTTAGGCGCCGCTTCTGGAAGTCGTCATACTGGTCAACTTGGTATTTAAGCGTCGGGCGGGGCCCCACGAGGCTCATTTCGCCCTTGAGCACGTTAAAAAGCTGGGGAAACTCGTCTATACTCCAGCGCCTTAAAAACTTACCTACTTTTGTAATACGGGAATCTTCCTCTACTACTTCAAAACCAAGCCCCTTTTTTTCTGCCCCCATTTCCATGGTGCGGAACTTGTAAATCTTAAAAAGCTTGCCGTCCTTTCCAACCCGATCCTGTAAAAAAAATATGTCCCCCTTTGAATCAAGCTTTACTGCTATGGCGGAAATAAGCAAAACTGGCCACATAAAAAAAAGCACGATAAGTGCGCCTAAAATGTCCATACATCTTTTTATAAAGCTTTCAAATTTAGTCATACTTTTTTCGGGCTTTTTCGTATATTTCCATGGTTTCCCGTGCGCACTTTTCCCACGAAAATTGTTTTTCACGTTCAAGGGCAAGGGACGAAAGCTTTTCTCTCAGGGAACTATCTTCTATAATGCTTTTTATAGCGCCTGCAAATTTTTCCCTGTCGTCCGGGTCAACAGTCAGCCCGGCGCCCCCGACCACCTCAGGGAGGGACGTCCGGTTTGAAACCACTACCGGACAGCCTCTCTTCATTGCTTCAAGCGGGGGTAGTCCGAATCCCTCAAAGTAAGAAGGAAATACAAATACGGATGCATTTGCATAAAGTGTTTCAAGTTCTCCCTCGTTAAAGTAATCGGAAAACCTTATTTCCTCGCGGTAAGGATTATGCAAAAGCTCGTAGAGAAGCTCTGGCGTGCTACTACAGCCTATGACCAGGTCAACTCGTCCCTTGTGAATTTTTCTAAGAATCTTATAAATCTCAATTAATCCAAATACGTTTTTATGTGGCTTAGGGTTTCCCAAATAAAACAAAAACGGCTTTTCTATCCTGTACTTTTTCTTTACCTGTTTCCACGAGGGTGGGTCCTTATACATCGGAGCTGCGGCCTCGTAAGTTACATAGACTTTATCTGGGCTGCACCCGAAAGATTTAATTACATCGTTTTTTGTAAATTCTGAGGGAGCAATCACGGCGTCGGCGTAAGTTACTGCCTGGCGAAGAACTGTTTGGCAGTATATCTTGTGAGCAATTCCTCCCATATGCATTGGGATTAGGTCGTGAATTGTAATCACAGTCGGTATGACTTTCCTGAAGGGTACAGATATTGATGTAGCATGAAAAAGGTCCCCCCCAAGCCTTTTCAACACAACGGGAAGCTCATGCATCTCGCCAGGTGCAAACGGACGGTGCTTCATTTTATAGTGACCAAAATTTTTAAGAAGCCCGACACAGTCGAGAACTTCAGGATAATTCGTAAGGAGCGTAATATTATGGTTAATGCTGCTTTCTGCCCAAACATACAGAAGCTGATAAAGATAGCGGGCAATGCCGTGTACTTTCCCGAATATCATTCTGGCGTCAATTATTACATGCATTTTATTTTATTAAAAACTGTAAAAGCGGGGTAACCTTTGCAAGTACTGGCGCAAACACAAGGGAAACCACTGCCATAAGCTTTATAAGAATGTTCATTGAAGGTCCGGAGGTATCCTTAAATGGATCGCCTACCGTGTCGCCCACAACCGCTGCTTTATGTGTGTCTGATCCCTTTCCGCCAAGGTTACCTTCTTCAATCCACTTTTTAGCGTTGTCCCATGTTCCTCCACTGTTTGCCATGAATACGCCAAGAAGTACGCCGGAGGTAGTTGCTCCTGCAAGAAAGCCGCCGAGCGCTTCTTTGCCGAGTATGAACCCGATAAGCAGCGGGGTTACTACGGCCATAACTCCCGGTACGATCATCTCTTTGAGAGCGCCCTGGGTAACAATTGCAACGCACTTGTCAATCTCAGGCTCTGCCGTTCCCTCCATCAGGCCTGTTATCTCACGGAACTGCCTGCGGATTTCCATTACCATTCCGTTCGCGGCACGCCCGACAGCTTCCATGGTGAGAGCCGCTATTGCAAACGGAATCATTGCGCCAATTAAAAGACCTACAATTGTAGTATCTTTTGAAATATTTATTCCGTCTGTAAGCCCGACCGACGCTTGGTACGCTGCAAACAGCGCAAGAGCCGTAAGCGCTGCCGAGCAGATGGCAAATCCTTTTCCTATTGCAGCAGTTGTATTGCCGAGGGAATCAAGTTTGTCGGTAATTTTTCTAATTTCTGCCCCTGCTCCGCTCATCTCGGCAATGCCGCCGGCGTTGTCGGCGATTGGCCCGTAAGAGTCGGTCGTCATAACCACGCCGATTGTAGCAAGCATACCTACTCCTGCTATGGCTATACCGTAAAGCCCGAAAGATGGGTGAGCTGTATTCATTCCCCCCAGCTTATATGCCGCAAGAATTGCAATGCAGAGGGTCAGCACGGGCAGAATTACACTTTTAAATCCAGTTGCAAGCCCTGAAATAATTGTTGTAGCTGGTCCCGACTCCGAGGCTTTTGCAACGCTTTGAACCGGAGGGCCTGAAGTAAAGTACTCGCTTTCTTTGCCAATCAAAACGCCGCAAGCCACCCCGCTGAGCGCCGCCCAAAACATGTTAAGGTTACCTAGCATTTTTTGCGTTAAAATATAAGCCCCTATAATGAAAACTATGCCTGCTATATACATTGTCATATTAATTGCCCGGGAGGGCGATGCTTTTTTAAGAAGGTTCATTGAATATATCCCTATAAGGGAAGATATGAGTCCTACAACTATGAGAAAAATCGGGAAAGACATCCATTTTAACTGGTCAGCCGGATCGGTGCTCATTGTAACGCCGATTGCAATTGCAGCAACGACCGAGCCGACGTAAGATTCGAAAAGGTCGGCCCCCATGCCTGCAGTATCGCCCACGTTATCGCCTACGTTATCAGCAATGACTCCAGGGTTCCTGGGATCGTCCTCGGGGATCCCGGCTTCTAATTTCCCCACGAGGTCAGCTCCGACGTCCGCGCTTTTCGTATAAATTCCGCCCCCGACCCTTGCAAAAAGGGCTATGCTTGATGCGCCCATTGCAAAGCCGTTTATTATGATCGGTGCAGAAGTTGGGTCAACCTTTGTAAACAAGTAAAAGAATCCAAGACCTACAACTCCGAGGGCCGCAACGGATATGCCCATAACCGAGCCGCCCTGGAAAGCTATAAAAAGGGCAAGAGGCGTGCCCCCTTCCTTTGCTCCCTGGCAGGCCCTCACGTTAGCCCTAGTTGCGGATTCCATTCCTAAAATACCTGCCGACATAGAGCAGATTGCCCCGCAGAAGTAGGCAAAGGCCGTCAACCAGCCGATGTGGGGATATTTGTCTGATTTAATGGAAAAGCCGAGTGCAAGTATTACAATTACCATAAAAATTGCAACGATGGAATATTCTTTCTTTAAAAACACCATTGCGCCTTTATGTATTTTGTCCGCTATGCTCTGCATTTTTTCATCGCCCGGGGAGAATTTCCGCATGCCAAAATAGTTTACGAATGCTAAAATTATCCCAATTATCCCAATCCACGGAAGATAAACAGCCAAACTTTCCATACTTCGCCTCCTTAAAATAGGATAACTTTTTATTTTTCTCTATCTTTCGGCGTTATCCTCTTTTAAAGCTTAGCTCTCTTCCTAATTGGTAATGATGACTTATTAAAAACTTCGGGGAAAGGGTTTTTTCCTATTTGGGCTAAATTAAAAAGACGAGCTTAGGTAAAAACCTTCGCCCGTCCTCAGCTTGCCAGAAAAACCTAACAGCTTAATATTCGTTCTTCTCGCCTAGAGTCTTCTCGATTTTACGCTTTACCCTTTGCAGAGCGTTATCGATGGACTTAACATGCCTGCTTAATTCCTTTGCCATTTCCTGGTATGATTTACCCTCAAGGTATGACATAAGCACTCTCGACTCTAGTTCTGAGAGATTTTCTTGAATTTTCTCCCTCAGATCGTCTGAAAGCTCGTGGCTTATGAACACTTCTTCCGGGTCCGCCACTTTTGTGCCTGACAATATGTCAAGCATAGTGCGATCCGAATCCTCGTCGTAAATGGGCTTATTCAGAGAAATGTAAGAATTGAGCGGGATATGTTTCTGCCTCGTAGCTGTTTTAATTGCCGTTATAATCTGGCGGGTTATGCACAACTCCGCAAAAGCACGGAAAGAAGAAAGCTTGTCTGCCCGGTAATCCCGGATGGACTTGTAAAGCCCGATCATACCTTCCTGAATTATGTCTTCCCTGTCAGCTCCTACCAAGAAGTAGGATTTTGCCTTTACCCTGACAAAATTCTTGTACTTATTAATAAGGTACTCGGTCGCCATCTCGTCGCCATTTTTTGCAAGCTTGACGATCTCTTCGTCCGATTCCTGTTGCAGGTTGGCAAGATAATTATTTGTGAGTTTGAGCAATGCAACGCCTTCTTTCTTGGGAAAGTTAGACACTCACAAGACTTTCAATATTATACGGATGAAAAATAATAAAGTCAAGGCATTATAAAACATATTGTATTAAAAGCACAAAAAAACATGCAAATTTTTCACTTTAATTATTTCTTTTTGCCTTAAATGCTGATTATTATTAATTAAGACAAATAAAGTCATGATTGAGCCTTAATTAACATTTGTTTTTTGAAATCCTGCAGGATTTATC
>Ga0129299_1003346_pt1 | contig 10481 bp, 4 predicted proteins | sample ConPoolayeCmetaG_FD_94477 | JGI IMG/M metagenome (GOLD analysis project Ga0129299, IMG submission 94477) | Hot spring microbial mat communities from California, USA to study Microbial Dark Matter (Phase II) - Cone Pool mat layer C metaG ... | reverse complement strand
GGACGTGCCGTCCGCCGCGGGGCAGTTCGAAGGGGCCGGGGAACGGGCTGGGGCCCCGGGGCCGGCCGAAGTAATCGACGTTCAACCGGTAAGGCGAGCCGTCGGGCTTCTCGAAGGGCAGATCCGGCACCGCGGCCCTGCCCAGCAGCCCGGTGGTCACCAGCGGCCGCTGCGGACGCTCGCCCCCCCAGTTGGGGCCCAGGGTGATGTGCAGTTCGGCGCTGCGGCCGGGCTCGACGTTCAGCTTGATCGCCGCGTCGAAGTCGGCCTGGACCAGCGGCTCCTGCTCGGCCTGGGCGACGGGTGCCTGCCCGAGATAGACGTTGCCGGCCATGCGCACCGGCTGGGGGGTCCGGTCGTAGGCCTCGAAACCGGCGGTGTTCAGGAAGATGTTGTTGTAGAAACGGTTGTCTCCGCCGGGGATGTTGCGCAGCCCGGCGATTTTCGTGGAATGGGGTGCGTGGAAGGGGGTCTGGCGGTTCAATTCCGCATGCACGGCGAAGCGGCCGGCGAACAGATTGTGAGCGTAGGCTCCGCCCTGGGACACATCCAGCAGCGACGCCGGCGAGAGCATGATGTTGTGGTCCACCAGGAACGGGCCGTGGTTGACCTCGACGAAGAGGTCCTCCCATGGACCATTGTCGTGGAGCACGTTGCGGTGCACGCGGGTTCCCTGGCTCATCCAGTCCAGCCAGATGCCGCGGCAGGTGCGGTAGATGTGGTTGCCGGCGATTTCGGTGTCGATCGCGGCGTGGAACTTGATGCCGGCCATTTCGGCGCCGCTGAACAGGCGGCGGACGTGGATGTCGTGGATCTCGTTGCCGGTGACGGTAGAGAAGGCCGCGCCCAGGCTGCCGACGATGCCGGCCTGTTCGCAGTGGGCGATGCGGTTGCGGCGGACGACATGCCCGCCGATGTTCTCCTTCGACCAGCCGCGCGCCAGGGCCCGCTCGATGGTCCTGACGTAGCCCTCGGCGGTGTTCTGCGAGGTATTGTCGAACTCGTCGCCGTGCTTGCCCAAAGTGATGCCCGTGCAGGTCGAGTAGCGGATGTCGTTGTCCTCGATGATCCAGCCCCTGCTCCAGTGGGTGCCGATGAGGCCGATCTGTTCGGCGGTCGGCGGAGCCCAGGGCGTGGCCGCATGCATCATGGTCAGGCCGCGGACGGTGATGTAGTGGATGCCGGGGGCCGCCGGGTAGAACACCGCCTGGCGGACGTTGATTTCCACGTCGGCCCGGTTGGGATCGACGCCTTTGAACTGGGCCCAGAGGGTGGTGGTATCACCTTCCACGCGGCCGAACCACAGCGGCTGATCACCGGCCGGGGCCAGGACCTTCTCGAGGGAGTCCGCCTCGGTGAGCCAGTGACCGTCGAGGTAGACCGCGCCGGTATGGTGCTCGCGGCCACGGCCGTCGAACCAGTCGCCGCGGATGAGGTCGGCGTAGGGATTGAACCTGCCGAAGAAGCTGTTGGGAATGGCGACTTTCCAGGCATCTCCGCCGGCCGGCTCCCAGCCGCGGATCGGCTCGGAGCCCTTGAGGACCGGCTTCTCGCCCCTGGCCGCCCGGTAGACGATGCGCCGGTCGTCGCCGGTGCCGCCGCGCGGGGGATCGACCCGCTCGCGGTACACGCCGCCGTGAATGACGACCTCATCGCCGGGCTGGGCGACCTTCGCGGCCGCGGAGATCGTCCGCAGCGGGCGGGCGGTGCTGCCGTCGGCGGCATCGTCGCCGCCGGGGGACACGTGCCATTCCCGGGCTGACAGGCTCGAACAGGCCCCGATGACCGCCGCCAGAAAGACGAATCTCTGCATGCCGGTTCTCCTGTATGTCGGCTGAGGCGCCGTTGGCCGCGCGACAGGGCGGTCCCCGTCGGTGCGACCCGGACGGACCGTTTTCGCGACACTTTAGACCAGGCCCGCCGGTTGTTCCAGACCGGCCAGGCCCGCCGGCCAGGGTTCCGTCCCCGGCCGGGGGCTCCGCCATGGGGGCTCCGCCATGCCGTCGCCCGGTCTGGCATGCCGTCGGCCGGTGTGTTAAACTGACCGGACCGTTGAAACGGCGGGGCCTGCCGGGCACCCGGCGGGCGTTTTTTTTCGGCGATCTGTGGCATGGCTCGAGTCTCCATCGAAACGATCCGTTCGTGCGGCGTGGTCGGGGCCGGAGGGGCGGGATTCCCGTCGCATGTGAAGTTCGCGGCCAGGGCCGATACGGTCATCCTCAACGCCGCCGAGTGCGAGCCGCTGCTCCACAAGGACAAGGAGATGCTCCGGGCCTTTCCCGAGGAGGTCCTGGACGGGCTGGACCTGGTCCGCGAGCTGGTCGGGGCGTCCGAGTCGGTCGTGGGCATCAAGGGCAAGTACCACGACGTGATCGAGATGCTGCGCCCCAGGCTGCGGCCTGGGATGCGGATCGTGGAGCTGGCCGACAGCTACCCCACCGGAGACGAGTTCATCCTGGTGTACGACGTCACCGGGCGGATCATCCCGCCGGGCCGGATTCCGCTGGCCGTCGGGGCGGTGGTGACCAACGTCGAGACGGTCTACAACGCCGTGCGCGGCGTGCCGGTGATCGAGAAGTTCCTGACCGTCGCCGGAGCGGTGCATCATCCGGTGACGGTGCGGGTGCCGGTGGGTACGACCTTCGCCGAGACGATCGGGCTGGCCGGCGGCGCGACCGTGCCCGATCCGGCGGTGCTGGTCGGCGGGGTGATGATGGGCCAGTTGTGCCGCGACCTGGGCCGGCCGGTCACCAAGACCACCGGCGGCCTGATCGTGCTGCCGGGCGACCATCCGCTGGTCCGCCGGTACGCGGCCGAGTGGAAGGCCATCGCCCGGATCGGGGCCAGTGCCTGCGACCAGTGCTCGTTCTGCACGGAGTTCTGCCCGCGGTATCTGCTGGGGCACCCGATCGAGCCGCACAAGGCCATGCGGTCTCTGGGCTTCAACCTCGTCGGCGAGGCCAACACCCTCGGGACGCAGTTCTGCTGCGAGTGCAACATCTGCACGATGATCGCCTGTCCGGAGGACCTGGATCCCAAGAACGTCTGCACCCAGAACAAGCGCCGGCTGGCCCGCGAGGGCCGCAAGTGGGAGGTGGCGGCGGATCCGGACCGGGCCCGGCTGCACCTGAACAACCGGCGGGTGCCGATCGCGCGGCTGATCCGCAAGCTGGGCCTCTCGGATTACACGAACAAGGGGCCGATGCTGGATGCGACGGTTTCGCCGGCCCGGGTGACGCTGCCGCTGCGGCAGCACCTGGGGGCGCCGGCCGAGCCGGTGGTCCGCGTCGGGCAGGCGGTGAAGGCCGGGGACCTGGTCGCCGAGCCCCCGGCCGGACAGCTGGGAGCGCGGATTCACGCCAGCATCGACGGGCGGGTGACGTCGATCGCCGGCGAGGTCGTGGTGGAGCGGGGCTAGCGGGCCTGCGGCCGCCGTCGCGGCCGGGATCGTCGGGACGACAACATGCTTGAAGCCATCGGAATGATCGAACTGTCCAGCGTCGGCATCGGTTTTGCGGTGCAGGACGCGATGCTTAAGGCCGCCGCGGTCCGGCTGCTGCTGGGGCGCACGATCTGTTCGGGCAAGTACATCAACGTGGTCAGCGGCGCGGTGGCCGACGTCCAGGCGAGCATGAACGCCGGGCTGGCGGCCGCGCCGGACGGCGTGATCGACCAGATGCTCATCCCCAACGTCCACCCGACGGTGTTTCCGGCCCTGGGGCAGTCGGTGCAGCTGCCGGACGAGAGGTTCGGGGCCATCGGCGTGGTCGAATCCTACTCGGCGGCCAGCATCCTCGAGGCCGCCGACGCCGCCGCCAAGGCCGCGGCCATCACCCTCTACCGCATCCACGTGGCCATGGCCCTGGGCGGCAAGGGATTCATGCTCATGGCCGGGACGGTGGCCGACTGCCGGACCGGCGTGGACACCGCCGCCGAGGTGATCCGGGCCAAGGGCCTGCTGGTCTCGGCGGTGGTCATCCCCGGACCCAGCCGCGAGCTCTTCCAGGAATACATCTGAAGCGGCGGCGGCCCTCGCCCGTCGGCCGGTCAGTCGCGCTTCAGCGGCTGCACGCCCGGCGGCAGCCCGATGTATTTGAGCACGATCTTGTAGACCTCGTTGCACTTGGTGAACAGCAGCCGCCCCTGCTCCCTGGCGCTGGTGACGAAGAGGCGGTAGTGGTACCGCCAGTTGGGGCGGTCCTTGAGACGCGGGTCGAAGCCCATGGCCTTCTGGGCCTTCTCGGAGAGCTTGCGGATGTTCCAGCGCACGGCGGCGTAGCCGGCGCACAGCGCGTCGGCCATCAGCCAGTCCATGCCCGCCTCCTCCCTGGAGCAGTCCCACCGGAAGTCGGCCAGCATGTCGATCAGCAGGCTTTCCAGCAGCCCCTGGCGCTGGCACAGCAGCGGCAGGGCGAAGCGGCCGTCGTCGTCCCATTTGCGCTGACTGACCGACAGCCCCATCTGCCCGCGGCCGGGCGTGATGAGGAACGTCGGACTCACGCGGACGGTGATCTGCCGCTCCATCCGCTTGTTGTGCACCAGGATCATGTGGAATACCCGCTGATCGGCCTCCTCCAGCTGCCGCAGCGCCTCCAGGACGGCGGCCCGGTGGTGGTGATCGCCCCGGCCGGGCACGAGGTGCTCGCGCAGCACGAACGGCGGGAAAGGCTCCTTGAGCCGCGCCGTCAGCCGGGCCATCCGCCGGATGAACCGGGCTTCGCGGCGGGCGACCTGCTCGGGGGTCAGCACCCGGGCCTGCTCGACGAGCCGGGCCTGGGCCTCCTCGGCCTGCTGGTGGACCTTGGGCAGCACCCGCTGCTCGATGGTTTCGGCCCCGTTCCGCAGGCGGGCGATGTTGGCCCGCAGCAGGCCGCATTCCTGCAGCACCTCGGCCAGCAGCCCCCGGGCCCGGGGGTTGAACTTCAGCGTCTCGATCAGCTCCTGTCTGGTGGCGGCCTGTTTCTCCTGGGCCTCGACGGCGGCCTGCAGTTCCCTGAGCCGGGCCTCGATGATCCGGCACCGCGAGCTGGCGACCACCGCCTGGCGCCAGGTCCGGTCCGCCCGCCATTCCGGCGTGCCGCGGCCGTTGAGGTCCAGGTCCTCGTCGGGACTGACCGGGATCCGGCCGCGAACGATGTCGGCGATGTACTCGTCGGCGTAGAGCACGTGGGTCGACCCCGGATGCAGATCGCGCGTGCGAACGTCCTCGGTGCAGTCGCGCAGGATCCAGGCCAGCGACTCCGGCGGGATCAGCCCCGGATGACGACAGACCAGGCCGTAACGCAGAAAGGCGCGCAGCACCGGAGCCTCCGCGGGCGTCGCGCGGTCCTGGGCGTGCAGCCAGGCGGCGGCCTCGTACAGCTCCCAGAACAGCTCGGTCAGCTGCGGTTCGATGACCTGCAGCTCGCGCCGCGCGGCCTGGAGGTCCAGCTCGATCCGCCCGTCCGGCGGCGTCGCAGAGCCCACGGACGTCCCGCCGAAGACTCCCAGAAACCCGCGGGCGGGTTTCGGCTCGGCGACCGCGGCGGCGCGCTGCTCCTGCAGCCGTTGACGGGCGTCGCCGATGTACTGCCCCAGACCCAGGGCATAGTACGTCCAGCCGATGAGCCGGTCGGCGTCGAGGCCGTGGGCACGGCAGAGCTGCAGCAGCGGCTCGTCCTGGGCGGCCGGCAGCGCCGCCGGCGGAATGAACGCGTCCAGGCCCGCCCGCTTGAGCAGCAGGTTGGTCTGGATCACGCCGGTCGTCAGGACCTGCTCGTAGAGCCGGTGCTGATCGGGAATCGGCTGGCGGGTCCTGGGGTCGACGGCCGGCACGGCGTCGCGAAGGACCGGCGAGGCCATCCGGGCGGTGAGCCTTTTGAGCGTCTCCTGCATCGCCGGGACCGGCGGGATCTTCTGGAGCTCCCTGCTTTGACGGGCCAGCTCGTCGCGGATCTCCCGGGCGAAAGCCGCCGGTCCGAGCTGCTGGCGCTGGGCGTCCAGCTCCAGGAGCCTGCGCCATACGCTGACGCGCATGCTCAGAATCCGCAGCAGCGTCTCCGGCAGCGTTCCCTGCCAGGGGCCGGGGATCGAGGACTCCTCCAGGTCCTCGGCCTGAGCCTCGGCTTCCGCGGCCAGTTCCTGTTCAATGGCCGCCAGCCCGGCGGGGCTGTCGTGCTCGGCGGCCCGCGGGGTCTCTCCGCCGTCGTGGATGGGTCCGCCGGCCGGAGCTTCCCCGTCGTCGGTGGGGGGTTCCAGAAGTGTCGTGCCCGGCGGCGAGGCGGAGGTCCGCGCGGCGACCGGGGCATCCTGCGGCTCCCCGGGGCGGGACCCGCCTGACGCGTCCGGCGGATCGTTCTGCCCCCGGCCGGATGGACAGGCGTTCCCAGCGGGGCCTTCAGGCCCGGTCGCGGACGGAATGTCATCCGGATCGACCATGCGATTGCGTCCTGCCCCGGCGGGATGAAGCCTTCCCCTGTCCGCTGATCAACACGGCGTCCTGCAACGACACGCCCCTCCCTCCGGCTGCGGCAGCCCCGTCCGGGCACGGCGCCGGTCCCGACGTCCGACCGCGGGCCGGCGCGCGGCCCGACCGCCGTCACCGCCCCCGGGACGCATGCGTACACTATGGCTTCATCGTTCAGATGCGGTCCGCGGACCAGTTACCGGCGGCGGTTCGGCCGCGCGGATCCCCTGGATCCGCCGCGACAGGCCGGGCCGGCGTCTTTATCGGCCGCTGGGGGCGGCGGCATGGGACCGGGCCGCGGCTTCGGATGCCGGCAGGAGGCGCACGGCGGCCATGGCGTTGCGGCCGAGGGACAGCTCGATCCGTCCGTCGGCCAGGGGCAGCGGTTCGCCGTCTCGCTCCACCAGGTCGCAGCGATGTGCCGCGGCCAGGCCGGGAACGGACGTGCGGAGGGTGACCCGGGCGTCCCGGCCGGCCAGTTCGCGGACCCGCACGATCAGCCCCCGCCCGTCGTCGGCCGGTTTGAAAGCCGTGAGGGCGACGTGGTCCGGCTCGACGGCCACCAGGCTTCCCTCCGGCGGCAGCGTCCGGCCGGCGGAGGCTGGCGGCACGACGACGGCGCGCATCGGTGCGGCTGCAGACTCGCCGAAGCGCGACGCAGCCTCCGGCTCCATCGTCCGGTCGCTGGTCAGGCAGAAGCGGAAGACGAATTCGCCGTCCTGCCCGGCCTTGTAGTTGGTGAACCAGTAGTTGTTCATGACGTAGGCGAAGATCGTGCCGTTGGTGATGGGCAGCTCGGTCAGCCAGTTGCCGGGGGTCATCTGGCAGAAGGTCGCCAGCGGGGTGTCCAGCGGCGACCATGCGACCGCGGCGTCGGCCGTCGAGACGGTGACCCAGCGCTGCACGGCGAACCAGTCGCGGCAGGCTCCGGGCATCTGGTCCTCGTTGGGCCTCACGCTGGCCCCGCCGATCTCGTAGCGGAACCGCGGATCGGCTCCGCCCACCGGAAAGGCGACGTACAGGGCCTCCTTGTCGTAGGTCATCCGCTTGTTCATCCGCAGGACGATGTCCACGCGGCGGATGCGCTCGTGCAGAACGACCTCGGTCTCGACGCGGTCGAACATCGCCAGCGTGCAGGCGGTCCGGGCGCTGCTGAACAGCGGGCCGGCGGCTCCGCGCTCCACGCGCCCCTCGGCCGGGAGGTGGATCTTGAGCTTGTTGGGGTTGGGGCAGTCCCACTGCGTCTGGCCGGGCTGTTCCTCGCCGCCGCTGACGTAGATCGGCTGGGCGAAGCGGTAGGGGCCGGCATCGTCGACCAGCTCCCGGTTCAGCAGCTTGTCGCGCAGCGAGGCGATGGCTCCGGTGCCGGGATCGAAGGCCACGCGGTAGAAGTCGTTCTCCAGCACCTGGCCGTCGAAGCGCGGGGGCGGAGCCGGCGGTCCGTCGGCGCCCGTGACCACCTGGTAGACCCGGTATCCGGCAGGGGGCACGTCCTCGGCCAGGAATGCCACGGTCACGTCCCGCAGCAGGTCCTCGCGGATCACCTGCTGGGGCGGGGGGCCCTTGGGGCCGACGATCACGCTGCCGCGCGGCACGTCGATCTCCACCGGGCCGGTGCGGGCGGCACCGGAGGGGTTGAACACCAGCACCGAGCCCTCCTCCGCCCGAACGGCCGCGGCCAGGTGCAGCAGGCCCTCATTCAGCAGCCGGCGGCACTCGTCGGCCGCCCGCACGGCGTAGTCGGCCTTGACCGCCCACTGGCGCTGCACGAAGTCCAGCGTCGGCTGGCTGATGCTGTTGTGGGCCCCCCAGGTGTGCTCGTCGTAGAGCAGCACGTTGTCCCAGACGGCGTCGAAGCGCCGGCGGGGCTGATCCGCCGGAGCCACCCGGCCCAGGGCTTCCAGCGCCGCCCAGGCGGCCTCGGCGGCGATCACCTCCTGGTGCGTGGCGCGGTTGACGGCCGTTTCGGCGGCGCTGGAGGCGGCCCCGTCCTCCCACCAGCTGCCGCCGCAGCCGCGGACCGTCGGGATCCGGTCGGCGAAGTGCTCCTCGATGTACCTGAAGAACGCGTCGTTGGCGCACAGGATCACCTTCGGATAGGCGTAGACCCGGCTGTAGTCGGTGACCGCCCGGGCGATCTCCTGGCCGATCCGCTCGTTGTCGCTGTAGGCGCCGTGCAGCAGGATCGCGTCGTAGGGGTAGTCGCTGCGCGTGTTCCACCAGTGGAGGTCGGCCTCGACCGCGGTCTGCATGTCGCTCAGGGCGTGGCGGAGTCCGATCCGCGCGGCCTCGGCGTAACCGGGACTGAACCAGGTCAGCACCCGCTGCCCGTCGGGAGCCTCCCACCAGAAGGGGCACTTGTGATGGATGTTGCTCTTGAGCAGCGGGGCCCGGATACCGTTGACGCCCACGCTGATGCAGCGGATCCCCGCCCCGGCCAGAATGCCCGGCAGCGACCAGACGTGCGAGGGCGCGTCGGTGAGCGTGAAACTCGCGAACGGCAGCCCGTGCTCGCGGTGGAGCCGGGCGGTGTAGTACAGGTTGCGGATCAGCTCCTCCTCGGTGCACAGGCCGGTGAGCATGTTCAGGTAGCCGGCTTCCACGCCCAGCCGGCCGCGCCGCACCTGATCGTAGAACCGCTCGTGCCGGTGGACCGGCCGGTCGCGGAGCCACATCTGCGCCGCCCACGAGGACTCCAGGTTGAAGTGCCACAGCGGGAAGGCCTCGGCGGTTTCCAGCGACAGGTCGGTGTTGCGGTTATGGTCGGCGATCACCCGGCTCTGGATGTGGGTGTAACCGATGTCGGTGTGCACCGCCGGGGCCACATAGAGCCGCCACTTCCTGACCGGCTCCTGCGTGAGGCTGGCGGTCTGCGTCCGGCCGCCGGCCTCGACCGTCACCGTCAGCTGCCGCGGCCGGTCGGTCTCCTCCACATGCAGGGGGGCCGACAGGATCCCGAGTTCGGGCCGGCCGAGCTCGGCACGCTCCAGCAGGTCCACCCCGGCGTGCACCGTGGCCGTGACCGGGACGGCGCCGGTGACGCCGCTGAGCGTCACCCGCAGCTCCTGCTTGAGCCGCCCGTCGCGCTCCACGAAGAAAATGGTGGGGCGCAGCTGCAGTTCCACCGGCGGAAGGTCGCCGGGCGCGAGCCGCCCGAAGGTCAGGGCGTCGTAGAGCATCCACGAGCCGCGCGTGACCTCCAGCCGGATGCGGTTTTCGCCGGCTTTCAGCTCGGAGGCGTCGATCAGGAGGCTGATCGTCCGCGGCTTGCCGCGGGCGGGGTCCATCAGCGTGAGGTCGCCGCCGCCCCGCTCGAGTTCGCGCCGCACCGTGCGCCCGTTGACCTCGACCTTCAGCACCGGGGGCAGCTCGGCGTGGGTATCGACCAGGTGAATGCCGAACACATAGGTCCCCTCCGGCGGACCGGCCAGGTCGAAGGCGATCTCGAACGGGTGCGACCGCGATCCGCCCCAGGCATCCGCCGGCCCGGGATGGATGAAGCTGAAGTCCCTGGCCGGGTCGCTGCGGCCGACGGTGAAACGCACGTCTCCGGGAAAGGCCTGCAGGTAGCCGTTGACCCCCTGGGCGGCGGCCAGGTCGCGGAAGTCCCGGTCGGGGTTGCCGATCCGCCAGGCGTCCGCTTCCGCCCTGGCCGGCTGGGCGGCGACCACCAGCCCGGCGGACCATGCCAGCACGGCGGCGACGGATGCTCGTGTCATCATCGGAACCTCCCTGAAGGAACACCTGTCGGTCGATGGACGGGTCTACGGACCGCACGCCGTCTCCGCGCGGTGCGGGCCGGCCGGCGGTCGCCGGCGATACGGCGATTGTAGAAGTCCCCGCCGGCGTTGCAAGCCGGGCCGCCGCGGCCGTAAGATGCCCTGCGGGCCTGCCGGGGCCCGCGACGGTCAGGTGCTCATGATCACGCCCGAGGATCCTCTTGGCGCTGCGCGGCGCCGCATGGTCGAGCAGCAGATGCGGGCCCGGGGTCTGGCCGACGAACGGGTCCTGGCGGTCATGGGGGAAGTGCCCCGGG
>Ga0129299_1003345_pt1 | contig 10481 bp, 6 predicted proteins | sample ConPoolayeCmetaG_FD_94477 | JGI IMG/M metagenome (GOLD analysis project Ga0129299, IMG submission 94477) | Hot spring microbial mat communities from California, USA to study Microbial Dark Matter (Phase II) - Cone Pool mat layer C metaG ... | reverse complement strand
GTCGTCGGCCGAGGCCAGGTCGAACACCGTTCCGCCGGCCGGACCGGCGGCCTGCCAGCGGGGCACGCCGGCCAGTCGTTCCAGGGCATCTTCCTCGGTCACCACGACGGCCTGCCGGCCCGGCACGGCCAGCGTCAGCGGCAGCGTCGCCCTGCGCGCCCCCTCGCCCGGCTGCCAGACGACGACCTCCGCCGGGCCCGGCTCGGCGAAGCCCGGCAGCCGCACTTCGGCCGGACGAAACCCCCGGTTGACCAGGACCGCCGTGCGCCGGCCGCCGGCCTCCTCCCGGAACACGCCGGTCTTCAGAGCACCTTCGATCCGCAGGGCTTCCGTTTCCAGCGGCCGACCTTCCAGGAGCGTGGCCCGCAGGCATTCGCGGACCGCCAGCACGGCCCGGCAGTAGCCGGCGACTTCGGCCATCTCCGGACCGCCCATGGGCTGGCCGTTTTCCGGGGCGATCCGCAGCCGTGCGCCGCTGCGCAGCGCCTCGTTGGCCGCCGAGTATCCGTCCTGGCCGACGACCATGACCGCGGGTTTCCACGACGGGAAGGCCGCCGGCAGGGCGCAGGACTCGCTCACCTCCGCCAGGCAGGTCGGGGCGATCCCGGTCAGCCGGTCCCACACGGTGTCGGTGCACACGGAGAAATCCGGTCGCAGCGAACGGCCGGCCTTCAGGATGTCGGCGATGCACTCCAGCCCGCCCTCCCAGACGGCGCGATCCGGCGTCCGGCCCGCGGAGGCGTTGAAGTCCAGCGCCCGTCCGAAGAACTCCTGGAGGTACAGCCCGTCCACGCCCAGCCCGGCCAGTTCGCGTGCCTGCCCGGCCAGCAGCCTCCGCATCCCCGGATGACCGGGATTGAGCCAGGTTCGCCGTTCGCCCTGACCGAAGCCGCCGGTCAGCGGACTGGGCGAGGATCCGACCACGGTGGTGTATGGGATGCCCCAGCGATCGGTGCAGGCGTAGCGGTGCAGCTCGTCGCGGTACCAGTCGTTCCGTTGAGCGGCCGTGGAGAGGTTGACCCGCGCGACGACGCGGACGCCCAGCTCGTGGCACTCGCGGATCGCCCGGGCCAGGTCGTCGCGGCTCCCGAAACGCGGATCGGGCTCGAACCGCGGTACCCCGTCGGCGTGACCGCCGGTCTTCCAGTCGGTCAGCAGCAGGGCCCTGACGCCTGCGGCGGCCGCCTGGCGGGCGTACTCCGGCAGCTGGTGAAACGGCATCCCAGGGCAGTCGTGAAAGGCCTGGCAGCCGGCCATCCAGTCCCCGGCGGCGCCGGTGATCGCGGCGGGCGGCCTGGCGTGGGCGCCGTAGATGCCGGCCGCGGCCCGCCAGTCGCCGTCGTGGAAGCGGAGCACCGCCGGCGAGGCCTGGAAGTCCTGCCGGGGCGGCTGGTAGGGCATGTAGACGAAACTGATGCGCACGCCGGCCGGAAGATCCGCGAGTTCCTCGCCCCGCGGCCAGTTGCCCTCCGCCCGGCCGCCGGCGATTCCCGGATCCATCTGCAGGTGGACCACCTTGAATCGGGCGACCGGGTCGTGGGCTCCGAAATAGAGCCCCTGCCGGAGCTGCGGGTGGCTCAGGTCCATCCAGGGCATCGAGAGCGTGTCGGGGTAGCTGTAGAACTGCTCGGGACCCGTCACCCCCAGCCAGGAGAAGTTGGCGAAGCTGTGGAAGATCGCCGCCCGTCGGAGGTCGGCGGCGCCGGGCAGCAGCAGCTCGGTCTGGCGGCGGACCTCCGGCCTGTCGCCCAGTCCCAGGCATCCACCCAGGATGGGGCAGAAGACCTCCCCGATCTCCATGTCGCTGCGGTTGCGGATGATCAGGTCGAAGCGGATCTCCTCGCCGGCCAGGCGGATGGTCATCTCCGCCGACGCATCGCAGGCCCGGCCGGTCACGCTGGTCAGCGGACCGGCCCAGGTCAGGACGAGGGTATCGTCGCGGAGTTCATGTGAGGTCAGTTTCTGGTCGCGGCCGAGGATCGCGTGGGCCTCGGTGGCCTGCCAGGCGGCCTCGCCGCGCAGGGGCATGGTGAAGCGGAAGTTGTCGGCCAGCCGGGGCTCGGCGATCAGCTCCAGCCCGCGCCGCAGGTCCGCCACGCGGGTGATCAGGCCGTGGGGCGGGCTGACCTCCACGACATGCTGCTGGTTGCGCAGGACCAGCGGCGGTTCGGCCGCGGCCGCCCCGGTCGCCAGGCCCAGCCAGAGGATCCCGATGCGGCAGGGTGTTCCACGTGTCATGATTCAGTCCTCTCCGGTCGCGGGCGCGCCGCGCCGGCGGTCTAATCCTCGACCACAAAGACCACACGCTCCGATTCGACGGTGATCGCCGCCGGCAGCGAGTCCCCGGCGGGCTCGGCCCCGGGCCGCCAGATGCGCACGGGGCCGTCGCGTCGCTCGCCCAGGGCCGTCAGGGTGGCCGTGGCCGGTCCGGCGCCCCGGTTGGTCAGCACGCAGGCCCGCCGGTCGTTGTCGAGGTTGCGGTAGACCGCGTATTCCAAGCCCGGCGGCAGCGGGACCTCGCGGAAGACGGCCTCGCCGGGTTCGAGCATCTCGCCCAGGAACACGTAACCGGCCAGTTCGTCGCGGACCTTCTTGACGTCGCGGATGTAGCCGGCCAGCCCCCTCCAGGGCCCGCAGTCCATCGAGCGGTTGAAGTGGAACGGCGAAACCATGACCACCCATCCCTGGCGCACCGCGTCGTTGACCGCGATGGAGTCGTAGGGCTGGTACAGGCCCACGGTCTCGGCCAGCTCGGGAAAGACCTTGCGGGCCATCGACATGTTGCCCGCCCACCAGGTCGCGGCCCCGTAGCTCAGGAAGCGGTCCCAGTTGGTCTCCGACGAGATGCGGAACTCCGGGTGGATCGCCCGGCATTCGCGGTGGATGCGTTCGATCAGCCGGATGGTGCCCTCCCAGGGCGAACGGTCCGGGCTCATGACCACGCGGGGGTTGAAGTTGATCGCCGAGGGGAAGTTCTTGTCGATGTGGATGCCGTCGGCGCCGATTTCGGCCAGCCTGCGGAAATACGCCAGCTGCGGTTCGGCCAGCCCGGGAAACGAAGGATCGGCGAAGGTCATCAGCGGCGTGGTCAGGCCCATCCGCGACGCCAGCGTGCCCATGCCCCAGCCGGCCACCCAGACCGGGTGGCCGCTGATCATCTCGAAGTCGTAGTCCCGCAGCTCCCGCCGGTACCAGGCGGTGTCGAGATTCTGCACGTGGATATTGACGAAGAAGTAGACCTTCACGCCCATTTCATGGCATTGGCGGATGGCCTCCCGCAGGTCGTCCCACGTGCCCAGCCGCGGGTCGGGCTCGTAGTAGGGATAGCCGTTGTCGTGGCCGCCGCACTGCCACCCGGCGATCTGGAGAGACCGTACGCCGTACTTGAGCCCGTCGCGGGCGAGTTCGGGGATCTGCCGGATGGTGTAGTTCACGTTGCCCTCCGGCAGCATGATCATGATCATCTGATAGAAGCTCTCCCGGCGGATCCAGTCGTCGGCGGGTTTCATCAGCCCGAACTGCCGGATGAACCAGGGCCGGTAGATCGTCCGGCCCGCCGACACCCAGTCGCCGGCGTGGAACCGCACCACCAGCGGAGCGCCGACGAAGGTTTCGTCCGGGGCGACGAACGGGTAGTGAATCAGCCCGGCGAAGACCTCGCTGTCGGCACCGGTTCCGGCCTCCCGGAAGCAGAAGCACTTGAAGCGGGCCTCGGGATCGTGGGCCCCGAGGTAGATCGAACGCCCGGTGTCGGGGTTCTGCAGGTTCACGAAGGCCATGTTCTGGGTGGGATACGGGACCAGGTATTCACCGAACGGCCGCGAGAAGCGCTTGCCGGTGTGCGGAGGGGGCTCGAGCGTCAGCGGGGCGGAGGCGTCCGGCGAGGCGAGACCCAGCAGCCCGCCGATCTGGGGGTACCAGACCTCCTGGACCTTCTGCGGGCCGCGGTTGACCAGGGCCATGCGGAACACGACCGCCTCCTGCTCGAGGCTGACGGTCATGGTGGCATCCAGATCGTGCCAGCGGCCGCCGGCGTCGGTCAACGGGCCGTTCCAGACCAGCACCAGGCTGCCCTCGCCCCTGCGGATCTGCGAAAGGGCCTGCTCGCGGCCTTCCACGAAGCTGCCAGCCCCGTCGGGCTGCGGCACCACCAGCCGGAAGCTGCCGGCCAGGGGCGCAGGGGGCTTGAGGTCGACGCCGCCGGCCTTGTCCAGCAGACGCAGCAGCCGGCCGTGCGCGGAGTCGAACTCCAGGCGGTAGAGGTCGTTCTCCAGGACCTCGACCGCGGGCCCATCGGTTGCGGCTGCCTGCACCACCGGCGGCCAAAGCACCCAGAGCATCAGCAGCATCGAGGCCGAAAGGGCACGGGTGGTTCTCACGGGTCACCTCCTGCTTCCGCCGCCGGTGGACCGGCACCGGCGGCCGTACTCGCAGCGGGCGGCTGCGGCGGGCGGACGGCCGCAGGCCCGTACGGATGATCGACTGGCCACGCATCATGCCCGGCTGCGCCGGGTCGGTCAACCATCCTGTGCCGAGGAGAGGACGGCAAGGCTCACCACAGGAGCTCGGATTCCCCCGCAGGCGCGGCGCGTCCCCGGAGGCGGGGGCTCAGGTCAGCGGCCGCCTGGACCCCGGGACATCGACAGCGACGGAAACGATCCGCACGACGACGGCCGCATCGCCGGCACCGCGCTGCGGCAGGACACGACGCGCATCAGCCCGCCGTCGGCGGTGTGACGGGCGCTGTGCTCAGGGCAGGTTCTCCAGGTCGGCCAGATCCTTGTTCCGCCCTGCGGCTTTCTTGTTGAGCTTGAGGTGTTCGAGGTCGATCATGTTCACCACGACCCCGTCGCAGTCCACCTGGACGCGATCCCGATAGCATTCATCGAAGGCGACGCCGGAAACACTGGTCTGAATCTCGATGCGCACCGGCGGCACGCCCATCCGAAGAATTGCGCCCGGGGCGGCCAGCAGGTCCGCGGAAAGACCGGCGTCGCCGAACCCGAAGGCCCGCAGCACGTTGAGAAGCTTGCCGGTATTGGCGGGGTGAACCGGAATCCAGACGTCAGGGCCGCCCGTCGGCCCGACGTAACCGTGATGCGCCACCGCGTAGCCGCCGATGACCAGATACTCAACGTGGTTCTCGTTGAGCAGTCTCAAGAACTCTCTGAAGTCTTGTGGCAGCAGGGTCGTAGCCATAGGCCACCTGACGCAGGTACTCCAGCGCCTGGATGCGCTCGGCCGGCGTCCTGCTGAGCCAGTAGGCGGTCTCGTCGCCGGGCTCATCGCGGGAACGGATGGAAAAGAACCTCCGATCGAGACGGTAGTGATTCAGCAGACTCATCGCGGTTCGCCTTCTGATCCTGCAGCGCCTACGGTACCACCGCGTCGCCCGGCATTCAAGGGTCGGTTTCGGGCTCCGGCTTTGTTCCCGCCCGCCCGTGAGCATGCACCGCTGCCGGATGGGGCGGGACCGTCTTGCGGCCGTCGGCGGGTGAACCGCGGGCGGCCGACGGCCGGTGCTGTACAATGCGGTTCATGAGCCCGCGACGCCCCCGGAGTCCCGTCGAGTGGGTCCGCGAGGACCGGATGCCGACCCTGGAGGAGATCGACTGGCTGGCCTCGGCCGAGGGAGCGGCGGTGTGCCGCGAGATGGCCTGCGGACACCCGGCCGACACTCCGGCGGCCATCGACCGGTGGCGCATACGTCTTCCGGCCGAAAGGGTTGCGGCGGCCTGGGCCCAGGTCGTGTGCCGCCGGAAGGCCGAGTCGAGGTTTTCGCGGGCCGGCCGGATGCTGTTCGACCGCGTCGGCCTGGAACAGGCCACGGACGAGATCACGGCCGCACACAAGGCCCGCCGTTTCGCCGGTCGCGGACGGATCGCCGACCTGTGCTGCGGCATCGGCGGCGATACCCTGGCCCTGGCGGCCGCCGGTCCGGTGGTCGCCCTGGACACCTCCTCGGTGAGGTGTGCCATGGCCCGGCACAATGCGGCCGTCTACGGACACGAGATCGCCGTCCTGACGGGCTTTGCCGGGGCCGACCTGCCCGAGGCGGACGCGATCCACGTCGATCCCGACCGCCGGGCCGGAGGGCGGCGCTCGCACGAGCCCCGGTTCGCCTCGCCGGGGCCGGACGTGCTGGTCCACCTGGTGCGGCGGTATCGCCACGCGGGCATCAAGTTTTCGCCTGGAGCGGATCCGGCCGCGCTGGGCCTGGGCGGCGAAATCGAGTTCATCAGCCTCCGCGGCGAGTGCAAGCAGGCCATGCTGTGGACCGGCGACCTGGCGACCGCCGGCCGGCGGGCGACAATGCTGCCCTGCGGTCAGACGCTCTGTGCGGCCGGGGGCGAATCCGCGCCCTGGCCCGACCCTCTTCCGGTACGGCCGGGGGACGTGGTCTTCGAGCCGGATGCGGCGCTGATCCGGGCCGACCTGGTGGGCCTGCTGGCCCGGCGACTGAATCTGCGGCCGGTGGACCGGCAGATCGCCTGGCTGTCGGGGCCTGAGCCGGTGTCATCCTGCTGGCTGCGGCCGTTCCGCGTGCTGGACGTCATCGAATGGTCGGTCTCGAGAGCCCGGCGGTGGCTGGCAACCCACGATGTCGGGCGCCTGGAAATCAAGACACGGGGCTTCGCCGGAAGTCCCCAGGAGATCGGCCGGCGACTGCGGCTTTCGGGCACGCGCCCGGCGGTGCTGATGCTCACCCGCGTGGCCGGCCGGCCGACCGCCATCCTGGCCGAGCGGATCGAGCCTTGCGAGGAGCCGCCGCCCTGATGCCCTGTCATCCCCGCTTGGGCGGGGCTCGTGCGGCCGGGACATGCCGCTGCCGGGGCTCCGGGCCCCGGGGACCGGCTTTCGGCTGTTGTGGGGCTGCGACGCGGCGCCGGCGGCTGAGCTGATGATCGACGTGCCCGGACGGCGGACCGGTCGCGGCAGGGGGGTTGCAGGGGGTTGCAGTCCTTCGCCGGCGGCTTATGCTGGTGGCCGCGCGGAAGGGTCTGCGCGGCATTGCGCCGAGGTGGCCGACCATGGACGTGCTCCTGCTGTCCCGTCTGCAGTTCGCCCTGACGGTCATGTTTCACTACCTGTTTCCCCCGCTGACCATCGGGCTGGGGGTGCTGCTGGTGGTGATGGAGGGCCTCTATCTGCGGACCGGCCGCATCGAGTACGAGGCGGCGGCGAAGTTCTGGACGAAGATCTTCGCGCTGAACTTCGCGATGGGCGTGGTCACCGGCATCGTGATGGAGTTCCAGTTCGGGACCAACTGGGCGGCCTATTCGCGGTATGTGGGGGACGTGTTCGGTTCGGCCCTGGCCGCCGAGGGCATTTTCGCCTTCTTCCTGGAGTCGGGCTTCCTGGCGGTGCTGGTGTTCGGCTGGGACAGGGTCTCGCACCGGATGCACTTCTTCTCGACGGTGATGGTCGCGCTGGGCTCGATCTTCTCGTCGATCTGGATCACGGTGGCCAATTCCTGGCAGCAGACGCCGGCGGGTTTTCACATCGTGACCAACATGGTCAACGGCCGCCCGCAGGTCCGCGCCGAGGTGACGGATTTCTGGGCGGTGGTGTTCAACCCGTCGACCATCCACCGGCTGGTGCACGTGTGGATCGGGGCGTTCATCCTGGGGGCGTTCTTCGTGATGAGCGTCACCGCCTGGTACATCCTGAAGCGCCGGCACGAGGCCTTCGCCGCCAGGAGTTTCACCGCGGCGCTCTGGGTGGGGGCGGCGGCCTCGCTGGCGGCGGTGGTCTCGGGGCATCTGCAGGCCAAGAACGTCTACCGGCATCAGCCGGCCAAGCTGGCGGCCTTCGAGGGGCATTTCGTGACCGGCGAAGGGGGCGCCCCGCTGCACCTGTGGGGCTGGCCGGACGCCGAACGCGGCGAGGTCCGGGGCGCGGTGTCGGTGCCCGGGCTGCTGAGTTTCCTGCTGTTCGAGGATTCCTCCAGGCCGGTGACCGGCCTGGACCGCTTTCCACGGGACGAATGGCCGCCGGTGCTGTTTTCATTCCAGAGCTACCACCTGATGGTTGCGCTGGGGATGGGGTTCGTGGTGCTGACGCTGTACGCCCTGTTCAGGCTGTGGCGGGGGAACCTGTTCCATTCCCGGTGGCTGATGTGGGTGTTCGTGTTCGCGATCATCGGCCCGTACATCGCCAACCAGGCCGGCTGGGTCGCGGCCGAGGTGGGCCGGCAGCCGTGGATCGTCTACGGGCTGTTGCGGACCTCTGACGCCCTGTCGCCCTCGGTCACCGCCGGGCAGGTGCTCGGCTCGATCGTGATGTTCGGGCTGATTTACGCGGCGTTGTTCGGTCTGTGGCTCTACCTGATGGACCGCAAGATCCGTGAAGGCCCCGCGCTGGTGCCGGTCGAGCCCGGCGGCCCGGCCGGGGGGTTTCTGGATGCCGCCGCCCGGCGCGCGGACCACGCGGGTGATTCCATGACCGGCGTCCGGGAGGAGTCCTGACCCATGGACCTGTCGCACGAGACGCTCTGCCTGGTCTGGTTCGTGCTGCTGGTCGTGCTGCTGACCGGCTACGCGATTCTGGACGGGTTCGACCTCGGCGTCGGCATCCTGCATCCGCTGGCCCGCGACGACCGCGAGCGGCGGATCCTGATGAATTCCATCGGGCCGCTGTGGGACGGCAACGAGGTCTGGCTGGTGACTTTCGGCGGTGCGATGTTCGCGGCCTTTCCCAACGCCTACGCCACGATCTTCTCGGGCTTCTACGTGGCCTTCATGGCTCTGCTGTTCGCCCTGATCTTCCGGGCGATCTCGATGGAGTTCCGCAGCAAGTGGAGATCGCCGGCCTGGCGCCGGACGTGGGACGCCTGTTTCTTCGGCGGAAGCACGCTGGCCACGTTCCTGTTCGGCGTGGCCGTCGGCAACGCGATGATCGGCATTCCCATCGGGGCGGACATGGAGTTCCGGGGCACGCTGCCGGATCTGCTGGGGCCTTACCCGCTGCTGACCGGCCTTTTCGCCGTGGCGATGTTCGCGATGCACGGGGCGATCTACCTGTTTCTCAAGACCGAAGGAGCCCTGCAGGAGCGCATTGGCGGCTGGATGTGGCACAGCTTCGGGCTGTTTTTGGTGCTTTACATGCTGACCACGATCTTCACCCTGGCGAAGGTGCCGCGGGCCACGGCCAATTTCGAGAACCACCCCTGGGCCTGGCTGGTCGTGCTCGCCAGCGTGCTGGCGATCGGCAACATCCCGCGATCGATCTACCTGGACCGTCCGGGGCAGGCGTTCATCTCCTCCTGCCTGACGATCGCGGCCTTCACGTTCCTGTTCTCCATCGCGCTGTTCCCGAACCTGGTGACCTCGAGCCTCGGCGACGACCTGAACCTGACGATCTACAACGCGGCCTCGTCGGCCCGCACCCTGGGCATCATGCTCATCATCGCGATCATCGGCATGCCGTTCGTGCTCGCCTATACCGCCGTGATCTACTGGGTCTTCCGGGGCAAGGTCCGGATCGGCGAGCACAGCTACTGATCCGCGTCCGGAGGCGCCGGGCATGATCATCGCGACCTGGAATGTCAACTCGGTGCGCGCCCGGCTGGACCGCCTGCGGGCCTGGCTCCAGCGGCGGCGGCCGGACGTGGTCTGCCTCCAGGAACTCAAGGTGGCCGATGAGGCCTTTCCGGCCGACCCGCTGCGGGAACTGGGATACCATTCGGTCGTCCACGGCCAGAAGACCTACAACGGCGTGGCGATTCTCAGCCGCACCGGGCCGCGCGACGTGCACCGGGGCCTCGAGGACGACGACCCGCAGGCCCGGCTGATCGCCGCGCGCGTCGGCGAGGTGCGGGTGGTCAGCGTCTATGTCCCCAACGGCGAGTCCGCCGGGTCCGAGAAGTACGCCTACAAGCTGGCCTGGATGGAACGTCTGCGGGGCTGGCTCCGCCGGCGGTGCTCGCCCGATGAGCCGCTGGTGCTGTGCGGGGATTTCAACGTCGCCCCGGACGATCGTGACGTGGCCTTCCCGGATCTCTGGGCCGACAGCGTGCTGTGCCGCCCCGACGTCCGGGAGGCGCTGGCCGGGATCCTGGCCTGGGGCCTGGAGGACGTGGTGCGCAGGCATCATCCCGAAGGCGGGATATACTCCTGGTGGGATTACCGCATGCTGGCGTTCCCCCGGAACAACGGCCTGCGGATCGACCACGTGTTCGCGACCCGCGTGCTGGCCGGCCGGTCCACGTCGGCGGAGGTGGACCGCGACGAGCGCCGGGGAGACAAGCCGTCCGATCATGCACCGGTGATCGTGACCTTCCGGGAGGACTGATCATGACCGACGACACCCCGCCGGCCCCGAAGGACCTGTCCGAACGCCTGAGCCTGGCGGTGGCCGTGGCCCGCGAAGCCGGCCTGCTGACGCTGGATTACTTCAACCGCCGCGGCCTGCAGGTGGAGCGCAAATCCGACGGGACGCCGGTGACCGTCGCCGACCGCCGCGCCGAGGAGCATATCCGC
>Ga0129299_1003344_pt1 | contig 10482 bp, 8 predicted proteins | sample ConPoolayeCmetaG_FD_94477 | JGI IMG/M metagenome (GOLD analysis project Ga0129299, IMG submission 94477) | Hot spring microbial mat communities from California, USA to study Microbial Dark Matter (Phase II) - Cone Pool mat layer C metaG ... | reverse complement strand
GTATCTTTTTCGTTCAATAAGTAGATAGTTACATTTTGGACAGTATGTATTTTCAACTTTTGGTAAATCAGTATTACCGATATATACATAGTTTAATCCATTATTTTGTGCGATTTCCTTTGCACGTAATAATTTCTCGAGCTGAGTTGGTGTTTTTGAAAGCATTTTATAGTGAGGATAAAATCTGCTTATGTGAAGCGGTATCTCAGTTGAAACTGATGCAACGAAACTTGTGAGTTTTTGAAAATCCTCATCGGTGTCATTAATGTCGGGAATGACTAAATTTGTAATTTCAATATGAATTTTGTTTTCGTATAAAAACCTGATGGAATCAAGAACAGGAATAAGACTGCCACCAGTGATTTTTTTGTATTTTTTTTCATCAAAAAATTTTAAATCTATATTAATTGCATCAATCAGTTTTTCATCAACAATTGTATTAAGAAGCTCTTTGGAAAAATATCCATTTGAAACAAATAAATGAAATAGATTTGTTGTATCTTTATTATTTTTACTCAAATAGATTATATCTCTGGCATATTCAAAAAAAATAGTCGGTTCTGAATAAGTATAGGCTATTCCATCAACTGAATTATCAAGAGCAAGCTGTAAGATTTCTGAAGGTTCAACATTTTTTTGTTTAAATTCAGTAATATCAGTTTTTTTAATTAATTGAGAAAGAGAATTATTTTGACAATTTAAGCAAAAGAAATTACAACCCGGTGTTCCGAATGACAGGACTTTTGAGGATGGTTTGAAATGATAAAGAGGCTTTTTTTCAATGGGGTCAATTGCCAATCCCTCAGCCAGTCCCCACGTTATGGTGTATAATTTACCTTCGTAGTTGAATCTTACCTTACAAATACCATAATTTTTATTTTTAATAATGCAATAATGGGAACAAAGTAAGCATTTCACTGTCTTGGTAGAATCCTTATCAATAGTCTCATAAAAGGAGGCTACCTTGAAATTCTTTGAGTTGAATTGATTTGCATTTATCATTGCTATTCATCGAAATATATTGAATAAAGCAAATAACCATTATGATTTTGATATGGTTTAGGACAATTCTCCAAAGTTTTGACGAAAGAAAAGCCAATTTTTTCTAAAATCCTTATTGATGGCTTATTCTCAGGATGGACAAGGGCTGTAATAGTTCTGAAACCAAAATAGTCAACAACAAAACCAAGCAATCCCCGGACAGCTTCTTCGGCGAAGGATTGTCCCCAGTAAATTTTATCCAGTCCTACAAAAATTTCAATATTTTCGGGAAAAGGAAACATTTTTATGATACCACACCAGCCCATTTTATCCCCATTAACTCTATTTTCGATAAGAAGATTAAAAGCATAAAAATTCTCCGGTGATACAGTTTGGTAATTTTTAACAATTCTGGGGATAATATCAGCTACAGTATCATAGGAATAAACACCTTCAGGAGTATATTTCATTATTTCTTTATCACTCCACCATTTATAAAGAATATCAACATCTTCGTATCTAAAGCACTTTAATCTAAGTCTTTTAGTTAGAATCTGGAAATTTTTACAGTCAACAGGCATTTCAAAAATTTCGCATTAAGAAAATGAATTCAAAAACAAAAATAACTATTCATTAAGTAATATCGTTACGCTTTAGAAATTTTTTTATCAAATAATAGTGATTATTTTAGTAAATATTTTGCGTAGAAGTTCAAGTTTTTTATTTTATTTATTAAATTTAATTGATTAATGGATAAATTTATAATTGAAGGCGGAAAAAGACTACACGGAAGAATAAGAATCTCCGGAGCTAAAAACGGTTCATTAGCATTAATGCCGGCAACATTGCTTGCACCCGGCACTTATCATATAACAAATACACCAAATTTGCGTGATGTTTGGACTATGTCACGACTTCTTGGTTCTATGGGTGTATTTTGTGAACTTAATGGAAATGATTTATTTATTGATTCACAGAACATTTCAAGCTTTGAGGCTCCCTACGAACAAGTGAAAAAAATGCGGGCTTCTTTTTATGTTCTTGGTCCATTAGTCTCAAGATATGGCTATGCGAAAGTATCACTACCGGGTGGTTGTGCTTGGGGTCCAAGGCCTGTTGATTTGCATTTAAAAGGGATGGAAAAATTGGGTGCTGATATTTCACTTGAATCAGGATATGTTATTGCAAAGGCTGAAAGGCTTAAAGGAACAAAATTCCATCTTGATATATCGAGTGTAGGAGCTACTGGCAATATTTTAATGGCAGCTACACTTGCAAAAGGAACCACAGTTATAACAAATGCTGCAACTGAACCCGAGATAACTGCATTAGCAAGGATGCTGGTTAAAATGGGGGCAAAAATTGATGGTATTGGGACTAACTGTCTTACAATTGAAGGTGTTGATGATCTACATCCTGTAGATGAAGAAACAATTCCAGATAGAATAGAAGCTGCTACATACCTTATTGCCACTGCAATGACTAAAGGAAAAATAGAAATTGAAAAAACAAATCCATATCATATGACATCTGTCCTCGAAAAATTAGAATCATCTGGATGCAAAATTGAAGTTACAAGCGACAGAATTGAACTGGAAATGGATCAAGATCCAGAACCAACTGATATTATTACTTCAATTTATCCGGGTTTTCCAACAGATTTACAAGCTCAATGGATAGCATATATGCTGGTTGCAAAAGGTGTCTCAAGAATAACAGAGACTATTTATCAGGATAGGTTTAAACATGTTCCGGAGTTACAAAGGTTAGGGGCACAAATTGATTTAGCTGATAATGTAGCAATTGTCAAAGGTGGAAACAGATTAAGCGGAGCTACAGTTATGTCTTCTGATCTAAGAGCAAGTGCTTCTCTGATATTAGCAGCATTAGTAGCCGAAGGAACAACCGAAATTCTCAGGATATATCATATTGACAGAGGATATGAAACAATCGAAAAGAAACTTCAATCTTTGGGGTCTTCAATTAAAAGAGTTCCTACTGATATTTTCTAATATTTTTTTCTTGTGGCATAAATTTTGAGAAAAGAAAGGACTGTTAATTGAAAAATTTAAAAGATTTATACATGGAATTAAAAAAAGATTGTGTTATTGCTGCTATTGACGGTGGGGGAACAAAAACAAGAGGAATTATTTTTAAAAATGGAAGAATTATTTCTCAGACAAGATCAGGCACAACCAGAATTGGTGCTGTTGGTGTTGGTGAATCTTCAGAAAGAATACTTAATGTTATTTCTGATCTATGCGAACAAGCTGAAATTGACTCTTCTGAAATTGATGCCACTGTAATTGGATTAGCTGGAGTGTGGTTAGATGATGAAAAAAAACGCTCTAAGCAATTATTGCGAACATTAGCTCGTGGACAGAATATTTCTTTAAATGATCTTTATGTTACAAGCGATGCTGAGTTAGCTCTCGAAGGTGCCTTCGAGGGAGACCCCGGAGTGATTTTAATTGTTGGAACTGGTTCAATAGCTCTTGCTCGTAATGAGAAAGGTGTAATCTCGAGATGTGGAGGGTGGGGCATTGAACTTGATGACGAAGGAAGTGGAGCATGGATTGGCAGGGAAGGACTTACTGCTGTTGTCAGAGATCTTGATGGGAGAGGCAAAAAAACAAAATTAACTGAACTTTTAACTGAAATCTCTCCTTCAATTGATATAAATCAGCCAAGAACAATCGTTAAAGCCTATTCAGAAAGAGCTTTTGAATATCATATGCTTTCTCCACTTGTTATGAAATGTGCTTCAGAAGGTGATGAAGTATGCCTTGATATTATTCAAAGAGCCTCCTCACATTTATTGGAATTATTGACAGCACTCGAAAAGAATTTCAAACTTAAGAGAATTCCCGTTGCTTTAATGGGTGGTATAATTGATGCTAATACAATTCTCGAAAGAATGCTCGATGAAAAGATAAAAAAAATGAACTCTTTCGTTAGGGTTGAACCAAAAGGAACTGCTCTTATGGGGGCAGTATTAATAGGATACAAAATGATTGAGCAGGAAATGGGTTAATTTTTGCTTATATTCTAACCTCTTGAAATCAACAATATAAAATTTTTACCAACGTTGGTAAATCCGATATTACTATTATCAACAAAGTTTAAACCAGAAATTAACTAATTTTATGAAAAAAACAATTTATGAAATATTAGGTATTCTTTTTATATCCTCGATGCTTGGCTTGATTTATAATCAATTTTCGGCAAAACCATTACCTTTAATTAGGAAGCCTACTAAGGTGCAATTTGTTGATGATTCACTGATAGTAGATATAATGAGGCAAACACAAACTTCTCAAAAAGTTACTCCAATTTCAAAAGCTGATTCTGTAATAATAAATGACGAAAAAAATAAATCAAAGGATTCAATTTTAAAAAAAGAAAATCAAGAGATTGCTTTAGCAAATAAAAATGAATTACCTGATAATCTTAAATCAATAGATGAAGGGTTCAAATTTATTAACTACAATCAACTAAAGAAATATTTGAACGACCCTTCTTTTTTGATAATTGATGCAAGAAACGACATTGATTATGCTAATGGTCATATCGATAATGCCATAAATATAGATGCATACTTATTGGATCAGACAGAGTATTTCAAACTAATAACAATGCTCCCAAGGGATAAAATACTAATAATATATTGTAGTGGTGGAAATTGCGATGCAAGTGAAAAACTTGCAAAAGATATATTGAGTTTTGGCTTTAAGAATGTTCTTGTTTATTACGGTGGTTGGGAGGAATGGAAATCAAAGATGAAATAGACCAAATTCAATCCAAAGATGAGAATGTTTATAAATTACTTCGTCTAAAATTCGGGATCGTCGGCGAATCAAAAAAAATGCAGGAAGTTATAGCCAAAGTTATGCTTGCTGCACCAACTGACCTTCCAGTTTTGATAACAGGTGAAACAGGGACTGGCAAAGAAGTATTTGCCAATGCAATTCATGGTTTAAGTAAAAGAAAAAAAAATCCATTCATAAGCGTCAATTGTGGAGCAATTCCAGAAACATTATTAGAATCAGAGCTTTTTGGAAATGAAAAGGGAGCCTTTACAGGAGCAATAGAACAAAGAAAAGGCTTTTTTGAAGTTGCTGATAAGGGTACGATTTTTCTTGATGAAATTGGAGAAATGCCAATCGGTACTCAGGTTAAACTTCTAAGAGTTCTTGAAAGTGGTGAGTTCACCCGATTAGGTTCAACTTCATTAAAAAAGGTAGATGTAAGGATTATTGCTGCTACAAATAGAGATTTGGAGGAAGAAATTGAAAAAGGAAATTTTCGGAGGGATTTATTTTTTCGTTTAAATTCAGTTCATATTGTTTTGCCGCCTTTAAGAGAACATCCCGAAGATATAAGGGAATTGATAAATCATTTTGCCGAAAAAACTTGTGCTAAACTTGGACTGAAATATGACGGTATTTCGAACGATGCACTTTTAGTTCTCGAAAGACGCCCATGGACAGGTAATATACGTGAATTAAAAAATCTGATTGAAACTTTAATTACACTTGAACAAACAACATATATCACTCATGATATACTAAAAAGATATATTCCTTTGGCTTTACCTCCAAAGGATATCACTCCTCAACCACCCGATAAGGCATTAGTTCAATATGTTGATTACGAAGAACCACAAAAATTTGAATTAGAAATAATTTTTAGGTCTCTTCTTGAGTTGAAACATGATATGACCAATATTTTAAAGTATTTAAGAACACTTGAAAATAAAATTGATGATATTGAACTAGAGATTGAAGAACTTAACACTTACTTAATATCTAATAATAGCCAAAATGAATCTGAGAATAATGATAAAGATGACTTGAATACTCTCAAGCTTGATGAACTTGAAAGAAGAGCAATAGTTGCTGCCCTCAAGAATTCATCTGGCAACCGAAGAATAGCTGCTAATATGCTGGGAATAAGCGAACGAACTTTGTACAGAAAAATTAACGAACTTAACATTAATAATATTCTTTAAATACTTGATGAAAATGAAAATTTTAATATTGATTTTATTTCCTTTTCTGTCATTTCTGTCAAGCTCTCAACTTGATAAAAATCTTAATTATACAAAAAAAAGATTACCTGATATTATCAATGATTATCAACCAACTATTGTACCAGTAACAGATTTAGAAGATAGTACATTATATTTTGACAGGAAAATTCATCCTGAAAATATAAATGGAATATATGATAATGATGATATATGGTTTTCGAAAAAGATTGGTAATGGTCAGTGGTCTGAACCAAAAAATATCGGTATACCTTTGAATACAAAAGATTCAGATGTTCTATTTAGTATTACTCCCGATGGTCAATTTGCTTTGGTTTATGGTGTTTATCAGCCTGATGGAACAAAGCAAAGTGGTTTTTCAATTTCTCGAAAAAAAGATGGCAAGTTTTCTTTCCCAGAGCCAATAAAAATTCAGAATTTTTATAATAATTCGAAAAATTTTTATGGTTTTCTATCTTCGGATAGAAGACTTCTTCTTATGGCATTAAACAGGGATGATAGTTATGGTGATTTAGATTTATATGTCTCTATTTATGATGAAAAGACAAATACATTTTCAGAGCCTCAAAATCTTGGAGCTGTTATCAATACAAAAGGTTCTGAAGCTTCCGTTTATTTATCATTAGACGGGAAAACCATCTATTTTTCATCGAATGGTCACAAAGGTTTTGGTAAGTTAGACGTATTTATGACAAGAAGGTTGGATAACAGTTGGAAAAGCTGGAGTGAACCAATTAATTTAGGAGAAAATATTAATTCACAAGCTGACGATGGGAATTTATGGCTGACTGCATTTGGGAATAGTGCTTATTTTGTTAGTTATGATACAATTGCTAAAAGAGAAGGTTTATATTTCGCTGAAATACCCGATAGCCTTAGACCTTTACCTTATGCAATTGTAAGCGGTAGAATACTAAAATCTTCAAGAAATCAAAGCGGACGAGCTTATGAGTCTATTCCAATCATATTATATTACGAGGATAGTTCTAACATAGATACAGTTTGGTCAGATGCATTAACTGGCACCTATAGATTTACATTAAAAAAAGGTATTTTAGGGTCAGCAATGGTTGATTACAAAGGTTTTAGGGGAGGTTTTTCGGTTGCTACATATAATCTCGAATATCCAAAATGGTTTGATTATGATATTATTTTGAGGAAGTTTGAAGATGATTCTACTGAGGAATTTGGCTCAGTACCACAAAAAAATTTAAACTCATCAAGCGATAAAGCTAATGAACCATTGATTGTTTTATATTTTGATTTAGATTCATATAAACTTACATCAGATTCGAAGAAACAACTATTAGATTTTTTTAACAAAACACGAAAATTCAAGAAGCTGAAAATTGTTGGTCATACTGACGAGTCTGGTTCAGATGAATACAATTATGAACTTTCAAAAAAACGAGCAGAAAATACTGCAAGTTTTTTAAAAAAGAATAAGCTTACCAAAGCAAGACTGACTACTGAAGCAATGGGCAAAAAATTCCCAAAATCAACAAGTCATGAACTAAATCGAAGAGTTGAAATTTATCAAGTTGAGTAATTTATTAAATTTGTTATTGAGAGCTCAATTTTTTAAAATATTTGATGTAATTATTGAAGAACTTTAATACTATTTTATTTTTATTTCTTTTAACTTTACCCATATTAGTTAATTTCTTGGGATGTGCAAATCCATTACCTCCATCGGGTGGTCCCAGAGATACCATACCACCCAAAGTAATCGAATTTTATCCCAAAAGCGGTCTTACAAACTATAGAGAGAATTTCATCAAAATTGAATTTGATAAATATATGGATAAAAATTCCGTTCAACAAAACACTACTATAATTCCGAAGTTGAATGCGGATTTTAATTGGAGTGGAAAAAAGTTAGAAATAAAATTTTTAGAAGAACCTGAGAAAAATACTACTTATTCGATCACTATAGGAACCGAAATTCAAGATTGGAAGGGTAACAAACCAGATGAGGCATTTTCAATTATTTTTTCAACTGGAGATAATATTGACAGTGGAAGAATTAAAGGTAAATTAATATCAGCCAATCCAGTTGGTGCTTCAATATTTCTTTATAAACTACCATCTGATACCTTAAAGATTAAATCGTTTGATATTACTAAAGAAAAACCAAACTACAACATACAGATTGGATCAAGCGGCTATTTCGAAATTAAAGCCTTAAAAGATGGGTTTTACAGATTGATAGCTGTGCGTGATATTTTCAAAAACGGTTTTTATGATGATGGAGAGGATGAATTCGGTTCATATATTGAGGATATTCATATCAAACAAGACTCAGTTGTAAATATCAAGCTAAAACTTGGTCCATCCATTGATAAATTGGGACCAATGTTATATGGAGTGATACCTTTAAGCAATAACATTATTGAAGCTAATTTCAGTGAACCCCTCGATTCTAACTTTTTATTTCCTTCTTCCATTGGTATAATAAAAATTGGAGAAAATAACAGTTATCAGGAAATAGTTCCAAGCTCGATTATAATCTCCCCTGAAAACAGATATAATTTAATGATTTTTGTATCAAATACTTTTGATACTTCGAAAACTTATCGCTTGGAATGTAAATTAGACAAAGATATTGCTTTACGTGATAGTATTGGGAATATTATCAGAGATACAGCAAATAGTATTGTCTTTAAACCGGTTGCCAAAGAATTAAAATTATTTCCAGCTTTGATTACTCCACCATTGAAAGATAGCTCCCAAAATGTGTCTCCAGACAAAGAATTTTATTTTGTGTTTAATGTTCCTTTGAAGAGGCAGGATTATAATAATTCATTTAAATTAATGAACCTTACTGATAAATCGGATGAAAAAATAAATATTTTATTCAAAACAGATAATATTATTATTATCAAACCAGAAAAAAAGTTATCAAGTGATGTATGGTATGAATTATCTTTTAAATCTGATTCGTTATTAAGCATAGAAAACATAAAATTTCCTGATTCAAGTTATACCTATCATTTTAAGACAGCTGATATTCGAAACTATTCAGGAATAAGCGGAATTTTAAAAACTAATGTTGAATGTGAAGGTGATTTTTATATTATTATAAAGAATCATTTAACCAAAACATATATTCAAACCAAAATCAACAATAAACTTGAATGGAAATTTGATGATTTACCTCCCGGAGATTATGAATTTGAAGTTTTTTGTGATGAAGATGGAGATGCAAAATATTCTTATGGTTATGCTAAAGAATTCAGATATTCCGAAAGATTCTTTTTGCCAAAAGATAAAATTACGTTAAAACCCAGATGGAAATTAGAAAATTATCAACTTGAGATATTAAATAAATGACTGAACTAATTCAAATCATATTGAGTTCAATTGATAAAGTTTTGATGTATTATAACCAAAATTTTAAGGATGTTAAGAAAAAATTTTCTGAGAAATCTGTTCATGATTTGAGGGTTACGATTAGAAGATTCTTAGCAGTCTTAAATGTTCTTAATAAAGAAGTCTCTTCAGGTTATGTGCAACTCCTTCGAAAAAAATTGAAGAAGGAGTTGAAGTTATATAATCCCCTACGTGATAATCAGGTTCAAATGCTTAAAATCGAGAAACTAACCTCAATTTATCCTATTCTAAGTAATTTCTATAATTTTCTGAAAGTTAAAGAGTTAGAAATATTAAACATCATAAAGACAAAATTAGAAAATAAATCTGCTGATGAGATTAATGAAGCAGTATTTTTTCTTAAACTGCAATTGAAACAAATTATTCCTAAATCTCAAATTTCAAAAACAGCTCTAATAAAGCGTGCCTATGATGAGTATCAATCAGTTCTGGAAAGGTCATCCCAGCTTGATAAAAATAATCTGGATTCATTTCATAAATTGAGACTTGCTTTCAAAAGATTCAGATACACAATGGAATTTTTGGAACCTTTCCTGAATTTAACGAATACTTATTTCAAGCAACTAAAGGGTTTTCAAGATATTTTAGGTGAGATTCAGGATAATAGAGTTTTGTTCGAAAATTTAAATCACTGGATTTTAAATTATGATATTTCAAGACAGGCAGAATATTTTCCTGTTATTGAATTTTTGATGAATAGCAGAAAGAATCTATTCCTGAAATTAAATAGGCGAATAAAATTGCTTGATAGATTCTGGGTTAACAGATTATTCGAAACATAAACAATTTAAGAGCACATCCTAAAGAATGTTCATCTCAAAAATTATCTCACAGTATCATTAATTTGGACTTAATGAGTTAATATTTAGTAAATTTGAAGTTCTTAAAAAATAAAAAATAAAATATGCTCGAGCATGAAAAAAAAGAGAGGTTAAAAAAAAGCCTTGATTTATTTGTAATTGCAATAGGATTAATCTCGCTTTGTAATTTTATCCTTTTTTTTGGCTTTTACTTGTCTGATTTTATTGAAGGAATATTAACATTAGTAACTTACTTAC
>Ga0129299_1003341_pt1 | contig 10485 bp, 9 predicted proteins | sample ConPoolayeCmetaG_FD_94477 | JGI IMG/M metagenome (GOLD analysis project Ga0129299, IMG submission 94477) | Hot spring microbial mat communities from California, USA to study Microbial Dark Matter (Phase II) - Cone Pool mat layer C metaG ... | reverse complement strand
GGGGCTTTTCGCGCTGGACGGCACGGGTAATTACGAGCAAAGTTGTACTCACCGCGTTGCATTAGTGGGCGTCAGAGTGGCTTTGAGCATTTCGATTGCCATACTGATTTGCTTTGCCAGCGGCTTGCTTTCGATACCCACGATTTCAAAGTGGGGTTGATTCACCGGTAAAAGGAGTTTACGCGCGCGCGCGCCGGCGACCGCCTCGGCAATTGCCGGGGTAATCTCTCCCAGCATCGAATTCGGTATAATCACACCAATCGGCGCGATAATCACATCTGCCAGATGGATAGAAACGCGGATGGCGTTTTCGCCGGTCGCGCCGCGCGTCGCTCTGGCTTGCATCATTCGCTCGGTGGCAATGGCGTTGGCGCCGAGCGCGAGAATTTCGAGCGTGGGGAATTCCTGACGCAACTGGGTGACGATTTGAACGCCAATGCCTCCCCCCATTCCGTCAATCACAGCCACTATCATCGTGGTATGATTGTATTTGGGATGGATGAAATTGTCAATGACCCTGCGACTATTGTTGAAACACAACTCGAATTGCGGTATAATATGACACGATGGAGTCTCCTACAGCACCTCTGGCATCACTGCAACCAGATGCGACCGCTCTCACCGCGCTCGTGCGTGCAATGACGCGGATACATTCTTCGCGCGATGCCGATGATGTTTTACACATCGGCTTGACCACAGCGCAGGAACTTGTCAACGCTGAGTTTGGCAGTGTCTTTGTATTCGCTGATCACGCTATCGCTCTCAAACACAAGATTAATCTACAGGAACCTCTCCTGACGCACCTGCAGCAATTTACTCTTGCGCCCGATGTCTTGATGCAACTTGTGCCATCGGAACAGTGGCTCGCGGCGCTGGAGCAACACCTGACGCCGATACTGGCGCGGCACAAGGTCTCCTCGTTTATTCTGATGCCTCTGGTGGCGCGTCAACGTCCGCTGGGGGTTATGCTGCTGGGAGCAAAGAATCGAACGCTGACGCGCCTGTGCGACGAGTTACTCTATGCACTGGGCGAGCACATTGGGACCGCGCTGGATACGCGGCGCCTCTATCAGTCACTTGACCAGACGCGCGTCCTGCAAGAGTTGCACCGGCGCACGCAAGAACAGACGACACTCAATACGATTGCCAGAATTCTCAATCACCCTCTTGAAATTGATCAGAGGCTTGAGCATGTCTGTGAACAAATTACCTCGATTATCGGGATGGAATCGGTGGTTTTGTATCTGTTGGATGAGGCAAAGCAGTGCCTGGCTCTACGTGCGCATTACGGTCTCAGTCCCTCTCTCCTTGCTCAAGCGCGCTGTTTAGGACTGGACGATCCTGCTGTGGCGTTATTGATTTGCGAAGGGCGCTATATTGCGCTGGATGCGGACACGCTCTTTCCCAGCGCGACCAGTTTTGCCGGTCCGCGCGCCGAAGGCTATCGCGCTGGCATCGGTGTACCGATTCTACAGCGCGGTGTTCCGGTAGGCGCCATCTACGTAGGCAGCAAAGTCAAAACGCGCTACCAGCAATCCGATATTGACTTGTTGCAAAATATCGCCAATCAAATTGGCGTGGCATTAGACAATGCGCGCCTGTACACCCAAGCCCAACAACGTCTGCGAGAACTGGAGGCATTGTTTGAACTGGGCACAGCGCTTGTGTCCAATCTTGACTCTCAGGCAATTGCGGACATTGCGGTGGAATGGATTTATCGCCTGTTCAACTGTGATGTGGTGGATGTGAGTTTGTTGCGCGAGGGTAAACTGTATGCCTTGACGCAACGCGTGACCGCTGCGCACTTGCGCTTGACCGAGCCAATTCCTCTGGGCGCACTACAGGACTATTTTGCCAGTCATCGCGCGGCGCTCATCGTTCACGATCTCCATCAGGACGCTGCTGCGCCCACCCTCGCGCGCGAACTGATGCACCCGCGCGGCTTGCGCGCGCTGTTGGTGATGCCGATGATCGCGCATGAACAGATGCTCGGGACGCTCACGGTCGTGCACTCGCAACCGCGCACGTGGTCTGTGCAGGAACAGCATTTGTTGCAGACGATTGCCAATCACGTGGCGAACGCGTTGCATAACGCGCAACTATACCAACAAGCCGTGATCGAAAAGCGTAAAGTCGAAGCCATCTTCGAGAGTGGCTTGAGTGGTCTGTTTGTCACCGACGCGCAGGGTCGGATTGTGATGTTCAATCGTGCCGCCGAACGTATCACGGGGTGGACCTTTGAAGAAATCAAGGGAAAAGACTGGGAAGGATTGCTGAGTGATCGTGCTGCCGGCAATCCTATTCCCTCTTTGTTAGAGCAAGCGTTGCGTCACAGGAAAACGCTCTTTGCCTTCGAGGGGCGTCGGCTACGCACCAGAGATGGGCGGATTATCCCTGTGGCTCGCGCCGCGGCGCCGCTGCTTGATGAGAAAGACAATCTTTTTGGCGCGGTCGGTGCGTTCTGGGACCTCTCGAAGGAACGGCGCGCCGAGATCGAATATGAAAATTTTGTGGCGATGGTCGCTCATCAAATTCGCTCACCGCTTGCCTCCATTCTGAGCGCGCTCGAATTGTTCGAGCGACAGAGTTTATCGGAGGAACGGCGCGCTCAGTTGTGGGCACTCATCAAGACCGAGGGTAATCATCTCAAGCGACTGGCGGATCAATTTTTGACGCACCAGAGAATCTTGCAGCGAGAAAGATTGTTACAGATTGAAACACTTGATCTTGTGCCCATCCTTCATCAGTTGATAGATAAATTTCGTCTGCGTAATCCCACGAATCATTTTCATCTTCAGATAGTTTGCCCCGACCCGCTGGTGCGTGCAGATGCGCAATACCTTGTGGATATTTTACACAACTTGCTAGACAACGCGGTGGTCTATGCGCCGCCTACAAGTCCTATCCACATAACGGTTCAGCCGTTCGATTCAGAGTGGCTGGTCGTCTCCGTACAGGATTTTGGCGTTGGTATTCCGTTAAACGAGCAGAAACACTTGTTTCAGCCCTTTTATCGCGTACCCCAGAACAGTGAGCGTCGCGTCTATGGTCATGGGCTGGGGCTGGCACTCGTCAAGGAGATGGTGGAGGCGCTGGGTGGAAAGGTGTGGGTGGAAAGCGAGGCTGGGCAAGGAGCAACTTTTTCTTTCACATTGCGGAGGGCAGCATGACAGACAAAGCCATGGTCTTGCTGATAGATGATGATCCAGCGCTTCGTCAAGTGCTGACCGTACTGCTCGAAGAGGAGGGGTTTGATGTCATCACCGCGCCAGATGGTGACGAAGGTTTGCGGCTGACAATATCATATCGTCCCGATCTCGTCTTGCTCGATATAATGATGCCGCGTACCGATGGACGTGTGGTGTGTCGTCGTCTGCGTGAGGTATCCGACGTGCCCATCATTATGCTCACCTGCTTGCCCACCGTTAATGAAAAAGTCGAACGTCTGCAAGACGGGGCAGATGATTATATCACCAAACCGTTTCACAACGACGAACTGATTGCGCGGATGCATGCCGTACTTCGACGTGCCCGCCGCCATACAACCAGCCAGACGTACAACGATGGCTATTTGCAGATTGATTTAGAGACGCATCAAGTTTTTGTGCAGGGCGCGCGCGTGTTACTGACTCCCAAAGAGTGGCGCCTTTTGGAATGCTTGCTGCACCACCGCAATCGTCTGGTGACGCATCAAGCCCTGTTGCATTATGTCTGGGGCGATGGCTATGAAAACGATTATGCCCTGCTCAAAGTGTTTATCGCGCATCTGCGTCGCAAACTGGGGGATTCGGCGCAGCAGCCGCGCTATATTCATACCGAGCGCACACTCGGCTATCGTTTTCAGACGTACACGTGACCAGTAGGTAGGGCAAATGTGAAATTTGCCCTACCTTTTTTGTTTGCGGCTGACGGCTAACGCCTCTTCACGCGTCAATGCCGGGTACGGGGAAACGCGCCGCCAGTTCTTCGACTGCCTGGCGCACGCGCGTATAGACACCGTAATTGTCAATATGCGTGACCACATCGGCGATCCAATCCGCAATCTGGCGCATCTCGTCTTCACCCATCCCGCGCGTGGTGAGCGCCGGCGTACCCAGCCGGATGCCACTGGTGACCGTCGCTGAGGCTTGATCGAACGGAATCAGATTTTTGTTGCAGGTGATGCCTACTTGTTGCAAGGCATCGGCGGCATCCTTGCCACTCACCTTCTGTCGCGTCAAATCCACCAGCAGGAGGTGATTGTCCGTACCTCCCGAGACCAGACGCAAGCCGCGCGCTTGCAATTGCTCTCCCAGCGCGCGCGCGTTTGCAATCACCTGCTTTTGATAGGTGACGAAGGAGGGCTGTAACGCTTCTTTGAGCGCGACCGCTTTACCAGCGATTACATGTTCCAGCGGTCCACCCTGCGTGCCCGGAAAGATGGCTTTGTCAATCGCCCGGGCAAATTCGTTCTTGCACAAGATCATTCCACCGCGCGGACCGCGCAGGGTCTTGTGCGTCGTTGTGGTCACCACATCGGCGTACGGGATGGGGTCTGGATGCAGGCGCGCGGCCACCAGGCCCGCGATGTGCGCCATATCCACCATCAGCCGCGCGTCGATCTGGCGCGCAATCTGGTGCATCCGCGCAAAATCAATCGCGCGCGGATACGCTGTAGCACCTGCCACAATCAACCTGGGACGATGCGTTTCTGCGAGGCGCGCGATCTCGTCGTAATCGAGCGTCTCGGTTTCTGGATGCACGCCATAGCCAACGAACTTGTACAGATGCCCCGAGAGATTGACCGGCGCGCCGTGCGTCAGGTGACCGCCTTGTGCTAAACTCATCGCCAGAACGGTATCGCCGGGCTGGAGGAGTGCCAGATAAGCAGCCAGATTGGCTTGCGAACCCGAATGCGGCTGCACATTGGCGTGTTCTGCGCCGAACAATTTTTTGGCACGCTCAATTGCCAGCGTTTCAGCGGCGTCTATGAATTCGCAGCCATTGTAGTAACGTTTGTTCGGATACCCCTCGGCGTACTTGTTGGTGAGCACCGAGCCCACCGCTTCGAGTACGGCGCGGCTGGCATAATTTTCGGACGCGATCATTTCCAGACCACTGCGCTGGCGTTGACGTTCATTTTCGATGATGACCCAGATTTCTGAATCTACTTCGGCTAAAGATGTCTGCATCTTTGCATCCATCTGTTGTATCTCCTTAATTCGCATTATTACGCGCGTGTGACGCGCGTCGTGAGTATAACATACACTCCCACAGCTTACAAGTCGGCTGGGAGTTCATTTTGACGCTCTGTCCGCTTGACGTATAATGAGCCTCTGTAATGCCCTCTCCTGTTCCCTCACTTGCTCTCGAACACACCTTTTGGTCACGCGGGCTGGAGCACGTCGCGGGTGTGGACGAAGCCGGGCGTGGCGCCTGGGCAGGTCCCGTGGTGGCAGGTGCGGTGATTCTGCCGCGCGTGACGCGCCTTCAGCGTTGGTGGCTGGAGGCATCACTCGGCGCGCTCAAAGAGGTGCGCGATTCCAAACTCCTTTCCCCGGCACGACGCGCCGCGCTCTACGAACCGATTCGCGCGTGCGCGCTTGCCACTGCCATTGGGTCTGCCACGAACGATGAAATTGACGCGCTGGGGATTGTCCCCGCCACGCGTCTGGCGATGCAACGCGCGCTGGCTGCCTTGACGATCGCACCAGCGGCAGTGTTGGTGGACGCGCTGTCTCTCCCTCTCGATGTGCCACAGCGCGCGATCATCCATGGCGATCAAATCTCCCTTTCGATTGCCTGTGCTTCGATTCTTGCCAAAGTCACGCGCGATCGAATGATGAGCGAGTTGGATGAGCAAGTGCCGGGTTACCATCTGGCGCAACACAAGGGGTACGGCACTGCGGCTCATCGCGCCGCGTTGATCAAGTTGGGTGTTTCGCGCGTGCATCGCGTTTCGTTTGCCCCGATCAGCAACCTGCTCGAACGCTCCACCGATAGCGCAGACATAAACAGGTAGCCGAGGGTTTACCCGCTACCTGTTTTTACTTGCCACGTAACTAACTGATATTGCTCGCTGTCGGTTAGAAACTGTCGGCTAACGCAAGCCGATGGCTGAGCCTGAATTTCACCGTCGTTGTACTGGCGAAAAATCTTTTGCTCCTACGGGAACATCCCCACTCATCCCCCTGCCCCCTTCTCTCCCCGCTTTGCGGGGAGAGAAGGGGGAAATGAGAATGGGGTGAGGGCGGGCGGCTGCGCCGCCCGCCCTCACCCCTTGCCCTCTGATTCCCCCTCCCCACGCCGCAGAGCGGCGTGGGGAGGGGGCAAGGGGGTGGGGTTTGTCGCGAGGGACAGCAGGGCTGAGTAACCATCTTGTCACTCAAATTGCTGCAGGGTCGCGCAAAAAGCGCAACAGGGTCAAAATCATAATCTTGAAATCGAACCACAAGGACCAATGTTCGATGTAGTATAAATCGTACTTGGTACGCTCCCAGATAGACGAGTCACCGCGCAGACCGTTGATCTGCGCCCAACCGGTGATACCGGCTTTGAGTTGATGGCGTTCCATATAGCGCGGAATTTGCTGGCGGAACTGTTCTACGAACACCGGGCGTTCGGGACGGGGCCCCACCAGACTCATATGCCCCAGAAAAACATTGATGAACTGGGGCAATTCATCAAGCGAGTACTTGCGCAAGTACACGCCGATGCGTGTGCGGCGCGGGTCATCACGCGTTGCCCACACAGGACCCGTTTCGGCTTCGGCATCCTGACGCATCGAACGGAATTTGAAACACGGAAACGGGCGTGCATCCAGGCCCATTCGCTCTTGCCAGTACAACGCCGGACCCGGCGAATCGAGTTTGACGAGGAGCGCGATCAACATCATCAACGGCGAAATGAACACAAGGACGATTGCACTGATGGTGACATCCACGATGCGTTTGGCGGTCAATTTCCAACCGCGCAGCGCCACGTCGCGCATTGTCAGCAAGGGCAACCCATTCAGGTCGCCCACGTTGACCTCTGCCGCCATAATTTGAAACACATCGGGAAAGATTTTGATGTTGACGCGTCCGTCTTCGCAGCGCGAGATGAGCGCGAGCAACTCTTGGTGCGAGGCATCGGGTAAGGCGATGATCACTTCGTCAATGTGATGTTGGCGCACAATGTCGCCCAATTGCTCCCGTCGCCCCAGGATGGGCAATCCCCACACCGTTTGTCCCACGTGCGCATCGTCCAGAAATCCAATCGGACAATAACCCAGTTGTGGCGAAACGCGAATGCGTTCGAGCACGGTTTGGCCGGCCTGGTTCGCACCAACAATCAGCACGCGCGCCTGGTCCCAGCCGCGCCGATACAGGGCAGAGCGAAGGGTGTGGTGGATCACACGTCCCAGCCCGACCAGTGCCAGCGCGCAGAGCCAAAAGTACACAATCATCGTACGGGGATAGTCAATTTCCGTACGATACACAAACGTCGTCAGCGCCATTCCGACGATGATGCTGATGGAGGTGGCAGAGGCAACCGTGTACAACTCGTCCAGACGCGTGACACCACGATGGAGGTGGTACAGTTTATAGAAAAAGAATACCACGACGAGCGCGAGCGCGCTCAGCACCATCATTCCCAGATAGTAGGTAAAGGGAGGGACGCTGTAGTGGGGTGAGATCTGGCGCGGGTGCAAGAGGTACGCCAGAAAAAACGCGAGGCAGGCCATTGCCACGTCCACCCCCAGCAAAGAAACGGTCAGGAACCATTGCGCGGAGCGTTTTGTCATCCGTAAATCTCCGCTGCGTTGGGTGAGGGAGGAAGAGGTTGCATCATTTCGCGAACCAACTTCCAGCCGCCTTTCCATGCCAGACCCAGCGTGATGAGCAGGTGCAGGGGCCACGCGGTCTGTTGGGCATAGTGTTTGCGGTAAAAGAGGTATGCCGCGCGCCAGAACTCGTATGCCGCGCGTGGAGAGTGGCGACTTGCCTGCCGTTTGTAATGAAGGACCTGGACCGCCGGGTAGTAGTACACCTTCCACCCGCGCTGTTTGATGCGCATTGCCAGATCAAGGTCTTCACCGTACATAAAAAATGCTTCATCGAGCAAGCCGGCTTGTTGCAACGCCTGGGTTCGCATCATCATAAACGCGCCCACCACCGAGTCCACCTCGATCATTTCGTCTTCGTCACAAAAGGTCATTTCATAGCGCGCAAAGCGACGACTCTTTGGAAAGAGCGCGTCCAGCCTCAGCACGTGATACATCGAGAGTTCTGGACTGGGAAAACTACGCCGACATGCCTTGTCCAGTTTGCCATTTTCCATCACTAACTTGGGACCGGCGATACCGGCTTCGGGATGTGTCGCGAAGAATTCCAGCATCCGCGCCAGTGCATCGGCGGGCAGTACCGTATCGGGATTGAGGAGCAGGACAAACGGCGGAGGTGGTTCGAGCGCGAGAATCTGGCGCAACGCGAGATTGTTGGCGTAAGCATACCCACCGTTAATCGGACTGGCGATGAGGTGCACCTGGGGAAATTCCGCCTGCACCATCTCCGTACTGCCATCGGAGGAATGATTATCTACCACATAGATCAGGAACGCCACATCGCGACTGGCGAGTACTGATTCCAAACACGCGCGCAAATGCGCGCGCGTGTTATAGTTCACGATGACAATACCTACATCCGTCACAGGGGAGATTCTAGCACAAGTTGCTTCAACTACCAAAATACGCCTCTATTCTACAATCAAACGAATGCCGGTGACATACGCCTCATAATCCCAGCCCGACGCATACACCATCAGCGCAGTGATGAAAAAGGGACGTGGATCGAGCATCTCCATCAAGTTACCACTTTCGTACGGCACCCACACATTTTGCATCACTTGTTCACCGTTGAGGGTGGGATTGTTGGCAAAGTTTTGATAGTAAAAACCGTGCACCCACTCGGCTTCACTGCCGTACACATCGCGATACTTGAGGCGCAGAATGATGGGGTACTCGGAACTCAGTACACCACCCCCCGACAAGTTATGATGCACAATGCGTATATCTGCCAGCAACCGCATGGAACGATAATCCGATACTTCGCGATTGATTTGCTGCACCACACCGGTGATCGCGCTCGTTTGATTCGACCCGTTGCGATAGATGCGTAGCGTGACGCGACCATCGAGCACGGGATTGCTCAGTTGTCCTGCCGGTGCCTTCGGAATGCCGGGAATTTCGATTTGATCGTTCCAGCCGCGCGAGCGTGGATCCATAAAGTCGCCGTTCACGATTAAATCCTGCGCGGCGGGCAAGGGGGGCAAAGGTGGTTCGTTCTGGCGCGCCAGCGTGCGCTGACCGCGTCCGATGGTGACGGTTTGATTTTGGGCGGTAACGGTGGCGTTGCCGTCGCGTGCCGAAATCTGCGAGACGTTTCCGCTGACCTCGATGGCGTAACTCCCTTCGTTCAGCGAGGCAACAAAGTGGGGGGTATGCACACGCAAGACGCGTGCCGGTGCAGATGATGGTGGATTCACTTGCACTGCCACCCCTACGCGCACCCGACCACGCGCTTGATCGAGGATGAGCGTAAAGGGTTCCACTCCCCACGGAAAAGTTGCCGCGCGCATCTGGCGTAGAAAAATTTGCGTGTTGGGAAAAAGGATCGTGGTGCTTCCATCAGGGAAGATCAAGATGCCGCGTGAAGTGCCGTCGGTTTCGATGGCTGTGCCTTCGGTCACCGGCACGGCTTGTGTCACGGCCATCGGCGCGGCGGCGCCGGGTTCGCGCACGCGGACGGTGCCACTGATGACTTCGAGCGTGGCGCGCTGTGGTGTCGTGGCGTGTTCGACATAGTACCGCAAACCCAATGGCGTTGCCGTGCAGAGAAGCAAAAAGATGATGAACGCGCCCCACATCACTAGCCACGCGGTTCGTTCGGGGTGGTAATTGCTCATTGGTATTCAGACAGGCTCAAAAACGAATTTCAAAATAGGCGTACTCGCCGGTGGGAGTGCTCCACCGAACCTCCACATTGTCCACCACTGCAGAAGGAGGTCCCACGCGTACTAACTCCACGAGACGTTCCAGTGCGTCGCGCGGTCCTTCGGCAACAATCTCGACCGAGCCGTCGGAACGGTTGTGCACATAACCGGTCAACGCCAGTTCGATGGCGTGTCGTCGCGTGAACCAGCGAAAGTTGACACCCTGCACAATTCCAGTGACAATCGCATGCAGGCGAGCTGGTGAAGCAGGCATAGACATCATTCCAGAGTACAGATTTTTTGCCGATTGGAGATGCAAAGTAGGGGCGAAAGATTTTTCGCCCGTAGCCGTCCTATCCATCGCGAAATAGCCCCACCCCCTAGTCCCCCTCCCCACGCCGCAGAGCGGCGTGGGGAGGGGGAAACAAGGGAATAGGGGTGTGAGCGGGCGGCTTCACCGCCCGCCCACACCCCTCCTCCCATCTCCCCCTGCTCTCCCCGCTTTGCGGGGAGAGCAGGGGGCAGGGGGAGGAG
>Ga0129299_1003339_pt1 | contig 10488 bp, 5 predicted proteins | sample ConPoolayeCmetaG_FD_94477 | JGI IMG/M metagenome (GOLD analysis project Ga0129299, IMG submission 94477) | Hot spring microbial mat communities from California, USA to study Microbial Dark Matter (Phase II) - Cone Pool mat layer C metaG ... | reverse complement strand
CGCCTCTTCCTTATAAGTTGATTAGTATTCCGTTTGCGACAATAATTGATACGTTATGGTTCCCGATAGCGGCAGTTGTTGATGTAGTTAATTCCATCACACGGGATTAAATACAACCATATGTGGTGTTAAATTATTGTATTGCAGTTCGGAAAACAATGAGAGACTGAATATAAGGGGTTTTTGCTAACCGCCTCGTGACGGCAATGTTCAACTGTATCGTGGTTTAAAGGCTTTTTTGTGAAGAAGTATGCAAAATTAGAGGCAGAAGAATTAATTGAAGTTTTTTTTGTTCAAAAATTATCGTACTAAAATTTGTGTGCCGTAACTGAAAGTTCGCCAGTAGATAGTTCCTGCCTGCCCGTTCCCTCGTGCACCAGTCCCGCCATTAACATAAACATTGCCGCTAAATGAATTTGAAACCAGCCAGATGGCAACTCTGCCTCCACCGCCTCCAGCACCACCGGAATTGTCGCCGTTGCCGCCGTTTGCCTGGAGCAAACCATTGCCTGAAAGATTGTTGCACATGATAAAAATCCCACCACCCGACCCTCCATCGGCATGTGTTGCAAAACCACCACTGCCGTTTGCTCTGAGTGTACCGTTAATGATTACATTGCCACTTGCTTCTATGTTTATGAAACCGCCGCCTTCGCCGCCATAGGGAGGTCCACCCCCACTGCCTGGCTGGAAGGGTTTTTGTTCACTCCCATATAGTATACCTGCACCGGTATCAGCTCCACGTCCACCATAACTTCCGCCGCCGTCATAACCGTTCCATCCACCTCTGCCCGGTCCGTTACCGCTTCTGTAACCATACATATCTGCATCAAAACCGCCGCCCTGCGCCACAAATAAATGTTTTATTTGCCATAATGCTGAACCACCGGTGGAATATTCGGAACGTGCAAATGCCCAGCAGTTGGAAAATATATTCATATTTTTAAAGACTTTTACTAATGAGCCGTATTTCGGTGAAAGAGCATTTGTTGCACCACTCCATATAAATAATGAACCGCCATTGGTAAGGATTAAATTTTTGCATGACAACATGGATTTACCTGAAAGGGTAAGACGGCTGTTGGAACCTGAGATCAATAAAGTGTTTGTAACGAAAATATTAAAATCAGAAAAAGTAACTTTACTTCCAGTTATAGTTAAGGAGTCAAGCCGCCAATTTGTAAAGGCAGGTATGCATAAACGGCCGTTGAACAAATTATTTTTGAGGATAGATGATAAAAATGTAGTATCAGGAAGGTAGATGGTGCCATCTTCAGGAGCAGATTGTCTGCGTGAATTGTATCCTCCTGTTCCGCCGCGCGCTTCAATGCGTACTTCCGGGTTTATTCCTGCTTGAATCAATGGGTCATAGACTACAGCGACGCGTCCTCCGCCGCCCCCATTGCCTCCGTGTGATACATCTTCGCCATTCGCCTGTATTAAACCTGTTGAAGAGCCATCCAGCCTCGCACACGTAATATAAATTGATCCACCAGACCCACCACTGTCATGTATGCCGACCCTTCCTGCCCCATTCGCGCGTATGGTACCGTTTACTACTACAGTTCCTGTTGCCTTGATTCTTACAACCCCACCGCCATGTCCGCCAGTAGTGAGTGTTGCACCACTGCCCGGTGTTTCTGGTGCGTTAGTAATTCCATATTTACTGCCGCACCCATAATTGCCGCCATAACCGCCGTGTGATGCTCCGGAGCCTACACCGGGTCCGCATTCACGGGCATAGCCACAGCCGTTTTGATCAATTAAGCCACCATTATCTATGGTTAAGTCGGTGCATATAATATAGACACGATTTGACATGTCTCTGTCAGTAAACGGAGAACTGGTGGTTATTTTGCCATTATTGCGGATAGTAACAGTGGTTGCTTTAAGTGCGGAAGTCCATTTGCGCATTACAATTGCGGCATTGTTGGAAATGACACACGAATTTACTGTATACGTTGGGGAATCAATTGTTACAGCGTGACGAATAGTTACGTTGTCATTTTGTACAGGGAATCTTCCTAGCGACCATATTGCCGGGTTTGTCCAGTTGCCATTGGCAATTGTTGCATTAGAACCTGCGGGGATAATATGGTCGGCTATCTGCACGGTATTAGAAGGGGAGGGTGCAATTACGTATCCACCGGGTGCAATATTAAGAATTACAGTTTCCGTTCCTTCAGACCATCCATCCCATATTGGCGTTATGGTGATATTTGTGCGCAATACACCGGCAGGAATGAATATGCTTGTTCCTGAAATGCTTGTGACGTAATCTTCGTTTTGAGTTGCAGTTCCGCTGAAGAAGAAATTTACACGTAAGGGCCAGTTAGTGGTAACATTTTCTCTACAGATGCTGAAAGTGGCAGGGTCCAGTCCATTTTCATCTGTGAAAGGATCGGGTGTTTCAACCCACACTTTACCTGTAAGTACTGGCTGAGTTTCGCCTGACCATGAATGGCCGTCATCATTCGTTGCATAGAATCGGTAATAATACATTCTATTGGACAATAGACCATCGGCAAAAAAAGATGGATAAGAATCAGATTTCCATGTTCCTTTTGCCCAGCTGTTTGTTTGCTGCCATAATTTTGAGGTTGGCGCGCCGCCGTCTGTCCATCCCCAGAATACTGATACTGCTGTTGCCGACCAGCCGGTAGTTTCAAGATATCCGTTAAAGTAAGCGTAATTGAGTTGTACGTTAGTGGGAGTGGCATTGGTAATTATAGGAGCTTTTTGGGGTGGATCATAAAAGATAAATTTTACAGTACCTGTCCCTCCCCACATTGGAGGAGAGGTGTCATAGTGGCCTGGTGCGCCTCCTTTAGTACTGATATATCCTGTAAAGTTAGAGGATGAATTTATGTAAACAAGGTAAGGGACGGGCAGGTTAGAAATTATCATTGGGATAATAGATGGCGGGACGGGTTTTCCGAACCATACAGCGATTCTTCCTCCTCCGCCGCCTGATCCGGCATAACTTCCATTACCTCCTTCTGCCTTAAGTATTCCATTTGTGTTACCTGAAAAATTGCGGCACTTAATAAAAATTCCGCCGCCTGATCCGCCGCCGCCATGAATTTCCCACGCACTATTGCCGGAAGCGTTTATCTTGCCATTTAGTGTTATGTTTCTTGCTTCTATGCGAATTAAACTTCCTCCTTCGCCTCCTCTGTTTCCGTCTGCTCCGCCACTTCCCGCTTGTGATGGGGCGTTTGTAATTCCGTATATAGACCCTCCTGCGCTTCCACCTCCCTTGCCGCCATGTCCTGCACCTCCCCAGTAACTACTTCCTTTTCCGGGTCCGCGATTGGGAGCAAATCCCCAACCCTGTCCCTCAATTCCGCCTGAGGGATCTATGATAAGGTCTTTCATATGAAGAAGGGGGGCACCGCCGTCTGAATAGTGTGCAACTGGATATATCCACGATTCTCTTCCGATAACTACATCGCCGGTAACAGAAAGTTTTCCAGCGTAACTCAATCCTGTACCATTTGTCATTCCGCTATGAATATATAATTTACTTCTAAAGGCAAGCATAAGGCTGCCACCAACTTCAATTTTTGAATGTCCGTAAACACCTAATATTCCGTAACTTCCTATGTGAAGGTTATTGGTAACTTTCAGATAAAAATTACTATATCCAAATTCAATAGCCGAATTACTTACAGTGAGGCTTTGCACATTCCAGTTTGTGAAATTATCGGCAAAAAAAGTAACATAGGAAAATTGGCCGTCTACTATATTTTGCGAAAGAAATGAAGCATCAGAAAAATAAACTGTTCCATGTGCATTTTGTTGTTGAAAGGGACTGTACGATCCTGCGGCTGAACCAGCTTTTGTTTCAAATCTTACACCGGGATTAAATCCTGCCTGAGCTATTTTATCATAAATAACTGCTATTCTTCCGCCGCTTCCGCTCCAGCCGCCATGTGAAATTGTTTCGCCGTTTGCCTGTAAAAGGCCGGAAGGGCTTCCAAGAAAGCGGCGGCAGGTGATAAATATTGCGCCTCCCGACCCGCCATGTGTGTGGATGCCGGTTCTGCCGCCGCCGTTTGCTTTTATTGTTCCATGTATTATGCAATTGCCGCTTGCAATTATTCTGACTGTGCCTCCTCCAAAACCTCCTAATCCATCTATGCCCGGTTGTGCGCCGCTGCCCGGTTCAATAGGATTCGTTATAGAACCGTATGAAGGTCCAAAGGAATAACCAGGACGTGAATTGCCATAAGAAGCACCGATGCCTGTTCCTGGTCCCGTTGCACGTGTCCAGCCTGTTGTATTAGCGTTTACCTCACATCCTGCGCCTAGATAGAAATTACTGCATACCACGTAAATACGATTAGAACTTGCAGTATTTGTAAAGGCATTTGGAAGTCCCAATCTGCCATTATTAGTTATTATTAGCGAATAAGCAGCTTGCAATTTTGTGTTCCAATTGTAGAAAATAACACGCGCATTGCTTATGACACAACTGGAAAGAAGAGGCGTTGAGTTTGTGAGAGAAAGATTATGTTTTACGATTACATCTTCACCTTCCTGCGGTGTGTGCGAAAGGCTCCAGTTAGTTGGGGTATGCCAGCTGCCATGGTTAATAGAAATATTTATTTGTGATAATGTTACTGCAGGTATCATTATCAAAACTGCGGAGAAATAAGTTGTATATAGACGATTCACTCTATTTTTAAAGTATAGTTGATAATTTTTTATTGGGCAAACAAATATAAAGCCAGAAATGAATTTGAACAGTAACGCTTCCTTCCAAAGAACTATTAATCCCTTATCGCTGGGTGTAAATTAAATGGGAATTTTTATTGTTTGAATTCTTCTGGATGCCGTTTTTTTAGTTCAGGTATAGCCCATGCTCTCTTAGTGTTTTCAAGTTGTTGGCAATATTCTTTTAATTGATGGCGAGAATGGAATGGACCGCCTTCTTTCAATACAATCCACATAGGGTCTACTGGCAATAGAGAAGTGCGCATCATATTGTCATGCCAGTCTAGATATTGCCTTGTTGCTTCAGCGCAGACATCAGGCAGTTTTTGCGCAAGATTATTTTGTTCATGAGGATCGTTCTTTATATTAAAAAGCATTTCTTGTGGATATAAGTGATAAAAATCATGATATGTCCTGATGTATATCCAATCTTTCCATCTTACAGACCGTTGACACCCGTGACAGCACTGGCTCAGGACAAGAAAATTGCGTCCACAATCTTTGCCTTCTGTTATTGATGGAGCGTAACTTTTGCCGTCCCAGTGAGGGGGAATATCCCAGCCCCTTATTTCTGCTAAAGTAGGCAGAATATCCAGACTATAATGCAGTCCTGAAATAACAATTCCTTTTTTTCCTTTACCAGGCCATTTAATGATCATAGGTATTCTGTGGGTAATATAATCGGCAGTTCCGTGTTCAGAGCAACAGCCCAGTTCTCCCAGATTTTCGCCATGATCAGAAGTGATAATAATGATAGTTTCATCCAGGCAACCTTTGGCTGAAAGTGTATCTAATATTCTGCCCACATGTTCATCTGCGTAACGGATGCCACAATCGTAACCATCTATCATTTTTCTTGCAGATTGCATATCGCGTATTAATTCAGGATGGCGCGGATATTTTTTTGTTAATTTAAAAGGAGCGAACATTCCGTAATCCAGCGCTGAATGTCCACCGACTTTTTTTGTCCATTCTTCTACTGTTTGTTCGGTAATCCATTCTGGCAGGGGATCATTTTCAAATGGATTTCCAAATTCTGACGGAACGCGGTAAGGGGTATGGGGATCCCAGTAATTGACATGAAGACACCAGTTTTCTCTTGAAGCATTCCTTTCCAGCCATTCAATTACGAGGGGTGTGATTTGTTCTGCTGATTCGCCGCCGCCCCAGCCTATGTCATGAACTTCATTCAAGCCAGCGTGGAACCACCATGCTCCATGCCGTCCCCCGAATGTAGAAAACGAAGCAGTATAAATATTGTTTTTCCATAATAATCCCCATAATGAATAATTTCGCAATATGCCTGAGAAAGAACGATTCTTTCCTTCGGGAAATCTATCTGCGCATGTTCCTCCGTGATTTATTATGCCGGTATGTATACCATGTTGACCGGTCAGGAGGCTGGCTCTGCTGGGCAGACATGGTGCATCGGAGCAATAGTAGTTTTCAAAGCGAATACCCTGTGCTGCAATTTTATCTATATTAGGACTTGTGCTACGATGATAACCGTAGCAACCCAGATGGTCAGGGCGAAGGGTATCAATATCAATAAATAATATTTTCATAGCTTATCCTTTTTGTGTGTCAAAATATAACTGCTGGATAGATTGACTATATTATATGGTGGGCGGGAATTTGTATATAAATTATTTGCTTTTTCGGTGGAAATATAACGTAATAAATCACAAATCAAGAATAATAAATATACAGGTATTTTATGAATAATTTTCCTATGACAAATGTTGGCGGGATAGAAATTTCCAGAATGATAGTGGGAACGAACTGGATGCTGGGATATTCACACACCAGTATTGCAAAAGATAAATTTATTACCTCATACCAAACAAAGGAAAATATTACAGCAATCCTTGAAACTTTTTTATCTTATGGAATAAATGCGGTTATGGGAATGCCAGTTCCTTTGTTATCTGATGCTATCCGCGCGGCAGAGGATAGAACCGGCCGTAAAATGCATTTAATTGCTACACCTGCTTTCAATATAATGAAGGGAGGGCCTTCAGAAAATGAACCGGAACGGGTTCTTGATTATTGCCAGAAGATTGGAGCCACTTTTTGTTTTCCACATCAATGTGTGACAGATCGTCTTGTTGATTTAATGAATAACGAGATAAGGAATATAAACCGCTATAGTGCTATGATACGGGAAAGGAATATGATTCCAGGTCTTTCTACCCATATGCCTGAAACTGTAGTCGTTGCAGATCGCAGTGGAGCTGATATTGAAACGTACATACAGATATATAATGCAATTGGATTTCTGATGCATGTGGAAGTTGATTGGGTAATGAGGATTATAAAAAATGCCCGAAAGCCTGTTATGACAATTAAACCTATGGCGGCAGGTCGTCTTCTTCCCCCTGTTGGTTTAGCGTTTGTATGGAATACCTTGCGCGATATTGATATGGTTACCGTTGGTACCGCCACTCCAGATGAAGCTAAAGAATGTATAGAACTATCGCTGGATTTTTTAAATAAGCGCATTCCACAGAACGAATTACAGAAAACACGAAGTAAAAGGGTCTTTGATAGCAAATAATCTCAATTTTACAGGTGGGGTATTCTTCCAAAATAAAGTGAAAAATGGCAGAGGATTTTTAAGTGCAACAGGGATGAGGTTAATTACTTTTGTTCATTAATTTTCATTTCGTTAAATATTTTGTTTAAGCCGTTTGCTATGCCTTCAGCTATTAAATTCAGGTAAGCTTCCGAAAGTAATTTTTGCTTATCTGTGGGGGATGATACAAAGCCACATTCTATAAGCACTGCCGGTGTGGCAGCCATTTTTAGAACATGGAATCTTGCCCATTTGATGCCGCGATCTTCTGCCTTTGTAGAACGAATTACTTCTCTATGAAGCAAATATGCAAACCTTGCATTTGCAGAATCAAATTGATTGCCCTGATATGTTGTCATATCTGCGGTTTGCCCTGATGTTGAAGTGCAGCCGGCTGGAGACATGATATATGTTTCAATGCCAGATGCCGCTGGATTTGAAGAAGAGTTAAGATGAATACTTATGAAAAAGTTAGCATTTCTTCGTTTTATTAAAATAGTCCGTTGAGTAAGGTCAAGGTATACATCTTTATCACGGGTAAGAAAAGAAGAGATATTGTTTGCTGTTAATTTATGATGTACTCTTCTGGCTATTTCAAGTGTTGCTTTTTTTTCAATTAAAGGGAAGGAAGCCGCACCATTATCTTTTCCGCCGTGGCCTGCGTCAATTATTATACGAGGTTGTGCGACCAGTGGATAATTATGTTTGCCTGTTATGATTGGAATGATAAGTTTATCAACGTCAATGCGTGAAATTGCCCAGACACCTGCAAGTTTTACAGCGGGATAATTCATCCATGTTAATGTTCCGTTAATCAATAATTTACGGCTGTTTTCTTCAAATATCAGGAGCCATCCTGGCTTACTTAATTGCAGTTTTATGGAATCTTTTGCTTCTTGATGTGAAAAAGCGAAGTTCTTCTCTAATTCTGAAATAAAAACAATTCTGGTATTTTTTTGATGTAAATTTGCATGAGAAAAAAAAGGTAAAAAAAGAAAAGCAAATAAAATCAAACTATAAAAGTTTTTTTTCTTTTTCATTTTTAGTTTTTTTTGAATATATAAGAAAAAGAGTTGCAAGAAAACAGCGAAATAATACAAAATATGCAAAATTATTTTTATGCTGGTCATTTGTTTGTTTTCAAAGTTTGATATCAAGTGCTTGACAAAGGTTGTTTTTTTGAGGTAAAAAGCAAAAGAGGATTTTGACGATGGCTGAAAATACTGAAGATAAAGTTTCGCAGAAAATACGTGATACTTTTAACAAGGGATTTTCGGCGCTGGAAAGAGGTAATTTTGACTATGCAATTGATTTATTAATGTCCTGTGTTCTTGCAGATCCTTCTTTCTTACAGGCAAGGAAATATCTGCGTGCTGCTGAAATACAGAAAATAAAAAGGACAGGATTTAATACATTTACTCATTATCTTTCTTTTATTACAAATATACATCTTTATATAATCGCAAACATTCAGCTATCTAAACAGCCTTTTAAAGCCCTTGCCAGCGCTGAAAAACTAATGATAAAAGACCCTCTTAATCTTAATTTTATCTTTCTGGTAGCAAAAGCGGCTGAAGCAGCAGGATTGATTGAAGTTGCTATTCAGGAACTTGAAATTGCTGCCGAAAACTATCAAACAAATCTGCAGGTTATGGAGTTGCTGGGTAATTTATATATTAAGGCTGGGTTAACTCGTAAGGCACGGAAGATATTTGAAAAATTATGCAACTTAAAGCCTAATGATGCTGATTATATACGGCTTTTAAAAAATGCTATGGCACTGGATAGTATGAAGTCTGATAAATGGGAAGAAGTCGCTGAGAAGGGCGGTTCTTTCAGGGAAATAGTGAAAGATATTAAGCAGGCTGTTATACTTGAACAGAAGGATAAAGCATTTAAATCTGACAAAGATATTGATGCGCTTATAAACGATTTGCTTGAAAAAATAAAAGTTGAACCTCAAAACATCAATTATTACAGAGCTCTAGCAAAATATTATACTCAGAAAGAGATGTTTGATGAAGCAATTGCCACAGTAGAAAAAGCACGGCAGGTAAGTCCAGGCGATCCTGAGCTTGATAATTTGTTAAGTTCCATAAAGATTCAGAGATTTAATTCTGAAATTAATAAGCTTAAAGAAACAGGTGATCAAGCTGCAGTTGATGCCAAAATCATAGAACGAGATCAGTTTGTTTTTGATGACCTGCAGGAGCGTGTAAAACGATATCCTAACGATTTGCGACTACGCTTTGAACTGGGCGTGATCTATTATGAGAATGACTATTTCAATGAAGCAATTCAGCAATTTCAATTGGCACAACGTAATCCCAAGAACAGGTTAAGGGCGCTCTATTATTTGGGCATGTCTTTCTATAAGAAAAATCAGATTGACCTGGCTATTGAACAACTGGAAGGAGCGCTTGCAGAAGCTGTAACTATGGATGATGTAAAGAAGGATATCCTTTATGCCCTTGGCGGTTTATATGAACAAACGGGGGATAATGTTAAAGCATTGTCATGCTATAAGCAAATTTATCAGGCGGATATTTCGTATAAGGATGTTGCAGCTAAGATAGAAGCTCTTTATCAGAAAAAATAGACCTTTCTTCCGAAAGTAAATGCAAGTATGTGTGTTTGAGTGTGTACGGAGAAAAGTGGTATGCATTTTGTCCCGTGAAAGCGGCATGCGCCTTTTGCGTTGCAGCTGCGTTGCTGGCTCGCTCAGATACACAAAGTATACCTCGCTCGCCGACGCCTTACTGCAAACACAAAAATCACATACCGTTTCACGGGGGAAGAGCAAAATGCACACCACGGTTTCACACGCCTTGCCGGCTTTCAGCCGAACAAGGCGATGGAATTGTGGAATGGCTCTGAGGTTGTCTGTAGAGATTGTGCAGTGGTGTTATGTTTAAGGAGTAAGGTTAAGTTGATGTTTATCCCTTATTATTCTTTATTGGAGTAAGAATTTATTGATAAATCTTAGTTAATAATACAGAGCAAAAATTATCATTGTTTATTTTTGGGACTGGGGTGAGGGGGGTGGTGGTGTAGTGTGTTTGGGTGAGTGTGTTGTGTGAATGGAGAAATGTGATGTGCATTTTGCCCGTGGAGCCGGCATGCGCCTTTTGCGCTGCAGCTGCGTTGCTGGCTCGCTCAGATACACAAAGTATACCTCGCTCGCCGACGCCTTG
>Ga0129299_1003337_pt1 | contig 10490 bp, 10 predicted proteins | sample ConPoolayeCmetaG_FD_94477 | JGI IMG/M metagenome (GOLD analysis project Ga0129299, IMG submission 94477) | Hot spring microbial mat communities from California, USA to study Microbial Dark Matter (Phase II) - Cone Pool mat layer C metaG ... | reverse complement strand
TAATTAAGGTTGTCTTTCTCTCTTTGAAGATAATTTTTAACTTCTTTTTTATATTCATCTAATTTTGAAAATTTGTTTTTTGAGATTTTTGACACAAATTTGTCATCTAGCTCAGGAAGCAAAACATCCCATACAGTATTTACCGAGACTTCAAAATCGACAGTTTTCCCGGCAAATTCTTTCACATAATAATCTTTAGAAAATTTTAAATTAAAACTTTTTTTATCTCCTTTTTTCAACCCAATTAAGTTCTTTTCAAAATCTGGAATCAAAAAGCCTTTTCCTAAAACAACTGGATAGTTTCTTGAAGTAAGCTTTTCTTGTATTATTCCGTTAATCTTACCTTCAAAATTTATTTCAATCCTGTCTCCATCTTTAGCTTCTGAATGTTTTTCTTTAAATTCTGCAAATTTCATCCTTTGATCTTCCAAAAATCTCTGCACTTCTTCATTCTTGATTTTTTCTCTACAAAACCTTTCCTTCCAATTTTTTAGATCCGCCAACTTTTTTACTTCAGCAACACCAATTCTCACAAAAAAAGACAAAGCAGGCTGTCCTTCCTTTTCTTCTGGAAAATTAACAGTGTCCAATCTCATTTCCGGCTTTGTGAGAACAAGCAAGTTTTCCTTCTTTATTGCTTCTAAGTAGTAAAATGGAATTGCCAGTTCTATAATCTCATAATTTATCTTCTCTTGGCTAACAAAATTTGGAACAATGTTTAAAGGAACCTTGCCTATTCTAAACCCTTTAACTTTTAGATTCTTACCTATATTAGCTATAGCTTCCTTTCTTTTTGCTTCTAAGTCACTTTTTTCAAGCTCTATTAAAAGCTCAACAAAAGAATTCTCTAAATTTTTCCTTTTTACCCGCATAAGCATGTAGTTAATCAAAAATTCCAAATAAGCTTTTTAAAAAAGACCAACCACCAAAACTAACACACGTCACTTTTTCCACTTTAAAACCTACGACAAGAAAATAAAATTGCAAAGATGAGTGAGTTTTTAAAGTATTGGTCTTTTATCGTTACATTGACATCTTGGCATCAAAACTTTCATTACTTTTAAATGATGAAAATCTTTTCTCTTATAATGCTAAAAAAACATATAAACCACAACTAGCAAGAACTCTCTACAAGCTGTACACAGTTTAAATGCGCTTTTTCAGGGCTGGTTTGAACCAACATTTATGCACTACTTTAAACCTTAAACTTAAAGATAATGACAGAAATTAAAAAACTATAGTTTGGTTTAGGGGATTTTTATGTTTAAAAATACTTTTTCAAGAAAAAATCATTGGCTAAAAAACTTGAATTATACTTCAAAGTATCAAAAAACTTCCTCACGACAAAAATCTTATTGCTTCTTTCCTAAAATACGGAATAAGTTTAAAAATCAAAATACCAGAGTAAAAAACAATTGTTCTTGTTTCTCCACACTTAATTAGAAATCTTGTGATTTTGCTGCGTGCCTCTTTTTCTTTCAATAATTGATCAATTCTTTCAGGCTTGTAATCTTTGCCTTAAAATAATTCTTCCAACTTCCTCACCAGAAATAATTGCCAGCAGAATTCCTTCTCCGGTCATTTCTAAAAGAAAACCACCAGCGTCACCACTCAAAAAATGTTTCCAAATCTATACCCATTATAACCAAAATTTAGAGGAAATGCTTGATACTCTGCATTTGAAACATCAATTTTGTTGTCATGCAACCATTTTTTAAAATTTTCAACTAAGTTTTTTGATGAGAGTACTTTTGAATCACAACCACAACCAATAGAAACGTAATTTTTATGAGGCAAAATCCAAGCATACCAAGCAGAAAATAACCTTGAATTTAAAAAGAATTCGAATTCTGTATACTTCCTAGTTGGAATAATATTATTGAAAAGCAATGCCAATTCCCTTGAAACCAATTCCTAAATACCCTCTTACAATTGATGAAGAACCATCTGCTCCGACTAGAAATTTATAAAATATCTTATTTCCATTAACTACAACAAAATCCTTTTCAATTTTTGTAACTTTCGAGTTTACTCTGACTTCTACATTTCTCAAACCATTTAATTTTTCAAGTTGCCATTTACCAAGGCTTTTTCTGTCAATTGTATACACAAAGTTGTCCTCATGCTTTATTATAAACTTATAGCAATTAGCATGGATATTAACCTTGTCACTTTAAAAATCAATTAAATCTTCAGGTAAATTCAAGTGCTTGATAGCTTTCAATATCAATAAACCTGCGCAAACTTTTGGTCCAATTTCAGTGTTTTTTCCAATAGCAAAACTTTATATTTAGAGTTTCCTAAAGTTTCTGCACATCTTAATCCGGCAGGCCCAGCTCCAACAATAACTACATCAAAACTCTCCATTTTTAATATTTATAGTTTATATTCCTTTTCTAAAATAAAACAACAGTTTCCACTTATGCTACGCTTAACAAAGCTAGCCATTGCACTTCTAAGACACATTTTCACATGGTCAAATCATTTTTTTAATGTTTTTCTTTTTAAAAATTTTAATCACACAAGGATTTTATCATTCAAGTCTTTTTATTCTTTTTGATTAAATACTCAATTTTCCGCCATTTCTAAAAGAGATTCAAGAACTTCATACAACTTCCAAATTGATTCAATTTCACATTTTTCATCTTGAGTGTGAGCAGAGTGTTCTATATTTTGCTCTGTCATTAAAATTTTAACATTTTTACCCATAAGAAACCTTCCGTCACTTGCCCCTGTTTCATGAACTATCTTTACTTCACTCTTACCGGTAACATTTTTTATTATCTGAATAAATTTCTTTGATATTTGATCATCAGAAGAAGAAAAAAGTGCTGGGCCTGTAGCAATCTCCGAAATTTCAATATCATACTTTGATGAAACTTCTTTTACTTTTCCTAAAAAACTTTCTGGGGATTCTGATTCAGTAATCCTAACATCAAACTTTGCTTCACAAAAATCAGGAATCTGATTCATAGCCTCCCCTCCAGAAATCTGTGTTATGGAAAGAGAATTTCTCCAGTCCTCAAGAGATGTTGGGTTTGGAAAAACTTTCATCAATTCACTCGCAAAATTCATCATTTTTACAATGGAATTTTCCCCAAGCCAAGGTCTGCTTCCATGACAAGATTTTCCACAGGAAATAGCTTTAAAAAATGCAACACCCTTCTCCTTTTCGACATAAGAAAAATCCGATCCTCCATCTGGAATAAATGCGATTTCTGGTAAAAGATCTTCTTTTTCTAGCCAGTCAATCAAAACTTTTGCACCATCAAAGCCTCCAACTTCCTCGTCGCCAGTCAAAGCAACCCAAAAGTCGCTTCGCCCTTCTGATTCAATAACCTTCTTTAGAGCATAAATCATAATCAAACTTTGTGTTTTCATATCAGAAACCCCTCTACCAAAAATCCATCCCCCCTTTTCTCTCATCAAGAAAAAATCATCTGAAGCAGGAACAACATCAACATGGCCTAAACCTAAAACCTTGGGTTTTAAAGATGATTTTGGTTTTATCAAAATTGACCTTACACCGTTTTTTTCAAAATCAATAAAATCAGCATCTGCACCATCAAAAAACTCTCGTACCCAATTATAAAGTTTTTCAAACTCTTCGGGATTTTTTCTTGAGATGGTTTTAAAAGAAATTAGAGTTTTTAGATTGCTCAAAAACTTATCCTCATCGATATCAATTGCCATAAAAAGTTCCTCCGACTTTATGGTTAAAAACTTTATAAAAAAGTAAACTTTTTACTTTTTCCCCAGGGTCTGTAAGCTCTTTTGAAGCGCCCTAAAAGGAAGAAGCACGCAATTTGTTCTTGATGTTATGGGCTTAAATCCTAAAATTTCAAAAACCTCTTCTTCGCTTATTTTCTCAAGTTCTTTTATGCTTTTTCCTTTTATTTTATCAAAAAATATGGAAGCGGAAGCCAAAGACAAAGCACAAGATTTTGACTCAAAAGAAAGATTAGCGAGTTTGCCTTTCTTGAATATGGTATACAAATCTAATACATCTCCGCAAGACTCGTTTTTAACTGTTACCTTATTTGTAAAGCCATCTAAAATGCCGTAGTTTAATGGAGATTCAAAGTGTTCAGAAAGAAGTTCTTCTAAATTTGAATCTGAATTTAAAGTAGTCATTTTGGAAATTTAAATTCCGGTAGATTAATTTTTGGCCTTTTTACCTTTCCTAATGAAATTTTTATTTCTTTATCACTTTTTCTAATAATTTTCTTTGCTGAAATATTCTTCGAAATGAAAAACTCTATTAATTTTCTAATAAGTATCACAGCTAAAATTACTAAAACCACCAGCGGTATCAGATTTCGTAACAATAAAATTTCTTTTATCATCTCTTTATCTCTGAAAAATCAAAAACCCTTTCTTCTCCGGTTTTTAAATTTTTTAGAGTAACTTTGCCAGACACCAAATTAAAACCAACAACCTCAAATTCATCCTGTTTTCTTTTTACATTTACTATGTCGCCAATCTTTGGAAATATTTTTTTCATTTCTTCATAAAAAGGAAGCTCATATCTTATGCAACAAGTAAGTTTACCACATATACCGCAGATTTTATCAACACCCCTAAAGGAAATTTCCTGTTCATGAGCCATTTCAGAAGTCACACTTTCAAATGCTCCAAGAAACCTGGAACAGCAAATTTCGAGACCACACTTTCCAATCCCACCTAAAATCTTTGTTGCATCTCTGTCTCCAACCTTTCTAACTAAAACTTTTTTTCTAAAATACTGAGATAAATAAGAAACAATTTCCCGAAAATCTATCCCCTCTTCAGAAGTAAAAATAACTATTAACGACTCAGAGCCTAAACTTTCCATTGCTTTTTCTACCTTTATTTCGGGGAACCTTTCATCTTTCCTTAAAGCGTTTTTCACTTCGAATATCCATCTTTCTGACTCCAATTCTTTTTCCTCAATTTCAGCCAAATCTAATTCTGACGCAATCCTTAAAAACTCTCCATCCAACTCATTGTCAGAAGATTCTGTGCATGATAAAACTTTCCCCACAAGGTTACCAAAATTTGTTTTGCAAACTATTTTTACTCCAAAACTAAAACTATCTCCAGATTTTATTTTTAGATCATAAGGTATTATGCTTGTTTTTACACTTAATTTGTACTCCATGTAAGATTTAAAAATACAAAATCCAAATTAATCTTAATATTTCCGTTTTTTTGGATATTTTCCAAAGAGAGCAAAGTATTTTCTATCTTATCTAAAAAATTAATTTTTGACGCATCATCAGAAAATTTCATCTCAAAGCTTAAAAAATCAATTACTTGTTCAACTAATTTTACAGCCTTTTCTCTGTGATTATCACTGGAGGTGTTTTCTTTACTTATAATTTCAGAAATTTTCTCATCTGACTTAGAAAGCGCTTCGGATTCACTGCGGAAAAACCCATTAATATCGCTTTTGGAGAAGTTTTTTATGGCCCTTCCGTCTAATCCCATAAATCTGAAATAAAGCTTATCTTGATCATTTCTTTCTAATTTATAAAGAGAAAAAACATCTAAAAACCTATTCTTTGGAATTTGATTAAACCTAATTATAAAACTTCTAGAGACTATTGTCTTTAAAACTTTGCTAATCTTATTTGATGTTAGAAAAAAAATAGTATTCTTATTTGCATCATCCAATGTTTTTAAAAGATAGCTCACTGCGTCACCAGACAGATTCTCTACTTCTGGAATAACAAAAATATTCTTTTTATCAGTCTTTAATGATGTTTTTGTAATAATATCAATGCCTTCGCTGAAAAATTTTATGGAGTCTTTACTTAGCCCAATACTTTCAGCCTCGTTTTTGCCAAAAAAGAAAAAATTTTCATTTGCACCAAGATCAAAACTTTTGCAAGACTTGCAAATCCTGCAAGGCTTTTCTAGTTTTTTTTCTGCGTTGTTTTTATCACAAAGAATAGCTTGTGACACTTCTTTGGAAAAAGTTTTTTTACCAGAATACTTTGGACCAAAAATAAGGTAAACATTCGAAAAATTATCCTTTAAAAATGAATACCTGAAAATTTCAAACTCACTTTTTCTAACATCTAGTATATCCAAAGAAATTTCACTGAATTCCTGCCCGATATTAAGAAAAGAAAATTTTTTAGAAAGACTTTGACTGTATTACTTTTTATGGCACATATAGTTCTTCCACATTTTTGTGTGTTATGCCTACGCTAAAAGCTCAATTGTTTTTTTAAGTTTTAAGATTTTTAAAAAACTCCTGAAAAATACAATTTTAGTAGCAATTAAGAGAAAAATGTTAAAAGATTGATGCAAAACAGCTTATTTCTTTTTACATACCATAATTTTCCCAGCCTTTTTAATTTTTTTGTTTAAACTTAAACTTGCACGATAAGAATTAGAGAACTTAACCTACCATACTACACTCCAATAGCATGCTACAAAAAATTATTTTTGACAATCATTAGAATTAGAATGATGTAGAAAAATACACAAATTAGATTTTACCTTTTACCCAGATAAAGAAAAGCTATTGCTTTATCAAAGTTTGGTTTCTTTCGAAATTCTTCCTCCTGCCTAAAGTTAACAACCAAAAAATAAAGCAAAATATAACTAAACTAAATAAGGAGCCAGAACCCGTTTTTGGCATTTTTGGCTTAGGTTGCTGTGGTTGTGCCGGCTTTGGAGAATCAATTACTGTTATTACTACCTCCTTGACGTTTCCGCATGAATCAGAAACTCTGATGGTTGATGTCCCTTTTGATATTGCAGTGACCTTACCATTTGAATCTACAATGGCTACATTGGGATTTAATGATACAAAAGTGATTTTTCCTCCCCCAATTTCACAGTCTGTTGCATAAGACAGTTGTAGGTATTGGCCACTATACAAAGTAGCTACCTCTGGCGCAATAAGAATGCCAACCTTTGAATTTCCAGCAACAACCCTAACCCTAGCAGTTGCAATCTTTCCACTTGCATCTTTTGCCCTGATTGTAATCCATTTCTCCTCAGTATTTTTGACACCCGTAATTACTCCATTTTGATTAACTAAAACAAAACTTGGATCTTCTGTTTCCCAAACAACAGTTCCATCTGAATTTATTGTTGTAAGTTGGAACGTTGAACCCTCTGGAATTACAACTTCGGGTGGAGAAATCTTAAATTCTTTATCTGATGGATCTAAAACCTTTACTATTCCATACCCAGTTCTTCCAAGGCTATCCATTACATAAACCACTGTAATTCCCGGGTTTTGTGCTGTCACCAAACCGGAGTCTTTATCTATTGTAGCAATCAAACTCCTTGTAGAATACCATACAAAAGGTTCCTTTCCACCTTCTACTTCCATTTGAACTTGATCACCGGGATAAATCTCAGAATATGGTGGGATAACTTTTAAAGTATCGCTACAATCTTCTAAAACTCCGATTGTTGCAAATGCTCTGACACCATTTGCGTCTGTAGCTATTACTGTTGCTCTTCCTTCAGATTTTGGTGTTAAAACACCGTTTTGGTCAATTGTAGCAACAGACTCATCAGTAACCGTCCAAGTAATTGGATCTTTGTGTTCGTCCAAAACTCTAAAATTTGTCTTATCTCCAACAAGTATAACAGCAAATCCAGGTACAACAGTAAATTTATAATCCGTTGGAGAAACCAATGGGTTAAATACAAAAACCGGTGCTACATCAGTTTCATCCCCGCTTTTCACAACAACGCTTGTTTGTCCAATCTTTCCCTTTGAAGTAAAAACTCCGTCTTGGCTAATAGAACCAATATCCTGATCAGTTACTTCCCAAGTATAACTCCCACTTCCACCAGTTGCTGTAAACCTAAAAGTTTCATTTAGATAGATTGTTAATGACCCTGGATTTATTTCAATCCTTGACTTCGGATATCCATCGGTAACTCCAACAAAGCTCTGCCTGTATCTATCAATTTGATCCTTTGCCATTATTAGAGTATTTCCTGGAAAAAGTGGCATAAAAAATCCAGTTGTGTCAACAACTCCTACAGCATTGTTACTTGAACCCCACATGAAAGGTGGCATTCCGCCATCGGTGCTAAATCTAAGATTTGTACATGCAGAAGGAAGAATAGCTGAGTGCGGAATAAGTCTAAAATAATCAACTTCTGTCTCTTTATAAACTTTTAACAAGCCAACATCATAATTACCTTCAGAGTCTTTAACCACAATCAATGTATAACCTTCCCTTAGTCCAGTTGCTAATCCACTTTGGTCAACAGTTGCAATACTTTCTTCTGTCGATATCCAAGTAAAAGGCAAAACACCACCTATAACTTGATATTGTTGTTTTTCTCCTATTTTTATTTCTGCATATTCCGGAACAAGTTGTATATCGCTTGTTCTTTTTGAGATTACAACCACACCAGTATCGGTTTGTCCAAGACTATTAGTCACCCTTACTCTAGTTATTCCAGATGTTATACCCTTGAACACATTTGTATTATCTCCATTCCTAGTACAAAGACTGTAATTTCCCTCATTTTCTCCTTCAAGAAACTGACCAAACCTTAAAGATCCTTCATTATCTTCTTTCCAGCAATAATCCAAACCTGTTTGGTTATCAAGCGCAAGAAAATTAACTTGATCTCCTTCGTATATTAAAGAATACTTCGGGATTAAAATCAGACCACTTTGGGGCCTTTGTATTACAACAACCATTGCCGTATCTTGCTGAATTGGATCAGAAGCATCGAAAACAGTAACTGTTGTTGTTCCAATCTCATTAGATGTAAATATCCCAGAGCTATTTACAGTTCCAACAGATGATGATGGAGAACTCCAATTATATCCATCAGGATCATTCGGAATTTTTCTCCCACCTTCTGCTCTAAACTGAAATTGCGAACCAACCTCCAAAACAACAAATTTTGGAATTATCCTTAATGGATCACTATCTAAAAATCTGAAAGTGTTACCTGTTTTTCCAGATACATTTTCGTATACTTCATAATTTTCTATCTTAGCCCTAGAAACTATGTTGTAATATATTCCTACCTCCCAGCTCGGAAAATACCAAGTAGCGCCACTTTCCAAATTTTTGTCCTTTCTCCAATTTTCTTTACCAACTACAGGAAGCCAAACCTCCTGACTTTGCCAAGAAGAACCATTCCAAAATAAAGTGCCATCTGAAGTAATTTTCTTTAATCTAATATCTACCCTATCAAGATTTCTACCCTGAGGAGATGTTGCAGTACCAATAAATTCATTAACCTCATTTAGTCTATAAACTCCATTATTTGCAGGGAATGTGACTTCCGATAAAAGGTTATCTAGCCCAATTAATACCCTAATTCTTGCACCTTTATTAGTAGAAACATTATTTGTAGATTGAGATTTTATTAATATTGGTTCAGAAACAAAAAAACAAATAACAAAGAAAGTAAAAAAGCTAATTATCTTTTTTAAAAAAATGCCCCAAATGTTACGGGAAAATTTTATTTTTTTCATTTAAAAATTTTAATACTTTAAAATTAAATTGCTAAATTCTTACCTAATTGTAATCTTTTACTCAATACTGTCAATAGTTGTTTACTCTAAAGTTATTCATGTCCATCCTTGCTTTTAAGTTTTTATTTCCCTGAATCTCCTAGATATACCTTTTGACCAAATACTTGCAGTTCAGAAGCTTTAGAGCATACTACAACCCAAACAAGCACCAGGTTATCATAATGCAAAGAAAATTGTTTCATGCCCTATGGTATTTAAGCGTTTATTGGTTACAATTTGGAAAAATTCATAATGACAATAAAAATTGGGCAATTTTTAAAGAAAAGAAAATCTACTTTCAAAATCCACAAGGAGATTTTAATCTTTTAAAACTCTTCGAAATTTCCTAAAATTTTTACCCCACCCGCTGCAAGATTTGATAACACGTAACATAACTAAAAATTTACAAAAACTTATTTTTCATTTTTCACCGTACAGCAAAATAAAAAGTAGCAGTTATGTTTTTCCATTTACAAAAAATCTACCTAATTCATTCTATCAAAAAAGAGTGTTAAACCCCTAGCTTAATCCTAACTTAAACCTTCAAACCTTGCTATAAAACCACAAAAAATTATGGAACAATCTGTTCTTGTAGTAAAAATTACACCTTTATTTATTTTACTTCGATGATTTCTTTAAAAACTATATTAGTTTACACATGGATATTTCGAACAATATTTCAATTAAAACCGAGTTTGCATCAAACCACACCTAAATAGACTTTTAAACTTCAGAGTACAAAGTTTATTTACTTTTTAGTAAGTTAAGACATAAGAAGTAAGTTAGTAAACAAAACACAATAGTACAACGTTAAAAACTTATAGAAAGCATGTAGTTGGTTAAATTTTTTCACTTCACCAATTGCAGTAATCAACTCAAATTTGTCCAAATTTCCTGAACATCATCTAGGTTTTCTATTTTGGAAACTAAGGAATCTATCTTTTCTCTAACTTCAAAAGGGGGATCTAAAGGGTTCTTTGGGTAAAATGTT
>Ga0129299_1003334_pt1 | contig 10494 bp, 5 predicted proteins | sample ConPoolayeCmetaG_FD_94477 | JGI IMG/M metagenome (GOLD analysis project Ga0129299, IMG submission 94477) | Hot spring microbial mat communities from California, USA to study Microbial Dark Matter (Phase II) - Cone Pool mat layer C metaG ... | reverse complement strand
TCTGCCAGTGCACCGCTGATGGCGTGCCTTCCAGCGCCGAAGCAATCAGTTCCTCACGATCCGCAACACCTCGGATGATCCGAGCGCCCGCCTTCTCGGCCTCCTCAATCCACCCGGATGGCAGAGACGGTGCAGAGCACTCCGGCAGGGTAATCAGGCTGGAGGAAACATCCACTGGGGGGGCATCTGCGCTCACCCAGCGTGGCGCGGTGTTCGCTTCGGACAGCACTGAAGGGTGATATAATGCAGTCCATGCGGATAATATCTGCTCGGCCTCGGCGGCGTCGCGATCCAAGGAAAGGTTTTCCAGGCTCTGACAAGGCAAAACGACGAGAAGGTCCTTGAACATCGTAAGTTGGGAGAGCTGGATTCCGTAGCCGTCCGCCACTGAGGAAGTACACTAAAACCCCACGCGTTGGCGAATTAAGAACGAGAATTACACCTCGATCGGCCAACACGGTGAAGGTTGGAGACCTTGGCGGCCGCGCCCTGTAGCCTACGGCGCGTCGTGGCGCGATGCAACCCAGCGGCAATCGGGACCGCCAGGATCATGCCAGGCAAAGCTCCGCGAGGCATCGAGAACCGGAAAAAGTAACCCCCGGCGTTCGGAAACTGAACGAAGTCCGAGGCGGGCTGCAAAAAGCTGTCATTTTGGAATTCCGCTTTCGTGGACTTCTCGACTGCGGGCGTATCGGTTTTTGCGAATCAAGGCGCCTGTAACACCTCCACCGTTATGAACGTAGGCTAATTGGAGAACGAACGCCTTTCTGGAAGCTTTCCGATATCGATCCGAGCTGCAACGAAGTCCTTGGTTGGCCGGCGGCGCTTGGATCCGGTCGCGAAGCACGACACTTTTCACGGCGACAACTTGAGGCCGCGAATTGACACAAGTGCTTGCGCCACGATAGAGTGGGAGAAAGGTTCACTTCTGGAGATCCGCCCATTTCGGGCAAGTGAGGAGTCTTGCGATGCCTAAGATCGAGGCAGTCTGGGGAATCGACATTGGCAATTGTTCGCTAAAAGCCCTCCGTTTGCGGGCGGGGGCAGAACCCGATCAAGTTATCTCCGACGCCTTCGATTACATCGAATATCCTCAGATCCTCACCCAGCCGGGGGCGGAGCAACCGGGCCAACTCGTGGCCGATGCCTTGGCCCAATTTCTTTCCCGCAACGATCTGCGCGGAACGTCAGTGGCAGTTTCCGTCTCTGGCCAGAACGGTCTGGCGCGGTTCATCAAGTTGCCGCCGGTCGAGACCCGAAAAATCCCCGACATCGTCAATTACGAAGCCCACCAGCAAATCCCGTTCGACTTGAACGACGTGATCTGGGACTACCAGCGGATGGGCGGGGGTCTGGAAGAGGAAGGGTTCGTCCTCGAGGCGGAGATCGGCCTGTTCGCGATGAAACGGGACCAGGTGCTTCGGGCCTTGGAGCCGTTCGATCAGGCTGGGATTCCCGTCGATATCGTGCAGTTGGCCCCGTTGGCCCTGTACAACTTCCTGGTCTTCGACCAGTTGACCGATCTCCCGCCCGCCGATGAGTACGACCCGGAGAATCCGCCTCCCTCGACGGTCATCGTCTCCTTGGGCACGGACGCCTCGGACCTGGTGGTGACCAACGGTTTTCGCGTTTGGCAGCGAAGCATCCCGATCGGGGGCAATCACTTCACCAAGGCCCTGATCAAGGAACTGAAGCTGACCTTTGCCAAGGCGGAACACCTGAAACGCAACGCCTCGACGGCCCCGGATCCCAAGGCCGTGATCCAGGCCATGCGTCCGGTGTTCAATGAACTTCTCACCGAGGTCCAGCGGTCGATCGGCTATTACACGACGCTGGACCGCGCGGCGAAAGTCGAGCGGGTGTTGGCGGTGGGCAACGCCATGAAGCTGCCCGGACTGCGGAAGTTCCTCGCTCAGGGGCTTGGATTGAACGTCGATGTGCTCGATTCCTTCCGCGGCATTGTCGGCCCGGAAGTGGTCGGCGCCCCCGCCTTCCAGGAGAATCAGCTTTGCTTCCCGATCTGCTACGGTCTGGCTTTGCAAGGATTGGGCAAGACCAGCATCCACACGAACCTGATTCCCAAGGAAATCGTCATGGACCGGATCATCCGGAGCAAGAAGCCTTGGGCCGTGGCCGCGGCGGCCGCGCTTTTGCTTGGTTGCACGATCAGCTATGTGAGCTACGCCAGGGCCCTCGCCACGGTGGACGTCGCTAAGTTCCAGGCCGCCGAACAGAAGGCCGAGAGCGTTGTCAAGGAAGCCCAGGGCTTCAAACAACAGGCGGACGATGCCAAGGCCCAAATGGATAAGACCGCCGAGGTGGGAACCAAGGTGGTGCAAAACGTCGAGGGGCGGTTCCGCTGGCTGGAGCTGTTGCGGGCAGTCAATTCGTGCCTGCCCCGGGATCCCGAGAACAAACCACTGCCCGACGATCTGGAGATGCGGGCCCAGATGCACATCCACAGCCTCGATTGCCAGCCCTTGATGAGTCTGGACGAATATTTGGCGCCCGTCAGGCAAAACGGCTGGTTGGTCTCGGATGAGACGAGCGCCGACGCGGCATCGGGCGGCAGCGGGGCCGCCGGCAGCGGAGCGGCCGGCGACGCATCACCCGCCGCATCACCCGCCGCGGCGACGATGGACGCGGCAACGATGGGGGCGGCGATGATGGACGCGGCTGGACCGGAATCCATGGGGGCATCGGCCGCCGCGCCGGTGGGAGAGCCCGTCGCTTGGCTCATTACGCTCCAGGGCCACCACTACCACAACAACCGCGAGGCGTTCGGCGACAATATCGGCGCCCAGTATGTCCGCAATACACTCATCGAACGGCTCCTCCACGGCGACGTGATTTTGCCGACCGGCATTGGGGGCGAAAAAGAGAAGGTCACGATGAAGGAACTCGGAATCAGCTATCCCGCCCTGATCAATCCCGGCAAAATCTACAAGGAAACCATGGTCGATCCCAACGCCTTGCTGGCGCTGGAGGCCGCCAAGGCTTCGAAGGCGGGCATCCCGGGAGGCGCGGGCGTCATGCCCGGCACGGCCATGCCCGGGGCAATGGCCGAGCCTTCGGCAATGCCGGGTGGGAGGATGACGGGCAGGCGAGGTTCTCCGGCTGGCGGGATGATGCCCATGCCGGGAATGCCCGGAATGATGCCTGGATCGGAGGCGGGAAATCCGTATGGGATGTCGGGCCGGAAAGGGGCGAAGATGCCGTCGGGCGGGATGCCAGTTCCCGGCGGCGCGGCCGCGACCGAGTCGGAAGTCACGTTCGAAGTCCAACGGTTCGATTTCACCGTGACCTTTGTCTGGCAGCCCACCTCGCCTTCCGAGCGGCGGCAGAAGCGAGCCGCCGCGGCCACCGCGGAGGGGGCATCGCCAGAAGCAGCGGCGGCCGCGGGGGCCCCGGGCGCTCCGCCGGGTAGTGCCGCTCCCAGTCCCGCCGCTTTGCCCAAGGCCGGGGCTGGAACAGGAAATCCCGCCGCTCCGCCCCCAGCAAACCAATGATGGACTCCCAGGATCGAGGTTAACGAGGTAATTCGCCGTGATCGCGCGGCATGACCGGCCGGATCAGGGGCCGTCCGACAAGCCGACCATCGCCCGCGAGACCAGGAATGCAAACCCCACGCTACATGAAATTGAGGAACCACTTGCCGAGAGATTCGGTTTTCTGAAAGGCGCCGTGACATGGACCAACTCAAGACCGTCCTGGCCTTGTTGAAGAAGCATCATTTCTGGATCCTTTGCGCGATCGTGGTGATCGTCGGCATGGGGATCTGGTATGGCGCGTCGGATACGCTGGCCAAGCAATATCAGGAGCGGGAGACGAAGCTCGTCGCCCAGCGAAAGTCCGTGCAGGACATCGCCAAGAGCCCCGATCCGCCCAACGAACGAGTGATCCAGGCAATCGGCGAAGCGCACAAGAAGCTCAAGGAAGAGGTCTTTCGCGCGTGGACCCTCCTCTATCAAGTGCAGAAGGAAAACAATCCCTGGCCGCATGTGCTCGGCGAGGAATTCATCGAGGCCGCCGAGGCGCTCAAGCCTGGGGAGAACTACCTGAAGCCGGGCGAGGAATTCAAGCCCAAGGACGTCAAGTACTTGGAGTGGTATCAGAACTACATCAACGAGTACCTGCCGCAGCTCGGCCTGATCATCGACGTCCGCGAACCCAAATCGATGCGCGAGTGGCGTTTGAAGGGCAACAAGGCCAGGGAGAGCCGGCGACCCATCGTGAAGAAAAAAATCGAAAAGAAAAAGCCCGCCACCGCCGCCGAGGAAAAGAAGGCCGCCGAAGAAATCGTCGAGGACGAATTGGTCGGCAAGGTCTACTGGGACGAAAACAACGAAATGATGATTCGCCAGCAGTTCGAGTGGGAGACCCGGCCCACCACGCTGCAAGTGCTCATCGCCCAGGAGAACCTTTGGGTCTACGAGGCCCTGCTCCGCATCGTTCGCGACACCAACGAGGGAAGCGCCAGCTACTACAAGTGCCCGGTCAAACGCATTTTCAGCCTGGAGATCGGCCGCGAGGCCGCGGCGGCGTTTGCGAGCAGTCGCGCCGCTGGCGGGCTGGGCGGCATGATGGGCGGGATGGGAAGTATGCCGGGTATGCCAGGGATGCCGGGAATGCCGGGGATGCCGGGAATGCCGGGGATGATGGGGGCAGGTTCGAGCGCCTACGGGCCGATGGGGATGGGGGCTGGCATGCCTGGCGCCGAGGGGGCAGCGGCGGGTTCCGCGGGCGGCCCCGCCGGGACCGCGGTCTCCCTCGATCCGCAAGAAATGATGGCCCGAAGCCTGCTCGATGGACGCTACGTCGATCAAAAGGGCATGCCGCTCGCCTACGGCACCGAGCCGCCGTTCCCTCAATTCAAAATGATGCCCGTCCGCATGGTGTTGCTCGTCGATCAACGCCGCATTCCCAGGCTGTTGGCCCAATGCGCCAATTCGAGCATGCCCGTCGAGGTCAAGCGGATGATTGTGCGGCCCGACCAGGTGCAACCATTGAACCTTGCCGGTCCGTCGTCGACGGGCGGGATGGGAATGGCGGGGATGCCAGGCGCCATGCCCGGCATGGCTGGCGGCGCGATGCCCTCCATGCCCGGCGGCGCCATGCCCGGGATGCCTGGGGCCATGCCCGGGATGGGGAGCCCGGCCCGCCGCATGGGTCCCACGTCCGCCGCGGGTAGCCCAGAATCAATGTACGCCGGGATGAAGGGCGGCTCTTTGATGACGAAAAGCGGCGCCCGCACGGCGACCATGCCGGGCATGATGACCGGGATGCCAGGGACCTCGGCGGGCGGGGAGGAAGAGACTCCCTGGGACATGCAGGTCGAGATCCAGGGGATTATCTACATCTTCAATCCGCCCGACCGATCCAAGTTCGACGTTGGCACGGCGACATCGGACGGCGCCAAGCCGGATTCGGCGACGACCGCGCCAGCCGATGGCCAGGCTCCGCCGGCCGCGCCGGCGGCCAAGCCCGCAGCCGATGCGGCGGAACCGGCCGCTGAGAAACCACCTGCGGAGGCGGCTGCCCCGGAGACTCCAGAGCCCAAGGGCGATGCGGCGAAGCCGCCCGCGGCGCCGCCGCCCGCCGAAGCCCAGGACTCAGCCCAGCCCACCCCCAAAGCGGCCCCAGCCACAAACTAATCGTTTCCGCGGATCGATTCGCATGGTGGACGCCTCGAAGCAACGAACCAACCAAGACCTGAGGTCGGCGGCGAACCGCCGTCCTTCGAGGAGTGAATGATGAAGCTCAAGATCAGCCTTGATTCTCGTTCGATCAAACAGTTCTTTCTCGACCATGTCGAAAAGATTCTGTTTGGCGTCGTGGTCGCCGTGTTTCTCCTGTTTGTTTACAAGGCCGTCGCCCGAAACAAGCTCGACTGGCAGCCCCAGGACCTCGTTCAGGACGCCGAACAGGCGAAGAAACGGATCCAGGAGACCCAGCCCACCCCGATTCCCATTCGCGAATTCACCAAGGAAGCCGAGCGAATCCGCCAGCCGATCGCGGAATCGGATTATACGTTCAGGGTAGCCTGGGATCCGTTAATCTTCCCCGAAAACGTGCCGCGCGGCGTGCCGGTCCTGTTCCCGATCACGGACCTGCGGGTCAGCGCCGGCCACGGCGCCTTCGCCATGGCGCCCGAGGACGAGGAGGAAGAGGAAGAATCCATGTCCACCACGCGGGGCCAGCGGTGGGTGGTGTTGACCGGGCTGATCGAACACCGCAAGCAGAAGGAGGCCTACGACACGGCGTTTCAAGAGGCCGCGCAGTGGGACCCTCAACGCGATTATCCCGACTATGTGTTCTATCGCGTGGAACGCGCGGAAGTCGATCCTCGAGCCGAGACGGCGGAATTGAAGTGGACGCCGATCCACGTCATGAACATGCTCGCCTTGCAGGATCTTTGGCTTCAGCCCGGCGTGGAGTTGGTGGATCCGATGTACCTGCCGCCGCCTCGGGGCAGCGTGACGCTGGCCTATCCCCTGGGCCCGCTGCAAAACCGACTGTGGGGGCCGGAGGTGGCTCATCCGCCAGAAATCCCGCTCTCCGAAGGCCCCACGACGGCCTTGGCCGCCTCCGGCATGCCGGGGATGCCGGGAATGGGCGACATGTACGGGATGGCGCCTGGCAAGAGGAAATCGCCCTCGGCGAGCAAGGGCGGCAAGGCCGACGTCGAGGAATCCGAGGAAGAGGCCGCCAAACGGATCGAGGCCGAGAAGAAAGCCCGCGCCGAACGCCGCAAAAAAGCCCGCCAAAAGCTCATGCAACAGCCCGACGAACCGGATGTCTTCGACACGGCCGCCGGTGGAGTGGCGGGAGGCATGGCGACCCCCGGCGCTGAGATGTACGGGATGGGGGCGATGCCGCGGCGGAGAATGCCAGGGGGAATGCCAGGGGGGATGCCGGGCGCTATGCCGGGTTCCATGCCCGGCATGGGTTCCAGCGGCATGTATCCGACGATGCCAGGAATGCGGGGCCCCCGACGCCAGCTCGGCATCGACGAAGAGGAAGCGACCGAGGAATTCCAGGAGGTCGAGCACCTGCTGTTCCGCTTCTTTGATTTCACGGTCCAGCCAGGGAAGCACTATCGTTATCGCGTCAAACTCGTGCTGGCCAATCCGAACTTCGGCATGTTGCCCCATTTCCTGGAAAAGGAAGGCATGGAAAAGGTGAAGACACTCGAGACCGACTGGAGCGACCCCTCGCCCTCGGTCGCCGTGCCCCTCGACTCCCAGGTCCTGGCCGTATCGGCAAGGGGTTCCGACGGAACGGCTACGGTGATGCTCGTACGGTTCGAGGAGAAGGACGGGGCCGCGGCCGCCGAGGAATTCGCCACGGTCGCGCGGGGACAGTTTTTGAATTACCTCGATCGCCCCTTTCCCGAACACGCCCTGCCCGGCGCGATGCCAACCATGGGCAGCGCGGCTGGCTATCCGGGAGGCATGATGGGGCCCATGGGAATGCCGTACGCCCCGGGCGCCGCCGCCAAGAGCGAGGACGCCCCCGAACGCAAGGTGAATTACATCACCAACGCGCTCCTGTTGGACGTGATGGGCGGGGGACGCCTGCCGGGCAAGGATCGTTCCCTGGTCGAGCCAGGCAGCATCCTCCTCCTGGACGCTGAGGGCAAACTCGTCGTCCGCAACGAACTCGACGATCTGCCCGAATATCAGTTCCACAAGCCTCCTGAGACACAGGAAGTCGCCACCGTGGGCCAGCCGAAGGGTCGTGGCCGCAATGCCGCCGCTGGCGCCGGCTCGCCCGAGGGCATGGACGACTATATGAGGCAAATGATGGGCGTGGCGGCTCCAGGACCAGCGCCGAAAAAGGGCAAGGGATCCAAAAGTGGCGGCACGAGCACCGGCCTCCCGCCCGGAATGACTCCCGGCATGATGCCCGGCGCGATGCCCGGGAGTTCTGCGATGAGCATCGAAGCGCTTGACGACGCGCGGAGCAAACGCAAAAAGAAGGGGCGATAACCGCCTCGGCGGCAAGACTCTGGCCGAGAAGTCTTTTTCGCCTCGGACTACGCCCCCTAAATATACTCCGCGCGGCCGAATATGAGTCCTTCTTATTCGAGAAACGTCTCATTTCAACGCGTGCGGACCATACAGGCCCGTTGACGGGCCTTGGCCGCCGTAGGCGGTCTTCGGCCCGGCGTTTCACGCCGGGTCGCGGTGTCGATCTCATGGCGAACCTTAAGCCCCGTTTACGGGGCTTCTCGTTGCCTTCGTGATTTGCGGGCGAGACGCCTGCGCTCCCAGATTCGCGCACGGCGTTCAGGCCGATTCCTCTTTGGAGCGCGGGTATCTTGCCCGCATTAGTCGTGGCGGGCGAGACGCCCGCGCTCCGGGATTTGCGGGCGGCGTTCAGGCTGTTTCCTCACCTTCCGCGACCCGTTCGAGCGGCTCCGCCAACGGAATCGGTAGGCTCAAAGCCGTCCCAGCGAGAAGGCCCGTGAACGGGCCTCGCGCCGTGGCGTTGGTCCACGGATGCCCGGCATGAATGCCGGGCCGAAGACCGCCTACGGCGGCAAACGCCCGCAGGCGGGCGTCTTCGCACAACCTCCTGCCAGCGATCCTCACGCTATTCTCCGCGCGGCCGAGAATGAGTCCTTTTCGCCTGAAAAACAGGTCATCTCAACGTGTGCGGAGTATAATCGAGCGCGTTTCGCCGGCAACCGTTCTGGCGGAATGGCGCCGCGTCTCGCCTGAGTCTGCCCTACGGGAGTCCGCTTGGCCCAATGTCCGCAGAGAGCGCGGGTATCCTGCTCGCATTTTTCGTGGTCGGTGAGACGCCCACGTTTCCTGACTTGCGCTACAGGGGCACTTCCGGGGACAGTATACCTAATGGTTGGCGAATTAGGCATACTGTCCCCGGAATTGGGCCCCGGCCGCTGAGCCGATCGAACGTTTACGTCGCTGGGGCGAGGGCGTCCCAATGCCGGGCCTCGACCAGGCGTTGGACGTACTTGGCCAACAGGTCGGTTTCCAGGTTCACTTTGCCGCCCGGCTGGAGCGGTCCCAGAGTGGTCACGGCGAGCGTGTAGGGGATCAGGGCGACGCTGAACCGCTCAGGCTCGCTGTCGACGATCGTCAGGCTCACCCCGTCCACGGCGATCGAGCCTTTGGGGGCCATTTGCAGACTGAGCCGTCGCGGGATCTGGAACCAGAAAAACGACCAGTCGCCGTGGTCCTTGCGTTCGATGAGCGTGCCGACGTCGTCGATGTGGCCGGTGACGAAATGCCCGCCCAGGCGGTCGCCCACCGCCAGCGACCGCTCCAGGTTCACCAGGCTGTCGGCCTTCAGGTCGCCCAAGTTGGTCCGGGCCAAGGTTTCCGGCCCGGCCTGAAACGCCATCGTGTCGCCGCTCACGTCGATCACCGTCAAGCAACACCCGTTCACGCAGATGCTGTCGGCCACCTTGGTTTGGGCGACGATCCTCGGCTCGCGGACGACCAGGCGGCAGCCGGGCGGCTCGGAAATCACGGCCGCCACCACCCCCCGCGCTTCGACAATTCCAGAGAACATGACCTTCCTCGCAACTTCAAAACACAGGCTCTTCCTGGTGCTTTCGCCGGACGATGCGCTCCCAGGCGAATCGCAGCGGGCTGGCCAGGGCAAAGACGCAAAAGACCATCGGCAGGGCGTAGCCCGGGATAATCATCACCGCCACCACGGCGAAGACGAGCTTCACCAGGTGGGCGAAACTCCGCTCGCCGCGGAACACCTGGTTGACCACGTGCGGATAAGGAATCCGCGAGACCATCAGCAGGGCCAAGAGGATGGCATAGAAGGGCAAAGCGGTTTGTAGGATGGCGTAGATCTTCTCGGCGTAAGGCGGCGGGGTCAAACCGCTCTTGCCCATCAGCGTGTAGAAAATGATCGCGAACCCGGCGACCGAGCCTGCCGCGGCGGGGCTGGGCAGGCCGCTGAAGTGCAGGTGGTCGTCCTCCTCGCTCGTCTCCACGTTGAACCTCGCCAGACGCAGCGCGGCGCACGCGGCGAACGTCGCCGCGATGGTCCAGACCGCCTCCCGATGCAGGAAGGCGAAACGCGGGCACATCTTCACCAACAGAAAAGCCGGCGCCACGCCAAACGACACCACGTCGCACAGGCTGTCCAGCTCGGCGCCGAAGTCGCTGGACGTCCGCGAGAGCCTCGCCACGTGGCCGTCCAAAGCGTCGAACAGCATGGCGATGAAGATCAAGCAGGCGCTGAAGGTGATGTTGTGGAAATCCTCCGGGCTGGTCCGAGGGAGCGACGATGTCCGGCCCTGCGGCGCCGCCGCCACGACCGCGTCTTCCAGGTCCGCGGCGGTGATCTCCGCCGGCAGCGTCGGCGCGCTGACCCGCGAGGCCACCACGATCGCGAAAAATCCGCAGACCAGATTCCCCAGCGTGAACATGGTGGGCAAAACGGAAATCGTTCGCAGCGGTCTCATGGTCTCTCCTCTTGGGGACGCCTTCGTAGGCCGCGGCC
>Ga0129299_1003332_pt1 | contig 10498 bp, 7 predicted proteins | sample ConPoolayeCmetaG_FD_94477 | JGI IMG/M metagenome (GOLD analysis project Ga0129299, IMG submission 94477) | Hot spring microbial mat communities from California, USA to study Microbial Dark Matter (Phase II) - Cone Pool mat layer C metaG ... | reverse complement strand
GATCGCCTTTCACCAATCGCACTATCGAGATTTCAAAGCCTATTACCATCAACAGGTCTTGAAACATTGGCGGGCAGAGTTTCCCAATCTGGTCAGTTATTCCCGTTTTGTGGAATATATCCCATCTGCTTTGGTGCCGCTGATCGTGTATCTGCGCACTTGCTGTCTGGGCGAATGTACTGGCATCTCATTCATTGACTCCACGACACTGGCGGTTTGTCGCAACCCACGCATCCACAGCCACAAGGTCTTTGCCGGTATGGCTGCCCGCGGAAAAACCTCTACCGGCTGGTTCTTTGGCTTCAAACTGCATCTGGTCGTCAATGACCGCGGCGAAATCTTGCAGTTGTGCATCACGCCCGGCAATGTGGATGATCGCAAGCCAGTACCACGTCTGGTCAAGAAGCTGTTTGGCAAACTCTTCGGAGATAAGGGGTATATCTCTCAGCCTCTGATGCAGTCCTTACGGGAGCTGTTCGATATCCAACTGATTACCAAACTGCGTGACTATATGAAGAATCAACTCATGGCTCTATCGGATCGCATCTTACTCCGCCGCCGGGCGATTATTGAGACGATCATTGATCAACTCAAGAATATCTCCCAGATCGAGCATTCGCGTCATCGCAGTATCACCAACTTCTTTGTCAATGTGCTGTGCGGCTTGACTGCTTACTGCCGCTACCCATCAAAACCGTCTTTGGGCTTGGACGAGTACCTACCTTTGCTTTCCTAACCCGAATTCACGTTAATTATAACTCTTTGGAAGAACTCACGGATGTTTTGTCCCAACAGGGCTGGGTAGCCATTCCCGAGCTGCTACGTATCCTGGTCAACCAGGCGATGGTCGAGGAGCGGGCAAAGTTTTTACAAGCCGAAGCATATCAACGCAGCGCCCATCGCACCGTCATGCCAATGGTTTCAAGCCGAAGACCGTCAAAACGCGGGTTGGGGCGATTACCTTCGCCGTTCCCCAAGTGCGGGAAGGCGATTTCTACCCTGCGGCTTTGGAGAAAGGCTTACGTAGCGAGAGCGCGCTGGTTATGACATTAGCAGAGATAGTTGTTCAAGGCGTTTCCACTCGCAAGGTGAAGGAGATCACCGCCCAGTTATGCGGTTTTGAGGTTTCAGCAGCCCAACTGGATGCCGTTTTGCAGCGTGGCGCGAGCGGCCTTTAGGCGAAATCACTTATCTTTATTGGATGCCCGCTACGAGAAGGTCAGAGAGGCTGGACAAGTCCGCGACATGGCTGTGTTACCCGGCAACAGGTATCTCACCAACCGGTTAAAGGCAGGTTTTAGGGGTTTCCACCTTGCTCAGCGATCACGAAACCCATTGGAAAGCCTTTTTGCAGGGTCTTAGGGATCGCGGCATGCGCGGTGTCCATCTGGTAATTAGCGATGATCATTCCGGCCTGGGCGCAGCCAGAAGAGCCGTCTTGGGCAGATTCCCATGGCAACGCTGCCAATTTCATCTGCAACAGGACGCGGGCACGTATGTGCCCCGCCAATCCATGCGTGCTGAGGTGGCAGCCGATATTCGAGCCCTCTTCAACGCTGTGACCGCAAAACAACCGGGGAACAGCTTCAGACGGTCATTCAAAAGGATGCGGTCATTGCCCCGCGGTTGTCCGCCTGGCTGGAAGACAACTTGCCGGATGGTTTTATGGTACTTGACTTTCCCTTGGAACACCGCCGCCACATCCGCACGACCAACAGTCTGGAGCGAGTCAACGAGGAGCTTCGGCGCAGGACTAGCGTTGTTGGTATTTTCCCAAACGAGGAATCCTGCCTGAGGCTGATTTCTGCCTTATTGTATGGAAATCCGTTTAGAATGGCAAAGCGGTGAGTGATTTTACGCTACCAAGGCGATCGAATGTTAAAGAACTGTGGTTACTTCTGGCTCATTTTTACAGAAAAAGGGTTGCATAATCATAATAGGGGTGAAAACAACCATTTTTCGTGTAGAGCTATGCTATATATGACTTTTTCAACACTCTCAAAAAATTTTTCTTGACACTTCTCCACTGAACTCTTATAATGAAAGCGATTTTCATTATCGTTTCTAAACTCCATGAATCTTGTCCTGCATGGCAACTGGCGTTTCTGTTCCGAAGTTGTGGTGGACTTGCTGCAAGCCGGTTTTACGCTCCATTGGGAAGGACATACCACTCCTTCTGTGCTGGGCAGCCAGTCAGCTTCTTCCATTGACCTTTACCTTCTTACCACCAACCCGGATTTACCGCAAAATCAAAAAGGCTGGGTGGGTTGGGATGTTTCGCCGGGAGGTGACTTGACCCTGTCAGCCTATCAGTGCGGGGCAGCGGTGGTGTTTCCGCGGGGTATTTCAAGCGCGGAACTCATCAATTCGCTCCACATGCTTTTTCCGGTTGTTTGTGCAGAAGGAAAGCCGTCGGCACGAAACTTTCCGGTCAATGCGATTATCTTTCTGGAAGCGGATCAAGTTCTGCTGGTCGAAGATGGAGTTATAGCCACGTTTATTATTCACAGAGACGGCAAACAACTCCTGACCGGGCTTTTCGGCAGCGGGCAGGTGGTGCTGCCTCATCCGGCGGATGATTGTCATCTGGAATTGGTTGCCTATACTGTCGTTCGGGCTTCCCTGTTTGACTGGATGCAAATCAGCAGGCAGCCGGAATTCATCCAAAGTCTGCGCCGGCGTCTTTACCTGACCGAAGCATGGACTTCGGCTCAGGCACAGCCGTACCTTGAGGATCGGCTGCTCGGCATCCTGCATCTGCTTGCCGAACAGTTCGGCAAGCCGGATGCGCAGGGCAGTTTGATTGACTTGCGCCTGACGCATCAACTGCTGGCTAGCGCCATCGGCGCAAACCGCACTACCGTAACCCGTCTGCTGGCCAACCTCAAGCAGCGCGGTTTACTGCGTACTGTCGGCCGCGGCAAAAACGAGCGGTTGATTCTCACCCGACTTTCGGCATCTTCCCATACATGAACGAAATATCCTGCCGACTGCATGTTCCTTCCAAAATGCGCAGCACGATCAGCGCTCTCTTAGACCAGCAATTCTGGCTGCTGGGTTGCGATGTGCGGTATTTCGGCGGAAATCTCCTGTTGGAGATGGGCTTTGAACGTCTGCGTCCCCCGGCGGATTGGAAGGCAGCCACCCAATATTCCCTGCCTTTGCCTGCACAAGGCTGCTTGCGGTTGTGGGGTTTTGGCTTCTGGCACAGCCCGAAGGGGTCAACTGGTGTGCTTGTGAGGCGCAGTGAGTTTGCGCCTCGCCTGTGCACGCTTACCCAGCCGATCTGGAAACTGGAAGACTTACCTTCCCTGCGCATGCCCGTTACGCTTGAGGAGGTCTATCAGGTTTGGAGCGGGCTGATTTTTGTGTGGGATTGGTTTGCTAGTTACGAGCAGTGGGTTGTGCAGCGCTGCGGTGTGGATTACCGCCGTGAGGCATGGCTTCAATGGAACAAAAAGCGGATTGGCGAACCGGATCGGTTGGCCGACTGCTGGCGGAAAGCGGCGGAAGAAACCCACTTGCTGTTGAGTAACCTGATCGAAACTTCCAGTGAAATTGAAGTGCGGTGAAAACAACAGAAATTTGGTGAATTTATTGCAATTCATCGTCGATAATATAACGCCATTCTTAGCTGGCTGCCCATTAAACTTACCTGCGCTTTTTTGAAATCGAATGGCCGCCGCAAAGAATTCCTGCTCTCTGGCGGTAACGATTGATGGAACGATGCCCATTTACGTTTATTACTGTGCGGAATGCGATCTCGAAATTGAAGAGATGCGTCCTATCGCATTAGCCGATGAGCCGATGTGGTGCCCAGTTTGCGGCAGCGAATGCCGCCGCGTGCCGGCGCTGTTTGCAGGTCTTTCCGGTGGACAAAATGAAAGCTCTGTGACGGTAACCCCATCCGGCAAATCCATCCACCGCCCGGGCTGTCCCTGTTGTATGCCGATAAGGAGAAAAAATACTCATGTCTAAACCAACCGATTCATTTCAACCCATACCACTAACCATCTTAACCGGTTTTTTGGGGGCTGGTAAAACGACCCTGTTAAACCATATTTTGAACAGCGAACACGGCCTGAAAATTGCCGTGTTGGTCAACGATTTTGGTGAAGTCAACGTGGATAGCCGCTTGATTGTGGATGTGAAGGGCGAAACAGTCAGCCTTGCCAACGGCTGTATCTGTTGCACCATTCGGGATGACCTGTTGCGCACGGTCATTCGTCTGCTGGCGCGGCCCGACCGCCCAGACTACATTCTGATTGAAACCAGTGGTGTGTCCGACCCGGTTTCTGTGGCGCTGACTTTTATGATGCCAGACATCCGCCCGCTGATTAACCTGGACAGTATTTTGACCGTGATTGACGCCGACCAAGTGCTTTTTCTGAAAGGGGAAAACGCCTTGCTGGCGATGGATCAGATTGGCGCGGCCGATATGGTGGTGCTGAACAAGGTGGATTTGATCACCTCTAAGCATCTGGAAAAAGTGCGCCGTTGGGTGCGCGATATTGCCCCGGATGCGCGCATTTTTGAAACCTCTTTTGGCAAGATTCCGCTTGAGCTGGCGCTGGGCGTTGGGCGATTTGATCTGATGCAGTTGAACCGCGAGGTGCGGGATGTTCATGTCCATGCCGCTGAACGGGAAGAACATGAGGAACATGGGGAAGAAGAACATTATCATCACCACGATCACGACCACAGTCTGGTGTACAACACCTGGGTTTACCGTTCCTTTGAACCTTTCACGCTCAAAAATTTACGTGAAGTCACCAAAAATCTCCCGCCTTCCATCTACCGCGCCAAAGGGTTTGTATATCTATCGGATGCGCCGGCGCGGCGCGGTATTCTGCAGCTAACCGGCCGGCGGGTGCGCCTTTCTTTGGGAGAGTACTGGAGCAAGGACGAAGTGCCAAACAATGAGATTGTGGTTATCGGCAGTGCTGGCGGAGTGGACGCGCAGGATCTGAAGCGCCGTTTTGAATGGGCTCTCACCCGCGAGGTCAACCGACGCAAAACCCCGCTGAGCGAGGTGGTGGACTGGGTGCGTACTTCCTTCAATCAGGCATAAGGATATTTTTTTGAAGGAGATCATCAATCCTATGGTTTTCCGTGCAGCTAATCAGGCGGATATTGCTTCCATCCGCACCTTTGGAGAGCGGGTTGTTGTTCAAACCTATTTATCCCTCACCTCGGCTCACTATGTAGCCGATCTGCTCGACCGTTGGTGGAGCGAGGAGTACTTTCAAAGGGTGATTGCTTCTCCGCATCATCTTCTTATTTTGATGGAGGATGAACAAGGAAATGTAATCGGTTTTTCCGAAGCCCAAGTGGAAGATAGCAGATGCATCGTGTGGAAGCTGTATGTAGATGCCGATTGGCGCGGTAAAGGAATTGGCAGTCGCTTGCTGTATGAACTGGAGCAACGCTTACCTCCGCACATTGAAACCATGATGACCAAGTTTCTTTCTAAGAACTCGGCTGCGGGTTTGTTTTACCGCAAACGTGGTTTTATGTTTGACCACTTGGAAAAAGACCCGCATCACTCCGGGTGGTCATATACCTGGTTGCGTGCTGCGCGGAAAAACTTATCTGCCATGCAATCTGAATCCCCCCATCCATCCTCATCCGATCAGCACCGCAAGAAGGCTGCCGAGCTGGGCGGTATTCCGATTGCGATTGTTACGGTCTCGGATACCCGCACCTATGAAACAGATGTCAACGGCCGTTTCTTAACCGAACAGATTATCGCCTTTGGGCATCATGTTCAGGTTCACCACATTGTACGTGATGAACCGAATCAGATTGAGGCGTTGTTAGAGGAAATATGTACAACGGAAGCGCGGTTGATTCTCTTCAACGGCGGCACGGGGATTAGTCAGCGCGATACGACTTTTGATGTCATCAGCCGCAAATTAGAAAAAACGTTGCCTGGATTTGGCGAGTTATTCCGCATGTTGAGTTATTCGCAGGTGGGGGCAGCAGCCATGCTCAGCCGGGCCACTGCCGGTGTGTATCGAAATAAGGTGATCATCAGCCTGCCCGGTTCGCCGGCTGCTGTACAGCTGGGCTGGGAAAAACTGATCCTCCCCGAACTGCAACATTTGGCATGGGAGATTATTCGCTAGATTTTATTCTTCATCCTCAAGTGATAATGGAGGTCTCGCAAAAATGAAAAAAACGAGTCTGAACCAGATCTTGTTTGTTCTTTTTTCGCTGCTTTCCGGTTATTTCTTTTTACAGGTGCTGGTTTCCCCACCGCTGCAAATGCCGTTGTACAGTGCGGCTTTGGCGCTGTTGATCGCTGCCGGAGTCCTGGTATCCCTTCGGGTGTTCGAGGGGTGGCGCCGGCTGGTGGCCGTTCCGTTGTTCTTGCCCGGTTTCATCATTGGCTATCTGGTGGGGACGGTTCTCTTCCTTCAGCCGCTACCGCATACCCCTCCGCCAGTAGTGGAATTGCCTGCCAATAAAGCCGGGGCAGGTTTTACCGCCGTGATTTATTTTACCCACGGTGAACCGCCGACCTACGAAAAAGCCATCCCGGCCTGGAAGCACACCATTCAAGAGCTGGATGAAGACGGTGTGCCTTTCATCCCTTACCCACTGCGCCCGTTCTTTTTCAACGCTATTCGTAGCGAGTTTGTGAAAGCCGGCGGCAGCCATCACAATGCCATTCACAGCCGCACCATGCTCAAGCTGGAGCAGATGATGTCGTCCGCTCATCCCGATTTGCGCTTCTACCTGAGTTTCATTGACGACCGTCCGCATCCTGATGAAGCCGTTGCTCAGGCGGTACGGGATGGCGCTGCAAAAATCATCCTGGCAAATGTTTTTCTCACCGAGTCCAGCCACACCCAGGAAGGTGAGGAAATGGTTGCGGGGTTGAATCTGGAACAGTTGGGTATTCCGGTCTGCATTACTTATCCCTTGTGGAATTCCGATCATTTGATTGACATGTTCGTCCAGCAGAGCGAGCAAGTGCGGCGCAACATTCCCCGCGAAAAGGTGGGTATTCTGCTGGTAGCGCACGGGCAAGCGCCGGAGTCAGATGCCATTTACCCCAAGCAAACCAAGCAGGAAACCGATTTTCGTCTGGCGATTCGCGGCCGCCTGGTAGAACAGGGCTATCCGGCGCAAAATGTTTCACTGGCGTGGATGGAATACCGCAAACCCACCCCGCAGGACGGTCTGCGCAGCCTGCTGGAGCAGGACGTTGAATTGGTGCTGGTCTATTCCTCTTCCATCAGCGCAGAAGGCATTCACAGCACGTATGAAATCCCGGAAATGCTGAGCGAGGTAGAACTGCCGGCTGGGGTGCGCCTGATCAACCTGGGCGCCTGGAATGACCACCCGTTGGTTTTGCAGGCGCTTGCCGAGCGCATCGAAGCCTGCCTGAATCCGTGAGGCAAAGAATTGAAACTCAATGAAAGGAAAAAGTCAAAAAAAAAGACCCGCAAACTGAACCATGAAGCCCGTCGTTTGCTGGTGCCCAAAACCCGCTTTGGCAGAAATGTCAGTTTTTCCCAGCGGCACACCTCTCGCCAGTTCAAGCCCAATCTGCAGTGGGTGAAGATTGAGTTGGATGGAAAGACGCTGCGTTTGCAGCTTTCTGCGCGCCAGATCCGCACTTTGTATAAGGAAAAACCTTCCGCAAAATTGTGGGCGCAACTGCGCAAACTGGCTAGGTGAGCGATGGTATCAATGGTTAAATAGAGCACAAATTTACCTGACAAGAGAGAAGACAAGATGCCCAGTAAAAAGGAAGGATATTCGCATCGTCATCAAACTGAAAAGCACCGAAAGCGACCACATTTATTACACCGAAAAGAACCGCCGCAATGATCCCGCTCGGTTGGAGTTGCGCAAGTACGATCCCATTTTGAAAAAACATGTTCTTTACAAGGAGACAAAATGAAAGTAGCGTATGTTTTCAAATCCCCGATGGCATCCGTTTATGAACTGGCGACCATGATCCTGCCGCAGTTGGAAAAGGGCATTCACGGCGCACAGGTGGTGGGAATGATGTTTTTCGACGATAATGTGTTCGTCCTGCGGCAAGGTGATCCGATTGGGGAACGGCTTGCCAAAGTTGCCACTGAACAGGGCATTTTGATCTTGGCATGCGATCAATGTGCCCTGCGCCGGCATCTGGCGGAAGGTGAATTTTCGGGCTGCGGCACTGCTTCAGTTCAACCCAAAGGCATGATTGAAGGCGCGAAGGTAGGCTGTTTCCCGCAGCTTTATGAAGCTTTTTCTCACAACCCACCCGATTATGTGATCAGTCTGTAACACGGTATTGCTTGCGCAGCTCCACTCGCAAACGCCGGGGGCGGCTGTCAGTATTTTTTGCCGCCTCTGGCAAGCGGGATGAGTCAGTTCAAATTGAATTCAAATCTGTTCTGTTTACTTTTTTACCCAAATTTATCCCTTAATGGATTGACAAAAAGAATGTATTCTCTGCTATAATGTTGTCAATCTGCAAGCAATTTATAAAACACTTCTTTCAAGGTGACCCGATGCCCGGATGCCAGGGCTTAAAGGGCGTAAGCTGGTGCAAGTCCAGCGCTGTGCCGCAACTGTAACTGGTTAATGCAACCAGAAGCCAGGATGCCTGCCTTGAACAAGTGATTTCATTTGTCCTTCTCGAGCAAGGAGGCGGTGATGGCAAATCATACTTTAATTGATCGGTCTGACTTGCTCAATCCTTTCAAAGGATTGAGCGTTTGTCATTTAACCGTGTTTTTCAGAGTCTATGCGTTTTTTCCAACAAAGCGAAGTTGCCAAATTGAAAAACTGACGTTTTAGAGAAACTTCCGCTTTTCCATCCAGTATTGACTACTTTATAAGCCAATTCACCTATTTCGATTCCTTCAGGAGCAAAAAATGAACAAACTTCTTGTCCACTCATCCTCGTTTCAGCCAACAACTCAATCCGTTGCAGAGCAAATTCCCACCCCACCCTTTTATTGGATTCGCAAAAGGGATGGGCGGATTGTTGAATTTGATGTGGATAAAATTTCGCAAGCAATTTTCAAGGCGGCCGTATCGGTAGGCGGTAGTGATGTCCGTTTAGCCGAAGAACTTGCCAGAGTCGTGGTACGTTATTTAGCCGAGCAGAAAAAGGAGGAAATACCAACTGTTGAAGAAGTTCAAGATGCCGTTGAAAAAGTATTGATTGAACGTGGACATGCCAAAACCGCCAAGGCATATATCCTCTACCGCGATCGCCGTACCCGAATGAGGGAAGCCCGCTCCGAATTAATGGATATTGTTGAAGATATTTTGGTGGAAACCAGCCGCGAAAATGCAAATATCAGTAATTCTCCCTCTGCCAAAATGCTGCAAATAGCTTCCGCTGCAAGTCGGCAGTATTATCTGTCGCGTTTGATTCCGGAGGATATCTCGCAGGCTCATCGCAATGGCGATTTTCACATTCATGATCTGGATTTTTATGGCAAAACGCTCACCTGTGTCCAGATTCCGTTGGGCAGGCTGCTGAGCAGTGGTTTTAATACCGGCCACGGATTTATTCGTCCACCTAAACGTCCCTCATCTGCAACCGCACTGGCGGCCATTATTCTGCAAAGTTCGCAAAATGACATGCACGGTGGTCAATCTTTTGCAGCATTTGATCAAGATATGGCGGCATTTGTTTCGGGGGCTTCTGAATTTGAGGTCTTTCAGGCGATGGAAGCGCTGGTTTATAACCTCAACTCAATGCACAGTCGGGCTGGAGCGCAGGTGCCGTTCAGTTCAATTAATTTAGGCTGTGATGTGACTCCTGAAGGCAGGCTGGTGACAAAATGCCTGCTTGAAGCTTACGAAAAAGGGTTGGGCCGGGGGGAGAGTCCGGTCTTTCCCAATATCATTTTTCGACTGAAAGAAGGCATCAACTTCAATCCGGGTGATCCAAATTACGATCTGTTTCAATTGGCCATGAGAGTTTCCTCTCAACGAATGAATCCGACTTTTGCGTTTATGGATTCTTCCTTCAATCGGCCTTACGGTATTGAAGTTGCCTATATGGGCTGCCGTACGCGGGTGATTGCTAACCGACACGGGCCGGCGATCAGTAGTGGGCGTGGAAATTTATCTTTTACCACCATTAACCTGCCGCGCATTGCCATCCGTGCTAACAAGCACATTGAGGTTTTCTTTCACGAATTGGAAGCGGTGATGGCGCTGGCTGCCCGGCAACTGTACCATCGTTTTCGCATTCAGTCCCGCCTGAAAGTACGCGATATGCCCTTTTTGATGGGACAGGGGCTTTACCTTGGATCAGAATTACTGAAGCCCGAAGATCCAATTGAACCCGTCATCAAACACGGTACGCTGTCCATCGGATTCATCGGGTTGGCTGAAACTTTACTGAGTTTAACCGGTAAGCATCACGGCCAGGATTTCGATTCCAGACAACTGGGGCTGGAAATCATTAAGTTCATGCGTAAGATGGTGGACCGCTTTGCGGAAGACTACGACTTGAATTTCACTCTTCTGG
>Ga0129299_1003330_pt1 | contig 10500 bp, 5 predicted proteins | sample ConPoolayeCmetaG_FD_94477 | JGI IMG/M metagenome (GOLD analysis project Ga0129299, IMG submission 94477) | Hot spring microbial mat communities from California, USA to study Microbial Dark Matter (Phase II) - Cone Pool mat layer C metaG ... | reverse complement strand
GCCGACATGGCGCGGATTGCCTGAATGACGGGAGGCGCAGGCAGCCAGCAGACCAACTTGCTCCCTGCTGTTGCGAGCGAGGCGAGGCGAACTCAGGCCGGTCAGGCTCCGAGTGTTCCACAGTAAGGCGGACTGCGCTGAAATATTGTATCTTGATCGCGGTTGCCGTTACGATTGGCGTCGCCCTGTCTGCGCCGCAGCTCTTTCCGGCCTATCAGCTCAAATCGCTGTCGGTGTTGTCGGAGAGCCTGGGTTTCGATTTTGTGACCTCGTACTCGCTCTCGCCTTACCGCATGGCCTCATTTCTCGTTCCTAATTTTTTGGGCAACCAGGCCATAGGGTATCGCGGCCCTGCGTTCTATGAGGAGCATCACAACTACATTGGTATCTTACCGTTGGCTCTGGTTGTGGGCGCCTGGGCCAGGCGGCGGCACAGGGCGGTGCTTTTCTTCGGCCTGCTGTTGATTCTCTCGGTCGTGCTTTCGTGGGGTCGGCTCACGCCTGTTTATGATCTGGTTGCGCGGATGCCGCTCTATAACCTGTTCAGGGTTCCGGCCCGTTGGCTCTATCCTATGACGATGTCGCTGGCGGTTCTGGCCGGGTTTGGGTTTGACTATCTGCTCGCCAACGCTCATAGCAGGGGCGCGCGCTGTCTGGCCCGCCTACTGCTTGGCCTGGCGGTTGCGCTCACCCTGACCTTGCCGTGGGTGTTTGTCCTGAAGGATCAGATTATGGACCTGACCGGCTGGTTCGTGGACAATGTTTACCCCAGTTACGCCGTGTTTACCCTGCGTTCCTTGATCAAGGCATTTGTCCGCTTTCCGGAGCCGCCGCCGTCCAATATTTTGTTACAGGCTTTCCCTCTTATGCTGAATCCACTGCTCCACTTTCTGGTAGCGTTGGACCTCAGCGCGGTTCTCGTCTACTGCTTCGTGTCTGGGCGGCTGCCCGTCCGCTGGTTTAGGGTGATGGCCGCACTGTTGATCGCCTTCGACCTGTTTCTGGTCAGCGGCAGCGCCATCAATCCGGTTGCCCCGGCTGCCTATTTCGACCGACGCGAATCAACGGCTTTCTTGCAGGAAAACATTGGCCTGTATCGCATCTATCCCACCAATCAAGATGGGGACCCGAATTTCAACCTGGGCCACTATTTCCCGATGATCTACCGAATCCCCAGCTTCGGCGGCTCTTCGTCGCTTACCGTGCGTTGGGCCCAGGAATATCGAGATGCGGCCCGACAAAATCCACGCCTCTACGACTTGGCGGGTGTGAAGTACGTATTACAGGAGGGCGACGACGCGCCGCAGGGTTTCAGCGGCCCTTTGCGAGAGGTATTCTCGTGCCCGGAGATTCACATCTGGGAGAATTCAAGCGTGATGTCGCGCGCATTCATCGTACATGAGGCGATGGCGTCAATGCCCACCTATCTTTATGATCCGACGTTTCCCTTTGACACAAAGGTAGTGTTGGATGACCCCGCCGCCGTAGAACGCTTGGCAGCCGATCCTCTGCCGGCAGGTGGAGACAGAGCAGAAATCACCCGCTATTCCTACAACGAAGTCACGGTCGAATGTGAGACAAGCGCGCCGGGATTCCTGGTCTTGACTGATAGTTTTTATCCTGGTTGGGAAGCAACCGTAGACGGACGACCGGAACGGGTCTACCGGGCTGACCATATCTTTCGCGCCGTGCTCTTACCGGCCGGGCGACACACGGTCGTGTTCCGTTTCGTTCAGCCGGCCTTCTGGTGGGGAGTGGCTGTCGCCGCGCTGACGGCAGCGGGGATTCTGGCCTTCATGATTGTCAGTGGTGTGCGGAGAAGAAGCGTCGCGCGGTCCAGCCCCACAAAGTCCTGACCTCCGAACTGCCCAAGATGATTGTGAGCACCAGATAGACCGCACTCGCTGCAACGATGCTGCCCGCAACCTGTGTGAAGAATCCCCGCGGTTCGAGCAGATGGCTCAGCCTCCAGGCTGCCCAGGCCATACCGAGCGAGGCCAGGAAGACTCGAGCTACAGAGAGGCCGATTTCCCTGTCGCCGAGGCCGGCCAGCCGTTTGCGGACGATGCAAAGCAGAAGCAGCATCTCGGCGATGGTCGCCAGAGAATTGGACAGCGCCAGGCCAGGGTAGCCCATCGGCCCGATAAGCAGCAGACTGAGGGCGATGTTGGTGGCCATTGTGCCCGCGCCAACCAGGACAGGCGTAGCGGTGTCGTGCATGGCATAGAACGCACGGGTGACGATCTCCACTCCGGCGTGCGCGAATAGCCCCATGGCGTAGAACTGGAGCGCCGCGGCCACCGCTTCCGTCGAACCGATGTCAAATGCGCCGCGTTGAAAGAGGGCCTGTATGACCGGAACCCGCAGCACATACAGGCCGAAACTGGCCGGGATGCTGATGTAGAACACCGTCCTCAACGTGGCCGACAGTGCGCGCCGCATCTCGTCCATCTGCCCGCGTGCGATGAGGTGAGAAAAGGTCGGAAAAGCAGCGGTCGCGATGCTTTGGGCTACGATACCCTGCGGCAATAGCATCAGCAGCCAGGCGTAATTCAGTGCGGCCAATGTGCTGGCGCCCAGATGGGAAGCCAGGATGGTGTTGACCAGAAAATTGAGCTGGACGACACCCAAACCGATGGTTCTCGGCAGCATCAGGCGACCCACTTCACGCACGCTGGGATTGCGCCAATCCAGAGCAGGCGTGTACCTGGCGCCTAACCGCAAGAGTTGGGGAAGTTGAACGGCCAGGTGCAGAAATGCGCCGGCGACGACGCCCATCGCCAGACTGCGGACGCCCATTGAACGGGCAAACAACAGGGCGCACACGATGATTGATAAATTGTACAGGGCCGGCGCGAGGGCGGGCAACAGGAAGTGTTGATATGCGTTGAGTATGCCCATGGCAACGCCGCTCAGGCCAAAGACTACTGTCGAGACGAGCATGTAGCGCATCAGCTCGGCGGTGAGCGCCTGCTTTGCCGGATCGAAACCGGGCGCCACCACGTACTTCACCAACGGAAGGGCGAAGATGACGCCCAGCACGGCCAATCCAGTCAAAATGAGGAGCAACAGGTTGATGATGGCGCTCGCCAGCCGCCAACCGCCGGCCTCATCGTGGCGGGCCAGGTGTGAGGTGAAGGTCGGAATAAACGCCGAGCCCAGCGCGCCGCCCGCCACGACCTGGAACAAGATGTCCGGAATCCGAAAAGCGGCCAGATACGCGCCGAGTTCTCCACTCGTCCCAAATTGGCTGCCGATGATGACTTCGCGCGCCAAGCCCAGTGCGCGACTGAGGACAAACGCCCCCATGACGACGGCTGCAGCGCGCGCGATTTGTTTGCTGCCTGATGACAATCCTGGTTCTCCTCAAGGTTCTCGCTGCTTCAGAGTGTAACACACAATGATTGAGTGAACAAGGAACACGTGCTTAACAGCTCAGAGGATCGGCAGGTTTTGACATCAGATAAACGTTGTGATATTCTCATTTCGATAGCCCGAAGATCTGATGGGGAGATGAGCATGGCTGATCTGGTTGGCACAAGTATCGGACAGTACCAAATCTTAGAGAAATTGGGCCGGGGCGGCATGGCCACTGTCTACAAAGGCTATCAACCTGCTCTGGAGCGGTACGTTGCCGTTAAAGTGCTCGACCCAATGGTATCCAGCGAGGAGCTGTTTCTGGCTCGTTTTCAGCGTGAAGCCAGGGCAGTCGCCCTTCTCAGACATCCGCACATCGTGCAGATATACGATTTCGGCCACGTAAACGACATGTACTACATGGTCATGGAGTACGTGGATGGGCAGTCATTGCGGGAGCGATTGAAAGCAGCCATCACTGAGAGCAGGTTTATGCCTGTCCAGGAAGTGTTGGGGATTGTGTGGTCAATAGCCAGCGCGCTCGACTATGCCCATCAAAGGGGTGTCGTTCACCGTGACATCAAGCCTGGCAACATTCTGCTCTCGTCCGATGGCCAGGCGGTGTTGAGCGACTTCGGTATTGCACAAATGGTCACCAGTTCTCGCCTCACTTTGAGTGGCCTGGTGGGAACGCCACACTATATGTCACCCGAGCAGGGCCAGGGGCTGGAGATAGACCAGCGTACAGACATCTACTCCTTGGGCATCGTAACCTACGAAATGCTCACCAATCAGGTGCCCTTCAGCAGTGACACCCCCTTTGCCGTGGTCATGGCCCATGTGACCCGCCCTCTCCCTTCTTTGCGAAGGTCTCGGCCCGATATCCCGCCGGCGGTCGAAGATGTTCTGATTAGAGCGACAGCGAAAGAAAAAGAACAACGCTTTTATCGGGCGATGGAATTTGCCGAGAGTCTGGAAATGGCGTTTGCACCTGTTTTGGAATCTGTGGCTGGGTACAAAGAAGGGGTGCTGTCCTGTCCTCGATGTCGAGCTCCGTTAGAGGCGGGCCAACGCTTTTGCGGCAAATGCGGCGCGCACCTGAAGATCATCTCTACCACGCCAAAAGCTGCAACTGCTCCTGTCCCAGAACCGGCCGAGTTCAGGGCCGATATGCTTACATCGCCGACATCTCCGACTGGCGGTGCGCGTCCGGCTACAAAGCGAGTGGACCCTCGACCGGCTCGGCCTGAAGCCATCACCCCGGAGCAGGGATCATCGGGACGGCCAGGCAAAAGCGCCGTGTGGGCTTTCGTGGTCATAGCTCTTGGCCTGTTGATTCTCTTGGCTGCTCTGGGTGCCGGGGCCATGACACTGCTGCCCCGCCAGAGACAGTTGGATGTGGTCGCAGCGCAACCAACAGCGACGGATACGGAGACCAGAAAGCTGAGCCCTATATCCATAGCTACTTTGGCCGGAACGCCAATCCCAGCCGCGTCGCCAACGACAGCCGGGATGGTGTCGCAGCCGTCTGGTGCCGCGACAGGAGTGGCTGCTAAGCCTGTTGACGCGACGATGCGTTTAGAAACGCCGGCCCTGGCTGAAGCAACCAGTGCGACCTATGCAACGAGCCAGAGGCCGACGGCGACGCGGGCGACAGAAGTAAGGCCCGTCGAAACGATCAGGCTTGTCGCGAGTCCAACCAGGATGGTCCGGCCTACGCCAACACCTACGCCTTTCCTGTACATTGGGCCAGTGTCGCCAACAGCGACCGGCCTGTTGCCTGTTGGCCTCTCAGGGACGAGAACCGCCACGCCTGGCTTGGTCTCGTCGGCGGCGACGCCGGTCGTTCAGGACATTCGGGGCAAAATCTTGTTCAAGACAGACCGTGAGGGCGTCGAGAAAATCTATGTGATGAATCCCGATGGGTCCAATCCGGAACCGTTAAGAGATGTGGGGGCTTATCAAGAGGCGCAGAACAGAGAGCCGCTGTCGCCCGATGGAAAAGAGCGGCTTTTCGCAAGCGACAACGCAGGCAACTGGGATATTTATATGATTCCGGCTGACGGGCACAAGTCACCGATGGCGATTACATCCCACGCTGCCGATGATTTCGATGCGGTCTGGTCTCCCACCGAGAATCTGATCGCCTTTGTCTCGCTGCGTACTGAGGGCAAAGACAAGATCTTCATCATGACACCGGATGGCCGCAATGACCGACAGATCACCTTTGAGGCCAACGCCCTTCACAAACATCCAAGTTGGTCGCCTGACGGCAAGCGGATCGTGTTCCATTCCGACCGAGACGGATGGAGACAGATCTACGTGGTCAATAAGGACGGGACAGGGCAGACCAATATCAGCAACAACACTTTTAATGATTGGGACCCGATTTGGGTGAAGTGACAGGCCAACAATCCTCTCAGTCGTTTCGCTAACATCCCATAAACAAGGCCCTGCCTCACGATGCTGAGGCAGGGCCTATCGGTATTTACCGTGCTTGCTGTGATCTGTCAGGCTGCCTGAACTGCTTCCAAGATGTCCTCGCTCTTTTCTTCCGCTGGCTGATCCGCCGGAGCGAAGGCAGCCGCCAGGACATCATCTATGGTCTCGGCCAGCACAAAAGTCATGGCTTCGCGAATGTCGTCTGGCACGTCTTTCAGGTCAGCTTCATTCCGCTTGGGCAGGATCACTGTTCTCAGCCCTGCTCTATGAGCAGCCAAAACCTTTTGCTTGACCCCGCCGATAGGCAACACCTGGCCTTGAAGCGTGATCTCGCCGGTCATTCCGACGTCAGCGCGCACCGGACGGCGGGTCAGGAGAGAGACCAGTGACGTAACCATTGTCACGCCCGCCGATGGCCCATCTTTGGGCGTGGCGCCTGCCGGGACATGAAGATGTATGTCCTTGCCGTTCAGAAAATCCTCTTCAATGCCCAGCGTCTTGGCAGTTGCCCTGACGTAGCTTAAAGCAATTTGCGCCGACTCTTTCATTACATCGCCCAACTGGCCGGTGAGCGTGAGGCCTTGCTTGCCGGGCATGATGGCCGATTCCACGAACAGCACCTCTCCGCCGGCGGCCGTTACCGCCAGCCCCGTGGCGACGCCCGGCTTCTCCGTGCGCAGGGCCGCCTCGAAAAAGTAACGAGGCTTGCCCAGGTATTGACGCACCTGTTCCGGTGTGATTTCCGGAGACGTCGGAGGAGTATTCGCCGCAATTTGCGTGGCGATTTTGCGGCAGATCCGACCTATCTCGCGTTCCAGATTCCGTACACCTGCCTCACGAGTGTAATCCCGAATGATGGTGCGCAGGCTCTCTTCGCTGATCTGGATTTCCCCTTCGCGGAGGCCGTTCACTCGAAGCTGCCTCGGAAGCAAGTACTCTTGTGCGATACGCACTTTTTCGTACTCTGTGTAGCCGTCGAGCGTGAGAATCTCCATCCTGTCTCGGAGCGGCGGCGGGATAGGGTCCAACAAGTTGGCCGTGCCGATGAAAATCACTTCGGACAGGTCAAAGTCGACATCCAGGTAATGGTCTCTAAAGGCGTGATTTTGTTGCGGGTCGAGGACCTCCAGCAAGGCGGAAGAGGGGTCCCCGCGCCAGTCTGCGCCAATCTTATCGACCTCGTCCAGCATGAAGACGGGGTTCTTGGTACCTACCCGCTTGATCGCCTGAATGATACGGCCAGGCATCGCGCCAATGTATGTCCGCCTATGGCCGCGAATCTCGGCTTCATCGCGGACTCCTCCCAGGGACATGCGTGTAAACTCTCTGCCGAGCGCTCGCGCTATAGAACGCCCCAGCGAGGTCTTGCCCGTGCCGGGTGGCCCCACAAAGCATAGGATGGTCCCCTGGCCTTCGATGGCGGGCTCCAGGCTCTTGTCTCTTTCCTCTTGTCCATTTGACTCGCCACGTTCTCGGCGGAGTTTGCGCACCGCCAGATATTCGAGCAATCGCTCTTTGATTTCGGTCAGGTCGTAGTGGTCCTCATCAAGGACTTGCCGGGCATGTTCAATGTCCAGATTATCTTCGCTGCGGGTCTGCCAGGGCAGCTCGGTCAGCCAATCCAAATATGTTTTGATGACCGAATACTCGGCGGCCTGTGGTGGCATCTTTTCCATTCTGGCGAGCTCACGCAGCGCCTCTTTCTCCGCTTCTTTGGGCATATTCGCTTTCTGGATCTTCTGGCGATATTCCTCTATCTCCAGAGTGCCTTCGTCGCCCTCGCCCAGTTCTTTCTTGATGGCCTTCAACTGTTCGCGCAGGAAATATTCACGTTGCGCCTTTTCCATTTCAGATTGCGCTTCTGAGCGAATCTTTTGGCCCAGCTCCAGGATTTCCAGTTCTTTGGTCAGAATCGTGATCAGGACTCGCATCTTTTGCAAGAAATCATTCTCTTCCAGGATGGCCTGTGCTTGCGCCATGCTCATCCTCAAGTTGGCCGCGGTGAGGTACACGATGTAGCGCGGGTCGTCCAACTTGTTAACAAAGTCCACAATCTGGTCTGGGAGCTGGGGAGTGAGAGAGACCAATCGCGCCAGCAAATCCAAAAGGTTTCGTCTCAGCGCTTCCCTTTGCAGGGCCTGAGGGTTCTCTTCACCCTGTTCGGTACGATCTGCGGGCACACGGTCAGGCAGCAATTCGACTTTGGCGGTCAGGTACGGCTTGTCGCCGATCCATTCGGTTATGCGAAAGCGTTCCAGTCCCTGCACAATGACTTGCAGCGACCCATCATCTGCTCTGACCACCTTGTGAATCAGGCCTATCGTCCCTACAGAATAGGTCTCACCAATGCCCGGTTCCTCTATTGATGGGTCGGTCATTGCCACCATACCGATCAGCCGGTTGCCTTCCGCTGCTTCTTCCACGAGCCGAACGGAGCGAGGAATGCCAACAGCCAAAGGTACAACGATGAACGGAAAAGCGACGATATTTCTCAAAGGCAATATTGGGAGTTCAGTCGGAATATTGGCAGTGTCTACCTCATGAGCTGCTCCCAATAAGTTTAACCAGGGTAACATAATATCCTCCTTAAGACTCGGTCCTCTGAAATTTTTGCCCTCAATTGCCTGATTCCCTTGGCTCGCTTTCCGACAAGCCATCCAAAGCCTGAAGGCAACTGAGGATTGAGCGAGGCGAGACCTCAGGGCAGCCAACCAAACGTGGTGGAGGTGGGCCAACCTGCTATCCCTCCACCACGCCGAAGCTGCAAATGCTTATGCAACTTAATCATGATTTCGTCAGGCGTGCTGATACATCAACTGCTCTTGACTTTGATCACCTTGGGCCGTATCTTGTCGGCTTTGGGCAATGTCAGGGTCAAGACGCCGTCTTTGAACACAGCTTCTGCTTTGTCGGCCTGCACCGGGATGTTCAGGGTAAGCACTCTCCTGAAAGGCCCGTGATAACGCTCTTGCATGAGCCAATTGTCTGACTGTTGGGCGTCGTTTCTCTTGAACTCCCCGCGAATGGTCAGGGTATCGCCCTCGATGCTGATGTCCACAGCTTCAGGGTCTACTCCTGGCACATTTGCGGTAATGACCAGGGCCTCTTCTGTGGACAGGACATCCAAGGGTAGAGAAAGTACTTTAGGCTGATCACTTGTCCCTCTACTGAATTGAGACCGGACAAAACTGTCCTCCATCAGACGATTGACTGCATCCCTGAGACTCATTGGCTGCCATACACTGCTCATTTTTTCACCTCGCTAACTGTGAACGAATTGAAACATTTTACTTTCGACTTTCGCCTCTATTCTAGCCAGGAGGTATTAGAATAACGTTAGATAAACGTTAACTTTCTGTTAGAGTTCGCAGTCATCGCATCAAATATTGTGCTGGCGTATCCAACGGGCGCGTGCCCAGTTTGACATCTACGTTCATCTGTTGTCCGCCGCGGAGAATCGTCAGGGACACGGTTTGGTTGGGCCGCACTTCGTTCGCCAGGAAGTCAAGTACGTCGGCCATTCTGGTCATCGGGCGGCCGTTAATCGCAATAATAATATCGCCGCCAATGCTGGTGGGTATCCCGTGAATTTGAACCTGGCTGGTGCTGGCTTGAAGCCCGCTCTGCGCTGCCGGTCCGTTCGGGCTGATTTCGGTGATCAGGGCGCCCTTCGTGCTGGCTGGGAGTCCCATTGCTTTTGCCACAGCCGGAGACAAATCTGTCCCCACCACGCCAAGCCAGGCGTATTCATGCTTTCCAGTTTGAATCAGGTCGGGCACAATCCGTTTGGCGGTGTTGATGGGTATGGCGAATCCCACTCCGGCGCTGCTACCCGTTTGTGAGAGGATGAGCGTGTTGATGCCGATCACTCTGCCCTGACTGTCCAGCAAAGGCCCCCCCGAGTTGCCGGGGTTGATTGACGCATCGGTCTGAATCATCTCCGTAATGGAGAATTGGCTGTCGCTGGCCCGAAAAGTCCGGCCCAACGCACTGATTATGCCGCGCGTCATGGTGCCAACCTGCCCGAACGGATTGCCGATGGCAATCGCGTATTGTCCCACCACCAGAGCATCTGAATCGCCCAGTGTTACCGGGTGCAGAGTGGCTTCATTCGGGTCAACACGAATGATAGCCAGGTCGCTATGCGGGTCGCTGCCGACCAATTGGGCTTCCAACCGTGTGTTGTCGGCGAAGGTGACTTCGATGACGCTGGCGTCTTTCACCACATGGTGGTTGGTCAAAATGTGACCCTGAGCGTCCCACACAAATCCTGAGCCCTCCCCCTGCCTGGGCATGTTAGGGATCTGGGGCATTGGCTGCGGGTTAGGAAAAGGAGGTATCATCATGTTGGTCATGCCCAACGACTGGCTGATGATGCGAATGTTAACCACCGAAGGGTTCACCCTTTGATACAACTTGGCGAGCGTGGCTTCTTCCGGAAAGAATTCGGGCGGCAAAGTGGGTACAGGCGACGGCGAAACCTGGCTCTGGTTCGCCAGAACATTTGAACTGGACAGCGGCCCCGATTGTCCCAGGGAAAACGTGCAAGCTGGGACTATCAGGCTGACGACAACAGATAGCGCTATAACGACCAACTGTAAATTCCTGCTCATGACCTGCCTCCTTATATGGGCGCTCACTCAAGAAGAACTTCAAAACGCTGCCTGAAAATGGACAACGGGACGCCCCCTCCCAGGAATC
>Ga0129299_1003328_pt1 | contig 10506 bp, 10 predicted proteins | sample ConPoolayeCmetaG_FD_94477 | JGI IMG/M metagenome (GOLD analysis project Ga0129299, IMG submission 94477) | Hot spring microbial mat communities from California, USA to study Microbial Dark Matter (Phase II) - Cone Pool mat layer C metaG ... | reverse complement strand
GTGCAAATCTGAATAATTATGAAAATTTTAATAATTGGTTTTGGAAGGTTTGGAAAAGTATGGGCTGATTTGTTAGGCAGAGATTTTGAAGTTTTTGTTTCAGATAAAAGGGAAATTTTAGAAGAGGAGATAAAAAACAGGAATTACATAAAAAAAATTGTTCCAATTGAATATGGTATAAAAGAGTGTGAAACGATATTTTATTCTGTTCCAATTTCTGAATTTGAAAATGTGCTAAGTTCAAATGTCCGAATCTTAAAAGAAGCAAAAGTTAAAAAGGTCTTGATTGATTTACTTTCTGTTAAGCTTTTTCCAAAGATGGTTTTTGAAAAATATATGCTGCCAAATATCGAATGTCTTTTGACACATCCAATGTTTGGTCCGGATAGCATAAAAGCAAACAACGGAGCAAGCGGATTGCCAATCGTGGTTGATAAATTCAATACTACTGATGAAACTTATGAGTTCTGGATTAGTTTTTTTAAATCAAAAGGTTTGAAAGTTATTGAAAAAAGCGCAGATGAGCATGACAAATTGGCTGCATATAGTCAAGGAGTGACTCATTTTGTTGGAAGAATATTAGAGGATTTTGGTTTGGGGCCAACAGAAATTGATACACTTGGAGCAAAAAAATTGCAGGAAGTAAAAGAACAAACGTGCAATGATACTTGGGAACTTTTTAGGGATTTGCAAACAAAAAACCCATACACAAAAGAAATGAGGGTTAAGCTTGGTAAATCTTTAGACAGGATATATGCAAAACTTTTGCCAAACAGAATTAACCAAGAAAAGTTAGTAGTTGGAATACAAGGGGGAAGGGGAAGTTTTAATGAAGAGGCAGCGCTTTACTATCTAAATAGGAATGAAATTAGAGATTATGAAATAAAGTATCTTTTTACAACAGAAAATGTATTAAAGGCTTTGCATGAGGGGGATATTGATCGTGGACAATTTGCAATTCACAACTCAGTTGGTGGAGTTGTAAAAGAAAGTATAGAAGCCATGGCAAATTATAAGTTTAGGATTATTGAAAGATTTGCAATAAAAATATCGCATGCTCTCATGATAAGAGACGATGCTGATTTTAGCGAAGTTGACACTATTATGACTCATGATCAAGTTTTAGCTCAATGCAAAAAAAACTTGGCAGAAAAGTATTCTAGGCTAAAGCAGACAACTGGAGAAGGAGATCTTGTTGATCATGCTCTTGTTGCTAAGTATCTATCAGAAGGGAAACTTCCAAAAAATATTGCAACAATGGGGAGCAGGGTTTTAGCTGAAATCTATAATCTAAAAATAGTAGAAGAAAACCTGCAGGACCAAGAAGAAAACTTTACAAGCTTTCTTTGGGTAGAAAGGCCAAGTTAATTTTTGTGGCGTATAAATTTCTTTGGGTTTCCTTTTAAAACCCAGACCTAGCTATCTACCTATAGGTAATCGTCAATTTTATCAATGTTAACGCAAAAGCTTACTCTAACAAACTTCTTTCCATTTTCACCAAATCCCATCCCAGGAGTAAAAAGAACTTGTTTTGTCTCTAAAATTTCTTGGCTAAAATCTTCACTTGATTCATATCTATCTGGAATTCTTGCCCATATGTAAAGCGAACCTTTTGACAATTCAAATGATAACCCCAAATTTTTTAGCTTTTCTGCAATTTTATCCCGACGCGTTTTATATGATTTAATCATACTTTTATACCATTCCAAATCAAAGTTTATAAGCGCGAAAGCCAGAAGTTTTTGGAAAGGTTTTGTGATTCCAGAGTCTATTTGTGATTTTACTTTTGCTAAAGCATTTATAAGTCCTTCATTTCCAACTATCCATCCAATTCTATACCCCGCAAAAGAGAATGTTTTAGATGCAGAACCTATTTCAATAGCAACATCTTTTGCTTTTTCTGCTTGCAAAATGCTTGGAGCAATAAATCCGTCAAATGTGATTTCTGAATATGCGTTATCATAAAGCAGCCAAATTCCGTGGCTTTTGGCGAATTTTACAAATTTTTTTAGCAAATCTAAGTCAGCAACCAATCCAGAAGGATTGGAAGGAAAATTTACCCAAATTGCTTTTGTTTTATTTGAAACTTTTTGTTCTAGTTCGTTGAAGTCAACTATTATGTCCTTTGAAACATTGTAATAAACAGCTTTTGCTCCAACCAAATTCAAGGGTCCAGAAAAGGCTGGATACCCTGGGTCTGGAACAAGAACCTCGTCTCCTTCATCAAAAATGGCAAATACTAGATGGCTTATTCCATCTTTTCCGCCCCAAATTGGGAAAAGCTCGTTTGAATTCAGGTCCACGCCAAACCTTTTTTTGTACCAAAATTTCAGTGCTTTGTCTAATTCTGGTATAGCGCCATAACCAGGATAAAGATGAGAGTCTGACTCGTCAAAAAATTCTTTCAGTTTCTTCAAGTAAATTTTGCTTGGTGGAAAATCTGGTGTTCCAATGCCGAAGTTTAAAACTTTTCTTCCAGTTTTTTCTTCAACTTTTTTTACTTTTTTTGCGAGTTCAGAAAAAAAATACTCTCTTAAATTGATTAAACGGTTTGAAAGCCTCATTTTAGCACTTTATTTTATTATTTTATTTGTAAAAAATAAGTTTCAAAAAAACATGATTTAAATTTAAACAAAATATGCATTAAGATTAAAAATGTTTTTTTGCTTATATTATGTTCTATGAATTATCTTCTTCATTTTCTATTTTTAAAGCGTGCCTATGAATAGAATTCCAGATTTCTTCGACTAAGCTTTCCTCTAGTCCAACTTCTTTTGCCATTGATTTCTTTGAATTAAGGACATCTTTCCATCTTTTTTCATCAAGCGGAGGAATTTTGCTCTCTCTTTTGCGCTCTCCGACTTTTTTTACAACTCTCATTCTTTCGGCAAGAAGATTGATTATAGCGGAGTCAATTAAATCAATTGATTTTCTTAAATCGTTTAAATCGAACATATTTTGTTTTTTAAATTTATTAGGAACATTTGCTTTCTAAATATGTTTCATTTAAAATTTCCCCCTCTAGCTTTTTCCAGAGTTTCTCTAGAAACTTCAAACGGCTCATTTTCTTTTCCTATTCTAACTTTTAAGTTTGCAAATGCAACAGAAAGGCTTATTTCAAGAATATGATTGTTTGAAAATCCTTCTTCTGAAATTCTTTTTAAAGATTCAATCCATTCATAGCAAAGCTCTTCTATTTTGTTTCTTGAATTATCGGAAAGTTCTAGCAAAAAAAGATATCTTGTGTTTATGTCCCTGATTTTTCTCTCAAGGCAGCGATAATTTTTGTTATGGTCTTCAGAATCTGCAGTCAAGCTAATTCTAAATGATTCACTGTTATGCGATCTATAGCGTTCACAAATTATATTGCTGGCTTTTCTTGCGCTAACCAAGCACCATGCAAGAGCTGTCCCTGGAAGGCGGACACTGTGACCAAGAATGTGACCAAATCCAGCGGCATCTCCAACAGCCAGTAGGTTTTTTATTCCAAAAATAGACACGCCATCTTCTTCTTTTTTGGGTGAAAAATGCCCATAGTGATGGCATACTGTAGCATATCTTGTTTTTCCATCACATGATACAATTCTTACTGGCATTCCAGAATCAAAAAAACACCTTGCTATTTCTTTGAAATGATAATGAGCTATGTGATTCTTTAAAAGATCTTCAACTTGTACTTTTTGTCCATCACTGATTACAATAAGTGGGTTTCGTACGTAAGTTTGACTATTTTTATCCCAGACCCAAACTTCATAATCTGCAAGGTTATCTGTTTCGTAGCAACCGCATAAAGGAACTCCTTGTTCGTTGGATATACAAAACGGATGAATTAAGTGATAAGTAGAGTCAGTAATTGGTATGCCAGCTTTCCATAGAAGCTCATGAGCTGAATTTTCTATATCAACATTTGTTGAATTGAATAATTTTCCACTCATACCTCCGTTTGCAAGAATAAAAACTTCTGATTCTACCAGGAACGAATCTCCGTTTCTTCCTTTTCCTACAAGGCTTTTAGCAACTCCGTTTTCAATTCTTATTTGAAAAATTTCAAGCTCGATAAATTCAACTCCTAATCCTCGAGCTAATTCTTCGAACCACGAAAGTGTTTCTTTTCCCTTGGCTTTACCAATTCCCCATTGCGGACCGAACCACTCTTTTTTGTCTTCATATTGAAGATTCCCGATTTCAACTCCAAATTCTCCAGGATTTAAAGTTTGCCAGAATTTTACTTCTTCCAATGTCAAAAAAGCAAATTCTTCAATTTGTGGAGTTTTCTTTCCGCTTCTGGAAGAAAGCAAGCTTATTATTTCGTCAGCGGGTTCTGTGCCCTTACCTGACTTTCTGGTTCTGATTCTCATTCCAGCTTGCAAAGTAGCTGATCTTTTGATTGGGCTCTGAATGACAAAAACAGGAATATTTCTATCTTGTATTTTGATTCTTACCGCCGTTGCAAGACCGGACAAACCAGCTCCAACTATGCATACACTCATTTTTTATTTTACTTTTTAACTCTTTTTCTTATTTTCCTTTTTAAGCTTCGGTTCTAAATTATTAATGAAAATATATGGCTAAACTGGCATAAAAAGTAGGTAAAAGTCATTAATCGACAATCTCAACTAATCTAAAATCATAGAAGTTTTTGTTTGACTTTTTTGTCACAAATTGAATAGATGGATAAGAAAAGTTTTTTACTTTGGCGTTGTCTTTTTTGAGTTTAAGTCTGACTTCTATTTTATCTTGGAGCTCAAATATTTCATCAATTTCAATGTTCCAATTTCCTTCTACCATACCGTAGCAAATATCATAGTAATTTACCAGGTCCATATTTATTGATGAAACACTTTCCAAACCTGAGTAAAAATTTACCATTTCTTCCTTTGTTTTGAGAACGGAAAAAGATTGATGACACGGTATGTCATTGAAAGTTTCAATAACAAAAAATTCCAGTTTTTTTTGTGCTTTAAACTCAAAACTTTCCTTTATTCCTCTGTAAATTTCAAGCGGTCCTCTTGTTTTCCAAAAACTTTCCCCTGTTTTGTCTGGCAATCTTCCTAAAAGTATGAAATAAGCATCAGAGAGGTAATTAGAAACAGCGTTTTTGTATTCCTCAGAATCTATTAAGCTTCTTTGAACATCTACTAGATTTTTGCTTTTTTCTTTTTCATACTCGCTATCTTTAATTTCTCTCCCAAGGATAAACCTATAGACCGTGTTTAAGTCATTTTTCGGTAAAAAGTTTGTAGCGTTTAACCTTGATGAAGCTAACAAAGAAAAAGCAAGCAAGGAAATAAAAAACAAAGCCTTTTTCATTTTCTTAAAAGTCAATGTCAAAATTTAATTTTTCGCAAGGAATTTAAAAATTTAGATTATTTTGCCAAGTTTTTCTTCTTTTACTTATACTTAAACCAACAATAACTTCGCCTTTACAAGAAAGCTTATTTTCGTCCAAATTTTTAAGACTTGAGTAAATTATTTTCTCATGAATCTTTGTAATCTCGTATCCTACCGAGATATTTAAATCAATGTTTGAAAATTCTCTTTTAAGCTTTGAGATAACTTTTTTTATTCTTCTTGGACTTTCAAAAAAAATTATGGTGTGAACAAACTTAAAAAGCTCCAAGAAATTTTTGTAAAGATTTCCTTTTTTTGGAAGGAACCCAAGAAAAGCGAATTTTTGTCCGGAAAGGCCACAGGAAGAAAGAAAAGCGGTTAAAGAAGAAACACCTGGTATTGGAACAACCTCAAAACCTTCGTTTAACAAATCAGCAACAAAGTCGCCAGGATCGGAAATGTTTGGAGTTCCTGCATCGGTTGTATAGACGACATTTTCTCCGGATTCCAAAATGTTTCTAATTTGCTCCAGTTTATTGCTTTTATCCGAATGCTGGTGAAGTGAAGCAAATTTCTTGCCGCTTTTTTCTATTCCAAAAGCAGAAAAAAGTTTCAAAGTGTTTCTTGTGTCTTCAGAAAAAAAATTCTTTTCGTCAGAAAAAACTTGTAAAGCTCTTTTTGTTATGTCTTTTAGATTACCGATTGGTGTTGCAACTACAAAAAATTTTCCCTTCCTTTTTTCTTCAGCCAACTTATAAACTAATTTTACTTTCCTAAATTTGTTGCTGGGAAAAATTCAACTGGCTTCAGCGATTTGATTTCTAAAGACGTGAAACACTCGGGACACTCAACATAATCTCCAATTTCTTTACCGGAAAAATCGATTTCTACTTCAGTTTCGCAAGCTGGACAAGTCGCTTTTTTTATATTCTTTTTTGAGCTTCCTTTATTCATTTTCAAAAGATATTAGCTTGCGTACGAAGATTAGAAAGATTTGCAAGAAATAAAAGATCTAAAAAATACTCAAAAAAAAGGAATTTGGGTTTGGGAAAGACTACTACCAAGCGCAAAGTATCAAATTACAGAAAATGAGGGAAACACAAAGATCGTAAAGTTTAATCTTTACGGTGAAAAATTTGCCGCAAAATTAGAATCGGAAAATCCAACAGGTTCACAAAAAGATAGATCTATTGCTTTTCAAATTTCAAAGGAATTGGAAAATCCAAAAAATAAAGCTTTTACTGTAAGTTCTTCTGGTAACCTTGCTTCTTCAATTTCTTTTTACTTAAAAGAGTTGGAGGATTTTAAATTTATTGCGCTTTTACCAAAAAATACTTCGAACCAAAAAATATTGGAGATTTTAAGAAATGAAAATTCTTTTGTGATTATATCAGAGAATCCTAAGAAAGAAAGTTTATCCATAGAGAAACTTGGAATTGCGAAATCTTTGAGGCAATCAACTTCAGAAAACTCGTTTCAGGGTTACCAAACTATTGCTTATGAAATTTTTGAAAGTGGGGAAAACTTTGATTCTATTTTTGTTCCAGTTAGCTCTGGAGTTACGCTAATTGGAATTTACAAAGGTTTTGAAGTTCTAAGAAAACATTTTCCCAGTATAAAAATGCCAAGGTTTTTTGCTATCCAGACGACAGAAGTTTTCTCAGTTGCAAAAAGTTTTGGAGATTTCAAAAAAGAAAAAAACCATCCAGCAAAGGCTATCTGCGATCATATTTGTTACAAGAAACTGGATATTTTGGAGATATTGGAGAAAACTGGCGGGGGTTCAATTGCGGTAGATAAAAAAGAAACACTAAGATGCCACAAAATCTTAAAAGAAAACGGGTTTGATGTTTCAGAAGAATCAGCGATTTTGCTTTCGGCTTCCAAAAAACTTTTAAAAGATGGCGAAATTTCAAAGCCTCTTTTAATTTTTACCGGCAAAGACAAAAGTTCTTCAACAAATGAGTCTATGAAAAAATTACTTGATTACACTGACTTTTGTAAAAGAATTTTTTATTCTAATTCGTTGAATGAAACAGTTGATTTTTTAAAATCTGCCAATTTCAACTTTAAATTTAAAGACAAACTGCTTAAGTAGAATTGAAATAAATCTATAATGCAAGACAAACTTTTTGACAACAGGTTTGGTTTTTCTGTAAGAGAAAACAATCCATTCATGATTTTTCCATATTTACAGAAAGTTGCCCGAGAAAATTTTGCTGGCGAAATTCTCGATCTTTCAAGAGGCGGTCCTGGTTTTGGTTACTGTCCTTCGGAAGAAGCTAGGAAAACTTTTGGATTTATCTGTTAACTTGATACAGAGTTTAATTCTGTTTGCTCAGGTTTTAGAATTCACGAAAGAAGTGAAAGTGAGTTTGATGATATATGGGAAAAAATAAAGAGGTTTTCATTTAAAAATTAAAAATTATAAAGACGAGTTTGTGATAGAAATGTTGGACAATCTAAATTTTGTTTTTGGAAGAAATTTCTGAATATTCACAAGAAGAAATGAAACTTTTTTCAAACTTTAAAAAGCCGCTATCAAAATTCGATTGCTTGTATGAGATTTTTAAGTTTTTGACTATTATTGGAGGAACTTATCATTCTCAGTAGGGAGAAACAATAGTCAGACTTTCCATTGCAAACATGTATAGAGAGTTTCTTGGAGACAATAGCATAAAACACTCTGATATAATACCAACACTTGGGGTAAATGAATCAATAGGAACAATTTTTAAACTTTTAGGAAGTTAAGGAATAGAGTTTTTTTAAACAGGGGAGACTTTGTAGCAACTTTCAGACGAGCTTACTCACCATACATAATCTAGATGGAAAAAGGGGCTTAAATATTTTAGGTATAGAAACTGATCATTTAACTGGAAAAAACCGATTTTTCACAAGTCGAAAATTACAAGGAAAGAGTGAAAGTATTTTTCATTGTAAACCCAAACAATTCAACAGGTCTAAAATACTCAATGGATGAAATCGAAAAATAGCTGAGCTAGCAGAAAAGCATAACTTGATAATAGTTTCTTATGAAATATACTTACAACTTCATGAGGGCTTTGATTCGATTTGGAAAATTGCCAAAAAAAGAACCATAAGGCTTTGTGGAAGATCTAAGATTGAAAGATCACTGGTCCTTAGGTTTGGTGATTGTATGATTTTGGACGAAACAAACGAATTTTTGACAAAAAATATCTTATCTGGAAGAATATTTGCTAGTGATTTTAAAACTCAATTTGTTTGGTTGAAAGAACCGGGAGGAAATTTTGCGAGCTTTCAACACATGCAAGCTGTACCTGGACTATCTCAAATTTTAGGGATACTTGAGATAATTCTAGTAGAAAAGAAAGAAATGAGTATGCAAGGTCTATTTCGAGAAATATGGATAAATTTTGCAATATTTTTGAAATCCCAAGGTTAAAAAAAGAGCATTACACAATATTTGATCTGAAGGAAATAAAAGTATCTAAGAAAAAAACTTGCCAATTAAGAAAAAGCTTTTTGATCTTGCCATAAAATATGGAGTTATGCTGATTCTGGCAATGAAATTTTTCTCTGAAAAAGTGAGCAAAGAGAAAAATGTTGAAAACTATGTCAGATGCTCTATTTCAAACTTAAACCTTGAACAAACAAGAAAATCAACAAGGCTTATTTTAGAATATTTAAGATCGTAGGAGTAAAGATTTGTTTCATGGTAAAAGGTCAAGTGGTTTTTTGATTATTTTATGATGTTCATGCTTTTTTTCTATGGCAAAACGAATGATTAATAAGCTCCCCTTCCTTTAATTACAACGAAGAAGGTTTTATAAATTATCTGCAAATCTAAAAAAAAACTCCAATTTTCAACGTAGTAAGTATCTAATTTTATTAGTTCGTCAATATTTAGATCTGATCTGCCTGAAACTTGCCAAAGCCCTGTCAATCCTGGTTTTACAAATCTTCTTTTATATTTTAGAAACGGAAACTTCTTCTCTTCTTCTGGCACAAATGGTCTTGGACCCACCAAGCTCATCTCACCTTTTAAAACATTCCAAAGTTGCGGAAGTTCATCTAGACTAGTTTTTCTTAAAAATTTACCAATTTTTGTAACTCTTGGATCATTTTTTACTTTAAAAAGCCCTTCTTCGCCCATCTCTCTCAAAAGTTTTTCTTTCATTTTTTCAGCATCTTTTATCATTGTTCTAAACTTATAAACGGTAAAACTTTTTCCATCGTATCCTACTCTTTCGTGTTTAAAAAATACTCCTCCTTCGGATGTAAGTTTTATTAAGATGGCGATTATCAAAAAAAATGGTGATAGTAGAATTAACCCCAAAAAGCTAAACACTATATCAAAAGCCCTCTTTAGAATTTTGCCCCAGCCTTCAAGAGGGGTTGGCTTTAGATATGCTAATGGTATTCCCTTAAAAGTTGAAACTACAGTTCTGCTAGCAGATTTTATATAAAAAGGTGAAAGAAAATATTTAAAATTTAATTTCAAGATTTCTGCCCTTTTTAGTAGTTTCATCATTGTATCTTCTGGGAAGCTATCTAAAACCAAAATTGTTTCTGGTGATAATTTTTGGAATAAATCATCAAAGTTTTCTATACCATAAAGTATTGGAATTTTTTTTATGCCTAGGTTATTTTCTTTGTTGTCTTTTTCATTTTTTTCTCTGTTAACGCAAATAACAGCGATAACTTCGAAAGTTTGTTTTTTGTTTGGTGCAATGAGTGAGAGAAACTCTTTCAGATTTTTGCTTGATAGGTCATTGCATACGAGGACTATTTTTTCTTGAATGCTTCCAGATAAAAAAAGAATTTTTTCAATGGAAAGAAATAACAATCTAAAAGTAAAAGTAGAAAAAACCATTGCAATGGTAGCATATATCAAAAGTTTTCTCGAGAAGAAATCAATCTGCGAGCTAAAAAGGAAAACTATACTGAAAGCTACTCCAAAAGAAACACCAAGAACTATTTTCAAAAACACCTCTGGAACTTTGTTGAAAGATTTAAAATTATAAATGCCAGATAGAAGAAAGCCAATTATTGACAAGCCGGAAAAAATAAGGACTAGACGAAAAAATTCTTCGAAATCCATAAAAGACGTGTAAGGTTCCTTTAGCCTAATGTTATAGGCAACAATAAAGGAGAAAAGAAAGAGAAGATAATCTGCAACAGGGAAAAGAT
>Ga0129299_1003327_pt1 | contig 10506 bp, 6 predicted proteins | sample ConPoolayeCmetaG_FD_94477 | JGI IMG/M metagenome (GOLD analysis project Ga0129299, IMG submission 94477) | Hot spring microbial mat communities from California, USA to study Microbial Dark Matter (Phase II) - Cone Pool mat layer C metaG ... | reverse complement strand
GCCAGGACCGGCGGTCCCCCGATGAAGCCGGCCTGGGCCGCGACGACGAGCAGCGCCCCCTCCGAAAACAACGTGAGCACCACAAACGCTTCGCCGAAGGGGATGCCGTGGGCAAACCGCTCGACGAGGACGGCGTTCATCGTCTTGCGATGTTCCGGATCGGGCGCGACGTCCCACAGCAGATAGCAGACGAGCAGGCCTGCCGCGGTAAACGCCAGCGACGTGGCCATGTAGAGCATCGTGCGCTGGCCCGTCTGCACGCGCGGCTCGCGCATGATCGGCATGGCGTTCGAGACGGCCTCGATTCCGGTGTAGGTGCCGCCGCCGAGCGAATATGCGTGAATGAACAGCAGGAACATGCCGCCCGCGCCGAGCGTGGCGAGCCCGTTCTGAAAACCCGAGCCGACCGTCCGCGCCGTGGTCGGTATCTGCGGCGCATGCGCAATGATGCCGCCGAGGATGAGGATCAGGTGTGTAACGACGAACAGCGCGAAGATCGGGGCGACCGAGAGCACCGATTCGCGGACGCCGCGGATGTTGAGCGTGATCAGAATCAGGATGAAGATCACCTCGAGCGGCAGCTTGAGAGGGACCCAGTCGGCCGGCAGAAAGCTGAAGATGGCGTCGCCGGCCGCAGCGATCGACACCGTGATCGTCAGCACATAATCAACGAGCAGGGCGCATCCGGAGACCATGCCGACGCGCGGTCCGAGCAGCTTCGTCGCGACGAGGTATCCGCCTCCGCCTTTGGGGAATTCCTCGATGATCCGACTGTAGGCGGCGGCGATGACGAACACGGTCACGGCGGTCATCGCGGCCAGGCCGAGGGCCAGATACGCATGCGACTGCCCGTCAGGCAGAAACAGGGTACGAAACGCCTCGTCCGGGCCGTACGCCGATGAGGACAGGCCGTCCGCCCCGAGACCCACCCACGCCAGGATAGGAATGAGCGAGATGCGGTGGAAGATGGAACGGTCCGCGAGGTTTCGCGGGGCCCCGAACAGGACACGTTTGAGCCGGTCGGTCGTCGCCGGCTTGTCATCAACGGGCAGCATGGTCACTTACAGCTTGCCGCCGCGAAACGCGGCTGCCACCTGCGCCGCCCTACCAGGACGGCGACGAAGCAAACGGGTCATTATATACGCCCCGGCGCCCATCTTGCGACGGTCGTCTTTACCACCCCCAGCGAGCGGTCGGCCGTACCGAACACACACCGAACCTGTTCACGGGCGCACTTCGGCCCGTATCCGGGACGATTCGTAGGCCGCCAGCGCCACCGCCACCGATTGGCGGCCGTCAATGCCGGTCGCACACGGCGGACGATTCTCGCGGATGCTCGCCAGAAAATCCTCCATGTGGTCACGGTAGGACTGAATGCGAACGGGATCGAGCTTGCCCTTTCCGGCCCAGTCGATGGGCGGTTGCGTTTCGACGACTTCCCACGGCTTTCCCTCGACCGAGACGCGAAGCTCGCCGTATGCGTCGAGGTCGATGAGGCCGCGCTCGCCGACGATCCACGCGGAGAATTGTGCTCGCGGGAAGCCGGGCCTGGGCACCTGGAAAGAGGCCCAAAGGCTTGCGGTGATGCCGCCGTCGACCTCCATGAGCAGCATGCTCGTGCCTTCGACCCTGATATCGGGCTCGATGCTGCCGCAGCGGGCGAAGACGCTCCTGATCTCGCAACCGGTGAACCAGCGGATGCGGTCGATGCCGTGCACGCCGTGGCCGAAGAGCGTGCCGAGATTTTCCGGCGTGTTCTGCCAGGCCGGCAGTGTTCCGAGGCCGCCCGGATTGAGTGCCAGCTCCTTGATCAGCAGGATGCGGCCGATACGGCCCTCGTCGATGATTTTCTTGGCGACGACGTTGCACCTGCGGAAGCGCTGTGTGAACGCGAGCGCGCAGTTCACGCCTGCCTCCTTGCATGCCTCGTTGATCGCATCGCACTCGTCGACGGTAGCCGCCATGGGCTTCTCGATGAGCAGATGCTTCTCGGCCCGCGCCGCCGCCAGGGCGTATTCGGCGTGTGTGTGATGCGGCGTGGCGATGATGACCGCGTCGATGTCGTCGCGGCGAATCAGTCTGTCGGGGCTCTCCTCGAAGATCGCGCCGTACTGCTTTGCCAGGTCCGCGGCGCGCGAGCCGCCCGCGACGGCCACGAGCCTGGCACCCGGACAGTATTTCGTGATCGTTTCGGAGTACGTCAGCCCCATGAAGCCTGACCCGATGATGCCGATGCCGATCGGTTTCATGCCCGTACCTCCGCCTGAGCCTGGGGGGGACGCCGTTCTGCGGGCGTTCGTGCGACCCGTGATCTTCTCATCATCAACAGCCCGACGATAAACAGACCGGTCCCGATCATCAGATTCGTTTTTGAGCCGGCGTTCCAGCCCATCCAGGGCTGGACGATCAACAGCAATACGGCCGTTGCCGTCACCGACGCGCCTACGGCGCGCCAGGGCGAAGGAACGCCGGTGCGGTCGGCCACATCGGCAGGCGGCACCGGAGTTGAGAGTCTTGAGACGAACTCGTCCCTGCGGCGCTGCTCATCCCCCCGCGCGGGTGCAAGCAGGCTCACCGGGATCAGCACGCCCAGGACGGTCACGACGGTAGCAAGCGTCAGCAGGATCTCGGGTGCCTTGGACTGCCCGACGAAGCCGATGAGCCCCAGCGTTTCGGCGGGGTCGACCTTTCCGCTGCCGATCAGGAAGTAGAGCCCGAGGCCGACGACAATGCCGGCCAGGAATGCCGAAATCGCGCCCGCGTTCGACGCCCGCCGCCACACCAGCCCCGCCAGCATGGGGATCGCGATGGGCGGTGCCGCGATCGAGAAGACCGTCACCATTTTCTGAAACAGGAGCGTTTCACCGCGATTCGCCGCGACGAACAGCGCGACAGCCAGGGGCAGACACCCGATCAGCAATGTCGTCAGCCGCCCGACCAGGACGAGCCGCCGCTCGGACGCCCGTTTGTCGATCAGCCGCCTGTAGACGTCGTTGGTGAGCACGCTGGCGAGCACGTTGTATTCGCCGCTGAGGGACGACATCGTCGCGGAGAACATCGCCGCGATGATGAGCCCGAACGCTCCGGCCGGCAGCAGCGTCCTGCAGAGAATCCCGTAGATATTGGCCGGATCCGCGTCGGGCAGGAACTGCCGTGCGGCCAGCGCCGGGATGAAGAAGAGCGGCGTGCCCACGACGCACAGCCCCGCCACCAGCAGACCCGTCTTCCTGGCCTCGCGCTCGTCGCGCACCGAATAGTAGCGCTGCACGAGCGCGAAGCTCGTGTTGTAGTTGCACAGAAGGAGCAGAAACCAGGCGAACATGTACGGCCACGTGTAGGGTCCGGCAGTCGGCCGCCAGAAGCCCTCCGGAGCATCCCGGACCAGGCCGACGACGCCGTCATCGATGCGGGCGAGCGCCAGGGGCGCGAGGACAAGCGCCCCGGCCATCATGATGATGAACTGTACGAAATCGGTGACGGCCACGGCCCACAGGCCGCCGGCGAACGTGTAGGCGAGCGTGATGACACCGGTCGCCATGATGCTTTTTTCGAGCGATACGTTGAGCGTCGCGGAGACGAACAGGCCGGTCGCAAAAAGTCTCAGGCCGTTGTCCACGACCCGCACGGGGATGTTCGCCCAGCCGAAGGTCTGGCGCAGTCCGAGGCCGTACCGCTCCTCGAGGTACTCGACGGGGCTGTCGATGCGCGCCCGGCGCCATTTCGACGAGAAGTACAGTGCGCCGATCACCACGGCCGGCACCACCATCCACCCGAGTGTCACGGCAACGAGCCCGTAGCGGTACGCATTCTCGGAGTATGCAACGAAGAGAAAGGTGCTGAAGCTGGTCATGTAGTAGGACACGCCGGAGAGCCACCACGGGATCTGGTTCCGCCCCGAGAAGTAGTCGCGCATGCCCTTCATGTAGCGCCAGAAGTAGACGCCGATGCCGAGCATGATGACGAAGTAACCGAAGAGCACGACGTGATCGGCCCAGACCAGTTCCGCGAGCACCGGACTCACCTGACTGCGCTCCTTGTTTCCCGGATCCCGTCCAGGACCTCGCATGCCCGGTCGAATCGGCCCTGGCCGTACGCCACGTCCAGCTCCTCCAGCGCCCGAAGGAGCCGCCAGGCATATTGCGAGTTCCGCGTGGTGTCGCGTGCCGCCCTGTCGAGCGGGCGGAGGTCGTCCATCCTCGCCTTCGCGATGATCTCGTGCGCCTCAGCCGTCAGGTCCTGACGGAGGGCCTGATACTGAAGCTCCCGCACGACGTCCTGAGCGTAGCGCTGATAGCCCGGTACCTCCGCGCTCATCGCGGTCCGCAGCGGCGCGGGCACGTCGAACGGCCGCACGCGCTGCATGGCCTCCATGAGCTTCGCGTTCGCCGCCATGGCGTCCGGGAGCACGTCCTGCGTATAGAACCGGTTCAACCAGGCGCAGTCAAACGGAATCCGCCGCGCCCGCTCGTCGCGCACGGTCGTCACGCGGACCGGCACGGGGTCGTCGCCGAGATAGACCTCCCAGCGGTCGAAACAGCCGTTGCCGTCCGTGTCGAACATGCGGAGTTCGCCGATAGCGCCCTGTCCGGCAAAATGGCCGATCTGAATCCACCCCTCCTCCGCGCCGAACAGGTGGATGCGGCGATCCACTTCGCTGTAGTACAGCTCGCGGCGGTTCGCCGGCTTGCCGCTCCACTCGCGGCGGACGTTCCATTTCTGGCCCGGCCCGCCGGTGTTGCCCATGAACCGCCGTTCCCAGATCCAGAAGACGCCTTCCCAGCGGAAGTCCAGATCTTTCTGCGGTCCGTCGCCGATGGCGATCGTGTCGTCGTGCTGCTCGTGCCAGGTGAACCCGGTCTCCTTTGCCGCGTAGCGGTCCGAAATGCCCCGCACGCTGTCGAACGGGGCGACGCACGTGACCTGCGGCGGCCGGCGCCGCGGGTTGAACCGATACATCCCCGCGAAGCGGTACGGCGTCGCGCCGACCATGTTGAAGCCGAAGTCGTAGTGGAGTGGCGTTTCCCTGCTGCTGACGTTGTCGATGTCGAAGCTGTAGCGGATGTTGACGACGCCCATGCGTTGCATGTCGTCGCTCCACGCGCCGCGGTATCGTCTCGCGTCGTTGGCATAATCCGGGTCGGTGCCCGTGTCGTAGTCGATCGGAGCGGCACTGAACCGCACGACCACCTCGCTGTACCCGTCGCCGTCCGTATCGTAGAACGCGAACGGGCATTCCGAGATCGGCACCCACGTGCCGTCCTGCGGATTGAACTTGTTCATGTAGATCATGTTGTTGCCGTATGGGTCGCTGCGAAAGAAATCCGCGGAGTACTCGTAGCCGGCCAGATCCCACATGCTTCCGTCGCCGTCGAGGTCCAGACCGCACCAGACCGAGCGCAACTGGCCCTGTTCAAAGTAGCGGATATCCATTTCGTCCGGGATCCGGTCGCTGTCGTTGTCGATGTAGTCCACCATGCGATCCACTGTGCCGTCACCGCCGTAGTCGACGACGTAGCAGTCCGAGTGGTTGTCGCCGCCCGTCGCGGCGCTGCCGTCGCCGTCGTCGTCAATTACCCAGACGATGGCTTCGACCGCGCCGGTCCGCCGCGCGGCCTCCTCGCGCCGCACGATCATTCGTCCCGCCGCCTCGCCCGCTGCATCAATGCTGAACTGCTCACCGAGCTTCAGCGCTGCCGCCTTCGGCCACCAGGGCTTGCTCTTCAGGTCGAGCCGGCCGTCGCGCGTCAGCGCGGTCTGTTGCATGTACCAGGGGCCGGCCATGTCCTGACCGGCAGCCAGCGGCCGCGACGTGCCAGGCACGCCCGCGCAGCCGGTTGCGACGAGTATGCCCAGCGGTGCGACCCATCGCGCCAGTGCTGCTTTCGGTGAGAGAGTTTCGGCGACTCGTACCGCAGGCTTCCAGCCTGCATCGGAAGCAGGCAGGGATGACTGCGGTACACGAAACCGGCCAACGGAAAACGGCGCCCGCTTTCTCAATGTCATGACCCACGCCCTCACGTCCCATTCGCCCCGCCGTCTTTCGATCAGCGCCGGGAGACAGCGGTTCTCGGCGCGACATGGTCCGATGACGCTAACACAGGCCGCGAGCTTTGTCCATCGAGGCGACCACGGGGCGTGCTTGCGAGAATCGTGGGTGACCTTGACGCAGCGACGCAGCGTCAAGGCTCCCGCACGCCGAGTCCGTGCGCGTCCCTTCGCACGATGATGGCAGGACAGGAATCCTGCTGTTGGGGGGAACGAGATGTGAATCTCGTTCCAGCGGTCTTGCAGACGCGCGCATCGCGATCTACGATCCATGTGTGCACGCCATGCGGTACGCGTCCGGTGAGAAGTGGTCCGCCGCCCTCAATACGATGGGGGGCGCGGCCGTCGGACAATCGAATGAGGTCCAATGGTGTTGATCGCCGCAATCATACGCATGACCTTCTCCACCCTGATCGCGTTCGGCAACCTCCACGGATGTATTGCGGCGGTTCGGCGAAGTGGAAGAGGCATCGACAGAGGATACTCGAGCATCCCCGTTCTCACATGGCTTCTCGGGCCGTTTGCCTGGATGCTCGGGCAGGATAGCGTGGGGCTTTGGGCGCTGCTTCGACGGTGCTCGATCGCGGAACCTGGGTGCCGGCAGCGCTCTCTGTAATGTTGATCTGGAGTCTCCGGCGCAAGGAGGAATGACGCGCCAGACTGCTGCGCCGAAGCGTCTGTGTGAACAGGAGCGTCTCATGCGACGACGCGCTTGGACTGTGACGATTGTGCTGTTGGTCGCCTCGGCCGCCGAAGCGCGGGGCTCGAAGCACATGGACGATCTGCGATCGGTCCTGTTGCGACAGGTGCCCGAAATCCTGACGACGTACGATGCCAGGACCGGGCGTTTCGGCACCGGCATCTGGCTGTGCACCGACCAGAACGTGATGTATCCGCTGGCCGTCGCGTACAGCCTGAACGCACCGGACAACAAGTACCACAGGGACTCCAGGCTCCTGGAGATCATCATGAAGGCCGGCGACGCGCTGATCGACGAGGCGGACGCCGATGGGAAATGGGAGTTCCGCAAGAAGGACGGCAGCACGTGGGGCAAGATCTCGATGCCGTGGACGTACTCGCGGTGGATCCGCACATTCGAGATCATCCGGCGCGACATGCCGCCGGATCGACGCCGGCGCTGGGCCGACGCCCTGACGCTCGGGTACGGCGTGATCGCGCGGGAACAGCTTCACCGCGTGCAGAACATCCCGGCGCACCATGCGATGGGCCTCTACGCGGCCGGCAAGGTGCTGAATCGGCCGGAATGGTGCAGGCAGGCGGCGGAGTTCCTCATCAGAGTCGCCGATGCCCAGGCCGAGGGTGGCTACTGGTCCGAACACGCAGGCCCCGTCGTCCTGTACAACGCCGTGTACGTTGAAGTGCTCGGCCTCTACTATGCGATGTCGCGCGACGATCGCGTCATGCCCGCGCTGGAGAAGGCGGCGCGGTTCCATCGCCATTTCACGTATCCGAACGGCCACGCCGTTGAGACCATCGACGAACGCAATCCGTATCACAAGGAAGTCGGCACGGGCAATATCGGGTTTGCGTTTACGGAGGACGGTAGGGCCTATCTTGCCACACAGTGGAAGCATTACGGCATCGACAAGCTCCCGGCGGACTCCATCGCGCCGTTCCTGCACTATGGCGGCATCGACCTCCCTGAGGACAGGCCGCAGACGCTGCTTCCGCTGTTCGTGCTGACGGAACGCGGGGCGGACCGCGCGGCGGTCGTGCGCCGCGGGCCGTGGTTTGTATGCCTCTCCGCGTATACGGCGCCGCTATCGAGCGAGCGATGGATCCAGGACCGGCAGAACTTCGTGAGCATCTATCATGACAAGCTCGGGCTGATCGCCGGGGGCGGCAACACGAAGCTGCAGCCGGCCTGGAGCAGCTTCACGGTCGGCGACATGGGGCTGCTGCGGCACAAGGAGGGCGATGAGAATCCCTCGTTCACGCCGGCGGGCCCGCTGCTTCACGTGCCGTCGGCGGCGAGGCTCCTGCGCTCGCCGGATGTGGGCCTCGACCTGACCTACGGGTCGGACACGTGCCGCATCCGCGTTCGGCCGATCGACGATCGCCGACTCGAGTATGCGATCGAGGCAAAGCCTCAATCCGACAAGCCCGTGGTTGCGCACCTGGCCCTCCTTCCGCGGCTGGGCAGACCGCTTGAGACAGGCGGCGGCTACACGAATACGCTCGGCGACGCCGTGGTTGACCTTTCGCCCGAACAGGTTGGCGGCCGGATCACGCACGGGGGCTACCGCGTGCAGGTGCCGGCGACGGCGAGCCTGCACTGGCCGGCGCTGCCGCACAACCCGTATCGAAAGGACGGCCGCGCCGAACCGGCGGAGGGACGAATCGAAATCCGCGTACCGTTCGACGGGCAGCATACGGCATACGTACTGGTATTCGAAGTGTTGATGAGCGACTGACGCAGGGCCTGGCGGCGGTGCCGGGAAGATCCGGCGTTACCCACAACGGTCCTTCCGAGGCAGCGAAATGAGTGAATGTCATCCTGAGAAGCGAAGCGAGGAAGGATCTCGCCGCCATTTCGCAGCACCCAAACGGGCGAAGCGGAGGATCAGGTCCGGCGCCTGTCTCCGCGCGTTTCGCTCGTTCGGTGCGCGCACTGCCGAAGCCGGATTCTTCGTCGCTTCGCTCCTCAGGATGACGGTCCCGGACACCGTGAAATGTTGGTCCCGGACGCGGCGGAATGTCATTTTTGTCTGGCGTGAACGAATCAAGCGAACGATCGCGTAGCGTGCCATGGAACCGATCGCGCTCGAACGCATGAGCCTGACGCACGTTCGCGTTCCGCTCCATGAGCCGTTCGTGATCAGCAACGGCGTCGTGAGCGAGAAGGACGCGATCCTCGTCGAGGTCTTCGCCGGGGGGCTCGTCGGCCTGGGCGAGGCGTCGCCGATGGCCGGCAGTTTTTACAGCCACCACACGCCTGAATCCTGCTGGGCAGCGCTGACCGAACGACTCATACCACGCATGAACGAGTCCGGCCGCATCGACCTGGCGGGCGGATGGCTGCCTGCCGATTTCGATGATCCGTTCGCCACCTGCGGCGTAGACAACGCGTTGTGGGACCTCGTTGCCCGCGTTCGGGGCCGGCCCCTCTGGGCGCTCCTCGGCCGTGCGGCCAGCACGCCTGCTGTCTCAAGTTCCGTCGTTCGTTCTGCCAACCAGCCGCTTCCACCGCCGGGAATCCAAGACCCAAAATCCAAAATCCAGAATCACGTGGGCTACCCTCAATGCACAACACCACGTCCCGTCGAATCCGGCCTCGCCGTGGGCATCTATCCGACGATCGACGACCTGCTCGATCGCATCGGCCGTTACCTGCAGGCCGACGGCTATCGGCGCGTGAAGATCAAGGTGCGGCCGGGTTGGGACGTTGAACCGCTGGAGGCGGTCCGCCGGCGGTTCGGCGACGTGCCGCTGATGGTCGATGCCAATTGCGCCTACCGGCGCGAGCACATCGACCACATCGCCGCGTGGGACCGTTTCGGCCTCATGATGATCGAGCAGCCGCTGCCGCGTACGGATCTGGAAGGACACGCGGAATTGGCCGCGCGATGTCGAACGCCGATCTGCCTGGACGAAGGCGCCGAATCGGTGCAGGCCGTCGAACGGGCGATCGCGCTTCGGGCCGCAGGCGTGGTCAACATCAAGCTGCAACGTCTGGGCAGCATGGCCGCCGCTCTCCGCGTGCACGAGCTGACGGCCACCGCCGGAATCGGGTGCTGGATGGGTACGATGCCGGAACTGGCGGTCGGGGGGTACGCCGCCATCCATTTCGCGACGCTGCCGAACATCGCCTATCCTGCCGATGTGGAATCGAGCGGCCGCTGGTTCGTCGCCGACGTGACCGACCCGCCGATTCGTTGCCGGGACGGCCTGCTTTCGCTCCCGCATGGGCCGGGCCTGGGCGTGCAGCTCGATGCCGCAGTGGTCAATCGCTACAAAGTGCGGGAATGGTCCGTACGTCCCGCCTGCACGCTCATTCTCGAAGACTGATCGGCCTTCTTTCCGGATGTTGCATCGGAACGCGCGGGTCGGTGACCCGTCCTGCGGCCCGCTTCACGTTTCCGGCGCTTCGGCTTTGTCCTGCGAAACGACCTTCACACTCTGCGGCGGGATGATGATCCGGCCGGCGGGTGAATCCACGATTTGCTCGGTCTCGGCGAAGTTGACGGCGACAGTCCGTCCCGTCTCCGGCATGTAGACCGCGATGCACGGTGGTTGCCCGCTGACCTCGACGGCGGGCCGAGGCGGCTCGTCCGGATCGCAATAGAACATGAGCACGACGTTGCGGAACCATTCCTTCGGCGCGACGATCTTCGGGCGGTCGCAGGCCGGCGGGCCGAAGTAGAGCTCGTGCGTCAGGAGCGATTCCTCCGCGCCGAACGGATCGACGGCGTAGAGCATTTCCGATCGGTCCTTCGGGCG
>Ga0129299_1003326_pt1 | contig 10511 bp, 8 predicted proteins | sample ConPoolayeCmetaG_FD_94477 | JGI IMG/M metagenome (GOLD analysis project Ga0129299, IMG submission 94477) | Hot spring microbial mat communities from California, USA to study Microbial Dark Matter (Phase II) - Cone Pool mat layer C metaG ... | reverse complement strand
CCGAAAGCTTCGCTACGCTCGCAGGCCGGCAACACAAATACGTCGCAGGCGTGATAATAGGCCGGCAACAATGTGTCCGGCACTTCACCCCAGAACACGATACGCTCGCGCCATGGCAAGCTGGCGGCATAGGCCCGCCATTCTGCTTCCATCGGGCCACTGCCGACCACCCACAACGTCGCATTCACTGCGCCCACGGCGTCCATGAGATAGTTCAAGCCTTTGTAGTAGCGCAATCGTCCAACGAACAACAGGATTGGCCCGGCCCACTTTGCGCGCAATGAAGCGACTTCACTGGAATCAGGTTGGTCGAACCGATCCAGGGGCACGCCCAGCGGGACGACTGTGCACTTTGCGGCGAATCGGCTGAGGAACGGTGAACTGGCGATGTATTGCGGCGAGGTGGCCAGGATGCGGTTGGCCCTCTTCAGCACCTGCTCCAGCAGCGGACGATAAAACCGCAGCATGTTGCGCTGGCGCACGATGTCGCTGTGATAGGTGATCACGGTCTTGCGGCTGTGCCCCAGCAGCAGGTGAGCCAGCTCGCCGATGGGGTACGGAAAATGCAAGTGGGTGATGTCTGGCGAGAGCCTGGCTACCTGGGCAAAAAGGCTGACACTGAGCGGCGTCGAAGCCAAGGTCATCAACCTTCTGGCGCGGATCAGCCGCACGCCGTCCACGCTGGCGTCATCTGCGCCTCGCCCCGGATGAGTCACCAGCACGGTGACGTCCAGCCCTCGCCTGGCCTGGCCTCTGGCCAACATGCCGACGTGATTTTCGATGCCGCCGAGGACAGGGTAGTAGTCTTTGTAGATGTGGAGTACTTTCAATTGATCTCCAATTCAATAGGATTTCCCTCGATTCAGGGTGCTTTGGGTTCATATACCTGAACCAGGAGCTTGTACCGGTAAGCAGGGCGATGGAGCAACCACTCTTTAAGCTGACGGTATGTCGGATCTTGCTCGGCGTAGCCGCGTTCTGTGACCAGCGAATAGTTCTCTCGCAGCCAGTCCATTAGCGCTGTGGGGAGCATATCGCGCGTTCCGTCGCGCCCAATAGTGACCAGCCATATCCGCTTTACAGCGTGATGGGAAAGGTAATCCAGAATCATGTCTCGCTGCAGCGCTTCAAAATACGGCGTATCACTCTGAAGGGGTTTGAAGTAGTAGCTAAACCCGCTGTCTTGCTCCCCAATGACGACGTCTTCGGCGTCGGCCTCGGCGGCAATTTGTTCGGCGACCTGGCGGGCCGGAATGATATAAATAGGGTTCATGAATTGCTGAGCATTGTAATAGTTGAAAAGAGAGAGTCCCCACGCCATCCCGATGAGGGCCGCAGCACCAATCCGCCAGCTTGCACGTGGCAGCGATGCAAAACCGAATGCAAATAGTATGGCTAGATAGGGAAGTATGAACAGACCTCGCACTGGCACATTCAGGAAGGGGGTCCCTGTCGAAATCAACATGATCGTCAACACGATAAGAGAGAATGGAAGTGCGATCAACACCACAAACAAAGTGCGCCACTGCCCCGATAGCTTACAGGCTCCCCAGACCATCGTCCCGAGCACGGTCAGGACAGCAGGCGCGGCAAACAGAACCCACGGGAAGATCGTTTCACCAACGCTGAAGCTGTAGGCAGAGTAAATAACTGCGAGCACGGCCCCCACCACGCTTCTGGAAAAATCGGCGTGCCTCTGCGCCGCATTGCCCATTTGCCCGGTCAGAATCGTCAGGAAAGGGATGAACACGACGATGGGGACTGCCGCGCTGACAATCCATTTTCTTAACTGGCGTACTGTTCCTCTGGACAGAACCAATGCCAACCCATGCCCCAGGATTACGGCAAAGCTCAGATAGAACGTGTACAGACCAAGCATACCCACCAAACCGTAGGCAAGCCATTTCCACCATTTTTCCCGCTGCCAGGCGGCGATAAACAACGATGTCGCCAGTACACTGAGCATTAAGACCAAAGAATAGTAGCGGGCCATACGCGAAAACTCGATGAACAAAGGCGAAAAAGCCATGAAACCCATCCCCACACGGGCAACTTGGCGGCTAGCCATTTGTTTCCCTAACTGCCAGGTCAGGCACAAACCAAGTGCAGCGCTGAATACGGATGGCAATCGCAACGAGAACTCGCCCAGCCCGAAAAGTCTGGTCCATAAACCCATCAAGAGAAAGTAAAATGGAGGGTGGACATCCGCCGCGACCACGTTGACGATCTGACCGGGTGAATACGCCGCCACTTCTGCCGTAAATATCTCATCACACCACAGGCTTCTTTTGCCCAACTCCCACACCAGCATCCCAAAACCGAACAACAAGATAATTACAGGCAGCCAATCAGAACCAGTTTTTCCCTTCAATTACCAGCCTCCGCCTTGTAGACACCCCATGTCTCCCGCGCCGTCCGCTCCCATGAGAATTCGGCGGCGCGGGCCAGGCCCTTTATCGTCAATTCTTTCCGCAGTGCGTCTTCCATCAGGACGAACCTGATGCTCTCGGCCAGAGCCTGAACGTCCGTCGGGTCTACCATCAGCGCGGCATCGCCGGCGACTTCTGGCAGGCTGGAGGTGTTCGAGCAGATGACCGGCGTGCCGCAGGCCATCGCCTCCAGCACAGGCAGGCCGAAGCCTTCGTACAGCGAAGGGAAGATGAACAGCGATGCCACCGAATAGAGTGCAGGCAAGTCGCCTTCTGGCACCGGGCCGATGGCTAATACGCGGACTCCATAAGTGACAGCCAGGTCTACCACGCGCGGGTAGCGTGGGTCTTCTCGCCCGGCGGCGACCAACGTCCAGCTCGCCCCCAGGGCAGGCGCCCACCTGGACGCCAATGCCCAGGCCTTCACCAGGCGCGGCAGATTTTTATGTGGCTTATTCGTGCCGACATACAGGGCGAACTGTTCCGGCAAACCGTAGCGCTGGCGCAATGCCTCGACTTCCTGCGGCGAACGAGGCCGAAACTCGCCGCCCACTCCTAACGGAATGACGGTTATCTTGTCTTTCGGCGCACCGAGCCGCTCCAGGTCGGCGGCTGTGGACTGCGAGATGGCAATGATGCGGTCCGCTGCCGCTGCCGCCAGGCGATGCGCCAGACGGAAGAACAAGCGGAACAAAGCCGGGTGTGTTCCGCTGACGACGAGCGGGATGAGGTCATAGAATGTCACTACCTTAGGGCAGGTCTTGCGATAGGGCATCAGATAGTATGGTGAGTGGTATACGTCGGCTCGCAGACGGCGCAAGAGGGCGGGCACAGCCCACTGCTGGCTGAGCGAGCGCGGACTGCAGGGCACGGGGACGCACTCAACGTCGGGCAGGGAGTGAAACGTGCGGCTGGCACGTGGATCAATCAGCAGCGTCAGCCGCAGGTCGTCCTGTCGGGCCAGCGCCTGGGTCAGGCCGCTGCCATACCGCCCGATGCCAGGGTAATGGTCTGTGACGCTGCGCGCGTCGAAGACGACGTGGATCACCGTTTCTGTCCCTTTCGTGCAGTTACTTGTTCATAAACCGCGAGCGTTTGTTGTGCAGTTTTCTCCCATGTGAACCGCGCAGCCTGGCGAAACCCTCGCCCAATCAACTCTTGGCGCAACACGGCATCGGTCAACGTCCGGGTGATGGCCTCACAAAAGCCGCGAACGTCGTTTGGGGCCACCATCAAAGCCGCTTCACCTGCGACCTCAGGCAAACTCGACACGTTTGAACAGACCACAGGTGTGCCGCAGGCCATGGCCTCCAGTACTGGCAGGCCGAAACCTTCGTACCACGATGGAAAGACAAAAACATCGGCAGCACTATAAAGGGCTGGTAAATCCTCATCGGCGATGAAGCCGGGCAATATGATTTCATTCTCAAGTCCTGATGTACGAAGTTGCTGGAAAAAATCGGCATAGAGCCATCCCCTTTTCCCTGCTATTACCAGTTTTATGGAGTCAATTGCTTCTCTTTGCTGTTTGATGGCCGAGAAGGCTGCGAGCAGCGCCTTAAGGTTTTTGCGAGGCTCTATCGAGCCGACAAACAGAATATAACGTTCTGGAAGGTGGTAACGAGTTCGCACATGTTCAATTTCAGAAATGGACGCCGGTTGAAAACGCGAATTTACCCCGCCGTAGACCACTGTTATCTTGGACTCATCAACACCGTACAACTGCGCTACGTCTCTCTTGGTGTTTTGAGAGATGGCGATTACGGCATGTGCTCTGTAGAGAAATGTCCCCATAGTCAACAACTGGAACCAACGATTGAGAGTGGTAAATGTCTCTGGGTAGAATCGGAATGCCAAGTCATACACGGTCAGAACACTGTGAGTCTTTTTCAAACAAGGAAGCAGATTATCGGTCGCGTGAAAAAGCCCGACGTTTGGGAACAGGCGGTCTTGGGACAATTTCGCCAGGTGGGCCAGAAGAACCTGAAGCCGCCAAGGCTTATCCCTTAATGGGAAGGCTATTCGTTCGAGATGCTGCCATGAGACAGGTATCTGCGCTTCATGAGCTCGATTGTAGAAAATTGTGTACTCTAAGGTCGTATCTTGACCTATCAAAGCTGTCACGAGCTCCAGTACATAGCGCCCTATACCGGCTCGACCATGCACTGCTGGCGATACATCAATGCAGATTTTCATGTTGTGACCTCGGCACGTTGGGGCAAAGGCTTTGGTCGAAAAGCGACAGCCTCCAGTGTAGCAAAGATGTCATCGTCAGGGCGGGTGGCCTTCTGCCAGGCCCATCCCAAGACCCGAATTGCTCGCCAGGTGGCCAGCGCCACCAGCCACGGTCTGGCCTGACCTACGCTCAGACTTTGTTCCAGGGGGGCGCTCAGCCGGCGGAACCAATGCGGCAGCATTGGCAACGGAGCAGTTTTGAGGATAGTTATCTGTTGAAAACCGGCGCGCTCCAGCAAGGTCACCAGTGATGAATCGGTGAAGAAGACAACATGCAAAGGAATCGAACGAAAGCCCGTCCAGTTCTGTGGCTCTCGGCTTACCTGCCAGTGAGATGCATTAGGTGTGGAAAGCATCAATAGCCCACCTGGGACGAGCAATTTGCACAGGCGTTGCATCACTTCAAGTGGACGGGGCAGGTGTTCAATTACTTCCCACAGGGTGATCACCTCAAATTCCTTTTCCGGCAGGTTGTCTATTGAAGTCACAACTGGCGCGCGCAGCCTTTGCGCAGCGCGCTCGGCCATGCTTGGTGAGATCTCGACTCCAGCGACGCGCCAGCCCAAGCTCTGTGCGGCTTCTAGAAAATATCCGGCGGCGCAACCAAAATCGAGCAACCGGCCAGGATTGGCGAACTGGCGTGAGATTTGCCGGAGACGACGGTACGCATGGGGCAAAATGACTTTGCGCATATCTTCGTAATTCTGATACCCTTCTCGCCGACCGCCCTCGAAGTAATCATCTCGTCTATATGCGGCTTGAACAGATTCCTCAGATGGCAAAGGGTCGAGATGAAATGCGCCACACTCCGCACAGTGCACAACGATGTGTCCGTACACGTTGAGGGCGGACTCACTTTGCATTTCCCCGCATATCGGGCATGGAACAGTCATTGGCCTGAACCCCTGTCAAAATATGAGCCTGCGCACAAAGCACGGCAGCACATCCCAGGCTCGTTGCAACGCACCCCGTTTTCTTCGGCGTGATGCATCCAGGATAGCGTCAAGAGCATACAGGTGGGTATATACTTCACGACGGGCGACCCACTGTTTCGATTCATCAGCTCCACGCATCGGCGCCACTCGCCTGAAAGACGGGTCAGTCACCCTCTCCAGAAGCCACTTCATGCGATGCGCGTAAGTATGCTGTGTATGTGTTCTGTCATAACCGGCCTGAGCAATGGCCTGTCGCTCGTCTTCGTGGTCGAGATAATAGGCAATCTTGTCGAACAGGTCAGCGTCATTCTTGTATGTCACTATCTCACGCCCTATCTCAAAGAGTTCTCCCAAGCCATTGGCAATTGAATCGGTCAGCACCAGCGCGCCGGAAGCTGTGCCTTCAAATACTCGCATGTTCACGTCGCCTGCGATGCTGGTGTTGAAGACAATTCGCGACTGGCTGTAGACTTGCCCGACTTCGTCCGGCGTATAGTGGCGATAGAAGTCGTTGGTACGCCACCTCGCTGCGATGGCTTTCAGCCGGCGGGCGCGCGGTGTGCTGCGGTGGGCGTAGGAGATGTTACCCACGAACCCTACATCATAGATGCGCGGCAGGTCGAGGCGGCGGTGGACATCCGGTGCGGCGCCGAGTGGCAGCCAGTGGACCTGGTCATGGCCTACAGCGCGACGGAAGCCAGGCAGATAGTCCTTCTGTGCGATGAACACCCCATCGAAGAAGCGGGCGACCTGTTCCCGCCAGTGGCCTAAGTGGACGTCAACCAAATAGCACGCGGTGGGAATCGGCAGGTCTTCAATGCCCGGCGGGAAATACCGCCCTCCAGGGTCAACCCAAAGATAGAGATCCGGCAAGGTCGCCAGGTGCTGGACCAATTCGTTCAGTGGAACGGTCTGATCATATCCGGCGCGGTGTGGGCTGGGCGTGCCCACGTAGGTCACTTCATGGCCCAATTCCAGCAATGCGCGTTCCAGATGATACCCCAAAGCGATAGGAAACCAACAATAACCAATAGCGATACGCATAGGCTACCCAATGCAGTCCAGGTAAAATCTCTCTAATCGGTCAATCATTTGGGGCCAGGCGAAAGCAGTTTCGGCGACGTGCCTGGCTTGCCGTCCCATCTCGTCTCGCAGTTCAATATCGGTCAACAATGTGTGAATAGCTTCAGCGAAATTGTCTCGCTCAGCCAGGAGACCGATCTGGTGCTGGCTTAAGATCTTGTTCACTTCACCCACAGGGCTGGCAACTACCGGTCGCCCGGCGGCCATGTAGTCCAGCAGCTTGTTCGGCAAACGTCCTCTATCCGCCGGTCGGTCGGCCATTGGCAAAACCATTACATCGGCGCAGGCGAGGTAGATTGCGACGACATCGTCAGGCACAAAACCTGTTTGAAGCAGACGGTCGGCCACTCCGAGCGACACCGCCAGCTTAGACACTCTCGGATGCTTGGGGCCAATGACCATGAGCCAAAGATCCGGCAGTTGTTGCAGCGACTGCATGACTATATCGAGTTCGCCTTGTCCACAGCCGATGAATCCCGCAATTTTTCGGGTCAGTGGTATACCCAGCTCCTGGCGTGCTTGAGCCACAGGTAGAGGGTGGATGCGCTCCACTGGCGCGCCCGTAGGCAGATAAAGCGTCCGTTCGGCTGGACATCCCACCTTAAGCGCACGTTCATACAGGACCTGACTGATGGTAACAACGCCGTCGGCCCAAAGTTTGGATTTTTCCTCCCACCATGCCTCGAACCGTCCAATGGCAGGAATTCGTCGAGGCACATCATTGATCCCGCCCGGTCCACCCCACCAATCGGCCCAGTCAACTACCAGGCGTGCTCCCTTCAGGCGGCCTAAGAAACCAGCAAATGTCGCGTTCGGCTTGTGGTCAAACGCATGAATGATGTCGTAATTCCGCAAAAGAGTGTGAATGCACCGATACCCGTTGTCCAGCGGCCCGTACCCGCCGCCACTATTCTCCTGGCCCCAATTAGGTGTCTCAATGATATTTACTCCCCTGACTTCAGAATGCACAGCTCGCCAGCGATGGCCCGGCGACACAGTCATCAGCGTCACATGATGTCCACGCCTTACCAATTGCTCGGCCATTGGCATCGCGCGATAATAGGTGCCGGAGTAACGGTAATTGTGATTTAAGAATAGCAAGTGCACCTAGCCAAACTCCGTTCTGAGGTCAGTTATCGCTCTTGGGGAGCTTTGGGATCTAAGGTCTTCTAGTAAATTTGTCCTTTGGTCTCTACTAGTCTGATCCTAAATAGCAGCCAGGTCGCTAGGGCAAGTGCAACGAGGTTAGCCAGCGTGTAAAGAATTCTATAAAGCTGCTCACCTACTAACAGGTATACAGGCATGACCCAGATCAGACCTATACCGACGCTAAGCCCATACACAACCCACTTAGAGCGAGATAACAGGCTATAAAAGATGCTACCAGCCCCTTGAACGTTGGCTCTGGGGACACACAAAACCAGCAAAGCTATAAAGAGGATGCCAATTATATTATCATATCGGCGATGGTAAAAAGTCAGCAAGTTCCACAGGGCGATGATTGTAACTAAGTTGAACTCGGTAATGTGACTGAAACGCACCCTGGAATCTTTCTGCCCAAAATACCATTTCACAAGCAGGGCGAAAATCAGTACCGAAAATGCTACCAGCCAACCAAATGATGGCAGGCCCCAAGCCTCGAAAACACTGGCAGACAAGTGTACACCCGGCAAAGACTTGTGTAAATTGAACACCTGGACATAGGAGCGGGCAATGTCAAGCAACGATGTTTGAGTTATCAATGCCAAGAGCCAAGCAGTTACAACCTGCACCAGAGCGCTGATGATTGCTGCCTTGAGCCATTTCTTATATACAAAGAGTAGAGCAACCGGGAAAGTCAAAGAGTATTTTGACAAAGCAATGCCTAGAGATATACCTCCGCAAATCGGGTGCCTCTGTCCCCAATACCAGGCTGCTAGCATCAAAGCAAAAACAAGTAGAGAAGTCTGGCCATATTCTATCGTCTCGCGGAAAGCTATCAGTGAAAGGAAAACAGAAGAAACCAGCAGCCCCTGTCGGGAAAAGAAATTCCCTTGCAGTATTTTTACAAGCAACCAGGGAATCAAAAGAGCTAACCCCAAATTCATCCAACGCCATATAATAAGGGCATTTGACCAAGACAAACGAGACAGTAACGAAAGCAGCAAAACTATTGGTGCTGTATTTGCTGGTAATCCTTGCCAGTGGTGCACCCCTAGACTACCTTCAACAACAATTTGTCCATCAAGATATTTAATAGGGAGAGATGGCTTGCGACCCTCGAGCGCGGCCCGATAAGGATCTACCCCTTGCCAGATAAAATGCCCGTTGTGCCAGTAAGAATGAAAGTCCACTCCCTGTAGTCCCGTTTTTGTAAACACTCTAGCAACCGAAAACAAGCTTGTCAAGAACACAAATGTAAGGAGTATGAGTGGCAGTAAGGTTTTCCTGTAACTATCCATAGACCTACTTGTCAATTTCAGTTTTTGTGATTGGCGTAGAAGACGAAGTTAGAGAACCATTGCTCCAATCGCCCTGGCCGTCAATATCATACCCAACACGGCAGCGATAGCCCAGCCGCGAAAGCGTCCTGCGTGCAGGTACGCGCCACAGACCGCCCAAACGGCCAACATCCACGTCTCGGCAAGGGTCCAAGGCCAGTAATTGCCGCTCGTCAGCCATGACCGAACGGCTCCTATCGCCAGGCCGGCGGTGAGCGCGACCAACGCCCAACGCACGGTTTGGATTGCGATGCCTTCAACCGTCGTTGCTGATAACAATTCGTATTCCTGAATCCGGCGGCCCAATGCGGGCCGCAACAGCTCAAAGACACCAATCGCGCCGGTGACCAGGAGCGCGCCATAGCCGAGCAAGGCACCCAGATAGCGGGCAACAAACCAGCCATCGCCCCAAACAGACGATAAACCGGGCGCGGTGGGAGTGAAGAGCCGGTAGCCGCCGATGCCCAGCATCATGAGCAAGACAAATGGCGAAAACCCACGTGTTCCGTGCACCCGCTCGATGACCGCGATGATGGCTCCGCAACTCAGCGGCGAGAACAGAAGCGGGCCAGGCAATACAGCAACCGAAGTAGACAATCTGCCGTGCCCCATAGACATCGCGCGCTCAACCGACCACCAGATGAGGCCAGCAGCCCACAGCGCCAGCCCCACGGCCAGGACGCCAAAGCCCACTGCGCCGAAGTACTCGTCAGCCTTCGTCATACGAAGGAGATAGAGCACAAACGCGACAACAAAGCACGCATAACCCAGCCCCAAGATGGCATTGGCGTCAAGGTTCACGGTTGGCTACTCCCACGGCTCGCAGAAAGCGACGTAAGGCTGAACTATCTGTCCCCGACAGCCCCTTTTCCGGCCACAGGATGAGGCGATCAAATACCAGATCCTCCGATTGTCGAACTGCCTCAAACCGCGCCAGCCAGAGCGCGCCCGCCGCCCGCCGCAACAAGCCGCCCATTGCCAGACATGTGAGACCGACCAGCACAAACCACCAGCCGATGTCGTTCACCACGTTGACCAGCACATAAGGCACGGCGTGAACTTCAAAAGTGATGTTGTCCCACTCGAATGAGTCGTTCTGCTGAATGTAACGGCTGAACACAGCCGCAGGCTGGTTGTTCTGATACCCGCGCAACAGATAGACCGCCGTGTCGTAACCTTTTTCGGGCAACGACTCATAGCGGTCCATCCGTAGAAAGAGGGCCAGCCTGGGAACGAACAAATAGTCTTCGCTTGTACCCTGGCCGAATTTCATGGTAGCGGCTGTTGTGGCTTTTAGGCCGCGCCCCTTCACAAATGGTTGCAACAGCAGGTATTCTCCGTTTCGGTCT
>Ga0129299_1003323_pt1 | contig 10515 bp, 10 predicted proteins | sample ConPoolayeCmetaG_FD_94477 | JGI IMG/M metagenome (GOLD analysis project Ga0129299, IMG submission 94477) | Hot spring microbial mat communities from California, USA to study Microbial Dark Matter (Phase II) - Cone Pool mat layer C metaG ... | reverse complement strand
GTGGATTTTTCGGCCTTAAACTCATCAGCCGGCAAAGCTTCTTCATATAGCGGGATATTTGATATTTCCTCCCGGGCGTCCGCCGGGGATTCATTCTCGGCCAAGGCCGGACTATTTAAGAACGTGAGATACACAATCCCTGCCGCGCATTTTAAGGCCGCTTTAACCGCCCATGCCGCCGATTCTCTCAAGCTAAAGTTCATCCGCCGAAATGATCAAAGATTCAAAATCCGCGCCCGTTTTTGTCAGGAATTGCAACCGTCCGCGCCCCGGCAGTCTAAGGCCCCACGAATTTCCGGGGTAAAGACGCTTGCTCGGCAATGTGAGGCAACGTGTTTGCCCCTCCGGGCAGAATCTTCCGGAATCTAAATAAACGCCGGCATTCCCCACATTACGCAAGACCAGCACGTCTTTAATTTTTTCCCATGTCAAATCGCTTCTGCTTTCCAAGGGGAGGGCGCTCACCGTAATGGCCATGCCGGCTATAACATCTAATCTGGCGATTCTGCCGTTCAGCCTGACATCAACCAGGTTTTTCTCAAAAGACTCCCTCTGCGGCAGTAAAACTATCCTATACACCTGCTCCCGATCTAAAGCCGGCTTACGAAGAAGGAGGCGTAAAGTGCGTTGACCGCCCCGCTCAAGCTCAAAGCGCCTAGGTGAAACAAGCAAATTATCGCTTGGCTCTAAAAACTGATCGTCAAAGCCTGGCCGCTGAACGGCCTGTACGCTTGCCATCATGTATAAGGTCCGATCAGTCTTGTTCTTTACCACCAAATTCTGAATTGGGCGTTCCTTAGGGAAAAAAGTGATAAAGGTCCGATCAACGGCAAAATGAAGCAGATTTGCATCCCTAAGTATACTCTCCGGAAGTTCCACTCTCTCGGGCGCTTCTCCCCGTGCGCCGGGCAGGCGCTTAATACCGATTATTTCAGGCTTAACCAAGGGCACCATAACAAAGGCCGGCGACTCGCTGGGCAATGGGCTTGGCGTGACCGTTGGCGCTGCGGTTCCTTCCTTAGAAAGCCCAGCCGAAACGGCCTTGGGGCTAACTGTTATTAGGGCCTCCCGTTTTTTAGAAACTTCAGATGGGGTAGGCGGCAGGACTTCACCTGCCGGAAAGGAAGAAGGAGTTTGAAGAGGCGGACCTGCCTGGATAGGCCGCTCGGGCGCTTTAGTCATGCTTTCCCCAAGCGTTGTCAACGCAGCTGATGACGCGCTTTCCGCACCTTCAGGGATAGGCGTCTTGGCGAAATTGATTTCAACTACCAAATTTTCACCGATTCTAGAAATCGTATAAGCAGGCACCTGCAGAGTTTTAAAAGCCGTAACCACCCGCACTCTCCCTTCATGCTGTGCAAAAGAAACTCTCCGCACGAAGGAGTCGTTAAGCACCGAGAGAAAATGCGGCCTTAGAACTTTCAACTTCTCAATCTCAACAATCAAACGCACAGGCTCTTTTATGACTCCGCTGGTATATGAAGCATTTTTGGGAGCCTTAATACTAAGTTCAAACAAGCCGGGACCGCCGGAGGTCTTCCGGACTAGTTTCAATTTGAAGCCTTGCTCTTCAAAATCAAGTAAAGTCTCCTGGGCCAACACCACCTTAACGGGGCAATAGACAGCAAAGAAACATGTTAAGACTAATAAGACCCTGAACAGGGGAAACACTCTGCGAGAAACCGAAAGCGGTAGGTTGTTAGGTCTTGGTTGACTGAGAGATTTCACTAGTCGGCAATAAACCAATCGCCTGGCATCTATACCGGCTCCCTTCTAAGGCGAGCTCCACTTCTAGTTCTGAGGAGCGCTTCCAAAGACAAGGTAGCGTTGCGCCATCAGCTTGCTTAAAATAGACGCCATTTTATAACCTGAAGCCGTAATAAAATCAAAGATCTAACCGGGCCGAAAAGCCGCAACCAAAGCTCGCAAGGTCTTGAATATGTTACCTGCCTGCGGCCAAAAAATAATTACTCTTTTCCCTCCCTGGCCCATTCTTCAAATACCTTGGCCTGGCCGTTTCCTATAGGGACGGTCAAGGAGCGGATTTCTTCGGTTGAACCGTTACGGATTCCAAGCTTAAGCACGGCGTTCTCCGGCACTTCAAGTCTTATTTCGCGCCCGCTGTACAGCCGGCCGCCTCTCAAGGAAGTACAAGTCTCCTCTCGCGCCCCCTCTCCTTTCACGCAGGCCGCTGGAGTGATTAAGCTTGCATGCATGTTTCCGTCGTTTTTGAAAATGACTTCCTTCCCCTCCCGCCTCCAGCTTACGTCAACCTTAGGTTTCAAAGGATCAACAAACAAAAGCACACCCATGCCGGTCATTATTCTTAATTGAGCGGCGCTCCCCACGTAACTGCCTTGTGTATCCTCCGCCTCTTTATCAAATCTGCGGTCCTGCGGCACAAACGCCACCCTATACACTTCCTCCCGCTCTATCGGCATTTTCTTCAACAAGATTCGCACAGTGCGCTCACCCTGGGGCCCCAACGAAAACTTTTTCGGTGATAAAAGCAGATTATCAGCCATCTCTCTCTGTTCCTCGCCCTCCGCCCCGGGATTCAATACTATCTGAGCCTGGCTTACGACATAAACCACTGCATCCGAATTGTTGTGCACCACTACATTTGTAATGGGCCGTTTACCAGCTTTAATATGCAAGATAGCATCATTAACCGAAATCTGGGCCCACACCAATGGCGAGCCGAAGACCAACCAAGCCGACAAAAAGCCCAGGAATCTATAAAAGCGCCTTATATTAATCATGTCTTCCCGCATGCCGGTAACCCCCCGTTTAAGCCATTAAAAGCGTCCCATAAAAAAAAAGACCCCTCAGGCGATAAGTAGGCTGCCACATATATATTGCGCAGAAAACCGCACAATGTCTAATGACGCGGCGTAAATATCAACGACAAAACAGCGGAATAACTTAAACCGCCTGTGGCCGCCTGCAAATCGCTGTTCCTGACAACGGCCTTGACGCTGGCCGTGGGGTTGGTATCACCGCTGCAGCTTTCCGGATCTTGACGCGCATTACCATAGTTGCGCGGCGTACCGGGCTCTAGCTCATAATACTCTCCACTACTAGGATGATCCCTATACCAAATCGAGTATTTCAAAGTCTTACCCGCGGCACTCATATAAAAACTGCCGCCCGAGTTGGGCCCAGAAGCCTCGACCGTATAGAGAGGGCCGTCACTATGATAAACACAAAAGGTATCGCTGCCATCCATATCAGAGCCGCCGCCGCTATAGGTGCCCAGATTCAAATTTCCTAAGCCGGTGACAGCCATAGCGTCGGCCGCCGCCCGCAGCGGAAAGCAAAGCCCGCTTAAAGCAAAAGCTGCTAAGAGCCGCAACTCTATTTTCATGGATAAGCCTTGTCGGTCACCTTGAGTTTAAACCATTTTCTTAAGGTATGCCACTAAAACTAAAGGCACACTCAATCTGCGTATTGCGTAAACCAAAGGGAATGAGCGGCCGTTTTAGACGCGCCATGGCCTTCCAAGGCAAAAGATACATACGAACTGGCAGACGTACCGGCAGTTGGGGTGGAAACTTGAGGCTGCAGATCTCCTCGCCCCCAACACCAAGCCGGATTAAGAGCCGCCAACCCGCTTTCCAATCTCGCCGAAACAAGCTCGGCCGTGCTCCTAAGCTCGGCGACTTGTTTAAGAGCCGTTTCCAGAGAGGCTTCAGTCCCAAAAAGCTTGGCGCCGGTTGCTTGCAACTCGCCGCTCAAGACGGCTATCTTCTTATACATCACATGTAAAACCGCTCCATTAGAAGCCAACATCAAAAACACCAGCACCATTACCCAAGGCCACACACGGCGGCCGGCGGGCGAAGCGGCCGGCGCTGGTTTGAGAGGAGCGATTTGCGAAAGTTTTTTAATATCCCCCGCTAGTTCTTTGAGCCGCCCTTCGAGCATCCCGCAGCGCTTGTCAAGCGCCGAAAAACCTTGCCGCAGCTTTTGCTCTAAGAGGTCCACCACCCGGCGCAAAGCGCCGATGGAAAGGTTTAAGGCATTATAATGGCTCTGCCCAAGCAGAATTAGAGCCGCCACAAAAAGACAAAGAAAACGCTCGGGGCCGCTGACCAAGAAAGCTAAAACCAAAGAACCAACGAACAACAAGGCCGCAATTAATGTCCGCAGGCGCTCACTCTTAGGCGTAGATTCCACTAGTAAAATCCTCCGTTTTTTCCTTAGCTTAGCACCACAGGTTCCGGTGCGATAGATGAAAATTTGGGCTTGCAGCTGGAACCTTAGCTCTTTGAACCCCTTACCCTACTAATTCATTCTTCTCCAGCGGCAAACTTATAACGAACTTGCTGCCCCGGCCCAAAGTGGACTGAAGCGCAATTTCCCCATAATGCAACTCGACAATCCGGTTCACCACGGCAAGACCGACTCCTAATCCCTCTTTACCCTGGCTGTTTGATCTGCTGCGGCTGAACATCGAAAAGACGGTTTTTAAATCCTCCTCCGGGAGCCCCGGACCGTTATCGGCGACTGCAATTTTAGCGTAGCGCCCCAAAGTCTTCTCTTCAAAACCCTCACAACTAATCTCAATTAGAGTCTCTGGCTTATCATTGTACTTTACGGCATTGGTTATCAAATTGATAAACACACGGCGCAGAAGCTCGCTATTCCCCCATACGGGCGGCAGTTCCTGAATGCTGATTTTAATCTGCGGCCTTTCATTTAAATGCAAGTCGCTTACCACTTCGTGAATCAGAGTAGTCAAGTCCAGGCGGCTCATCTTGGAAGCCTGGGCGCCCAGCTTGGCATATTGATACATAGCCTGCACCAACCCGCCAAGCCGCGCGGAGGTGCCTAGGGCCCGCCGCAGAAGCTCAGCGGCCCGATCGGGAAGAGTGCTGCCATAGGTGTCCAGCACATATTCCAGATTCATGCTGATACCACCCAAAGGGCCGCGGATATCATGCGCCAGCGTCATGCTGAATTCATCCAGCCGCCGGTTTTTGTCTTTAAGAATCTGATTGGCTTCCGTAAGCTGGGCCCGCACTTTTTCATATTCTTCCTCCATGCGCACCACCCGCAACAGATAGCGCACGGTTGGGCCGACTTCAGATAACCAGTCGCCGTCTTTAAGCACAAAACGGCGCCGGTTGGAGGTGCAAAGCCGGCTGAGCAACTGTACATCAACCGCCGCAGAAACTATCACCACGCCAGGCAAGTGATCCTGGACCTCAAGCTCCTGCAAAAAGAAGCTACGGCCTAACTCAGCCAAGTCATAATCCAACACCAGAACATCAAAGTGCCCTGAGCCTAAGAGCTCACGGCAGTCGTCCAATGTGCGCACCAACTCAAAGCTGGCCCCCGGCACGAAAGCGGCTACCGTATCCCAGGCTAGATCGGCTATCTCTTGATCGGCCTCAAATATAAGAATACGGCCCGCCGACGGCCGAAAATCACCTGCTTCCGCCATGACAAGAAAACCAACTTTAAAGCGCCCGTCTTAGATAGTTCTTCAGCCGGATCAGCGCCCGTGATCTAATTTGCGAAGCCCTGGATTCGGTTACACCTAGAATTTCGCCAATTTCCTTAAGATTAAGCTCCTCGTAGAAATAGAGGCTGATCACCAAGCGTTCCTTCTCCGGCAAACGATCCAAGGCCCGGGCAATCAAACCCACCTTTTCACCGGAGAGTAATTTATTGAGGGGATCTTGCTGACGGCCGGCCAAAAGCTCCTCAGCTTTGAAGCGCTCCTCGCCGTGCCCAAACCCCAGCTCTTCAAAACTAAGCATCACGATGCTGCCGACTTCCCCCAACAAATGCTGCAGCGTTTCTACATCCACGCCCAGCTCTTCAGCGACTTCCTCGTCGCTGGCTGGGCGCCCGAGCTTCTGTTCGACCCTTTGATACGCCTGCTCGATGCGGTGGGACTTAAACCTAAGTGAGCGCGGCAGCCAGTCTTGCGAGCGGAAGCTGTCCAAGATCGCCCCGCGGATGCGGAATTGGGCATAGGTCGAAAAATTGGTCTCGTGCCGTGGGTCATACTTCTCTAAGGCATCCACCAGGCCGATGATTCCGGAATTCAACATCTCTCTTAAATCTATATCCTTCGGCAGCCGCCCTGAGAGACGATGTACCACCTTTTTCACCAAAGGCAGATAACTCTTAATCAGTTCCTCCTTCTCATAGGCGTCGACATGCCGATAGGCTTCGACCGCTGAACGCTTAGGCTTTGCCACTGTTCATCTCCTCACTGGTAGCCAAAATGCCGGTCACAATCCGGCTTATAATGCCAACCGCTAAGATCGCCAAACAGGCACGGAAAGCAATTGTTGTAACCCCTGCCTGAGCTCTAATACCAGCCGCCAAAATCACCACAAACGCCAGAAGCGACACCCCGGCGGCCAGCTTGTGGATTAGGGTAAATTTCACCTTAGCCACCTTTTTCAGGGGTTTACTCTCAGTTGCTTTTTTCGCGGGTTTACTCGCAGCCGCCATATCCCGCTAGCGCTCCTCCAACGAACTCAAGTCCAAAAGTTGCCTGAAGAAAAACTGCATTCCTCCCTTGACGCGCCATTCATGAAAGCCGCTGTCCAACTTCTTAGCCAGGGCAGCTATTGCCAAACCCGAAGGACTGCTCGGAAAAAGCTCAAGCAAAGCCCTTTGAGTTTTGATCGCCTCCAGCCAAGCGTTGTCGGCTGGCACTACTCCCAAATAATTCAGTTCCACGTGCAAGAATCGTTGCACCGCCTTATCCAGACGCCGGTAAGCAGCCATGGCCTCCTTGGCGGCATCTCCAGGAATATTATTGGCCAATATAGAAATGGACTTTTCACCATAGTTCTGGGAAAGCACTTTAATCAGAGCATAAGCATCTGTGAGCGAGGTCGGCTCGCAGTTAATCACACATACTATTTCGCCGGCCGCGCTGTTAAAGTACATCACATCCGAGCCGATGCCGGCCTGAGTATCAATTAAGATGTAATCAAATCCGCAAGCCATGTTTTCCACCGCATCCATCAAGAGAAGCTTATGCTCCGCTCTTAGGTTGCAGATCGACTCTACTCCGCTGGCCGCCGGAATGATGGATATCCCATGCGGGCCATCAACCATAATTTCCTCGAGACGTTTACGGCCTTCAAACAGGTCAAGCAAAGTGTATTTCGGCTGTAGACCCAGCATAACGTCAATATTAGCCAACCCTAGATCGGCGTCTAAAAGGAGTACACTTCTTCCCATGTCGGCCAGAGCAATACCCAGATTCACCACTACACTGGTTTTACCGACACCACCTTTGCCGCTGGTGAAGCTGATAACCCGGCTGACTTGATTGGGCCTAAGCCTGCGGGGCGAAGCTTTTTTCTCCACCAGCCTTAAATGTGCACGCTGTTCAGTGCCTTGAGGCATGTGTTTCTCCTTAAGTATTTGATTCGCCGAAAGAGAGCCGTGTCGCAAGTTTCCATCTGCTAAAACATTAATGGCCAAAGGTACTTAACCTCACTTTGGGCTGCCTTCTAAAGCCTTCTCCAGGAAAACGCTCAAAAAGCGGCCAGGCGGCGGATCCCGACGTTACTTGCACCGTAGCACGGGACCCGGCCTGCCGCAGAGCTTCCCTAGTGTCCGCCAAAACAGCTCTGAGCTTGGGCGAAAGCCAATCACAATCAGTTGCCACCTTCATTTCGACTAAGTTATCAGCGGTCCGCCGCACCGAATACACAACTGCCTCCGGGCCGTATTCCAACTTCAGACGCTCAAGAAGTTCACGAACTGTCGGAGCTGTCAAAGCGGCCGATTTCATAGTTCAGGCCCTCATTTAATCCACTGACACCAACCCCAGCGATTGAACCCGCGTGTTGGGTGCAATCTCTTGATGACTGATAACATGCATTCCCGGCACAAAACGCTCTACAAAATGATAAAGCGCGGCGCGCAAATGAGTTGGCGCCAAAATCAGCGGTGTCTGCCCGGCCTCCATAAACTTCTCCGCCATTTTACTAAGACGATTTATCAGAATCTGCGCTATCCCCGGCTCCAGTGCCAGAAACGACCCTTCATCGTTCTGCTGTACAGCATCGCTTAAAGTCCGTTCCAAAGAAGGAGTAAGACTTGCCAGGGGCAAAACACCTTCATTAGTGACAAATTTAGCGGTGATAGCACGGGCCAATTTCTTGCGGCAAAACTCAGCCAATTTCTCGGGATGCTTGATATGGGGGGCCCAATCGGCCAGGGTCTCTAAAATGGTGCGTAAGTCGCGGATGCTAATTTGCTCCCGCAGCAAGTTTGCCAGCACACGCTGCACTTGCCCAACCGTGAGCAAACCCGGCACCAATTCCTCGACTACCTTAGGATACAGCTTTGCCAGGTTGTCCAACAGATGCTGGGTCTCTTGCCGCCCTAACAGTTCATGCATTGAGGCGCGCAGCATCTCGGTCAAATGCGTGGTAATAATAGTGGCATGATCCACCACTGTATAACCGGAGAACTGCGCCCGTTCCTTTTCGCCTGCTGGAATCCATAAGGCTTCCAAGCCAAAGGCCGGTTCTTTAGTAGGAATGCCGCTAATCTTGGCGGTTGCATTCCCCGGATCCATAGCCAACAGATGCTGAGCCTTAAGTTCACCACAGCCAATCATATTGCCCTTCAACATGAAGCGGTATTCACCGGGCCGGATGCGAACGTTGTCACGGATGTGAATAGGCGGGATAATGAGGCCGTAATCAAGAGCAAACTGGCGACGTAGCGATCTAATGCGGTCCACCAGCTCGCCGCCTTCGACCAACGCCACCAATTCGTAACCGACTTCCAGTTCAAGCAAATCCATACCCAAGAGAGCAGTAACCTCCTCTGTGCTCCCCGGCTTGGGCCCTTTGGCTTCTTCCTTGGCCTTGTCTTCCTTAAGCCGGCTGATGCTGGCGACCGCCAGACTTTTAGCCCGCACAAAACCAATCAAGCCGACAATCCCGGACAAGACCAAAAAAGGCGTAAACGGCAAGCCCGGCAAAACAGCTAAGCCCAAGCAAACGCCGGACGCCAGGTACAAGGGTTTATTAGATTGCGATAGTTGCCCCAGCACTTCAGTCCCCAAGTCATCACCTGAGGCCGCCCGAGCCACAATTAAACCGGAGGCCAAAGAGATAATAATCGCCGGCACCTGGGCCACTAAACCATCGCCGATGGTCAACAAGGTGTACGTCGACACAGCTTCACGCCACCCCATACCGTGTTGCACCATGCCGATAAACAACCCGCCGCAAATATTGATCCCGGTGATGAAAATGCTGGCAATGGCATCGCCGCTGACAAACTTAGCCGCGCCGTCCATAGCCCCATAAAACTCAGCCTCACGTTGCAAGTCCTTACGGCGCTCTTTGGCTTCAGCTTCACCTATTAGACCGGTATTAAGATCGGAATCGATGGCCATTTGTTTGCCGGGCATGGCGTCCAAAGTAAAGCGCGCCGCCACTTCCGCAATGCGGCCTGAGCCCTTGGTAATGACCTTCAAGTTTACAATACTAATGGCGATAAAAATCACTACCCCGATCACAAAATTGCCTCCCACTACAAACTGCCCGAAGGCTTTAATTACCTCGCCGGCCGCCGCGGGTCCTAAGTCACCGTTCAACAAAATCAAACGAGTGGAGGCTACATTCATGCCCAAACGGAACATGGTGGTTATCAATAAAATGGCCGGAAAGGACGAGAACTGCAGCGGCTTGTCCATGTATAGTGAAGAGAACAACACCACCAGCGAAATGCTTATATTTAGCGCCAAGCAAATATCGAGTAGCGAAGTGGGCATCGGGAAAAGCAAGATCCCTAATATGCCGATAATGGCGCCCGGAATGGCTAAATGATTGTAAATCGGCTTGACGGTGCTTGATTTCCTGCTTGTCATAGTCGCATCACTTATTGCCCGGCGGAAGCATAAGCCCAGGGGTTCTTAAGACGATAAACATATGCCAAGACTTCCGCCACCGCCCGGAACAGCTCACGCGGGATAATGGCCCCCACCTCCACAGACTCATACAATGCACGCGCTAGAGTTTTCCGCTCCAACACCGGAACTCCTGCTGCCCGTGCAATCTCCTTAATGCGCTCCGCCAGGAACCCACGCCCCTTCGCCACCACCATCGGCGCGTCCATCTTGGAACGGTCGTAGCGCAGGGCTACAGCTACGTGGGTCGGGTTGGTGACAACCACGTCAGCCTTGGGCACGCTTTGGCGGATGCGCTGAGCGATTCTTTGCAAGCCCTTAGCCTGAATGCGCCGCCTGGTTTCTTCGTCCCCTTCCAAGGATTTTCGTTCATCCTTGACCTCCTGCTTGGTCATCTTGTTATGCTTCAGCCACTGGTATCTGCCCCATACCCAGTCAAAAACCGCAAAGGCTGCCAGCACGCAACAAATGCGCCAAAAAAGCCGCTGCATGCCGATGGCACTGAAAGTTAGGATCTGATCGGCTCCTTGATGTGCCACCATAATCATCTGCGGGGCAAATGCTTTCAGGACGAAATATGCGATTGGCAAAATCAGGACGAGCTT
>Ga0129299_1003322_pt1 | contig 10516 bp, 11 predicted proteins | sample ConPoolayeCmetaG_FD_94477 | JGI IMG/M metagenome (GOLD analysis project Ga0129299, IMG submission 94477) | Hot spring microbial mat communities from California, USA to study Microbial Dark Matter (Phase II) - Cone Pool mat layer C metaG ... | reverse complement strand
GGTTCGACACGGAGAGTTATTGCCGTTTCTTGGTTCATTTAGAACCCCACCCTCCGTTTCTCCCCTTTCTTGAGCGACGCCTCTTCCCGGCATATCGCCTCGAGCCGCTCGATATCGGGCTTCCCGCGGAAGATGGTATCCACGATGTAGCGGCGCGCCACATTCTCTATCTCGCCGCCGCTGAGCGGATGAGCGGCGAGCAGGTGCGCCTCTTTCTCGCTCAGTTCGGGCAGTTTCGAGCGCCAAATCCGGGCGCGGATCTCGGGTGTCGGCGAGGGAAAGTGCAGTTTGTAGAGGAAACGGCGCGAAAAAGCGTCGTCGAGCATGCTGGTGAGGTTGGTCGTCGCAAAGAGGATGCCATCGAACTTTTCCAACTCCTCGAGAAGGATGTTCTGCATCGTGTTGTGCATGGTGTCAACCGAATGTCGCGCCTCGAGCCGGCGCGAGATCAGAGCGTCGGCCTCGTTGAGGAGCAGGATCGGCGGCGTCGGCATCGCCTCGGCGGCGGCGCGGTATTCGGTGAAGATCGCGCGGGTATTCTTCTCCGAGTTGCCAACCCACTTGTCGCGGATCGCCGACATCTCTACCTGCAGGATGTCCCGTTTCGTGACGTGCGCTATTCGGTGGACCGCGGCGGTCTTGCCGGTCCCCGGTGCGCCGTAGAAGATCGCCGTGAATCCGGTCGGCATGCCGCGCTCCCTCAGCCGCCGCTCGAACAGCCGGCGGCCGTCGGCGCTGCGGGAAAGAACACGGCTGATCGTGTCGAGTTCGGCGTCGAGCCGTCCGTCGAAGAAAAGGTCGGGTCCCTTGTCCTGCCAGCGGCGATGGGCGAAGAACGGGGGCAGGTCGAATTTCCCTCTCCGCTTCGCGCTCCGTGTCCCGAATATCTGCATCCTCGCTTTCGGCCCGAGGGTGAAGTCGGGCGAGCGCGAGAAGGGGTTGTCACCCACCTCCTGCAGGACGATGAGACCTTCGGCGAGCACCGGCAGCGGCCCCTGCGCCACATCGCGCAGAAAGGCGGCGCGGCGTCGAAGGGAGGGGAAGATGGCATTCGCGAACTCGTGCAGGTCAACGCCGCTGCGCTGGGATTCTATCTGGTCCACCGCCGCGGCCATCAGCATTGCCTGTTCGGGGAACGAGAAGGGCCGGATGAGTTCCGCGAGCCGGTTGCCGGGATCCATCCGCGAGATGAGCGCGCGGAACTCCGCCTCGAACTGTTCGGCGTCGCCGTCCTCCCGGTCCTCCAGTTGTTTCCAGAGTGCGGAGAACTGCTCGAGCGCCGCGAAGGGGTCGGCCGGATCGAACGACTCCTCCTCCAGTTTCCCCTTCATGAGCGCCGTGAAGATGTCGGGATGCACGGTGCAGGTGAGACTCGCCGCCCGGTGCCGAAAGCCGGAAGGGCGCAAAAGACGCTTCTTCACGAGGATGAAGTAGTCACGTACCATCGTGTGATAGCGCTCCATGAGGTCGTGCTCGTTGGCGAGATGCGGAATGCTGTTGTTCTCTCCCTCCAGTTGCTTCGCGAGAATGCTCATGAAAAGCGCCGACTCGCTCACCGAAAGACCGTAGCGCTTCATCAGGAAGCGTTGTTGAGGACCGCGCGCCGTCTTGGACGCGATCAGCCGCTTCAGGTCGCCCGTCTCCTGAAAAAAGGCAATGAGATCGAATGCTTCAGCCATGAGAACCTCCATAACACACCTTCTCCATGTCGAGGGAGAAGGTTGGGATGAGGGTCTTTCATTTCAGAACACCCTCACCTCATTCCTCTCCCTCCACATGGCGAGGAAGAACAATCTCTTTTTGTTTTACTACACCCGCAGGGACAGGGCGTGTCCCTCAACTTGACAAGAACGGAAAAACGGCGCTACTCTTTCTCGACACTACCGAGGGAGGATGCTGTGTCGCGCCAAGAGTACAGTATATTTACCATCCATCGGGTGCTCACGAAGGCGCGCCGGCCAGTATCTCTCGAACAACTGGCCGAAGAGGTGGGGGCATGTTGCCGGACGGTAAAACGCTACATCAAGGTGATGCGAAACGACATGAATGCGCCTATTGTCTATTCCCGCCACCAGAACGGCTACTACTATGCCAAGCCCTATGACCTTTTCGACTATGTTGATGAGAAGATGCTGCTCTTCTATGTCCTCGTGCAGCGGATCGCCAAGAATCTCGCCCTCATGCCCTTCGTTTCGCACGATCTCCTCGACACCATCGAGGACAAGTATCTGAAAGACTACCGCCCTATTCTCGACCGCATCAGTTACGAATTGGCAGATCACGAACGGTTCCACCCCGGCGTAATCAAACAGGTACTCGACGCTATGCGCTCCTCTACGGCGCTCGGCATCGTCTACCAAAACGCAGCAGGAGAACAGTCCCACCGCTTCATTGAACCGTGGCACCTGCTCAACTACTCGGGGAAATGGTACCTCCTTGCGTGGTGCCGATCATCGTTGGAACTGCGCACTTTCCTCCTCTCGCGCATTATTACCCTCATGGCGACGGAAGAAACCTTCGAAAAGGAACTCGATGAAGATCTTCTGAAAAAGTATCTCGAAGAAAGTTACGGGATATTCAAACTGCCAGAAACACAGGAGGTGACCATTCGGTTCCATGAACCTATCCTGCATATCGTCCGCGCCCGCGAATGGCACCCCAAACAGTGGATGGTCGAGACGACCTGCGATGGGAAACCGTGCATCGAACTGACTCTCCCGGTTGCCGATCCCATCGAGATAACCTACATGGTGCTTGGCTTCACGCCGCATGCCGAAGTCGTTGCACCAGCGCCATACCGCGATTATTGGCTGACACGACTGAGACAAGCGGCACAGCAATGGCTATGAGACGAGAGAAGTCTCACTTTTTTTGCATTTTGCCGTTCGCCGTGCTAGGGTACATTTCGAAATGCGTCTTACTGTCCTAATTGATAGTCGGAGGTAATAATGGCGGCGAAAGGGTATGTCGAAATTTCAGTTGAAGGGTGTAAGGGATGCGGTCTCTGCGTCCACTACTGTCCCGTCAAGTGTCTCGACCTCAATATGTCCGACACCAACTCCTATGGTCTGCACTATGCATACCTCAAGGAGCCGGACAAGTGCATCGGCTGCGCGAACTGCGGGGTCATCTGCCCCGATGCAGCGATCACGGTGTATCGTAAGAAGAACTAACGGTATAGATGGAGGAACGCTGTGGCTGACCTGAAGTTCATGAAAGGAAACGAGGCGCTCGCCGAAGCGGCGATCCGCGCCGGTATGCATGCCTATTTCGGCTACCCCATCACCCCACAGTCCGAGGTTGTCGAATACCTCGCCCGCGAGGAACCCAACCACAAGTATGTCCTACTCCAAGCCGAGTCCGAAGTCGCGTCGGCTAACATGCTCTACGGGGCAGCAGGCGCCGGCGGCCGAGTCATGACGACGACTAGTTCGCCGGGATTCTCTCTGATGCAAGAAGCGGTTTCCTATATCGCCTGCGCCGAGCTTCCGGTGGTCTTCGTTAATGTCCAGCGCGGCGGTCCCGGCCTCGGCACGATTCAGGCGTCACAGGGTGACTACTTTCAAGCGGTGAAAGGCGGCGGTCACGGCGACTACCGCAACATTGTCCTTGCTCCGAATAGTGTCCAGGAGATGGTGGACCTCACTGTTCTTGCCTTCGATCTTGCAGACAAGTACCGCAATCCGGCGGTCATCCTCTCAGATGGCGCCATCGGTCAGATGATGGAGAAGGTTGTCCTGCCCGAACCGCGTCCTTACCGCCCGCCGAGCGATTACCGGAAAGAGAAGCCATGGGCGACGATGGGCAAGACCCCTGACCGCGAGCGGAATATTGTTACCTCGCTCAACATCCAGTCGGAACAGATGGAAAAGGTTAACCAGCACCTGCAAGCCAAGTATCGTGAGATCGAGGCAAAAGAGGTGCGTTTCGAGTCCTACCATGTCGAAGATGCCGAGATCGTACTCGTTGCCTACGGTGTCACGAGTCGCATCACCAAGAAGGTCGTTGATCTTGCGCGAGCCGAGAAACTGAAGGTCGGACTCATCCGTCCTATCACCCTGTGGCCATTTCCGACCAAAAAACTCGACGAGCTCGCCGACAAGCAGACGATCAAGTTCTTCATGTCGGTCGAGATGAGCTGCGGCCAGATGGTCGAGGATGTCCGTCTCGCCGTGAACGGGCGCAAACCAGTTCACTTCTACGGACGACAGGGAGGCATCATCCCCACTGCTGAAGAGGTGCTCGAGGTTATCAAAAAACACCTGAAGGAGAAGGAGAAGTAAGATGAAGGAAGGATACGAGATTATTTACCAGCGTCCCAAGACGCTTCTTCCGCGCCGGATGCATTACTGTCCCGGCTGTCTCCATGCGACGCTCCACAAACTCATTATGGAGGTGGTCGAAGAAATGGGCATCCAAGACAAGACCATCGGGGTCAGTCCCGTCGGTTGCTCAGTCTTCGCCTACGACTACATGGATGTCGACATGCAGGAGGCGGCACATGGCCGCGCCGCGGCGGTTGCCACCGGTATTAAGCGGATGCACCCCGATAAGATCGTCTTCTCGTACCAAGGCGACGGTGACCTCGCCGCAATCGGCACTGCCGAAACTATCCATGCCTGCAACCGCGGAGAAAACTTCACCTTTTTCTTTGTCAACAATGGCATCTACGGCATGACCGGAGGCCAGATGGCCCCGACGACGCTCGAAGGCCAAAAAACCTCGACGAGCCCCTACGGTCGTGACCCGAAAAAGGTCGGGTGGCCGCTCAAGATGGCGGAACTCGTGAGCCAGCTTCCCGGCGTCGCCTATGCCGAGCGCCTCTCGCTCAACACTCCGGCCAATGTCCGCAAAGGCAAGAAATCCATCCGCAAAGCCTTCGAGATCCAGATGCAGGGACTCGGCACCACCTTCCTTGAATTCGCGTCGAACTGCCCCTCTGGCTGGAAGTGCACACCCGTCCAGTCGCTCGACTGGATAGCAAACCAGCAGACCAGCTACTACCCACTCGGCGTGTTCAAAGATGTCACCGCGGCAGAAGCCGCGAAACCGCAGTAAGGAGGAGGGCCATGTTGCAGGAAATGATATTCGCCGGATTCGGCGGCCAAGGCGTACTTTCGATGGGAAAACTTCTCGCCTATGCTGCGATGAAAGAGGGCAAAGAGGTCAGTTGGATGCCTTCCTACGGCCCCGAAATGCGCGGCGGCACCGCCTACGCCATGGTCAACATCAGCGATGAACAGATATCGTCACCGGTAGTGCATGCGTACGATGTCGTCGTGGTGTTCAACCTTCCCTCACTCAAAAAGTTCGAGCCAAAGGTGAAGAAGGGCGGCATTCTCATTTGGGAAAGTTCGGTCATCAAGGAGACGCCAGTTCGCACTGACATCAAGATTTACGGCGTTCCGGCTATAGAGAAGGCCTCGACTGTCCTCAACGAAGTCAAGGTTATGAACATGATTACCCTCGGCGCTCTCATCAAGGTTGACCCTATCGTAAAGCCCGAGACACTTCTCGAGGCGCTCAAGGACACCCTTCCTCCGCGCCACCATACCATGATTCCCATCAACAAGCAGGCAATAGAACTGGGAATGAGTCTCGTCTGACCCCTCCCTCCCCATTTTCGCGTGTCAAGCCCATGAAAAAATTGACCTCTTCCTCCTTTCGGGTATAAGTTCGATGTTATCCTTTAATGGCAAGTTCACATGCAAAAAGGAGAAGCAGCACGAAAATATGAGCAGGCAGGGACAGAGGAGATATGTTAACTACTGAGATAGATCGTAAGGACAGGTCTGTCTATGTGCGCTTATCGGGACGTATTGATCACGACGGTGTTCCCGCTTTTCAGTCCGTTCTCGACAAAGTAGTCGGGATCAACCCGCAGGTTACGATGCTTGATCTTACGGCGGTCCCTTTCATCAATTCGACTGGCATCAATTACATACTCCTCTTCTACAAGCGAATGCTGAACCGAAACGCGGACGTCCGCATTACAGGCATCAGCGACGAAGTGTTCACCATCCTCAAGACGATTCATCTCGACCGTCTGATACCTATCGAGAAGTAGTCATGGCGAATTTCCGCCTCTCAGGGAACAAAGCATTCATCGGCGGCGACATCACTGTCGGATCAGCAGCAGCGCTGAAGAATTTTCTCCTCACTCTCTCTCATACCAAACACAAAGAAATCGTTGTTGACCTCCGCGGCCTCGAGAGGTGGGACAGTTCGGCCATCCAGCTGTTCGTTTCGTGGGTGAAAGGAATCCCCTCCTTAACCATTACATGGCGTAACGTGCCTCCCGATTTCGCCGCCGACCTCCGCCTCATCGGGCTAGCAAAACTATTCAACGGGGTTTCTCATGAGCAGTAAGACAATCATGATCGTTGACGATTCGGCTACCCTCCGCGCCTCGGTCAACTTTGTTCTTACCGAGGCGAACTATACTGTCATACAAGCAAAGGACGGGCTCGACGGGCTCGCGAAATTGAGGGACCTTCAGGCATCAGGCACCAAGATAGATATGATTATCACCGACATCAACATGCCCAATCTCGATGGCATCGGATTCATCAAAGAGGTCAAGAACAGTGATTATCGTTATGTCCCTATTCTTGTTCTTACCACTGAGGCAGAAAACGCGAAGAAGATGGAAGGCAAAGCCGCAGGGGCTGCCGGATGGCTCGTAAAGCCGTTCAAACCGGAACAACTCCTGTGGGTAGTAAAAAAATTCGTTCGCTAGGAACGTTATGCTCAACAAGAACGGGTTATACCACATCTTTGTGGAGGAATCACGCGAACTCATAGCCACCCTCGAAAACGATCTCCTCGAATGCGAGAAGGATATGCAGAATACCGAGACAATCAACCGTCTCTTCCGTTCAGTCCACACCCTGAAAGGGAGTGCCGGAATGGTTGATTTCCCGCTCCTCAGCGAGTTTTCCCACGAAATCGAGAACATTCTTGCCCGCCTCCGGACAGGCGATCTCTCCATTTCGCACAAACTCGTATCAATCCTCCTCAACGCCGTAGACATTCTCAAACGTCTCATCGAACAGGAACCTACCGCCGTCCCCGAGGACTTATACCGAGAAACGAGAAACATCACCGATGCTCTCAGGCGCTACCGCGGCGTCGAAATACCGGCGGAGGCTCCGTTAGGCGCAAGTGGAAAAGCGAAAGAGGGAAAGCCAGAAACAGAGGAACACTACTTTTCCATTGTCATGAAGTTCCGCCCCGACATCTACACATCCGGAACTGATCCCCTGCTTTTACTCAAGGATCTGTGGGAACTGGGGGATATTATCCGCATCCGATGCGATACAAACGCCGTTCCTCCGCTCGAGGTCATACAGCCAGATATCTGTTACCTCTCATGGGACATCGTCCTACGAACGCAGAGACCGCTTTCTGCCATCGAAGATATTTTCATCTTCGTCCGCGACGACAATACTATCGTTATCGAAGACGTTTCTTCGCGCTTCAAGGACGGCGTAGACCTCCTCTACGCAGAAAAGAAACTCGGCGAGATACTCGAAGAAGAAGGTTTCGTTGATCAACGCGATCTCGAAGAGGCCATCAAGGAACAGAAACGGGCAGGTGAAATACTGGTAGAAAAAAAGAAAGTCGCTTCGAATATCATTGACGAGGTACTGCGTCGCCAACAACGTTCCAAAGAACTGTCGCAGTCGTCATCCATTCGGGTTGACACGGGAAAACTCGACAAGTTGGTAAACCTCGTCGGCGAAATGGTCATCGGTGTTGCGCGGATGGCTCAGATTGTTCAATCGGGCCCCCTCTCACGAAACCGCGATATGAACGATACACTCGACCACCTTGAACGAATCAGCCGCGATGTGCAGGAACAGGTCATGCGGGTACGTATGATTCCCATCGAGGCAACCTTCCGAAAATTCCAGCGCGTCGTACGAGACATCGCCACCGAGTTGGGGAAAAAGGTCAGCCTCCACATGACAGGTACTGAAACAGAACTCGACAAAACAGTCATTGAACTTATAGACGACCCGCTTATGCATCTCATCCGCAATGCAATTGATCACGGCATCGAGTTGCCGGACGAACGTCTCAAAGCAAGCAAACCCATGGAAGGGAGCCTCTGGCTTCGCGCCTACCACCAAGAAGGAAAAATCGTCCTTGAAGTCGAGGATGACGGCAGAGGAATCGACCTCAACCGGGTTGTACACAAGGCAGTTCAAATGGGTCTGGTTCCTCCGGGGAGCGATCTCTCGGAGAGCGATGCCTATGCGCTCCTCTTCACTCCCGGCTTTTCGACGGCTGAAAGGGTGACCGAACTTTCAGGGCGCGGTGTCGGACTCGATGTTGTAAAACGAAATATCGAAAGCCTTCGAGGAAGCATAGAGGTCTATTCGGAGAAGGGAACAGGAACCCTTTTCCGGATCAAGCTCCCCCTTACCCTCGCTATTATAGACGGCATGCGCGTCGCCGTAGGATCAGAGATACTCACCATACCGCTCCTTTCCATCGTCGAGGCAATCCGTCCTGGCTCCGGAAGCATAAAAACCATCGAAGGGAAAGGTGAACTCATCGAATTCCGCGGCGAGTATCTTCCCCTCATCCGGCTCTATGAAATTCTCGGTTTCGAAGCCGCCATTACGGACCCGGAAGAAGCCATTGTGGTCATCATCGAAGGAGGGAACCGGCTCCTCGCCCTCATGGTTGACGATGTGATTGGACAACACCAGGCTGTCATCAAAAGTATCGATAAGAATTTTCGCCGCATCGAGGGCATTTTGGGGGCAACCATCCTTGGCGACGGAAGAGTCTCCCTCATACTTGACATGAATGGGATCGAACTTCTCGCATTCGGCAAACGACGTGGGACAGAGGCGGCGACATGAGTCCTCTCCTTGCAAAATCACCGCGGAGAAGAACGATGGGACATACTTCGGATCAACCTCTCCAGTTTATATCGTTCAAAATCGGCGATGAGTACTATGCTACCGATATCCTCAAGATACACGAGATAACAAGTTTCCGTGAACTTACCCGAATCCCGTCGCTTCCATCATTTATCAAGGGGGTGCTCGATCTCAAGGGGCTTGCCGTCCCGGTTCTCGATCTCCGTGAAAAGTTCGGGCTGCCTCTTCTCCCGTACACCAAATTTTCCGTCATTATGGTGGTGGACGTCGCAGGACGGATTATGGGCGCCATCGTTGACGCCGTTGCCGACGTGCTCTATGTAAACAAGAGCGACATTCAACCGGCTCCTAAGTTTTCTCCCACCATAAAAGCAGAATTCATCAAAGGGATGATTAAGCGGCCCGACGGCAAGTTTATCATTCTTCTCGACATGGACCGTATGCTTTCTGACCGTGAAATGGAAATCGTCGAGTCAGTGTGAGGCGACATGACAAGCGGCACGAACGAATTTCTCGATCTTCTCCCCGAATTCCTCGAAGAAGTGCATGATCATCTCACCACTATTGATGCGGGACTCGTACAGATCGAAACTGCTCTAAACGAGCAACGAATGGTTGACACTGACCTCCTGATCCGCCTCTTTCGGTCAGCACATGCCATTCATGGAGGGGCGGAGTTTGTAGGAATGGAAAGTATCGAAGAACTTGCCGGGGCACTGACAGATCTCTTTGACTTCGCGCGTAATGGCGACCTTGTCTTTTCTCGCGAACTCGTCATGATCGCTTTTCAAGCCGTAGATCATATCAAAACCATAGTGAACGACCCTTCTTCACAACCGAAGGAAACACTACAAGTGGCTGCTCTTCTTCGGAAAACAGTAAAAGAACACTTACCCGAACGGATACAGAGAAGCACTACTGCCACCATTATTCCGGAAGGGATACCGCACGGCGTCCGCTTCTCTCTCTCGGCATATACCCTCGAACGTAAAACACGGAAGGGTTTTTTCTACATCGTTACCATCCGGCCAGACGCCTATACTGCAGCAACGGGGAAGACCATCATAGATATCTCTGACACACTGAGGTCCCTTGGCGAGATACTCGATACCGTAAGTGTTCCCGCTCCCGACTCGCCTCCAGTAGTTCACTTTTTCTACCATACCTTACTTACGGGTGATGCCCTCCGTTCATCTTTTCCGGAGATTGCCACCGAAGATATCACTGTCACTCCGATATCCCACGAACAACTCAACACCCTCGTGACAGTCTCTGAAGATGTCACTCCCAAGGAACGACGGAAAAAAGAACAGCATCAAACAGAGGGTGTCCTGCCAGCAACCAGCAGCACAATACCCAAAACCATAGAGGACTCGGGGACACCACCCTCTTCTTCCGAAACCACGCGCATCACCGTTCCCGATGAGCCCTTCCCCGAACAAGAGTGGGATCAGTGCTCTGAATTCGTCACCTTCTTCCTCGATAAAGAGATATACGCCGTCCCCATCTTCCTCGTCCACGACATCAAGGAGATGCTCCCCTACTCACGCCTTCCCAACCAGCCGTCTTCCATTCTCGGCGTCATCAACCTACGAGGAAACGTTGTTCCTATTTTCGAT
>Ga0129299_1003321_pt1 | contig 10516 bp, 5 predicted proteins | sample ConPoolayeCmetaG_FD_94477 | JGI IMG/M metagenome (GOLD analysis project Ga0129299, IMG submission 94477) | Hot spring microbial mat communities from California, USA to study Microbial Dark Matter (Phase II) - Cone Pool mat layer C metaG ... | reverse complement strand
TTGCAAACCGCCAGCACGACCAGAATGCTCAGGGCCCCGGACAACGCCGAGGTCATCTTGACCGAGAGCTTCAGACCGAACGGGTCGAAGAAGACCTTCGCGATCTCGAGCCCGACGCCCGACAGAACCAGGGCGTATGCCGCCAGGAGTTGACCGCCCAGCTTGATGAGCGGTCGAACGTCCGTCAGATCGTCCAGCAGCCCGATGCCGGTCACCAGCGTCGCCCCGATCACAATCCCGATGATGGGGGTCTTCTGGTCGGGCTCGGTCAGGAAGGCGAGACTTCCGAGGACCACGGCCACCAACCAGCCGGACAGCATCGCCAGTCCGCCCAGGTAGGGCGTCGTTCGCTTGTGCACCTTTCGACCGTGGGGGCGGTCCACGATTCCCAAGGCCATGGCAATCCGCGCAAACACGGGCGTGGCTACCAGGGAAATCGACATGGAAACCAGGAACACCCAGAAATAATCGCCCAGAACCTCGCCCGCGCTGTACGGAGAGAGCACGCTCCCCCACTGGCTCTGAACAGCCATCAGTGGCATGATCACCGCGGCATTCATCGAGCCCTTCCGCCCGACTCGAAAACGGGCTGGAGCACGGGCGTCCCGCCTGGAATGAATCCCGGCCGAGAAGACCGTGTTACGAAGTCATGGGCAAGAGGCCCATGCCCTGGGGGCACGACCACGATGGCCGTGCTACGAGCCGCCGTCATTGTCATCCTCTATGGGTGGGCCGGAGGACCATGAGCAACGGCTCCCGAACCCTCAAACACACACTACGGGATAAGGTCGCCCGATTCAACACCCTCCCGCGACCGCTTGCAGGTCCGGCCGCCCAAAAGACTCCGATCACCCGACCGTCCGTCCGGGTTTTGCGGCCACGACCAGTCCATCCATCCACTCGCCACTTTGCAATAACCGCACGTCGACGAACCCGGCCGATTCCAGGTCCGACCGGATCTCCGAAAAGCTATACGTCCCGCCCCCTTCGGTGTTCACCAGCATGTTGATCGCGAACAATGCCCCGCCGACGGGTCGCGTGTGCGATTCGTCCATCACCACGTCCCGAATCGCGATCCAACCGCCGCCCTCCAGTGCCTGGAAGCACTTGCGGTACAAGTCCCGGTTCTGCGAGGGACTGTTCTGATGAATGATGGCCGAGAGAAGGACCATGTCGTGCCCACTCGGCAGCGGATCCGCGTAGAAGTCCCCCGCCACGAGGTCCACGCGATGGATCAACCCTTCGGCCTGCAGACGTTCGCGCGCCATCTCGACCACGGGCGGCAGGTCAAACAACGTGGCGCGGAGGTCGGGATTGGCCCGAAGCATCGCGATCGTGTAGGTTCCGGATGCCCCACCGACGTCGAGCGCTCGGCGAACCCGTTGGGGTTGGAGGACCGCGACGATCCGGTCGGCCATTCCGCGACCGATGACGTGCATGGCCTGGATGAACGCACGATACGCCGCTTGGTTTTCCTGCGCACGATCCCAACCGGACCGGGCGTTCGATCGCCCCGTCCGAACCACCTCGACCAGCCGATCCCAACCGTGCGCTACGAAGGCCAGGTGTTGAAGCATCGGCAAGACGCCGGACTCGCTTGAACCCGATACGATCGGACCGACTTCCCGCGGAACCCGAAAGGTCCCGTCCGCCTTCTCCAGCAAGCCCAAAGCCGCCAGCGCGTTCAAAAGGACCTCCGTGGCGCGGGGGTCCGTGCCGAGCGAATCGGCCACTTCCCGAGCGGTCTTCGCCTGGTCGCCGATCGCCTCAAAGAGGTTCAATTCCGCAGCGGCCAGCAGCGGTTGGCTCTGCTGAAAGGCGCGGGCCTGCTCAAGCACGGATTGGACTGTCCACGTTTGCGACACGCACATCACTCCTCGCGGTCCGCGGCGCGTCATCGCCGGGCCGAGATTCCCTCCGGCCCCTTTCCCCTCTCCGCACCGCCGCGGATCTGCTAGGTCCCCTCACTGCTGGAGGACAAATACCTCTCCTGCTCCGGCGTCAGCCGATCGATCCGGATGCCCATCGAACGGAGTTTCAGTCTGGCCACCCACCGCTCGATCTCCGCAGGCACGTCGTGGACCCGGACCTCAAGTTTCTTGCCCGCCCTGCACGCGTACTCGCTGGCCAGGGCCTGCGTGGCAAAGCTCATGTCCATCACGCTGGCCGGATGCCCCTCGGCACAGGCGAGGTTCACCAACCGCCCGTCGGCCAGCAGATAAATCCGCCGCCCGTCGGCCAAAACAAACTCGTCCACGTGGTTGCGGACGCCCCGGTGGATCTTCTTGGCGAGCGTTGTCAGCACGGGGATGTCCAGCTCGACATCGAAGTGACCGCTGTTGCAGACGATCGCCCCGTCCTTCATCTTTGCGAAGTGCTGCCGACGGATCACCTGCTTGTTGCCGGTGACCGTAATAAAGATCTCGCCGTAGCGTGCGGCCTGGTCCATCGGGACGACCGAGAACCCATCCATGACGGCCTCCAGGGCATGGAGCGGGTCCACTTCGGTCACGGTGACGTTTGCACCCAAACCGCGGGCCCGGTTGGCCACGCCCCGCCCGCACCACCCGTACCCGGCGACCACGACCTTCTTGCCCGCCAGGAGCACGTCCGTCGCCCGAATGATCCCGTCCACCGTGCTCTGCCCCGTACCATACCGGTTGTCGAACAAATGCTTGGTGGCCGCATCGTTCACGGCAATCACGGGAAACATCAACGCACCGGCCCTTTCCATCGCCCGCAGCCGGATCACACCGGTGGTCGTTTCCTCCATCGAGGCGACAATGTTCACCGCCTCGGCCTTGCGAACCGTATGGAGGCGATTGACGAGATCCGCCCCGTCGTCCATGGTGATGTTCGGCCGGTGATCGATGGCGGCGTCGAGGTGCTGGTAGAATACCTTCACGCTCTCCCCCCGCCGGGCGTACACGCCGATACGGAAGTCCTTGACCAGGCTGGCAGCCACGTCGTCCTGGGTGCTCAACGGGTTCGAGGCGCACAGAACCACCGACGCCCCACCCGCCTGAAGCGTCCGCGCCAAGTTGGCCGTCTCGGCCGTGATGTGAAGGCAGCAACTCATCCGCAGGCCGCGGAGGGGCTTTTCCTTGGCGAATCGCTCACGAACCAATCGCAAGACCGGCATGTCGTTGTCCGCCCAGAGGATTCGCTTCTTACCCATCCCCGCCAGCTTCAGGTCGTTCAGATCGCAGGAGACCCTACCCATCGTTTCATTTCCTTTCGCTTTGGTCCTGGCATGCACCCGTCCAAGAAAAATAACGGTGACGACTCACCCCCCGTCCCAACCGCACCCCTCAGGTTTTGATCCTGTCCAGAAGGGCGACGGCCACCGGGCCGAAAACGATCAGCGGCAGCCACGCCGGCAAGGCCGGATGAAACGCCGCCCCGATGACGTTCTGCGTCAGAAAGCTGAAGACGAAACACGAGCTGCACACGCCCAGAGACAAGGCCGCGTTCACCAACAGGTTGCGCGGCTCCCGATTGAGGAAGAACGGAATGCCCAGCATCAACAGAACCATGTTGACGAACGGTTGGGTGAAGCGGTTGTGTTTGACCTGGGCAATGGCCTGCCTTCGAGAGCTCTCGCGCCGCTCCAGGGCGTTGAGCTGGCTGATGCCCATGTAGTTGATCCACTGGGCCGCCTGACGAAGGATCAGCTCCTTGGGAGTCAGGTCGCTCGGGTACGCGTGCACGAGGTTCTTGCCGAGCTCCACGTCCTGTCCGAAGCCGCCGTCCTGCTCCTCGCCGGCGCCGAGGAGGATGCCGCGCTCGAGCTCCCACACCCGCTTGGATTCGTTCCACGTCGCCCAGTCCGCCATGATGATCCCGGTAACCGTGTTGCTCGCGTCCCGCTGAAGAATGACCACCCGCCGCATCCGCTGGGTGTTCGGGAAGAACTTGACCGCCGAAACCAGGGCGTTGTCGCGGTCGTTGAGGAACCACACCCCATACGTCCGCCGCCCCTCCACGTCGCCGTGCGGTCGGGCGAGCTTGTGCGCAATCCGCGGGATAATGACCTCCTGATCGACGATCCAGAGCGTGTTCAGAATCAACCCGAGCGCGACGACGGGCGTGGCGACCCGGTAGAGACTCGTGCCGCTGGTCAGAATGGCGGTCAGCTCGTTGGCGCGCTGCATCCGTGCCAATGTGAACGAGGCGGCGACCAGAATGATCACACCGGACAGTTGGGCGAAGTAGAGGAACAGGTTGTAACCGTAATAGTTGCCGATGTTTGCCACCACCTCAACCAGGGGTTGGTCGCCCTTGGTGAACTCGTCCAAGTTCACGAACAGGTCGATGAGGATGTACATGGCGATCAGCACGGTTAGGCTGATCAGGTAGTTGACCAGGAACGAGCGAATCACGTATCGGTCGAGGATGGACAACACGACGGTAACCGGGTCCTCCCTCAACGGCGCAACCACCGGAACAGCACGAGCAGGTCGGCCAGGGCGACCAGACCGATCCCCGCCCACACGATCACCAAACCCGCCAGTTCGGTGCCTTCGTTCTGGGCCATCTGCCGACCCATCGTGATCACCACCACGAGGAAAACGAACGGGATGCAGCTGATGCCGAAGGCCACCAACGCCTGCCCACCGCGGGTAATGATGCCGAGCCCCGCCCCCAGGACGATCAGCAGCACGCACCCCACGCTGAACGCCGAGCGGGCGTGGATGATCCCGTTGATGTTGCGCACCTGCTGGTCCAGCTCCCGGATCACGCTCTCGCGGGCGTCCTCAATCTGTTGACCGAGGTGAAGCGCCCCCTCCGAACCGGCAATCAAATCCCGGGCATACCCGTCCGCCACCCGAACGTAGTGGTCGGGAATGGGAATCGGCGGCAGATCCACGCCCGTCTTCTCAATGGGCGGTTCGCCCGGATCCCCCGCGAAGACGCGCACCCCTTCCGTCAGGACGATGCTGATCAACGGCACGGATTCCCCGAAACTCCGCGTCGTTCGGACCGTCCCGCTTTGCGCCTTGTGCACACGTCGGCCTTCCGGACCGTCCTGGACGACGGTCACGTCCTTCAGCAGGGGACGCCCGTCGTCGGGGTTCCGGCGGAACCAGTCGGCCTTCACCTCGTAGGAATACCGTTCGCTGCTCGCGCGCCATCCCCGACCCGAAGCCAGGGCGCGGACGATCTCGTCGTAACACACCCGCTCACGGATCCGCCGCTGAACGTCCTTGAGCCGGTTGAAGATCTCCGGCAGCTCGGACGGACGCCTCCGGTAATGAAGCAGGTCCGGCAGATTGAGCCACTTCGGCTTCATCTGGGTCGGGATCGGCAGCTCCATCGGTCCGAACGGTTGATTCTGAAACTGGTAGTACTGCAGGCGAATCCGGTCGAACGTGCTGACGTTCAGCAGTTGCGCGCGGACCATCGGCGGGCTGTTCGTCTTGTCGAACTCGATGATGGCCTCCGGCGCCGTGCCGAACCGCACGGCGTCGTCCTCTTCCAGCTCGACGAAGGCGGCCCCCGTGATCCGCAGGTAGTCCCGCCCGGCCGATGCGCCGTCGCCCACCCGCGCGCCGCGGATGTGCTGCACCTGGTCCGCGTGGAACACGTAGTCGCCCACGTCGATGAACTTGTGCGTCTCCAGCTGCCGGTTTACCACCTGGTCGATGCTCTGGCGGGCCTTCGAGTCGATCTGCCGGATGAAGCTCGGAATGACGTAGTTCGAGAAGTAGAAGGTGAACCCGCCCACGCTGATCGCCACCACAAACGCCGAGAGCAGCAACCGGTGGATGTTGATCCCACTGGCACGGCAGGCGTTGAACTCGTTGTCGGCGCTGACCCGGCCGTACACGCTCGTCGTGCTGAGCAGGGCCGCCACCGGCAGCGTCAGGGTGCACGCCACCGGGAGCATGAAGCCGAGGATCTGCACCATTTCGCCCGCCGTGACGGACACCCCCTTGATCATGTTCGCCACGCCGCCGCCCAGGGTGAACAGCAGCGTCAGGCCGATGGTCGTCATGACCATGGCCTTGAACAGCTCGCGGAAGATGTACCATTGCAGGATCCGCATCAGGGTGCTGGTCCCGTTTTTGCTGGTCCACCCTTGCCGAAGCGCCCCCGGCCGGTGAACTGCCCGTGACCGCTCCCTCCACGGCCAGGGTAAGACGGCGATATCATGCGTCCCGACGCCGCCCGATCACCTTGAAAGAACCTGGTCCCTCGCCCATCGAGCGTGTTCACCCACGAGCGGGTCTCTATCTTGAATCACGCATTTTAGCACATCCAGGTCCTTCTGCCCACCGATGTTGCCCATCGCAATCACGGCGTTTCGGCGGAGTATGGCCAACCCGGCCCGGCGGATGGCGCGACCCCGGGTCGCCGACGCGTACTGCTCATCCGACCAATGCAGCAATTCCTCCAACGCGATCGTCGGTGCGGGAAAACGCACCGCCAGCGCCGGGTCCTTCGACGGACGAATGCGAAGGTTGTGCGGACAGACCCGTTGGCAGAGGTCGCACCCGAATACCCAGTTGCCCACGAAAGGACGAAGCTCCAAGGGAATCGAACCGCGGTGTTCGATCGTCAAATAGGACACGCATCGCCGGGCATCCACAACATGCGGTTCGACGATCGCCCCGGTGGGACAGGCGTCCATGCAGCGTCGGCACCGGCCGCAGCGATCGCCGACGGGCGGGTCGGGGTCCAGTTTCAGCGTCGTCATCACCCCGCCGAGGAAGACGAAGGACCCCAATCGGGGAACGATCAGCATGGCGTTTTTGCCGATCCATCCCAGACCGGCCGCCGCCGCCAGCGACCGCTCCATCACCGGGGCCGTGTCCACGAAGCACCGTGACCCGAACCGCTCGCCAAGACGCTGCTCGAGTCGCTCACGCATCGCGCCCAACCTCCGACGGATCAGGATGTGGTAGTCTTGACCCCACACGTAGCGGGCCCAGCGACCTCGCGGCCAGAGCGCGTCGTCGGGCAATTCGACGTCCGGGTCGTCCTGATAGTAGTTCATCGCCACGCAGATGACGCTACGGGCGCCCGGGAAGAACCGCCGCGGATCGGTCCGCAACTCACACCGTTTGTGGAGATACGCCATCTGCCCCGCGTAGCCCCGGTCGAGCCACGCGCGCAGGAACTCGCCGTGAAGCGGGGCATCGACCGGTGCGATTCCCACCCGATCAAAACCCATCTCCACGGCGGTTTGCTTGACCAGGCGGGTTCGTTCCGACGAGGTCATCGCATCCTCTTCACGTCACGATTCGGGGCCTCATACCCCCCGTTCGTCACGGGGCGGCGTCCGCTCGAATCTCCTGTTCGGACAGCGGGCGGAGGTAGAGTTTCACCTCGTCGATCACCCCCTTGGTCTGGTACTCCGGCGCGGGCTGCATGTATTGGCCGATTCGCAGGGGGGCGCGGTAGACCCCTACCGGCGTGGGTGGGAAACGCCCGCGGACCACCGGCCGCCCGTCGAGGTAGGTGGTTAACTGGTCGCCGCTGCGGACCACGGCGACGTGCTGCCATCTCCCCGTGACGGGTGAGCCACCATCCGTCACCCGACCGCCGCCGATATACGCGCGGACCCGATGACCCAGAAATTGCAGGAAGATCCCCTCTTGACCCCAGAACCCGTGGCTGACGAACACGGGCATCGGGTCGAGCGTCTCCGGCTTGATCCACAGGGTCAGTGTGAACTCGACCAAGTCGTCGTACTCCGGCCGGTCGGGGAAGTCCGACCAGCCGCCGGCCGTCAGGTGGAGCCCGTGACCCTTCTTTCCCGCGCCGAGCTTGGCTCCGCCGTGGAGCTTTCCGGTGCCCTGGGGGGTGTCGAAGTCAGCCACCAGGATCGGGTCGGTCGGGACGGGCTTGGCCGACGCCGCCACCGAGTGTGACGGCCTGCCCGGTTTCCCCAGTGGATCGACCGCCACGACTTGCCACCAATAGGATTGGCCAGCCTTGGGCGGATGGTCCACAAACTCCGTCGCTCGAATCGGTCGGTCTCCGGACACCACCCCATAAGGACCGTCCTGGGCGTCCGCGCGGAGCACCTGAAAGGCCACGTCGTCTTCGCTCGTCTTCCACTTCAGCACGACCAGCCCGAACCCCTCGCGGGCCTCCAAAGCCTCCGGCGCCTGCGGTGGCGGCCAGTCGGGCGCCTTCCAAACCCGCTCCACCGCTTTTCCAATCCGACCGGCCCCGTCCACGGGGATCACCCCATACCGCGGGGAACTCCCGGCGGGAACCTGGGCGTCGAACCACGTGCTTAGGGCCGTCTCCCCTACGGACCGACCGTCTTTGGTGATCTTGTAGGACACCACGCCGGTGTCGTCCTCGGCGTGCCCCCACTTCAAAACGGCCTGATACCGCCGAGGTGCTTGAACCTCCAATCCGGCAATGCCGGACGGTGGCTCTGCGTCCGTGCGCAAGACCCAGACCGGCGAGCGAACCTCCTCCGAACCGGGTCGTGAAATCGTCGCCGCGATCCTCAACTCGGGGTCGCGGATCGCACCGCCGGGCACCACCGCCTTGAAACTGCCGTGGGGCATCGGTTCGGCCTTGATCTCCGGACCGCCTTCGACCTTCAGCACCACCGACACGCCTTCGGGCGCCCCATCGACCACCACGCGCATTACAACCGGCCAGTCCCTGCCCGCCACAGGCGGCGTATCCGAGACCGGCTGCCACACCCGCGCGAATGGCCGGGGTTCGACCGTCGCCGAGTAGGAAACGCCTTTCGGATCGAAGCACGGGCGCCCACCGGACGCCTCCTGGACCGACACGAGGTACTCCACCCACAGCGGGGCCGACCCCATCGGGGCCGCGGGGAGCGGGATCTGAACACGATGCGCGTTGCGGAACTCGCACGCCATCGGCAGCGTCGACCACGACGTTTCGCGCCCGAAGTGGTAGTGGACCTTCGCCGACACCGGCTCCGTTTCGCTCCCAATCACCGCACGGACCGGAAGGGACTCCCCTGCGGCAAACGACGTGGAGGGACGTTCCATCGCGACAATCGGCGGACACGTGCCGTCGGTCCGCACGGTCGGGTCCGTGCAAACCGGGTCCGGGATCATCAGGGGCTCGGAAGGCGGCCCCTCTACGCCGTCTCTTGAGATCCCTCGGATGTGGACCGTGCCGCGGAACCCGGCCTCCAATCGCCCCGAGCACCCTTCCAGACCCTCCACCCGGATGGCTTGTCCGCCCACCGGCTCAGCCAGGACCGAATACCGCGCCGCCCGGGCCCCGGGACGCCAGCTCAGGAGGATGGCATTCTGACCGCGGTGGTATTGCGGTTCGAGCGGCGGACCGACGGGCAGGAACTCGGCGATCCGATCCACGAGCTTGCGGTAGGTCACGACGGCCTTGACGTTGACCGTGGCCAGCACGCCGAAGTCGCAGCGACTCGCCAGTTTCAATCCGTAGGTTCGGATCGCCTCACCGAATCCCGAGGTGCGGACCTGCTCCCAGGCTTTCATGGCCGCCTTTTCGGCGTCGGCCTTTCGACCCTCTTCGCGGGCCTGCGCCGCCTCCGAGAGGGCCGATTCCACAGGCCCACCGGGCAAGAACCGGTCGATCGCACGGTCATACCGCGTCAGCCATCGGATCGTCGTCAGCAGGTAGTTCAACCGCTCCACGCGGGTCATCGGCATCGCAACGAACCGAGACGTTGGAAACGGCGGGGGGATGTCGGACGGACTGTTTTCAACACCCAGCGTCTCGTGGAGAATCTCCTCCACCCGCTTGGCAATCTCATCCAAACGGGCCAGCTTCTTGGAATCGGGGCGCTTCCCGTCGCTGGCCCACTGAAAACCGCCGCACTCCACTTGACCGCACGTGCCCGACCAACGCGAGCCCATCGACTCCAGCTCCCGGAGAATGGTGCCCATCTCCTTGCCGTACGTGGCCCCGAAGCACGTCTCGGCGAAGCGGTCGTAGAAGCCCTCGTAGGTCAGTTCGGGTTCCCACGCGAACTGGGCCGTATAGGCCGCCACCTCCTCGACCCCTCGGGTCCGCCAGTGGATGCCCAGAACACCCTGGGCCCCCTTCTTCAGGGCGTCCCGAAGCAGATGGGTGAACGGCTTGACGTTCGGTTGAGGGCCCCATTGGTCCCGCCGCGAGCCGCCGCCGTCGGACTCGAACCACGGGATCGGCCACCGCTGGCGATCCGAGGAGACCTTGCCGTAGACGTGGCTGACGAAGGGCGAGACGGACGGGTCGATGTTGTCCAACGCCGCGAAGACGATGTCCTTCGGCAGGACCTTGTCGAACCCGATGTAGAAGTCGCTGAACCGCATCCATTGATCCCCACCCCACCCGGAGACGATCATCCGTTTGTCCGGAGCGAGTTGCCGCAGGACGCGGTGGGCCAGCAACACGTAGTCCGTCATCCGCGAGGCCTCACCGATGCGTTTCTCGTTCCCGAGGTAGGCAAAAACGGGGCGGAGTTCTTCCATCCGGGCCCGGGCCGGCGTCCCGGGTGCCCAAGCCTCCGAACCCCCGCCCAATCCCTCGGACTGCCAGACCCACACAT
>Ga0129299_1003318_pt1 | contig 10525 bp, 6 predicted proteins | sample ConPoolayeCmetaG_FD_94477 | JGI IMG/M metagenome (GOLD analysis project Ga0129299, IMG submission 94477) | Hot spring microbial mat communities from California, USA to study Microbial Dark Matter (Phase II) - Cone Pool mat layer C metaG ... | reverse complement strand
TTGGACGAGCTGCAGGCGGCGTTGCTGCGAGTGAAACTGCGGCATCTCGAGGGTTGGAATGCGGCGCGCCGCGCACACGCCGCGCAGTATGCAGCGCAGCTGCGCGGGGTGGAGGCGCCGGGGGAGCGTGCGGAGTGCCTGCATGTGTATCACTTGTATGTGGTGCGCGCGGGGGGGCGCGGCGCGCTGGCAGCGCATGTGCAGGCGCGGGGCATTGGCACGGCGGTGCATTATCCGGCGGCAGTGCACCAGCAGCCCGCGTACCAGCATCTGCATACGCAGCCCTTGCCGGTGACCGAAGCGGTGTGCCGCGACATTCTGACGCTGCCGATGTTCCCTGAGTTGCGGGAAGATGAGATCAGCGCTGTATGCGAAGCTGTGGCGGCATTTTATGCGGGCGAGGGAGAGGCGCGATGAAAGCTAGTGTTTCGGTCGTAATTCCGGTTTACAACGGCGCGGCGACGATCGGCGCGCTGGTGGAGCAGCTGATCAGCACGCTGGCGCCGCGTTACGAGCTGGAGGTCGTGCTAGTGAATGATTGTTCACCACGCGACAATTCCGAGGAGGAGTGTCTGCGCTTACATCGCGCGCATCCGCGGATCGTGTCGTTTTACTCGCTGGCGAAAAATGTGGGGGAGCACAACGCCGTGATGGCCGGGCTGAATCACACGCACGGGGAGTATGTTATAATTATGGATGATGACTTCCAGAATCCGGTGAGTGAAGTCATCACGCTGGTTGAGGCGATCCGGGAAAGCGGTGTTGACGTGGTCTACAGCTATTATGAGCGGAAGCAGCACTCTTTATTTCGCAATCTGGGCAGCCGGTTCAACAACTGGATGGCGATGATTATGCTGGGGAAGCCGCATTATTTATACTTGTCGAGCTTCAAGGCAATGAACCGGTTTGTCGTGCGGGAGATTGTGAAGTATGACTTGCCGTTTCCGTACATAGACGGGTTGATTTTGCGCGTGACGTCACGGATTGGCCGGGTGCGCGTTGCGCATCACGCGCGTGCGCACGGACAATCGGGTTATACGCTGCGCAAGCTGGTTTCCTTGTGGTTGAATATGTTCACGAACTTCTCTATTTTGCCGTTGCGGGCGGCGATGGCGGTTGGGTTTGTGAGTGCGGTGGTTGGATTAGGGATTGGGGTGTATACTGTGATTGAGAAACTGACCAATCCAGCGCTGCCGGTGGGTTGGGCCATGATGGTTGTGTTGATTACCGTGTTTGCGGGGGTGCAGTTGATGGCGCTGGGCATGATTGGCGAGTATCTTGGCCGGATGTTTTTATCGCAGAACAAGAAGCCCCAATACGTGATACGGGCGGCGTACGAACACGAAGCGCAGGGGGAGGCGTCCTGATGCATCCAGCAGAATATGACCGGATGTTTGCGTTGGAGGACGGGCACTGGTGGTACCGGGCGGTGCGGGAGCTGGTGGAATGGCATGTGCGGCGCGCGGCGGCAGGGAAGGCGGTGCGCATATTGGACGCCGGGTGCGGGACAGGCGCGTTGGCGGCGGTGTTGCAGAAATATGGGAGCGTGAGCGCACTGGATGCTTCGGCGCAGGCGGTGGCGTATTGCCGGCAGCGCGGGGTTACGGCGGTGGCGTGTGTAGACCTTAGGGCATGGGATGCGCCGGAGTGCGCGTATGATATCATAGTGTGTGTGGATGTGTTGTATCATGCGGGGATTGGGGATGATGCAGCCGTGGTAAAGAAATTTTGCCGGGCGCTGGCGCCGAAGGGGATGTTGGTGGTGCACCTGCCAGCGTTTGAATGTTTGCGGCGCGGGCATGACATAGTTGTGGCGACGAAGCGGCGGTACACGCGGCGGCAGGCGCGGAGCCTGCTGGCTGAAAATGGGTTTGAAGTACGCCAGTGTTGCTACCGGATGCCGTGGCTCTTTCTCGCTGCGCTGGTGAGCAAGTGGCGTGAAAGCCGGCATGCGCCGCGTGGGGAAGAGCGTTCAGACCTCCAACAGGTTACGCCACTGCTGAATGCCATATTGCTGGCAGTGGCGCGCTTTGAAAACATCTTTGTACGCCGTGGCGTTGGGATGCCGTTTGGCAGTTCAATCTGCCTTGTTGCAACGAAGGCAAACGTGCTGGAGCCGCCATGCTTAAAGGCCTGATGGCACGTCTGGCACATATCACAGTCGTCTTTGATGCACTGCGCTGGGTGCTGGAGGCCGGATATACGGGCGAGCGCCGTGTGATCCGCGCCAGCGGGTTGCTGGCGTGCGGGCGTGTGCTTGATTTGGGATGCGGCACGGGCATTTTTGCGCCGCTATTCGCACCGGATCAGTATACGGGAGTGGACGTTAATCCTCGCTATATTGCGCGCGCGCGGCGGCGCTGCCCCCAGCACACGTTTCTATTAGGGGATGGCGTGCGTGTGCCGCTGGACACAGCGAGCTGTGATGGGTGCATGATTTCGGGCGTGCTGCATCATCTCAGCGATGACGCGGCGCTGGGTCTGCTGCGTGAGGCCGCGCGGGTGGTGCGGCCGGGCGGGGTGCTGGTCGTCTGGGAAGACGTGCAGGAGGTGGCGTGGTGGAACGTATTGGGGCGTGCGTTGCATGCGCTCGACGCAGGTGCCTTCATCCGGGCGGGGCGTGCCTATGAAGAGCTTGTTGCTCAAGTGTGGAGAATTGAGCGGACGGCACGCATGCGCAGCGGGTTGATGGAGTATCACGTCATGCACTGCGTGCGTCAATCATGAAAGATGTGCTGAGACAACTGTTGCTGGAAGTCGTGGTAGTGTGCAGTGTGATGTGCGTGGGGGCTGTGATTGCTGTGCGCAGTCTTCTTGCTGCACGGCGTCAGCAGCCGGGGCAGAGCAGCGGCACGACCAGTGCGCGCCAGCCGGCGTTTGCCAAAGCTCGTGCGGTCATTGGACACGTAATAACCGCGTGGCGGAGCAAAGTGGCGCCGGTGAGCTGGTACGTGGTGGTGGTTGTGCTGACGTGGCTTGCCATGGCGCCAGTCATGTACGATCCGCGGCTGAGTATTCTGGATTGTGCAAACGTCTATCGTTCATACGCTGACATTCGTGTGCTGAAGCCATCCACATGGTTGAATGTTGACAACGATCCAACGAGTGTGCGGCCGGGCGAAGTGCTTATTCACGTGCCTGCGGCTGTCACGCCGGGCGCAGCGGCGCAATACTGGTATCTTGCGAGCGTGCTCAGCGGCACGATGCTGATGATGTTTTTTCTTGTGCATCGAGCCAGTGGTTCACGTGCGCTTGGGCTTGCTGCAGTGGCGGCATGTCTCACGGCGCCATCGTTTGTTGAGAATTACTACACCTTGGGCAAGTGCGAGCCGTTTATGATTGCGGGCGCGATGGGAGTGTTGTGGGTTTTGTATATGGCACTCTACCGGCAACCTGTGGTATGCGGGCGCTGGTGGTTCGTTATAGGGCCAATGGGCGTCTTCAGCGCACTGCTGGCCACCACGGTCAAAGAAACCGCGGTCGCATTTGCGGGCATGTATCCCGTGATCGTGGTGTTGCTGATGTGGGCGGCGCCTGTGACATGGAAGCATGCCATGCGCCGCACCGCGTGGCTCTCGCTTGTCGTTGCGTTGGGGTTTGCCGTGATGATCATTGAATATTGCGCACTACCAGCGCATTATGATCAGGGCGGAACAGCGGTATATTCGCTCAGTCTTGCAAATCTGGTGCGTGGTGCGAAGTACATTATCGGGCATTACCTGCTGACCACGCCCAGTGTGCTTGTTGCGCTTGTCATGCTGTTGTTGGCGGTGTGGCGAGACGGACGGCGCATGGTGCATGGAGAAGAGCGAGTGGGCATGGCATTGGAACTGGTGTTTTTGGTGATGTGGCTGGGCTATGCGGCAATCTATGTGCCGTGGTCGAGCCCGCAAGTGCGCTATTTTCTGCCGGGAGCATTTGCGATACGGGCCGCAATAATGGTAATCATGGGGCTCGCGCTGGCATCGGCGCGGAACGCACCACGGGGCTGGTATAGGTGGGTGCAGCGGGGATTAGCTGCGATAGTTTTCGTGTTGATGGTGTCGCATGCAGGTTTTACCATGCTTGTCGGGCATATCTCAGAAGGCCGCGCGCGCCAGCGATTTGACGTGGCCTATGATGAGATGTTCAAGTACATAGCCGCGCATACCCCGCGCGGCGGCACGGCGTATTTCATGTATGACCGTGATCATGAAGAGTCGCGCTATAACACGCGCTTTGGGATGCCGTTGTTTTACGGGCGGGCGGACATTAATTGTGTCTTTCCGCAGTCGAGTGCAGCTTTTGACAAGCCGGGGCTGGTAGTTGTTGCGCACAGCGCCGCGTCGTACTGTCCCAACCGCATGCCGGTGCATGCGGAGGCGGCCGCGCTGTTCAATCAGCGGATAGCGGCTGAGAAAGTGTTTGTTGAACGCACGAACATTGTTGTAGATGTCCCGTTGTGGTATGTTGACGCGCGTGCATACCGGGGGTTTCAATACCGCGCGCGCTGCGGAGTGCCAGCGTTTTGGGAGCTGCGCCGCGGGCGCTTTTTGTTTGGTTGGACGATCTACGCATTTACGCCTACCGCACAGCGGCCGAATCTGATCCGCAATCACGCCTTCAAAAACGGCATGGAGCACTGGGCGTTATGGGGGGCAGGATGCGACACGGCCAACACCGTTGTTGTGGCGGATGCAGCAGTGCGCATTGTCAATCCATCCGGGGAGCTGCGCGGCGTGAAACAGCATGTGGCGGCGGTGATGGTTTCGGGGGGTGTGTACCGGTTGAGTGCGGCGGCGCGCCTGGTGGGGGCGCCTGATACAGAGAAAATTCTTGGCGGGCGGGTGGCCGTGCATTTGCCCCCGCAGCCTGAACATGACATTACCTGGCTGTCGCAGCGGGATCATTGGCATCAACAAGAGTGCGTATTCACCAACATCGTGACTGGCAATCCGATTGTGCTGGTGCACATGGGATACGGGCGCGTAGCGGCAACAGCGGAATTCAGCGACGTAGTGTTGGAGCAACTCGCGCCGTAGTTGTAGCGCGGAGAGATGGACGCATGCCGCGGGGATATTGACGCACGCGGCACGATTTGCTATACTAGAGAGCGCTTAAGAGTGAGAGTTTTTAAGCGGGTGTAATTCAGTTGGTAGAATGCCAGCTTCCCATGCTGGACGTCGCCGGTTCGAGTCCGGTCGCCCGCTCCATAAGATTTGCGTAGCAGAGGGGGCGTGGATGTGCGGGAATGAGGAGATAGCAGGGGACGGGAGAGAGAAGCTGAAGATGCTTCCCATGCCACGCTGGGGCGTGGTGAACTGGACGTTTACCGCGCGGGGCGCGGTCGCCGGTTCGAGTCCGGTCGCCCGCTCCATCTCCCAAACACATCTAAAATAAGCACCTACAGAGTTTTTGCCCGCCACGATTGCGCCGCGCCACGTGTGGTCTGCTTTCGTACATGCTTTCGTATACCATGCAACGAGCGTTCGGTAAAAAGCTCAGCAAGGCTCGCGCTTTAACTCAAACGCGCATCAGCATGCCGATCGGCAAGATGCCGCTTCTACTGTAGAGGAGCCATCCTGGCTCCTGAGGCGGTAGGATGCCGCCTCCTACTATGCCGCGATCAGCGATTGCGGCTACAAAAGCGGCAAGATGCCGCATCTAGTTTGCGGCAGGATGCTGCCAATGCAGCTGCACGTGATTGACAAACCGGGCGGCATAGCGTATAATGCGTGTGGCGTTCGAAATCATCAAGGTGTATTCTGACGTGAGCATGCTCGAAGAACTCAAGCCCAATGCCGCCGTCAAGGGCATCATCGCTGATACGGTTGTGACCGTGGTGTCGGTTAAATGGCACGGCGCCGACGCGCTTGAGCTGACGTACAAGAACGCGCAGGGGAAGCTGGCCAACGAGTTGCTGTACCGCTCGGATGAGTCGCGCATAGAGGTCATTGCACGAGGCCGCCCGTGGAGTTTTGATGGCGATGGGCGTCTCTTCCGTCTGGTTTCCGAGGCACAGCGCATTAGTCTGGCGCACCTGTTCGATCCCGTGCTGGCTGTTCACAGCTCTGTGATTGACCCACTGCCTCATCAGATTACGGCTGTCTACGAAGTGATGCTGAGCCGCCAGCCGCTGCGCTTTCTGCTGGCAGACGACCCGGGGGCTGGCAAAACCATCATGGCCGGGCTGCTCATGAAAGAGTTGATTGCGCGCGGCGACCTGCAGCGGTGTCTCGTAGTCTGCCCTGGCAGTCTGGCCGAGCAATGGCAAGACGAACTCTACCAGCGTTTCCAACTGCCCTTCGAGATTCTCACCAACGACAAGCTGGAAGCGGCCCGCACTGGGAATTGGTTCATCGAGAACAATCTAGTGATTGCCCGGCTGGACAAACTGAGCCGCAACGAAGATGTGCAAGCCAAACTGACGGTGCCGGACTGCCACTGGGATTTGATCGTGTGCGACGAAGCGCACAAAATGTCAGCCAGCTACTTCGGCGGCGAGGTCAATTTCACCAAACGCTACCGGCTCGGCCAACTGCTCTCCACGATCACGCGGCACTTCCTGCTCATGACGGCGACACCGCACAATGGCAAGGAAGAGGATTTCCAGTTGTTCATGGCGCTGTTGGACGGCGACCGGTTTGAAGGCCGCTTCCGCGACGGGGTTCATACGGTAGATGTCAGCGACCTGATGCGCCGCGTGGTGAAGGAAAGTCTGGTCAAATTCGACGGCACACCGTTGTTCCCGGAGCGCATTGCCTATACGATGCCGTACAAACTCTCCGACGGCGAAAGCCGGTTGTATCACGAAGTGACCCAGTACGTCAGCGAGGAATTCAACCGGGCCGAGGCGCTGCAGAACAACAAGCGCGCTGGGACGGTTGGGTTTGCGTTGACGATTCTGCAGCGGCGGCTGGCCTCTTCGCCGGAAGCAATCTATCAATCGTTGCGGCGGCGGCGCGAACGCCTCGAACAGCGCCTGCGCGAGGTTGAACTGCTCAAGCGCGGCGCTGATCTTGCCGCCAGCATGCCCCTGTGTGATCCGGATGACCTGGAAGAACTTGACGACGCTCCGGATGCCGAGGTTGAGCAGATTGAAGAAATTGTTCTTGACCAAGCTACCGCTGCGCGGACGATCACCGAGCTCCAACGGGAAATCCAAACGCTGCAACGCCTGGAGAAGCTGGCCGCCGATGTGCGGCGCAGCGGCGTCGATACGAAGTGGCGGGAGCTGGCGCACGTGCTGACGGACATCTTTCAACCGCCGGTTCTGCCCGGCTGTGCGGCTGACGACAGCGTTCCTTATGGCGCGGGGCCGATCCCGCCGCCCAAACCATCGCGTTTGCAGAAACTGATCATCTTCACCGAGCACCGCGACACGCTCAACTATCTCGTCCAGCGCATCACCACCGTGCTCGGCAGGCAGGACGCCGTCTTGTGCATGCATGGCGGCATGGGGCGGGAAGAACGCAAGAAGGCGGAAGAATCATTCAAGCATGACCCGCGCGTTCAAGTGCTTGTCGCCACCGACGCGGCGGGCGAGGGCATCAACCTGCAGCGTGCGCATTTGATGGTCAACTATGACCTGCCATGGAATCCCAATCGCATAGAACAACGGTTTGGGCGTATTCATCGTATCGGCCAGACCGAGGTGTGCCACATGTGGAATCTCGTTGCCGAAGAAACGCGCGAAGGCCATGTGTACCGCACGCTGCTGAACAAACTTGAGGAAGCGCGGGCGGCGCTGGGCGGCAAGGTCTTCGACGTGCTTGGGCGGCTGCAATTTGAGGGCAAGCCGCTGCGGGATTTGTTGATTGAGGCCATCCGGTATGGCGAGCGGCCGGAAGTGAGCGCCCGGCTGACGCAGGTAGTGGCCTTTGCGGTGGACAAGCAGCAGTTGGCGCAGCTGCTTGACGAACACGCCTTGGTACACGACGTGATTGACAACACACGTGTGCGCAAGATTCGCGAAGACATGGAACGTGCCGAAGCCAGGAGGCTTCAGCCGCACTATATCGAATCCTTCTTTCTGGAGGCGTTCAAGGAACTCGGCGGCACGTGCTATCAGCGCGAGCCGCGCCGCTATGAGATTACACGTGTCCCCGCCATCATCCGCAATCGCGACCGGCTGATCGGTGTTGGCCAGCCGGTCCTGCCGCGCTATGAGCGCGTGGTGTTTGAAAAAGAACTGATCGCACCAGCTGGCCAGCCCATGGCGGCATTTCTCTGCCCGGGGCATCCGCTGCTCAATGCCACGCTCGATCTGATTCTAGAACGCAACCGCGCTCTCTTGCGGCGGGGCGCCCTCCTCGTTGATAAGCTGGATCATAGTACACAGCCTCGCCTGCTAGCATACCTTGAACATGCTATTCAAGACGCATCGCTCACGCGCACGGGCGAGCGGCGCGTTGTTTCGAAACGCGTGCTTTATGTTGAACATACTCCTGATGGCACGATGCGCCATTTTCAGTATGCTCCCTATCTTGACTACCGTCCATTGATGCCGGATGAACCTCGGCTTGAAGAGATTTTGCAGTGTGACGAGTGTCGCTGGATCACTGGGAGCGCTGCTGGGAGCGCCGGCTTTCAGCCGGCTTCTTCTTCCGCCCCCGGCTTCGACGAGCTGCTCGCCTCGTATGCCATCACGACGGTCGTACCCGCTCATCTGCAGGAAGTGCGCGCGCGGCGCTGCGAGTTGATAGCCAAGACCGAGGCGGCAGTGAAAGAACGGCTGACCAAAGAGATCGCCTACTGGGACTATCGCGCCCAGCAGTTGCAGATACAGGAGCAAGCGGGCAAAGCCAACGCCAAGCTGAACTCGCAGGAAGCGCGCCGCCGTGCTGACGAGCTGCAAGCGCGCCTGCAAAAACGCCTGGCAGACCTTAAACTCGAATCGCAGATTTCTCCCTTGCCTCCCGTGGTGCTTGGCGCGGCGCTCGTCGTGCCGATAGGCTTGCTGAACAAAATGCGGCAGGGGGCGGCAGCCGGACAAGTGCAGCTTGGGCAAACCACATCCGCAGCGCCCGGCAAACAAGCCGTGGCCGCCCGCGCGCGCGAAATCGTGATGCAGCACGAACGTGCCCTTGGCAATGTGCCGATAGACCGCGAGGCAGAGAAAGCCGGGTATGACATTGAAAGCCGCGTCCCGGGCACCGGCCGGCTGCGCTTCATCGAAGTTAAAGCGCGCGACACACACGCCGATACCATCACCGTCACCAAAAACGAAATCCTTTACTCGCTGAACAAGCCGGACGATTACATCCTGGCGATTGTGCTGCTGGACGGCGATAACCACGCGTTGCACTATGTGCGCCGGCCCTTCACGCGCGAGCCAGATTTTGGCGTGACAAGCGTAAATTACAGTCTTACGGAATTACTTGACAAGGCGGAACGCTGCAGCCAAGAGAAGTGTATATGAAGGACAACGCAACTATCTGGATGGCAACAACAAACGCAGTTCCGCGCGGCCCGGCGCGATACTGGCGGAGTAAAGCGGAATGACCAAGCCACGTAAAAAACTGATCGAAGTGGCCTTGCCGCTTGAGGCAATCAATGCCGCGGCGGCGCGCGAAAAGTCCATCCGGCATGGGCATCCATCCACGCTGCACTTGTGGTGGGCGCGGCGCCCGCTCGCGGCTGCCCGCGCGGTCATCTTTGCCCAGATGGTTGATGATCCCTCCTCCTGTCCTGATCTCTTTCCCACCGAGCAGGAACAAGACAAGGAACGCCAGCGGCTGTTTGCGCTCATCGAGCAGCTTGTGCTATGGGAAAACACGACCAACGAAAAAGTCTTGCAGGCCGCGCGTGACGAAATCTGGCAGAGCTGGCGACGAGCGTGCGCAGAGTATGCTGATCATCCCAAGGCAAAGGAACTCTTCGACCGCAGCAAACTGCCTGCGTTTCACGATCCGTTTGCCGGCGGCGGTGCCCTGCCCCTCGAAGCGCAGCGGCTGGGGCTGGAAGCCTATGCCAGCGACCTCAATCCTGTAGCGGTTTTGATCAACAAGGCGATGATCGAGATTCCGCCCAAGTTCGCCGGTCTGCCGCCCGTCAATCCCGAGGCGCGCAAGAGCGCGGGGCATTCTGGTTCGTGGAAAGGAGCAGCCGGCCTCGCTGAAGATGTGCGTTACTATGGCAAGTGGATGCGCGATGAAGCAGAAAAGCGCATCGGGCATCTGTACCCGAAGGTGGAGATTACGGCGGAGATGGCCAAAGAGCGGCCTGATTTGAAAACGTATGTTGGCCAGAAGCTGACGGTGATCGCCTGGCTGTGGGCGCGCACGGTGAAAAGCCCCAACCCTGCTTTCAGCCACATTGATGTGCCCCTGGCAACCACGTTCATGCTTTCGACGAAAGCGGGGAAAGAAGCATACGTCGAACCGGTGATAGAAAAAGATGACTATCGGTTTACGGTGAAAATAGGCAAGCCGGAAGATGCGAGAATCAAATACGGTACGAAGGCAGGTGGCAGTGGAAGTACATTTCTTTGTCTCATGTCTGGAACACCGATGCCTTTTGAGTATTTGAGAAGTGAAGCTAAAGC
>Ga0129299_1003317_pt1 | contig 10527 bp, 8 predicted proteins | sample ConPoolayeCmetaG_FD_94477 | JGI IMG/M metagenome (GOLD analysis project Ga0129299, IMG submission 94477) | Hot spring microbial mat communities from California, USA to study Microbial Dark Matter (Phase II) - Cone Pool mat layer C metaG ... | reverse complement strand
GGGTGACGGCATCGACCTCGGTGCCCAACTGGGCGAAGGCCTCCAGTTCGCGGAAGGCGGCCAAATCCAGCCGCAACCCGCCGGCCACTTTTTTCATCGCCGGCACCTGGGCGGCGCCGCCCACGCGCGAAACCGAAATGCCCACGTTCATCGCCGGTCGCTGGCCGGCGAAGAACAAATCGGGCTGGAGGTAGATCTGGCCGTCGGTGATGGAGATCACGTTGGTGGGGATGTAGGCGGAAACTTCGCCCTCGAGCGTTTCCACGATGGGCAGCGCCGTAAGCGAGCCGCCGCCCAACTGATCGCTGAGTTTGGCCGCCCGCTCCAGCAATCGACTGTGGCAGTAGAAGATGTCGCCCGGGTAAGCTTCCCGGCCTGGCGGACGGCGCATCAGCAGCGACAGTTGGCGGTAGGCCACCGCCTGTTTCGACAGGTCGTCGTAAACGATCAGCGCGTGCTGGCCGTTGAACATGAAGTACTCGGCCATCGCGCAGCCGGCGTAAGGGGCTATGTACTGCAACGGCGCCGGATCGCTGGCCCCGGCCACCACTACTGTGGTGTAATCCATGGCACCTTCGCGGCGAAGCACGTCGATGATGCCCGCTACGCTCGACTCCTTCTGGCCGATGGCCACGTAAAAACACTTCACATCGAAATGCTTCTGATTGATGATCGTATCGATGCAGATCGAGGTTTTGCCCGTCTTGCGGTCGCCGATGATCAATTCCCGCTGTCCGCGCCCGATGGGCGTCATGGAGTCGATGGCCTTGATGCCGGTCTGGAGCGGTTCTTTGACGGGCTGTCGTTCGGCCACGCCGGGAGCGATGATTTCGACGGGGCGGCGCTGGGCGGTGACGATCGGGCCGCCGCCGTCCAAGGGGTTCCCCAGGGGATCGATCACCCGCCCCAGCAGTGCTTCGCCCACCGGCACGCTCAGCAGTCGGCCGGTGCTGCGCACCTCGTCGCCTTCGTGGATATCGAGGTATTCGCCCAGGATGATCACGCCTACGGAGTTCTCCTCCAGGTTGAAGGCCAGGCCGAACACGCCATTGGGGAACTCCACCATTTCGCCGGCCATTACCCCCGACAGTCCGTAAACGCGCGCAATCCCGTCGCCCACCTCGATCACCTGCCCGACCTCGCGCACATCGATGTGCGACTCGAAGCGTTCAATTTCCTGCTGTATGACGGAAGCGATCTCGTCGGCTTTGAATCTCATGGGCAATCCTGTCGTGTACCTGCTGGCGAATCAGCTTCAACTGATTGGCTATGGAACCGTCGTGTACCGTATCGCCAATGCGCAACACGGCGCCGCCGATGATGTTCGGATCGGTAATGCATTCCAACACCGGCTCGCCGCCAAGCTGGCTGCGCAGCTGCTCGGCCAACTGGTCGGCCAGCGGCTTGTCGATCGGACGGGCCGTGACAAGCCGCACATGAATCCGTCCCCGCAACCGGTCGTGCCATACATGCGCCTGGCGATGCACTGTGGCGAGCAAGTCCAGCCGCCCATGGCGCGAAAGGACTTTCAGAAAGTTCAACAGCAGCGGAGGCAACCGCCCCGCGAAAAGCCGATCCAGCATTGCCGCCTTCTGGTCGTGCGAAATCAGCGCCGAGGCGAGAATATCGGCCAGTTTGGGAAACGGCCGGATCGCCTCCTCCATGAGTTGGTCGAAACTATCGATCAACTCTTCGGTCTGACCGGCTTTCTCCGCCGCCTGAAGCAAGGCCCGGGCATAAACCGAAGCAATCTGCTCGGCGCCCACGTCGGCATCCAGTTGGGCGGCGCGGCGAGCATGTTCGGCATATACGTCTCTGGCCTCGGACATGTGGTAAAACCGGTTTATACTTCCTGCGGGAAAGAACAAATCATTGTCGCTGGTAAAAACATCCCATTTCAACCCGTGCGGAGTTTAGTTGATCTCGGGATGCCGGGCGGCGAAGCGAGCCACGGTCTGCTCGATCAGCTTGGAATGCTTCTCAGGGCTGAGCTTCTCCTGGACGATCTTGCCGGCCAGCTCCACAGCCAAAGCGGCGGCATGGTCGGCCAACTCTTTGATCGCCACTCCCACGGCGGCGTCGATCTGCCGCAATGCCCGCCGATGCTCGGCCTCGGCCTCGGCCTTGGCGCGCGCCAGCAGATCGCGGGTAAGCTCTTCGGCGTCGCGGCGCGCCTGCTGGATGATCTGCCGGGCTTCCTCCTGCGCGCTCTGCAACTTCTGCTGGTATTGTGCCAGCAACTGTCTGGCCTGGGCATTGGCCTGCTCGGCTTGCGCAATCTGCTCAGCGATCGCCTTTTCGCGGCGGTCGAGGGCTTGCATCAAAGGCCCCCAGGCAAACTTCCATAAAATGGCAAGCAACAGCAAGAAGACCACGGCGGTCCACAGGGCCAAATCGGCTTTGATCTTCTGGGGCGAAAGGGGATTCAGCCCGTCAGCCCCTTCGGACGCCGCCGAGTGGCCGCCGTGCCCGCCGGCAGCCCAAGCCGCCTCGGGCAGACAGCCTCCGACCAACACGCCGATCAGCAGCCAGACTGCCAGGGGGTTTTTCATCCTGAAGACGATCGTCATCGCGCTGCCTCGCACCGCAAGCTGTTTCAAATCTTCACGATACAGACGATCAGAGCGAAGAAGGTTGCCCCTTCGATCAACGCCGCGGCGATGATCATTGCGGTTTGGATGTTGCCGGCCACTTCGGGCTGTCGGGCCATGCTTTCTACAGCAGCGGCGCCGATGCGGCTAATGCCGTAGCCGGCCCCCAGGATCACCAATCCCGCCCCGAATGCCGCTCCGAAGAAAATCGAAAACCCTTCGCGACCCAACACCCTCTGCGCGGCTTCCACAGCCTGTTGGGCCTTGGTGGTTTCCTCGGCCACGGCCTTTGCCACGGCCTCGGGGTCCACCTCGGCAGCAGCCAGTGCCAACGGGGAAGCATACAACCACAATGCGGCGGCCAGCGCCGCGACGCTCGTCAACTTCTTCACGGGTATGTCTCCTTGATAACAACCCTGATTGTCCTGGCATGCGCCGCTACCCGATCAGTGCTGATGCAGCGCCATGCCGATGAACAACGACGTCAGAAACGAAAATATGTATGCCTGTAAAAAAGCGACCAGCAATTCCAGCAGACTCAGCGCCGTGGCCCCGATCACACCGGCCGGCATTACCCCGTACCAGGCGACCGAGTCGGCAAACTCCGCGATAAAGAACAATATCACAGCCAGCACAAGATGTCCGGCGAACATGTTTGCCAGAAGACGCACAGCCAAGATGGTGTGCTTGATAAGCATGCCCAGAATTTCGATGGGCAGCATTATTACAAACATTGCCAGTTTTAGCGGCAGCGGCAAATCCATCCGCGGACACAGCCCCAAAATGAACCCCAGCGGCCCGTACTTCTTCATCCCCGCCCCAACAACGACCGCAAACGACAGAAAAGCCAGGGCCGCCGTAACCGAAATGGCTCCCGTGGGAGAACCTAACCACGGTACCAACCCCAGAAGGTTGCAAAACAGGATGAAGAAGAACAGGGTCAGAATGAACGGTACGAACCGGTCGGCCTCGTGACGATGGCCAATCGCCGGGCGGACCATCTGGTCGCGCACGAACAAGACCATCGCTTCGAGCATGTTCCACAGCCAACCGCGCGGCGGGGCGCCGCTGGCTGCCTTCCGTGCAAGCGGCACGAAAAGCACAATCATCAACCCCGCTGCAATAAGCTCGATGACCATGAACTTGGTCAGTTGCAGCCCGAAGACCTCGGGCAGACGGAAGTCGTGCGCCAGCCCGAACGGCAGCTCGAATCCGTAGGCATCCTCAACATGTTTTGCGCACTGTGCGGGATCGATCATCGCCCGGCCAATCCCCAGAAAGCCTCAGCCCAGCCTCGGTGATTTTACGGATTCAATTGTTCCGGTCTGGCTGAGGTCGCGGCGAGTCTGTGTCATCTATTTTTCGGCACGTTATTTGGCAAGCAAACCCACACGTGTGCTGCCAGCAGCGGCGGATAAAACACTAAAAGATAATACAACACGCCTGCGCTGGCTAGGGCCGTCACAGATAGATGTAAGGCAAGTCCGCCGCAGATGGGTATTCCCATTCTGGCGACCATTCCGGCCAGCACGGGAAAAGCGGGCGTGAAAGCGGCCAGCCGAGAGGGAATCAACACGGGCACGATCGCCCCCAGAAGGCACAACCCAGCCGCAGCAGTAGCCGCTAATACACCCGAAGAGCCACTGAGCAAATAAGCCGCCAGCGCCGCGGGAACGTAAGTGACCGTCGCCACGGCTGCCAGTAACAAGGCTTTGGCCAAAGCTGATCTGAAACTCATGTGCCATTATCGCAGGCGGCGGAACTGTTATCCCAGGTAATGCCTTGTATCAGCCAGATGGAAACAGTTGCATTAGCCCAACTTGGCGGAACCCCACTTTTACCCCACCTGCTGCAGCCGCCAAATGTAGGGACGCGCTGCGGTCTGGTCCGTTGGCGCGGCGGGCATGCCCATTGCGGATAGCGGCCTTCCACATCGCCCTACATCATGCGCGCACAATGCACATGATACACCGTAAGGGTCTAGCGAGGCTGCGCCTCAGACCAACTCACCCATGTGGGGTAGTGTCCAATAACTGTACAAAACTTGACTCAATCGCGCAGACTTTGGCAATGCAAGTAACCTATTGTGCGCAGGTTTCGCATCTTGCCAGGACAGCGCCGCGTGCGATAGCTCTGCTGCCGGTTTTACCCTCCAAGCCCACAAAGTTTACTCAACCGGAATATTCGGGCAAGCCGATAAGCAGTATCGGCATTCTGTCCACATGCAGCGCGCTTGTTGCGCAGAGGGTAGCCATGAGCAAGCAAAAGCTGGCCACAGCAGTCTTGGCAGCGGTTTGTTGTGTAGCGTTGGGGATAGGGGTTTCCCGGGCCCAAACTACGCAGCCTGCCCGAACGCGCAGCGTACCGCTGGTAGAAGACCTTGAACAGATAGGCAACAACCTGTTCGGTGGCCTGCTTTCTGGCCGCAGGCCGCAGGAAACGGCACCCAGGATGGGTTCGACACGGGTGGTAATTTCTGATAGCGATCAGGACGAGGATGGCCAGCCGGTCGCCGGTTCGCGCTATCGGCCCGGGGCGCCGCAGGCATCCACCATCCAGCGTTCGCGGACGCCCGGGGGAGCCGAATCGGGCGTCCGTGTTGGCACACCGGCGCCCAGCACTGCGATCCGGCAGCCCGCACCTCGTTCGACCGCCGCATCCACAGAAAGCGACGAGCCTGCCGAGCCGAGGGCGGTCCGTGTAGCCAAACCGGGGCAAGCAACGCCGTCGGCCAGCCAAGTGGGGTTAGAGCCAGCCATCGGCGAATCTGGCTCGCAATTGCCGCCGTTGCACCAGCGGCTGGCCACCTTCCGTCAATCGCCATTTACCGCGGGTGGACAAAAGCCGGATCGGCCTCAGGGCCGCAGCGGTTCGTCGGTGGCCGCAGCGGAAGATGGGGTGGTTTCCGACCCACCGCAGATTGCCCGACCTCGACCCGCCCCGGGAACGGGCATCGTTGAAAGCCCGACGCCCGCTGGCACGCCGCAGAACGTCGCTCGGCGGCCGGTTGTGGCAAGCGACCTTGACCCGCCGCTGGCTTCCGAAAGTCGTCCTGAGCGACCGCCAACCCTGCGGGAAAGCACACCTGGCGCCAGCCCCGAGGCCGCGCAGCGTCCTACGCCCGCCGCACCGGCGGCGACCGGACAACGCCTCTTGCAGCCTGGTACCACGGTGATTTCGCCAGCGATGCCCTCGGCGCTTTCGGGCCGGAGCACTTTGGGCGGAGCAAGCGGCGCACGCCCGACCAGCGGAGCAGTACCCGGCACGGGAATGCCCGGCGGAACAGGATCAAGCAGCCCAGTGCCCGCCGCGGCGGCGCCCGGTGCAATCGCGCCGCGAAGTGCCCCACCAGCATCGCACGCTGCGGCGGGTTCTCGCGGTGGGCTGATCCTCAACCGGAAGAGTCCGGTTATCGGCGTGGAGACCGTCGGTCCACGACGTATTCTGGTGGGCAAGGAATCGACATACGAGATCACGGTACACAACGCCGGGGAGGTGACAGCCGAAGAATTGGTGATATTCGTGAGCCTGCCGGGCTGGGCCGACGTCTTGGGCGCAGAGGTCAGCACCGGCAGCACTCAAGTGGTACCGGCGGGCGAGGCGGGGAGAACCTTCTTATGGAAGCTCGGCCAGTTGCCTGGCGGCACGCGGGAGCGGCTTGCCCTGCGGATTGTTCCGCGCGAAAGTCGGCCGCTGGATTTGGCCGTGCGCTGGGAATACAAACCTACCCTATCGCAGGCGACCATCGAAGTGCAAGAGCCGAAACTTTCGCTGCGGATGGAAGGGCCGCGGGAAGTAATGTACGGCAAGAAGGAGTTGTTTACGCTCCGCCTGTCGAACACCGGCAACGGCGACGCCGAAAATGTGGTCATCACCCTGATGCCGCTTACGCCTGGCGATCAGCCGGTATCGCAAAACATCGGTACCATTCCGGCTGGTGAGGAGAAGGCCATCGAAGTGGAGCTGACCGCTCGGCACGCCGGCCAACTACAGATAAACGCCGTGGCCAAGGCGGACGGCAACTTCGAGGCCCAACTGGCCGAAAAGATTCTGGTCCGCCGGGCAGCCTTACAGGTCGAGGTCGACGGCCCGCAGGTGCAATACGTCGGAGCTGTGGCGACGTATCGCATCCGAATCCGCAACACGGGAACAGCCCCGGCGCGGAATGTGCAACTGACGGCGACCATCCCGCCCGGTGGAAAATACGTTTCGGGCATCGAAGGGTCCAGGCTAGAGGCCAACGGCACCAAGCTCCAGTGGACTTTGGACTCGCTCAATCCCACCGTAGAGCAGACTTACTTGTTGAGGTGCACCTTGAGTTTGCCGGGCGACAGTCGGCTGGAAGTCGCTTGCACAGCCGAGGACGAACTGGCGGCGGCCGCCGTTACAACCACCCGCGTGGAAGCCGTGGCTGATCTGGTCCTGGAAGTCAAAGACCCGGCCGGGCCGGTTCCGCTCGGCGAAGAGGCGTTGTACATCCTGCACGTGCGGAACCGGGGAACCAAGACCGCCGAAGGCGTGCAAGCGATGGCCTTTTTCTCCCGCGGCGTGGAACCGGTGGCTGCCGAAGGGGCGGAACATCACATGGCGCCGGGCCAGGTCGTCTTTCATGCCATCGGGCCGATTGCACCCGGCGGCGAGGTTACATTGCGCGTTCGCGCCCGGGCAGAAAGCCCCGGGCATCACGTCTTCCGTGCCGAAGTACACTGTAAACCGCTGGGCACGCGGTTGGCCAGCGAGCGGACCACACTTTTCTACCAAGATCGCACCAGCGCACATCAGGCCAATCGGCCCTCGCCGCTGGGGCCCGCGCCGGTCGGACCGGCAGGCGCCGATTTTGGCCAGACGGCAGTGCCCGACCGCCCAGGTACCCTGCCGTGGCCGCCAACGGCCGGGGGACCTCGCTCTTTCCCGGCGTCTCCGGGAGATCAGATGCAACCGCCCAATATCCAGCGGTAGCCGTAGCCGGCCGAGGCACGCCTTTGGCTATACTCGTCGGACGGCAAAACGATATTGCTCTCCGCCGAAAACACTGCACTACTGCCTGCGCGACGTAGAACTGTAAAAGCGCCGCAGCTTTCCACTTAGAGGCTATCAGCAAACTCCCCTCTCCCGCACGCGACGGAGGGGGGGTAAGGGTGGGTGAAACACGGAAACATGGAAAGGATAGGAGGGCCGCCCGGAGTCAAATCGCCCTCACCTACCCTCTCCCAGAGGGAGAGGGTAACTGATGGTTGACCATTTTCGGATACCCTCTTATTGTGGCACTGATTTATTGCCGCACGAGACATTTTCCAGGGCGACAATAACCAGTCGGTGCCGGTCGGCAAACTGTCGCACGGCTGGCTCGTCGAGCACGATTGTCCGGTGGGCTTCGATGGCCAGCACACGTGCGCCTGCGGCAACCATCGTCTCCAAGGTCAATAGCCCTACCGTAGGCACGTCGAAGCGCATGTCCTGGTGCGGTTTGGCCACTTTGACCACAGTGAACTCGCCGCTGGGGCAAAGCTGACCGGCGCGCCGGATACACTGGTCGGTGCCCTCGATGGCCTCTACGGCCAGCACGGCTTGATTCTTGACTGCCACGCTCTGGCCGATATCCAACTGCCCAAGCTGCTTGGCTATACGCCATCCGAATGCGATATCCTGCTGCTGCGCTGCTGTCGGGCCACGGCTTGTCAGTTGACCGGGACGGGCTAGCAGTTCCGGTACGAAGTCGGTAGCGGGAACGAAGCGGATTCCTTCGGCGGCAAAACCTTCCACGACCGTCGACAGCAACGAGTCGTCGCGGCAGTCTTTACGGCGCGTGAGAAAATGCGGCAAGAACATGCGGATGGCCCGTAGATCGGGCAAATTGCGCAGCCAGACCCAGCGCTGGAACAACAGCACCTTGTGTATTTTGCCTGCCATAGTGGCCACGCTTACCCCGTGGCGACGGAACCATCTTACAGCGCTACCCATTCGGGCCAGGCCGTTCCAGCGGAAGTGATGGCAAATTTCGGCCAGGCGCGGGTCGGCGTGTCCGAGCACTCCCAAACAGCAGACCAGGTAACCGGCCCGCTGAAGCCCCCGAGCGACTACCAGCGGATAGTCACCCCAGCCTGCCAGCAACCCGACTGGCACGCGCACTGGGTCTGATTGGCTGTGTTGCATTTCCGCGCGGCTTGAGCGTGTGCGATGACGGCGTTTCTCCCTTTTTGGCAGCCGGCCGTCCAAGGACGACGCCCGTGGTTATTGCGGTTTCGCCTGTGGCCCATCGGCCAGCGACACTTCGGCCCTGGCGGCCCTCGGCCAGACGCCAGTTACGCTGCCTGGCGATCGGCGCGCTGACGGTCGGACTGGTTCGAGTCGACAATGGCGTTGCCAGCGCCCAGGGCGGCCTTCAGATGCTCCACCTCTGCCGTCAGCCGCTCGATGGTCTTGGCGATGTCTTTGATCTGTTGGCGCATCTCCGGCAGTCTGGAAATCAGGGCCTGTTTGATTTTTTGCTCGCGCTCTGGGGTGGCCGGAATGCCAATCATCCTCTCGCCGTCGGAGACGTTTTTGCTCACCCCGGCCTTGGCGCCCAGCACTGCCTTGTTGCCGATGTGTACATGGTCGCGCACGCCCACCTGTCCGGCCATTATCACATAGTCGCCGGTGGTGGTGCTCCCGGCAATGCCTACCTGGGAACAAAGCATGTTGTGACGTCCGATGTGGCAGTTATGGGCCACCACCACCAGATCATCGATCTTGGTGCCTTCGCCGATTACAGTCGAGCCGTATGTGCCACGGTCGATTGTGCTGCCGGGGCCGACTTCCACATCGGCCTCGAGCACCACGTTGCCCAGTTGGGCGGAAAGCTCGTGCCGGCCATTGACCAGTTCGTATCCGAAGCCAAAAGCCCCCAGCACTACCCCAGCGTGGATGATGCACCGAGGACCGACGACCGTGTTTTCATACAGCACGGCGTTTGGAAAGATGGTTACATCGCGGCCAATGCGGCAACCGGCCATTATGTGAACGCCGGAGTGGATCACCGTGTTGCTGCCGATTACCACGTCGTCGCCGATAGTGGCGAACGGGTAAATGTCCACATCCTCGGCGATCTGGGCGCTAGGGCTTACCACCGCCAGGGGGCTGATGCCCACCGGCTGCCGTCGCCGAGCGGGCCGAAAGAACTTCACGATTTCGGCAAAGGCCCGATGAGCCTGCTCGACCTCGATTACCGGCAGCCCGGGAACTTTCACCCCTGTGCGGACCACGGCCGCGCCGGCACGGCATTTTTCCAAGTCGAGCTTCTTTGCGTGTTCGTCGATGAGGGTGATCTGGCCGGGCTGGGCATCGACCAGCGGGGCAGCACCCTCGATAACCAAGCTGGCATCCCCCACTACCCGACCACCTACCAGCGCCGCCAACTCGCCCAATGTGGCCTGCATGCGTCGGAGTCCTTTCCGTAGCGGTGCCCTGTAAGCACGCTCCCCCGGCAATCGCGCAGTCGCTCCCGACATCCGCCGGGCTAGCAGGCCAGCAAGATACCGTATTCCGCCTTGGTCAGCAAGATCAATATAGTCCTATGCGCATTAGGCATTGGCGCATTGGGCACTTAGGAGATTGGGAGATTGGAGAACCGGGGAGCTCGGAGAACCCGGGAGCTTGGAGCACCGGAAAGCTTGCAGAGCTAGGGAACCCGTGAGCCGGTTCTGCGATTTGCTTATTTGGTGGAAGCACCCTTTGACGTTTTCTCGGCCAGAACGTACAAAGAGTATTGCAGACGGTGCTTCGGCCCGGGCGGGCAGGCTGTCGTGGCCGGGCTTTTGACAAGCGGCGAAGAACAAGCGGCCTCCGATGAGGGGTCCCCACAATGGAGCCCTGCGAACCTGGTCAGGGACGAAAGTCAGCAGCCATAAGCAGCAAGCTTCAGGTGTGGAGGGCCTCTCATCGGGGGCCGCGTAAT
>Ga0129299_1003316_pt1 | contig 10528 bp, 6 predicted proteins | sample ConPoolayeCmetaG_FD_94477 | JGI IMG/M metagenome (GOLD analysis project Ga0129299, IMG submission 94477) | Hot spring microbial mat communities from California, USA to study Microbial Dark Matter (Phase II) - Cone Pool mat layer C metaG ... | reverse complement strand
GGCAGGGATATCGCGATGATAGAACTGCCCTCCGATACGATAGGCCGCTTTGTCACGATTCCGGCGAAAGAGGGACGGGTCACGCTCATCTTGCTCGATGATGTGGTGCGGCTCTGTCTGGATGAGGTGTTCGCGGTCTTCGGGTATGACCGCTTCGATGCGTACACCGTCAAGTTCACGCGCGACGCCGAACTCGATCTGGATAACGATATTTCGAAAAGTTTCCTCGAGATCGTATCGGAAGGGGTTAAACAACGGGTCTCGGGCAATCCGGTCCGCTTCATCTACGACCGGCGGATGCCCAAGGAAATGCTTCGCCGGATAGCGCGGTGCATGGGGATACGGAAACAGGACCTCCTTATTCCGGGAGAACGCTATCACAACTTCAAGGACTTCATGTCGTTCCCCCCGGTCGGGCCCGACCGGCTTCGCTATCCGCCGTTCACGCCGGTGCCGGTCGGCGCATTCGCGCCGGGGAGAAGCGTATTCGAGGTCATAGATGCCGGCGATATCCTGATGCATTATCCCTATCAACCGTTCCAGCATCTTATCGATTTTCTGCGGGAAGCCTCGCTGGACCCGAAGGTGGTGTCGATAAAGATGACCCTTTACCGGCTCGCCCGCAACTCGAGCGTGATAAACGCCCTCATCAACGCGGCGCGTAACGGAAAGAAGGTGACCGTTTTCATCGAACTGCAGGCGCGGTTCGACGAGGAGGCGAACATCGAATGGGCGCGGCGTCTGCAGGAGGCGGGAGTCCGCATCCTTCCCTCGCTCCCCAACCTCAAGGTGCACGCGAAACTTTGTCTTATCAAGCGGCAGGAAGAAGGATCGGTGCGGTACTATGCCGTTGTTTCGACAGGCAATTTCAACGAGGAGACCGCACGGGTGTATTGCGATGAAACGCTCTTGACCGCCGACAAGAGGATAACCCATGAAGTAGAACAAGTGTTCGATTTTTTCGCCAACCCCTACAAAGACAAGGGGTTCAAACATCTGCTGGTCTCGCCCAACTTTCTGCGCGCCCGGCTGTACCGCATGATAGAGGCCGAAATCAAGGCGGCCCGGCGTGGAGAAACGGCATCCATCATCCTCAAGGTCAACAGCCTCACCGACCCAGAGATGGCGGAGAAGATCTTAGCCGCAGCAAGGGCCGGTGTTTCCGTCCGTCTCATCGTCCGCGGCGCCTGCCTGATCGTTCCCGATGAAGAAGCGGCCCTTTCGCTTACGGCGACGAGCATCGTGGACCGTTTTCTAGAGCACTCGCGCATCTACCTGTTCCACGCCGGAGGGAAGGAACGGATGTTCATTTCGTCCGCCGACTTGATGACGCGGAACCTGGACCGCCGTATCGAGGTGGCGGCGCCGCTATACGACGAACAATTGAAAAACCGCCTGAAAGATTTGTTGAACATACAACTTTCCGATAACATGAAGGCGCGCTATCTGTCCGACGGACGGATCAATGAATATCGACGGACCGGAGGTCCCCGCGTGCGCAGTCAGCAGAAAATTCTTGAATACCTGCAAAAGGAACCCGCGGAAACGGAGAAACAATGATATTCGCCGCTGTAGATGTCGGATCGAACGCCGTCCGCCTTCTTATTTCCGATGTGTACGAGAAGGGTGACGGCGCTATCGTCGCCGAAAAGACATCGCTGGTCCGTGTTCCGATCAGGCTCGGAGAAGACACCTTTGTGCGGGGTATCATCTCAGACGAGAAAAGGGGGCTCCTCTCTCATGCGCTTCATGCATTCTCCAATCTCTTTCAGGTCTACAGGCCGGTCAGTTATGCCGCCTGCGCCACCTCGGCGCTGCGGGAAGCGGAAAACGGTGCGGAGGTCGCCGCGTATGTGTCCCGCCAAAGCGGCATTGAAATTGATATCATTGACGGAAAAACCGAAGCGCTGATCGTCGGCAAGGGGTTCGACAGTCACCTCGGAGATACCGAAGACATCTATCTTTTTGCAGATGTCGGCGGAGGCAGCACCGATCTGTCGGTTTCATACCGCGGCAATATACTGGAACTCCGTTCGTTCAAACTCGGGACGGTGCGCATACTCAACAACTATGACGAAACCGCGGAGTGGGGAGCGCTCAAGGCATACCTGAAGGAATTGGATGAGAAGTTTCGCAAGAAAGTGCTGGTCGGTTCGGGAGGAAACATCAACAAGATAAGCAAACTCTTCGGGACGAAAGGTTCTAAGGAACTCACATACAAAGAGATTGATTACGGCATCAGGCAACTTGAAAACATGAGCATGGACGAACGGATAGCGAAGTTCGGCCTGCGTCATGACCGCGCCGATGTCATCGTCCCCGCCGGGACGATATTTCTGACCATTATGAAACACCTCCATGCCTCCCGGATACTGGTTCCCCGCATAGGACTCGTCGACGGCATGATACGGGCGTTATACCATGATCACAACGGAACCGCACCGTTGCCCGCCGGGGTGACGGCGCATCGCCTTGCAACGGAAACGGCGGCCATCGCTCACCGAAGGAAAGCCGGGAAATAACACATTCCTTACTCTTATTTGACAACTGCCTTTTACTATGAAGGTTCCATGCCAGAACAGAAGGAGGGCGAAACAATGCGTATAGGTATCATCGGAGTGCCGGGAGGTTGGTCATCCGAGTTGATGGTCGAGGCGTTCCGAAAAAAAACTCGCGCGGTATCGCTCATCGATATGCGCCGTGTTCGTCTCGATTCAGCGCGACGCACTGTTCTCTACGAAGAGCACGACCTCATGAATTTCGATGCTCTTGTGGTGCGTAAACTGGGTCCGCGCTACCACCCCGATCTGTTCGACCGGCTGGAGATGCTCGGTTTTGTCGAAGAACGCGGACTCCGTATCTATTCTCGCCCCAAGCGTTTGATGCGCGTCATTGATCGTCTTTCCAACACCATGCTCCTGCAGCTTTCCGGATTGCCCATGCCGCCGACTGTTATCACCGAGGAGATCGAACAGGCAGCAGAAGCAGTCCGCTCGTTCGGGAAAGCGGTGCTCAAGCCACTCTATACCTCGAAAACCGAGGGAATGGTAATACTATCGGCAAAAGATGCCGATATTGAAAAACAGATCGCACGATTCCGCGCAGCAGGAAACACCACGCTCTACGTACAAAAAATAGTGAAAACGAGCGGGAAAGATATTTCTCTCGTCTTTTTCGGACAACGGTTCATCACAGCCTATGCACGAGTGAAAGAAGAAAAGGACAAGGAACATCTCTTGAAAACGGGTACCCGATATGAGCCGTATGAGCCGACGCCTCACATGCTTGAGATCGCAAAACGAGCTCAATTCGTGTTTAACCTCCACTACACGGTGGTCGAGATGGTAGAAACACGCGGCGGTCCACTTGTCCTACAGGTGTCTGCACTCGGAGGTTTCCGCGGAATGGCCGAAGGATGCGGTATCAATCCTGCCGCTCGATATGCCGACTATATCATCGAAAGGTTGAGGTGATGGCTCTGGTTACCACACACCCCACGCAAGGTGTTCGGGGGCCGCTTTCGCCTGTTTCTTGAGATCGGAAAGCAGCCGGTCGACCCGGTCGAGGACCATCGCCTCGGCGCGGTTTTCCACAAAAAGTACCGCTGCGCTCACCGTCAGAAGAGGAAAATGCCGCAAAACACCTTCACGATCTGCAGCGATAATATATCCCCGTTCACGATCATCGGCAGGATAGAGGCTTCTGATATCTTCGGCGAATTTACCGACGATCTCTGCAACAGTCGCAAGACACTCCTCTCTGCGGACATTTTGTCCCGTGAATGAGGCGAAAAAGTCATCTCCGCCGATATGTCCTATGAAAAGATCCCGTTTCCCCCGTTGTTCGTTAAGGATATCGCAGAACATGAGAATCGCGCGATCCCCCACCCGGAATCCGTAGGTGTCGTTAAACGGCTTGAAATGATCAAAGTCGAAGTAGACGAATACCGGTGCCCGTTCGGTCTGCTGGAGCATGTCAACGATATGTTCCGTTATCAAACGGTTGCCGGGAAGCCGAGTTAATGGATTCTGATCACGAGCCGTCGAGATATCTTTTTCCGTAATGATGGAAAGAATGGATCGGGTCGAAAGAAATCCCCGGTATCGCCCCCCCTCGGTCAAGATTATTCCTTCGGAATTCTCGTTGAAACTGAATATCTCCAGCATCTTCTCGATGCGTAGCGATATCTCCGCGACAGGACGCTTGCGCACGAAACCCCAGATGGACCCCTGTACGTTCCGGTTGAGCAGAAGATCTCTCCCGAAAGGGGCGTAGATGAGTTCCTTGATGTCGGTCTCGAGAATGATGCCGAGCGGTTCGCCGCGCGCATCCACCACCGGCGCCAGACCGTGCTCCTTGTTGTGGCGGAAATACTCGAGAAGAACCAACATGTTGTCGCGCGGGAGAACAATGGGAGGAATTTCTCTCATCTGGGCAAGCACGGTTCCCCGTTCCCGGCTCTGACCACGCTGATTACGCCGGTTCATCTCCAGAACCGATTCGTAGTGGCGACAAATTTCTTTCAAATTTCCGGTCGGCCGCTGAATGAGAAAGCCCTGTACATAGTCGCACCCCAAATCACGGCAGATATGGAAGGCGCTCTCGGTTTCGATTCCTTCTGCGATGACTTTGATGCCCAATGTGTGCGAAAGACTTACTATCGTCGAAACAAAAAGCCGCTTCTTCGCATCGTCTTCTATTCCCTCGATGAAGAAACGGTCTATTTTTATGTAGTCCGGATCTGCTTGATAGAGGACTTGCAATCCAGAAAAGCCTATGCCGAAATCGTCGAGTGCTATCCGTAAACCACGCTCTTTGACCTGTCGGACGATATGAATCATCTCTTCTGAAGAACGGAACCGATACCGCTCCGATAACTCGAAACAGAACGAGTTTGCCGAAAGTCCGGTTCGCTCCAAAAGAATGTCGGTTTGTCCGGGACGATAGTCGGGCATCGCCGTGACTCGGTTGTCCACATTATAGAACAGAAGAATATCCGTAGCGAGATCCGACTGTGCAAAAATACGCATTGCCTTTTCCCTGAGTTTCAGATCAATGCCGAACAGGACACGATCTCGCGCCAAGGCATCGAAAAAGTCGAGTATGGAGGCATAACCCTCCTGCTCTGTTCCGCGCAGGAGCGCCTCGATACCAAGGCAATGGCCGGTAACAGCATGCACTATCGGTTGGAACGCGAAATCGAACCGTTCAATGATCAGATCGTACATGGTGTAATGGTACCCGCTCACTCCATCGATCGGCCCTAGGAACGATTCTTCCACGGGGAGGGAGATTCCCGCTTTCATGAGTTCTCTCCAACAGCAGCGTTCGGTACGGGCGGAAGATAGCCGCTTAATATAAAAGAGCCGTGTCTGGCCGGTCAAATATCGGTCAGTTGTCGCGGATGATCACGATTCGTCGGCGACACCGGTCGCGAACTCGGTGGTCCACCAGAGGAAGTCGTCGATGAGCACGAAAGAGTCCTGCGAGCGGTCGTTGGTGTCCCAGAGGGCCAGTCGGAGCGTTATCGTTTCGCCCGGCACCACATTGCCGCGTAACAGGAGCCAGCCGGTGCCGCCGTTTGGTTCGAAGCCGGTCCCGGCAAGGTCTCCGTTTCCCAGACAGCCGGGAAAATCGGGATGTTCGCATACCTTGAAGAGCCCCGAACGGGCGAGGTTGACACCAACCGGGTTGCCGCTTTTGTCGCGGGCGAGGTTCTTATCCGCGGGGTTTTGGTAGGCGGGATCGTCGTTCGTGTAGGCTGAATCGAGCAGGGCGATAAAGAAGTCGTTGTATTTGTTGCAAACATATCCGGGGAATTCCTGCGAAAGAAAATAGATGCGCAGGCTGAAAGATCGCGCCTGCGGCGGAACGCGCAGGGTGAGTTTCAGCATGACGCTGTCGTACACCGGCCCTTTCGCCTCCGAAACGGCGCCGCAGGCGGGGGCCGAGGGAAAGACCTCGCCGTTCGCCGCGTACCAGTCGGCGGGGACGGCGCTCAGCGTGTTCTGCACGAGCGGCACGAACGGGTCGGCGGCGGTGCCGGTCGAAAAGGCGGCCATGAAGGCGCCTTCGCGCGGCGCTATCTTCGAGCCGAGACCCCCCAACACCGCGGCGGCGGCGGCGGGCAGTTCCTTGGGGAAGGGGTTCCCCTGCCAGTCGAGACTGTCATCCTCGGTTTTTCCATTCGGGAAAAGCAGTTCGGCCGTCATCAGGCCGTACCCCGCCCCGTTCCCGTCGGCCGTAACGCAGACACCCATCGCTTGGGCGAGCGACCCGGCCTTTCCCTCCGCCGGTTCCTCCTCGCAGGGGGGAAGCCACTCATCGATGAATCCGTCGCAGTTGTCGTCGATCCCGTTACGCACCTCGGCCGCGCCGGGATGGACGGCGGCGGGATCGGGACACTGCTCCGCAGACTCACAGCAATCGCCTTCGCAGGCGGCGTAGCCGTCGCCGTCGAGATCGGGAGTGTCCGGTTCGCCGTCGCAGTTGTCGTCGATGCCGTTGCCGCAGATCTCGAAAATGGGGAGAATCTCTCCTTTGCAGGGTCCGAACCCGCTGCCGTCGGGAAGACAGGTTTTCTCGCCCGCGCGACAGGGCCCCACATTTTCCGTTTCGGGACGACCGGTATAGGGACATTTTTCTTTTTCGCCTGGGTCGCAGATCCGCATGTCATCATCGGGAGTTATCTCGCTCTCGGCAATGTCCGGAAGGGCGCTGTCACCGTCCGGATCTTTTTCCGTTTCCGTGTCGGTGATGGCGATATCGTCGGGGATTTCTTCCTCCTCCACGGGGGAGCAGGAAAAAAAGAGGACGGGGCAGAGGATCGTGAAAACGACGGTGCCGGGCGAAACACGCATCATGGCGCCGGGACAAAGGTGAGTTTGATGTATTCGATCGGCTCCCCCGGATGGGACTCGGCGTACTCGCCGTCACGGAACATCTTGACGGTGATGTTCGGAAGATTCAATGTACCGGCATACCGATCGCCGGAGAGACCCCCGGAATCGTACTCCATCACAACCACTGAAACCGCATCGGTCTCTTCAAAAGATATCTGCGCGCTCGCCGAAAATGTTTTGCAGAAGGTTTCGTCTCCCTTCTCGGTTTTGAAAACTTCGGTCCCGTTCAGGTTGAATATCGCGTAGGGATCGGGTTTGTCGATGAGCGGAATCGTTTCCCAATTCTCGCCGTTCGGGTCCTTAGGGCCAAGACAGACCTCATGAACCTTTACGATGTAGGCGAGCCGATACGGAGACTGACATTTCTGTTTGTAACACACCTCGGTGTACTGGTTACACTGGCTGTTGCTCGAACAGGGGAGCCCCTCTAGAGAGTCGGCGTCGGCATCTGACGCCGGCATATCGTCCTCGGAGAAATCGGTGTCATTGGTGTCATTGTCGAGGATACTTTCATCGGAGGCCGTGTCGGTATCCGGTACGACCTCTTCGTCCGCCGTCGGTTGTACCGCATCGTCAGGTTCCTCGGTCACTTCATCGAGTATGGCGTCGTCGTCTGTTTCCGTATCGGAGAGATCGTCGTCCTTCTCGGTGTCGTTAGAGTCCTGCGGCGTTTGTTTGTCCGGCATACCCTCAGTTTCCGGTGAAACGGCGTCGTAATCGCTCTCCATTTTGACACACCGCCCTTCGACACAATCGTATCCTACACCGTCGCAGTCGAGAACGGTTACACAGGACTCTTCGATAATGGGATCTTCCATTCGGGTACACGAAAGAAAAAGCAGTCCGCCCACCGCCAGTGCGACCTGAACCGTTCGCTTCATCAACACCTCCCTAGGGGTCAAAACGCCGAAGGAGTATCCCTCGCCGCGGTTAAAGCGCCATAAAGCCTGTATTTGCTTTCCGTCAAAAGAGATTCGGGCACAAGGGAGGTAACGGCCGCCGGAGAAAGCGCGAATCGCTCGACGAGGTAGCGCTGCGCAAGGACGATGTCGCTCTCTTTGAAGAAATCGAGCGAATAGCCGGCGAGAAGCGCGTTCCCCCACGAGCGGTACTCCTCGTAATCGAACCGGGGCCACAGCGGTCGCTCCGTGCTCCCGTTCCGCAGTCTCATCAGAAGGCACACGCACCCTTCGCGTACCTCTTGCTCACAGACTCTTCGGTCGCGGCGGCTCGGGTTGACCAGAAGGAGCGCCTTCGTGATGCGATCGGCGGAGGAAAACAACATCTCCACACGGAATAAAAAACGGCCGCTCCGGCCGATCGCCACCTCTTGACGGCGCATTCCTCCTCCGTCCAAGCGATCCGCAACCACCAGCGATGAAAGATCGGCGTCGGTCTCCGGAGTGATCGGCAAGGGAGAGAACATTCCGCGCCGACGCAGCCGCGCGGCGATATCCGCCAATGTTCCCTGTTTTTCCTGTGGAATGGCGACCTGTAGTGACATCGCCTTTTTGACCGCGTTGACCAGCGTCATGGCCTCGAAAGCCGGCACGGTGCCTCCGAGGCGGTGAGCAAGGAAATCGGCTGCCGCCTTCATTTCATCCCGGGCCAGATCGTGTCCGCCGGGAAAAACATGGAACACAAGGTTCTCTTCGGCGCCGTAGAGACCGTATATATGCGCCGCTTCGCTGACGGTGAGCGACGCCTCATGCGCGGGGAAGATATCGTCGCGGGACGAAATGACCATAAAAGGCCGCGGCGCTATGGCGGCCAACACATGGCGCTGTTCGAATGTACGGAGCGGATAGAGAAGATAGTTGTCGAGAGTATGCTCGATCCCCGACCGTATCATGCCGAGGTAACTGCTGACATACTTGATGGCGACCGCCGCCGCGATCCGTTCATCGAGTGCAGCGAGATAGAAAGTCTGAAACCCGCCTCCCGAATGTCCCGCTGCTCCAATGCGATGCGCATCTATCGTAGGTACGGTCGAAAGAAGATCGATTGCCCGCTTGCCGTCGCGCACCTGCACGCCCCCGGGCGTTACACCGAAGCGCAACAGTTCGGGCATCTGTTGCCCGGTGAATGCGCGCTCCCCGCCGCCGATCTCATCCACAGCCAACACGGCGATGCCGCGCGAGAGCAATTCGGCGACAAGCAGCGCATACTCGCGCGACGCCTTGCCGCGGCCGGTATGCCCTGCAAAGAGGATGACCGCGGGGAGCGGAGGCGGAGCCGGCGGTTCGAAGAGGAGCGCGCTAACGGCCATGCCCGGTTCCGCGTCAAACAGAAGCGGACGCACCGTGCTGTCTCCCGGCAACTTTCTGGGTTCGAAAATGCGGACATCGAGCGGAGCCTCTTCGTAGATACGCGACACCCCGAGCGAGCGGTCGAGCGCCTGCCGGATATCCTCCCGTTCACGCTCCCATTGAGAGAGATCGTCAGGAAACGCTCGCACGGCGCCCGGTGAGGCGGCGGCAACCCGCTCGATGGTACGATCGAGCGATTCGGTTCTCACCGAAGAGATATCCACCTGTTCGATGTCGGCGGCGACAAGAGTGAGGAGAATAAGCGCGGTAAGAACACCGACCAGACAGTATGTCGAGCGCAGTATCGTCATGCGGTCAGATACCGGTCACGGAACCTTGTGAAGAACATGATGTTCAGAAACACGACAGCCACAGGAAGAGCGATCGAAAGGGCGATCGCATCACGGCTCATGAAGTTGTGGATGTCGAGCAGGTTCGCCGAGGTCATCACCGCCACCGACCACAAGAGCCAGCGCCTATCGAGCCGCTCGGCGAGAAAGGGGACGGCGACGAGCAGGTACCACGGATGGAAGCGGGCGACAAAGAAACAGAACAGGACGATAAGTAATCGTCCGAACAGGAACAGCATCCGTTCGCTCCGGAGGAACATCGCCCGCAGTTGGTAGAGGATCAGCAGAAGAACAAAAGGGAGCGCGGCGTTCCGCATCAGCGCGAACACCTCGCCGATCGGCAGGGACGAAGAGGGGAATATCGTGGCGTAGAGGAACCCGGCGAGGAACACCGTGTTGTTGAGCGGCACCTCGGCGGCAAGCGCCCCGTAGGGAACAAGGAGCGTATCGAGGCCGTTCCAGTAGGGGAGATAGAGGGCGATGGTCACCACGAGAGCGGTGAGAAAAGAGCGCAGCGAGAGTACGACAGCGAGAGCGAGCGATTCCCTCCCCTTCTGATAAAGGTGAACCAGAACAAGGACGAAGGCCGCCGCGGCGTACAATTTTACGGCGGCGGCGGCGGCGAAAAGGGCGGTTGCGGCGACGGGACGATCCTTCCGGAGCAGTGTCGCGCCGAGCACGAGCGGCAACGCCGCGAAGAGATCGTTGTGTCCCTGTCCCGCACCTTGCAACCAGAGGAGCGGCGACAGAACGATGAAGGGGAAGGGGTCGATTTCTTCGTTTTTTTCCATCGTTTCGGAAAAAAGCCGGGCAGCGTAGATGAACCCGGCGGCGGCGGCGAAGAGCAGCGCTTTATAGAGAAAAATCATGGCAATTACACCGCCCGGCGCCGCAAACGCCGAGAGGTGGAACAGGGCCGTCGAGAAGGGTCCGTACTTACAGAAGGGTTGATCGCGCCAGATCGGAG
>Ga0129299_1003314_pt1 | contig 10533 bp, 9 predicted proteins | sample ConPoolayeCmetaG_FD_94477 | JGI IMG/M metagenome (GOLD analysis project Ga0129299, IMG submission 94477) | Hot spring microbial mat communities from California, USA to study Microbial Dark Matter (Phase II) - Cone Pool mat layer C metaG ... | reverse complement strand
GTCTGGTCCACCGGCTGCCGACGATCGCCTTCTCCACGCACCTGGCTGGCCCCCAATCAGGCCCCGTGCGACCGCGCGTAGTCGCGCAAGGCCAGCAAGTTTTCGTGAGGTGTGTCGCGGGGCACTTCGCAGCCCGCCCCCACAACATACCGCGGCCCGGCCTGGCGATGGCACTCGGCGATAGCCTGGGTAATCGACTCGGGCGAACCGTTGCGCAGGACTTTTACCGGGTCGATATTGCCCAAGAGGACTTGCTGGGGCCCCATTTCCTGCCGGGCTTGGTTGACGGGGACCATGTAGTCCAGATCCACGATATCGCAACCCAGCCGTCCGATGCCGGAGAGAATGCGCCGGGTGTTGCCGCAGATGTGCAGCCGGACACGTGCGCCCATCTCGTGCAGGGCATCGACCATCTTTTTCTCGTAAGGCCAAACGAACTGTTCGTAGATTTGGGGGCCGACGAGCGAGGCGGCAGCGTCGCCCACCCCCATCAGATCCACACCTGCCTCCACCTGCGCGCGAGCGAAACGCAGCTCCATCTCCAGGACGAAATCGAACAGGCGCAGGACGAAATCCGGGTCGTCGTAGAAATCGAGCATCAGGTTGTTGATGCCGCGCAGGTCGGCGGCTTCGGCGCAAGGGCCTTCGATCCAGCCCTCGATCAAGAATTCGTCACCTACTTTCTCTTTGAAGAGCCCTGCCGCCTTCACCCGGTCGTGCATGCGCCCGCCACCCAGCGGATCGGGAATCTTCAAGTTGTCCAACACCCGCTTGTCAGCCAGCAGTGCCCGGTTCTCGTCGATCGCCGGCGGCTGATTCTCAAAGTATTGGATGGCGGCGCCGCAGTCGGCCGCCTCCCGCGCTGGATCGGAAATGCACGAGACGAAGTCGAAATCGAACTGCCTGGCCGTATGGATCTGGCCCTGGACCAGCACGCGGTAGTCGCGGGCGTAGGTGCCGTAGGGCACGCCAATCTGGTCGGCGGCAAACATCATGGTGATGGGCATCTGCGCCAGGCAATCGACGGGGCCGCCATTTAGCGTCGCAAGCAAGCGCTCGCGGCCGTTCATCGCAATCCCTCCCGTTCAACAAAACCTTGTCCCCAAAGCGTGCAAAACGGCTGCCAAAACGAGCATTATATCCTACTTTCCGCACATCTGGGTCCTACTTTCCGCGCATCTGGGTTTCATTTTCTCCGAGTTTTTCTCGCCAGGGCAACTCAGCGGCCGTAGTTGTCGGCCCCTAGCCCGAGCAGCTTCAGGAGTCGGCGTTGAAGACGCGTCAGTTCGGTCACCAAGACCTCGGCGGGCCGGAACCCGGGCAGATTGCCCTCAGAAACAGCCCCCAAAACAACCTACGCAACGCTAATGAGGCTGTGCGCTTAGCGGCGACCATGTTTGCCGGTAATAACGCCGAACGCGCCGCAGAAGGCCGGTAGCAGGCTAATCCATCCTCCGGCCGTGTTTCTCAATCCGCCGCAGCGCCTACCGGTTCGCCCCGTTCGCGCTGAAGATCTGGCCGGCCGGCTTGGGAGGGCGATTGCATGCGGGCGACCAGGGCGTTGAAGTCCTCGGCGAACTCCCGCCAGAAGTCGTCCTGCCGAAACTCGATCGGCTGGACCGCCTCCCCGCGAGCCAACGCTCGCATGTTTCGCCGCAGTCTCAGCATGGGCCCGGCAAACCGGTTGCTCAGGCGGATCACGTCGATCGCTATCAGAGGCAATACCAGCAGGGAAGCAACCAGGGCGGGCCCCAAACTGGAGCACATTTGGTCCACGTGCGTAGCGAACATGGCGGCCGGCTGGGTAAAGACTCGCCAACACAGCACCATCAGACTGATGGTGATCAGGCAAACGATCCAGTACAGCGCCACCCGCAGCACTAGAGCGCCCTGCATCCTCGGGTCAACAAACAACTGCTTACGCGCATTCGACTTGCCTGACATTGGAGCACCGCCTTTCTGCGCCGCCGCCTCGCTCGGACTGGGGACGCCACCACCATTGGCGTAGTCACTGTAAGGATAGCTTACTGCCGAACTTAGGGGCTTTCTCCTACTCGACCGACGCCCAAAAAAACCGCCCGACGACGCCACTGGCTCGGAAAGGCTCAGCCGCGATTCCTGGGGCTTCATCGAGGCTCGCAGAGCCAATGGAAGCGCCAGACTAATGATGCGCCAGCGAGGCAGCCGCCCCCGTGCCGCTGCCTCGCGGAGGAAACGCGAGTTACAACGCTATGGCATCAGATGCGTTACGACAATCTGCGGCCCACGGCTGTGAATAGTCCGGCGAACCCCGGGCGAGGAAGCCGAACCGGGTTGCGAGCCCAGCGTTCCGCGCACAGCGTACGCGCTGCTTTGCACGGGTCTCTGCGGGGCAATTAGAGCGCTTGTGGCGGTTAGACCGGTTGTGCGGGCCGGACTATTTCATGGCGATGGTCCGGGCCAACGGGCGGAGCACCTGATCGATTACGCACTGCTCGAGCATCTCATGGCAGACCTTTTCCAGCCGGGCCAGTGTTTCGGAAAAGGTCCGTTCCGCAGCCAGGCTACCGTATTGGCGGGCCGTCACGTACACGCTGATTTGCTCTTCCGGATAGTCGTTCGTCCGAATCTGGTACGCGTTGGTCCGCGTCTCGACGTTCACCCGGCATTGCAGCCGACAATCCTCGTCCAACGCCACTGTCAATGAAGGCTCGTAGTTGATCACGCCGATCCCTGGGAGATCAAGGATCCGTTCCAGGGCCGGACTGACTCCCAACGCCTCGGCCACAAGCTGGTTGTGGTTGCCCCGATACGTGAAATCGAAACCAAAGAGCAAATCCAGTGCCTCGCAGTCGAGCGGGCTGACCGTAAGGCTGTACGGTGCAAGCTCAAGCACAAGCTGGTGCTGCTCGATAGCCTGTTCGACCGTGTCGGGGTTGACCAGGCCAGAGCAGATTCGGCGAGATTCGATCGTACACCACCGGTACGAGCCTCGGTCCTTATCTTCCTCGAGCACAAAATCGCCCCGATCGCGGCAATAGAAGTTCCGCATGCTGGGATAAGTCTTCTGGAGCCGCTCGAAGAAGTGCAATATGGTCTCGCGATTGGCCGGCAACTCCATCTCCGTGCCTAGGTTCATATTCACATAGAAGTCATCACTCAGCGAGCTGTAACGATTCATCTGAGGTCTCTTATGGCACAAGCCCACGCTCTCCCCTCTTCAAATGGGGCGATACCATCTCAGAGCCGGGTGGGAAAACTACTTGTAGTATAGGGCTTTGGGGCATAGACTGTCAAAGCCGTGACCCCAGAGGTATGGGCTTGGCGAGCCCCACGCATCGCCCGTACTTTCCCCGATCCGCCGTCATTCGCCAGGGCGGGGTCGAGCGACGTCCGCCAGCCCGGGCGAGCGGCGCGGCTTTGTCGGCCCCGACGACTCCGGGCGGCCCCGAGCGTTATTTCGCCCATTTGCGGAACCACACCTGCCCAATGCCATATCGCGTCGCGTTGTGCCGAGGCCCCGGCCAAGAGGTAGCAGCCGTTTTTCCCAGTGCGCTGGGCTGGATGGCAATGCTCTGCGTACACGAGGCTGTCAAACGCCTTGTGTTCGGATATCCCCGCGCAAAGGATGCTGTTGACGCGCTATTTGCGGCCATAACAGCACGGGACTTGCCAATCGATCGCCAAGCGTTGCAACTTCTCCGCTCGATCCAGTGTGTCCGCTCTTCGGCCGGGCCTGCGATAAAAGAGAGCGTCGGGTCCGAAAAAGACTCCGACGATCGGACGACCGGGGCAGTGATTGCTCGACTTCAGGCGTTCGCTCAAGGGACTTGCGACGACTTTCGGGATGTCAAAGTCCACATTGGCCACTTGAGCTCGTTCCAGCAGCGAGTCCTCGCCTGTTGCCGACAGATCCCTTTTGCCAGCGTGCGCACTTACGGAGAAGTGGCGGCAGCGGCCGGTTGCCCTGGTGCAGCCCGGGCAGTCGGGGCTTGTATGGCCAAAAACCCTATTCCGATCATTATTCCGTGTCACCGCGTTGTTGCGGCCGACGGGTCATTGGGGGGGTACTCCGCCTTCGGGGGAGTGCGCACCAAGCGCCGCTTGCTTACGCTCGAAGCTGCGGGCATGATCGGACCTTCGCGTTTTGATGTTTGATCCCCTCTGAGTTCGGGAGAAGGATAAGCAGTGAGTGTTTGGCGAAACAGCGCAAACAAGACAAGACTTTTCCCACTCAAAAGCCCTCAGCCGACATTTCCCAACAGGGCGGGGGGCTGTAAAGCTCCGGCCATACAATGGACAGGCGTGAAGACTCTTGAGCCCCGCGGAACCTAACCAGCGGCGTGTAACGAGGGATCAGACATCCAAGCCCGCGGGACAGGCAACTGACAATGCTGTTTGGGATGCTGTGGCGGCCCGCACGCAGCTTTCTGGCGTTGCGAGTCCGCGGTATAACCAACATTGGCGCTAATTGGCCGGAAAGGTCTTTCCAGCGACCTTACCATCTAAGCAGGGTATTTTGGCGACAGGCCTCGCATGAGCACGGACTGCTGGGGAATTGACAGCGGGTACACGGACGCACAGGGCCGATGGCACGATACCCCGCCTGATACACGCCAGGCGATACTGGCCGCAATGGGCGCAGACGAGGGCAGCGGTCGCCCGACCGGACCAGACGCGGTTCGGGTGATTCATACGGGTGTCGCGGTGGAATGGCCCGAACGCGGAACGCTACGCCTGGAGGACGGCACCACATTAAAGGTTGACCGCCGGTTACCTCTCGATCTTCCGCTCGGCTACCACGAGTTTTTCAGCGAGACCGGGGACACGCCGAGCCGGGTAATCATCACGCCGGGCCAATGTGTGCTTCCGGCCCGGCCGACATGGGGTTGGTCGGCCCAACTCTACGCGGTCCGATCGGCCGAAAGTTGGGGAATCGGGGACTTGGCTGATCTGCGCCAGTTGGGGCGCTGGTCGGCGGTGTTGGGCGCTGGCCTAACAATGGTCAATCCCCTATTTGCTCCCGCGCCGATCGTGCCGCAGGAACCCAGCCCTTATTATCCGAGCAGCCGGCGATTCCTCAACCCGTTGTACCTGCGAATCGAGGAAGTGCCCGGTGCCTCCGAACTCGGCACACAGCTACAGCAGTTGGCAGCAGCTGGTCGGGCTCTGAACGCGTCGCGGCGCATAGATCGGGATGCAGTTTTCCGCCTGAAACAGCAGGCGCTGGAGCGGATTTGGGACCATTTTGTGGGGGCCGAGCAATTCGATCGCTTTTGCCAGGAGCAGGGCCAGCCCCTGGAGCAGTTTGCCACCTATTGTGCGTTGTCGCGGCGATTCGGTGGGGATTGGCGGAGGTGGCCGGTGCCCTATCGGAAGCCCAACAGCCCTGCGGTGGAAGAATTCAGGCGAGCTAACGTGCGCGAGGTGGCCTACCACCAATGGCTCCAGTGGCTCTTGGATAGACAGTTGGCCGCCGCCAGCGAGCCGCTGCCATTGGTTCACGACATTCCCATAGCGATTTCCCCGAGCGGGGCGGACGCTTGGGTCTGGCAGGACCTTTTGGCCACAGGTTGCACTATCGGTGCCCCGCCCGACGCCTTCAATACCCTCGGCCAAGATTGGGTCATGCCGCCGTTTGTACCGCACAAGCTTCGTGCGGCGGGTCATGAGCCGCTGGTCCAGACGATTCGTGCCGCCATGCGCCACGCGCGCGGGGTGCGGATCGACCACGTGATGGGGCTGTTCCGCCTCTATTGGATTCCGGAAGGCTTTGGGCCGCAGCGGGGTGCATACGTCCGCTATCCCCACGACGAGCTATTGGGCATCGTCGCCTTGGAGAGCCATCGGGCCGGCGCGTTTGTGGCAGGCGAGGACCTAGGCACCGTGGAGGAACAGACCCGGCAGAAGATGGCCGAGTATCAAGTGCTTGCGTTCCGGGTGCTTTCCTTCGAGCGGCGGCCCCCGGAGCGGTATCCCCGCTTGGCCATGGCCGCCGTCACCACGCACGACTTGCCCACAATTGCCGGACTGTGGACTGGCGAGGATGAAGCGGCGCGGCGGGCGATTGGACTGCCGAAGAACGATGCTATCTTTGAGGTACGCAAACACTTCGCTGAGCTGGTGGGCGTCAGCGACGGAACACCCATCGAACAGGTCATCGAGGCCGCGCACCGGCTGCTGAGCCGGTCCCCATCGCTGGTGCTGCTGGCTACGCTGGAGGACGCAATGGCTTGCGTAGAGCGGCCGAACATGCCGGGTACGACGGAGCAATGGCCCAACTGGTCGCTTGGCTTGCCGGGCGGTTTGGAGGCGTTACAGACGGCCGAACTGCCCCGACGTATCGCCCAGACACTCCGCCGGTAGCGCGTTTTATTCGTAGCAGCCGCTCTGATTTATACAACCGCCTACCTCAACTTGACTACCTTGCGTCAACTTGAAGCCAGAGTTCCGCATTGAGGCTATCCATGGAGTTACGTCCGCTGGGCAACACGGGAATAAAAATCTCAGTGGTCGCATTGGGCTGTTGGCCGATCGCAGGGATGACCAGCCCGGGCGTGAACGACCGTGACAGCTTGGCCACGATTCGCGCATGCTTCGACCTGGGGATCAACCATCTCGACACGGCCTATTGCTACGGGCGCGATGGGGAGAGCGAGCGACTGATTGCCGAAGCGCTGGGGTCGAGGCGTCGGGAGATGATTATTGCGACCAAGGCTGGGCTGCATTGGGCACCCGACGGCGGCCCTCAAACCCGCGATGCCTCGCCAGAAACCCTGCGGCGCGAGTGCGAGGAAAGCCTGCGGCGACTCCAGACCGATTGCGTGGATCTGCTCTATCTGCACGCCCCAGACCCGCATGTGCCCGTCGCCGAATCAGCCGGAGCCCTGAAACGTCTGATGGAGGAGGGCAAGACGCGGAGTGTCGGCGCATCGAACCTCACACTCGAGCAACTCCAGCAGTTTGCAGCAGAGTGCCCGCTGGCCGCCTTCCAGCCCCCATACAACATGCTTATGCGCCAGATCGAAGCCGACATCCTGCCCTGGTGTCGCCAACACGACGTAGCGGTTCTGGTCTACTGGCCCTTGATGAAGGGGCTGCTGGCCGGCAAGCTTGCGCGGGACCATGTCTTCGGCCTGGACGACAACCGCCGCAAGTACCCCGCATTTCAGGGTGAAGAGTATCAGGCAAATCTGGATCTGGTAGATAGGCTCCGCGAGATCGCAGCCCGAAGCGGCCGTAGCGTCTCGCAACTGGTCATCAACTGGACCATCAGCCAGCCGGGCGTCGCGGCCGCACTGTGCGGGGCGAAACGTCCCGAGCAAATCCGTGAGAACGCCGGCGGTGCTGACTGGAAACTTTCGGCGCAACAGATGGCCGACATCGACCAGGCCCTGGCCGAACGCGAAAAGCGGCTCTCCAGGCCCCGCTGCGGCAGCAATTGACACTCCTTCACTCCAGCGGCGCAAAGTCGGCGCAAGCTGAACCGCCTCCCAACGTGTCGGTTCTACCCAAGCCGTCCTGTGGCCAAAGTCTCTGCGCGCGGCACCTTCACCCCAACGACCTGGATGCTGCTGAACGCGGCCGTCCCAGGTGCCCAGCGAATACAGTGAGCAAATGGCCGCGATTCGTCCTTTCGCGCAGCCCTTCGCAGCAAATAGTGGATTTGGGAAACCTGGGAGAGACACTTCCTGGCAGCCGGTAAACTTTCCCCAATCGGGCTACAAGGTCACACATCCGTGGCCGAGTCCAATACCCGAACCCGAACCGCTTGCCTGGTATTGCTTATGGTGTAGTGTATGGTTGGGCTGGCCCCAGAGTGAGATTGCTCTTGGGTTTTGGTGAAGTTCGGGAGATTTGGAAATGCCGAGAATAGCCGCGGCATTGGGGGTTTTTGCAACTTTGGCAAGCTGCATCTACTTTAACACCCTGCGGTATCCCAGCGTCTGGAGAATGGCCGCCCCGCCGGTGGCAAGCACTGCACCGGAGCGGGCGAAACCATCACCCACGACTTCGGCTACCCCAGCAGTTAGCAAGCCAGTGGGGATCCCGTTGGCCGAGGTCGGAGGCCCTGCGCAAGCCTCTTCCAAACCGGCTCCAAAGGTGCCCGCTATGCCTTCCTCGATGCCGCCACCGAGCAAGTCTTCGTGCGACGCCGCTACAGGGGTATGCCGGCTTCCAACGGCGTCCGAGCCTGCCGCGAACAACCGGCCCGAAATCACCAAACCGTCGGCTTCGGCGCCGGGGGAACCAGCAGCGCCGATCGGTTGGCCGGCCGATAAAGCAGAGGAAAAAAAGCCGCCTTGCAGCAGTTCGGCAGATTCGGTAGAAGCAAAACTGTCGGAGCCGGAGCGGGTCCTTAGGAGCCCGGACCGGGCCGTACCTGCGGCAAAGGCCGGTGGCCAGATCGGCCAATCCGACGCGGGCAGAACTCTGGTGCCTGTGGTCCGGCCAGGAACCAAGACGAACAAGGCGGACAACGGCGCACGAGCCGGAGCAAAAGCTGACTGCCCGGCCAGACCTTCGACGGGCTCAGCGCCCAATGCGAAGCTGGTCCGGCGCCTGCCACCAGTGGACGAGTCGGTCACCGGCCCGATTGCAAAGGATCCTCTATCGGCCGACCAGCCGCTCCCCGTCTATCCAAGTACCGGAGCCCGATAGCCTTGTTCAAAGCCCTCAACTGGTTGCTGGTATTCACAGCCGGCTACTGGTCATTCACCGTGGCCTACCTGTTGTTGCTCTTCGAGGACTTGGCGGATACCGAGCAGGGCGGACCGGACCTTCAGACAGACCCGGCGCAACGCAATTGGCTGGGAGACTCCGGAGAGTCGGAACACTTCGACGCCGTCGCGGCAAAAGATCAACTCGGCTGCCCGGAGCCAGTCCTGGCCAGGGAGCACGACAATGTCAATGTCGTCGAATTCGTCCAGCCCGATGCCGACCTCTTCGGCCAGTCTAAGACCTTTGTCAATCACGATCCGCCGGCTGGTGATCCGGTAGCGCCGATAGACAAACGGCAACAATTGCCAGACGAAGACGCCGAGGCTTAGTGGAATCGTCGCCAGGGCCAGTAGCTTACCTAGTGTGAAGAAGCTGCCGAGGCCCAAACGGATGCCCGCCAAGCGGCCCACCAGTCTGCCCAGTCGGGTTGCCCCTATGGTCGGCCAAGTGGTCACAACTGGGAGTTCTTCCAACGGTAGCGGAGCCACGATAGCGCAACGGTCCATGCTGAGCACAAGGGGAGAGTGCTAAGTAGTAGGGGCGTCGAGGATCTCCATTGGCTTGAGCAAGTCGTCTGGGGTTAATACCCCCAACCAGTCTCACACCTACACCACCCGATTAACCCGAATTACACTGTGCCTTGCGCGAACAAGAACGCGCCGTTTTCGTGAGCAAGAACGCCTCACTTCGGCCCGCGCGGAGTATGAAGCCTACGTCGATCCGCCGACATAGTGCCTTTAGGTGAGATGACCTCAAGACATGATCGCTCAACGCCTTCCGATTAATGGTTGCGGTTCGCAGAATAGTCCGCATAATCCGCCTTGACAGTGTTTCGAAGCTCTAGGCCGAAGTTCTGAATCGGTCCCGCACCCACATAGCGGCGATCGGTTTTGCTGAAATCTTGCTTTGAGCCGTCGGAACCGATCCCGCAGCCAAAAACCGCGATTGTACGTATGGGGGGACTTGCCTTCAAGCATTACGCAAGCTCAACTCATCCCTAGTTCTCCGGGGCTCGGAAAAAAATGTCGGTCCCTCGCTGGCGCCTGCGAAAGCACTTGCCGCAGTGCATGCGGCCCTCTCCATCGCCCGAGAAAAGTGGGGATAAGTCATCTGGGCCTCTTGTTGTCGCCGGTGCCGGGGGTGAGTATAAATGGCGGCAGGCCACAAGCTGTTGGACCGGAGGTCACCAAGTGTCGAAGATCGTTCGTTTTTCGGTATCCTTGGAGGAGGACTTGCTGGAGCAGTTTGACGAGCACTGCAAGCGGCAGGAGTTCGCCACAAGGAGCGAGGCCGTACGCCAGATGATTCGCGACATCCTTACACGTCGCGCCTGGGAGTCCGAATCCCATGAGGTGGCCGGAACCCTCACGCTGGTCTACGACCATCACCGCGCGCAACTTCGGGATCACTTGCTCCAACTCCAGCACGACAACACGGACTTGATCGTTTCCACCATGCACGCCCACCTGGACCAAGATGTGTGCCTGGAGGTGATCGTGATGCGGGGCCCGGCCGGGCGTCTCCAGCAGATTGCCGCCCGACTCAAAGGCCTTAAAGGGATTTACAAGGGCGAACTGGTGATGGCCAGCGCCCATCCCAATCGCGCCTGAAGCGTTTTCTGAGAAACATCATAGGTTAAGGTCTGCCACCAGTAGTTGCAGGTCCGGGAGACTGCTTTGCCCGGGAGGAAGCTTGCTGGTTTACCCAGCTTGAAACTGCACAGTGGCTGTTTCGCGCTGGAGACTAGCAATTTTCCGCAGCACCGTCTTTTGTTGGTCCACCCATGTATCCTAAGTTCGCTAGACTTCCCCGCCCTTCGGCTCTCATCTCACC
>Ga0129299_1003313_pt1 | contig 10534 bp, 7 predicted proteins | sample ConPoolayeCmetaG_FD_94477 | JGI IMG/M metagenome (GOLD analysis project Ga0129299, IMG submission 94477) | Hot spring microbial mat communities from California, USA to study Microbial Dark Matter (Phase II) - Cone Pool mat layer C metaG ... | reverse complement strand
GGCAGACCTGTCCCTGCGAGAGCCCACGCGTGGGCGCGGCCTGGCGAGGTCGGGCCGACTACCTCTCGTGTGTGCGCGTGGAGCTCGTCGAGCTCACCCAGGCGGGCGTCGTGACCCCGCTGCAGGCCCGGGCGATCCGCCGCGAGGCCCGCGCCTCGCGCTGCGGCCGACAGCCGCTGGAGCAAGCGAGAGCTCCTCTCGCGCGCTGCGCCTCCGTCGCATCCGTTCCCGATTAGGGCTGCCCGAACTGGTCAGCGCCCGCCGAACCCGCCGCGCTCGACCGGGAGGCGACCGCATCGAGCGGGTCACCGCATGCCGCCGTCCTTCGGGAAGTGTTCGTCCGAGGGCAGGCGACCCCCTCGCGATAAGTCGAGCACGCGCCGAAAGGCCGCCTCGGCGATGTCGCCGCGCAGCGGAGGAGCGCACGTGGAGCACGAGCGCCCGGCGCAGCTCCGTGTCGGGCGTGGTGCGGATCAGCCGCAGCGTATGGTCGGCCGGTGCGGCCCTCGCCGTAGTAATGTTCTCCCACCCCAGGAAGGCCGGCCTGGGAGGGAGAGCCGCCGGGATTGGTGTGATCGCGGCGGTCGATCTCGTCCTGTAGCACAAGCGCGAGCCAGTTGCGGGCACCCTTGGCCAGGCAGTCCGGAACCGACCACCCGTGTCACGCGACCCGCAGTCAGCAGGCGCTCCTTCAGCCGTCCCCCGCGACACTGAAACAGCGGCGTATCGAGGAGATGCGGGCCGGGCGGAATCGGGAGGCGCTGGCGGCCAAGTGGGTACTGTCCGCAGGGGGCAATCCGCATCCCAGGGAACGTCAACGGCGCCTGCCGCTCCTCTCAGGCGGGGGCCACCACGCGGCCCTCTTGACAGGCGAGGCCGCATTGCGGGAGAGATTACCCAGACTCTAGACTGTCCACGTGCCAAAGGGGGGCGTCATGGGGAAAGCGAGATCTACGCGCTGGTGGCGTCGTTGTTTGGGGGGCTATCATTCTTTCCTGCTTCCCATCGCCCGTGTTTCCCGCAGCGCCGGGGATACAGGCCGCCCTGGTGGAAACGGTGGGCCGCGATCACTTCCGCGTGGACCGGTACGAGTTCACCGATCAACATGGACAGCAGCGCTTCGTGGCCGTTCCGCTCGGCACGATGTGGCCGGGGGAGGCGCTCATGGAGCTCGTTGCGGAGCTCGGCGAGTGCGTCTGCGACGCGCATCGCCGAGAGCCGTTCTCGGTGACCGTTCCGGGCAGCCACCTTGACGAGATTCTCTCGGCGCTCAACGCCAGAGTCATGCCGGCACTGGAGGTCCAGTTCCATCAGCTGAATACTCCTCAGAAGTTCGCCCGGCTGGACGCCCTCATGCAGCTCCGTGAACAGAAGAACCCGAGCGTCCGCCTCCGTGGGAATGGACGCGGCGTGGAAGTGGACGAGCTGTGGGACCGTATGTTCCGAACATACGTCGTGCGATTTCCCATGGGAATCGATCCGGTTGGCGTCCGGGATCTCCTGGCCGACGACCCGGCCGTCGTTAGGGCGGGCGTTTCGGAAGTTGTTCGAGTGGACTGGCTGCCGAGCGACCTGTGGTTCACTGCCTCGGCTGCATTTGTCGGCATCACCGACGGGTCGCTGAAGGCGCAATGGCCACTGTTCCGCATTAATGCCCTCCCCGCATGGCAGCTCACGAGAGGGGCTGGCGTGAGGATCGCTGTGGTCGATACCGGCGTCGACGCAGCGCACGGCGACCTGGCCCCGAACATCTACCTGAACCCTTTGGAGCACTTCGACGCCGCCGACAACGACGGGAACGGCATAGTCGACGACGTCTTCGGCTGGGACTTCTGGGCCGGGGCGGGCGATGCAATATGTGTGCATCCTCAATTCGGACCAAACAAGGGATATGCGTGTGATCTTGGGCGTCACGGGTCGCACGTCGCTGGTCTCGCCGCGGCTGCGGCGAATTCGAACGGATACGGGATGGTCGGCGCCGCCCCGGAGGCAAAAATTTTCCACATCCGCGCTCACAACGAATTCGGTAACACCACGCACGGAAAACTCGGCCAGGCAATGAACTACGCCACCCTCGAAGGGATGGATGTCGTAAACGCCTCTTTCCGTGTGGCGTCTGGCTCGAGCGTTGATTTTCAGTTCATTCGCTCGGTGGCCGAGTCGCAATACTTCAGTGGGATGGTGCTCGTTGCCGCAGCCGGCAACACCGGTGGCCCGATCCCCCAAGACATCTATCTGGCCAACCAGGGCTTCCCGATTGTGGTGGGCGCCAACGACCGGTACGGCGCGCGCACGGATTTAAGCTCGACCGGTCCGACCGTCGACGTGGTCGCTCCGGGTGGAGATTCCGCACTCCCCTGGGAGCAGTGCACCTTGCCCGTGTATGGCACGGCGCCTGTCCTCCCCAACGACACGACCAGCATCCTCTCAGTGCGATCAACCACGGGAATTCCGCTCGTGTTCCCGATTCCTTTCGCAGATGGGTTCGCTGACTACGATGGCTGCCCTTTCCGGCTCAGCAAGCGCATACTCGGCGACTGGGTCATGAATCGAGGCACATCGATGGCGACGCCACTCGTCTCCGCGGCGGCCGCCCTGCTGCTCTCGCGGAAGCCCACCCTCTCACCGAGCGCGGTCGAGTGGTACATCACTCGAAGCGCCGTGGATCGCGGCCCGCCGGGGAAGGACTCGGACTATGGGTGGGGTGAGCTCAACCTGGGCAACATGCTCTACCGGCCGCTCGAGATCGTGGCCTCGGAGGATGCATGGGTCGAGAAGCAGAACCCAACGGCCAATCACGGCGGTGCGCTTTCCCTCCGAGCAAAGAGTAGCCAAACATCCGACGCGAAGCAGATCTTCGTCAAATTTTTCGTTCCGAATCTTCCGCACGCGAGGCATCAGGGCGCCTTGCTTCGGTTCTTCGTCGAGGACCGATCCGCGTCGCCAACCGATGCCGGTGAGCTGTGGAAGACGGCTGCCTCGTGGAGTGAGTATCGGGTCACCTGGAAGAACCGTCCCACCGGCGGAACCTACATCGGCAAGGTTGCGGAGCCGTACTTCAACGTGGCGAGGCCGGGTGGAGAGGTCGCTGTCGACGTGAGTGCGTTCGTGAGGCAGGGGTGGAATAGCTTCGCCATCCGACCCGCCAAGGGATATTCCCGGATCGCCAGTCGCGAAAGCTCACTGCCCAAGCCCACGCTCGTCGTCATGCGCTGCGGTGATCCTGCCGGCTGCGGCACCTGCGATGGCGCGCAGAGCTTTTCGGCGGCTGGCGTGGCGTCCTTCTATGGGGTGTCGCTTGCTCCGCTGGTCGCCCTGCTCGTCGATCGCCTGCGGTGGCGCAGGCGCCGGAGGCCGCGATGTCGAAGCTAACGATCGCCACGGCCCTGCTCCTCGTGCCGTCGCTTGGCTACCCGAGGGTGGAGTTTCACCTCAGCGGCACGCTACACCTGTGCGGGAAATCCCTCCCTCAAACCTTCGGCTCCACCATAGTTGGCTCGGCGAGCGAAGGCGCTCGGGCGCGCGGGCCGCAAGAGCCTAGCGGCATGGCCCCCGATGGGCGCAGGGCGCCAAGCAGGACCGCGGATGCGGGCCAGAGGAAATGCCTGCGAGTCCTGAAGGCAGCATGCCGTGACAAGAAGATCTGCGGGAGGGGGCAGGACAGAAGCCTGTGCTCGTACTGTCCCGAGGGCCAGAGGACGGCGGATGTCGCTGCCCTCTGCCAGCCGCAGGAGCCCCCGACGCCGGCCTTCTGTCGCGAGGGCGAGGAGGAGATTCGGGAGACGATCGATGTTGCTGTGGCCTACCAGAGGACGCCGGTTGAGTGGGGGTTCGGATGGGACTGCGAGGTTCGCCTCTCCCTTCGGGGAGTCGAGTTCTTCCTCGGCGCGTGCTACGGGCCGTCGCTGATGCTCACGATGGATGAGGAGCGCCAGCGCTACGTGCTGCCCTTCCGCGCCGTGGACATATCGAGAAACAACGGGCTCCGCGTCCCCTCGGGATTCGGGGACATGCGAGGACACCTGGTAACCAGCCGGGGCCTGGTCGAGCGCTCGAGCGGGGGTCCTGCCGAGATCCTCGGGCTCGACGCGGTGATCTCCTACCAGGGGATCGAGGTCTGGGCGGGAGGAGCCTCCTGGAGACCTCCGATCGACTTTGGTTCGAAGCCTGCGGGTCCGAACCTCACCTTGTATCGTGGGACGGTCGTAGCAGGCGATACGAGCGTGTTTTGATGGGCGCCGAGGCCTGAAGCGCCACGCGGGTGCCTCGGCCTCGCTGCAGTCGGTGCGCTGCCAATGCTTCCCGTGCTGTTCTCCGCAGGACCGCTCGTGGTGCATACTTTTGCGGTCATGATGGCAATCGGGTTCCTGGCCGGGTTCCTCGTGCTTCGTCGCGAGCTCGAGCATCACGGATACGAAGGCGAGGCAGCACAGGATCTTGTGATCGTCACCGGGCTCAGCGGCATCGCCGGGGCGCGCCTGTATCTTCTCCCCCGCCATTGGCACGACTTCCTCGCCGACCCCGTCGCCTTCTTGTTCGGCGGCTACGGATTCGCCTGGTACGGTGGGGTGTTCGGCGGGGCGGTAGGGGCCGCCTTGCTGCTCCACCGAGTTCGGATCCCGTGGCGGATCGCTTTCGACGCGCTCGCCAAGGCTGCGGCCATCGGACTCGCGTGTGGTCGGCTTGGGTGTCACCTCGCGGGCGACGGCGACTGGGGTACCGTGACGGACCTTCCCTGGGCCGTCGCCTACACGAACGGCACCGTCCCATGGCCGCATCCGGATGGCGTGCGTGTACATCCGGCACCGCTCTACGAGCTCGGCGCGATGCTCGCCATCTTCGCGCTCCTGCATGCCCGGCGCATCGCAGCGCGCCCGGGGATGGGCGTCGCCGTCTACCTGCTCACGGCAAGCGCCTGTCGCTTCGCCATCGAGGGCGTTCGCGTCAACAGCCCCTGGCTTCTCGGGCTGACGGAAGCACAGTGGATCGCAGCAGTGCTCGCGACGGTCGGCGGAGCGCTGATATCGCTGGAGACTCTCCGGCGCGCGCGAACGTCCGCTCCGCTCGCGTCCGCTGCGTCGCCCTGAGGGCATTGCAAGTGCGACGACGTGCGCGGCAGGCCGGAGAACCAGTGGCCACGACCCCCGACGCCATCGTCGTCGCTACCGAACTTCCATCGCCGTGGGCGCCGACGGGCGCCACCATACGCTTGATGTCCTCGGGGCGGATGTCTCGAACGCTGCGGCCACGGTTGTGCAATCACACCGGAAGAATGACCGAGAAGCCGAGTGCGCGCGCCGCTCGGGCCTGTGCGCCGTCGTTGGTGAGGAGTCGCTCGAAGTCCAACGCCTGCATCACGGCGAGATGGAGACGATCGAGTGTCGGGCAGTAGCCGTCCTTCGGAAGAGCGGTGATCTGACGCTCGGCGGTCTCGACGATCTCCACTGGGGTCCGAAGCAGCTCGTAGGGTGCCTTGCGAATGCACCTGGACGATCGCCTCGAGCCGGGCCAGCGACGAGACGACCACATGCTCTTCCGACCCGAGAATCTCCGCGACCCGGCGCGATTCCGCCTCGAGAAAGAGCAGCTTCAGAAGACAGCTCGTGTCGACGTAGAGGCTCGACGCCATCCCTCACGCTTCCCGGTCGCGTCGGAGCAGCTCGTCGCTCGATGGGCCGGGGTTGCGGTTGCGCCAGAAGCGCTCCATCCAGCGCAGACGGTGGCGCAGGCGTCGTCGAAGGCGGCGGAGGGCGCGACCTTCCTGGCGTCGCCGCACCGCTTCCAGCGCGCATGTAGCGTGATCCGGCTGCGCTTCGTGCGGATGCTCATGGGGGCCGCCGGGCAGCCGCCGGCCAGGGTCACGAGCAGGGGGTCGCCGTTCGGTTCCACGACCCAGAAAACGTCCGCTGGCGCACGCCGGCGGCGCGGGGCGCTTCTTCTGAACGTAGTTCCGTGGTCCGCCGAGCGGCCGGCGCCCGTTCGCGAGTGCCGCCGCGGTGGATCAGGGGGTAACGGTGATCGGCGCCGAGACCAGCTGCGCGTCGCCCTCGGCGTTGCCCTCGTAGACCTGGTTCTGGCGATCGGTGAGGATGACCAGGTAGTAGGTCCCGGCGGGCAGGTTCGGGATCGTGAAGGTGATCGACCCATCATAGCTCGCGCCGGCGGCGAGGTTGGTCGCGCGCGGCTGGTCGCCGACGAAGGTCCCGCCAGGCGCCTGGACCGTCGACAGCCAGAGGCCGTCGACCCACGGCGCCGTCGCCGCCGCGCCGCCCTGGTTGGCGATCGTCCACGAGATGGTGACCTGCTGCCCGGGGTCGACCGGGTTCGCGTCGATGCCGACGGCCGTGGACCTGAGGTCCGGCACACCGGGCACGGTGGTCGACGTCGAGGTGGTGGTGGTGACGCTCGTCGACGTGGAGGTCGAGGTCGTCGGGGCGAGGCTGGTGGACGTGGTCGTCGGCGTCGGCGTGAGGGGGACGGTCACCGTCTTCGTGCTCGTGCCGCTCCCGTTGGTCGCCGACAGCGTGAACGTCGTGGTGGCGTCCACCTGCACGACCTTCTGGTCGAGCCCGGTGACGTCGCCGACGCCTTGGTCGATCGAGAGCGTGTCCTCGCCGACGACCTCCCAGGGGAGCGTGACCGCGCCGGGCGCGCCCAGTGCGTCTGGCGTGGCCGTGAAACTCTGGATGAAGGGCTTGAGCCCCGGGTTCACGTTCACGGTCGCCAGCGCCGTCGAGGTCCCCTGGCCGTTGGTCGCCGTCAGGGTGAAGGTGGTGGTCTGCGTGACGTTGCGGGTGGTCGATCCGGTCGGCCCCGCGACGGTACCGACGCCCTGGTTGATCGACAGGCTCGTGGCCCCGAGCACCGCCCAGTTGAGCGTCACCTGCCCGCCGCCCGTGGGCAGGCTGGTGGGCGTCACGCTGAAGGTGCTGATCAGCGGCTCGACGCCGGGCACCACCGTGACGGTGCGAACGTCCGACGACTTGATCTTGCCCGACGTGTCGGTCGCGACCGCGTAGTACCGGTAGGTGCCAACGTCGCCGAGACCGTAGTTGAGGGTGAAGGCGTAGGGCGGGGAGAAATCCTCGCCGATCAGCCAGGGCAGGGCGAATTTGGACTTGCGGTAGAAGCTCACCTTGGCGATGCCGACGTTGTCGCTCGCGGTGATGCTGAAGTTCACCGTCCCGGGCGGCGTCATGACCGTGGCGTCCTGTGTAACGCCATTCACGAAGAGGGTGCTGTTGTAGGGTGGGGTGACGTCGAAGTTCACCCTCACCTGAATCACGTCGCTGTCGACGACGTTGCTCACGGCGTCGTAGCCGCGCGCGAAGTAGTAGTGCGTCGCATTCTCGGAGCCAAAGAAGTTCCGGATCGTCGTGAACGGCGCCGAGGTGTCCTCGTCGATCTTCGTGAACCCCTCGTAGAACTCGACCTTGACGAGGTTCTGCCCGTTGGCGGTGAGCGTCACCTGGCCGGCTCCCGTGACGTTGTAGTTGCTCGCCACGAGGTGAATGGAAGGCAGCGTGCCGCCGCTGCCCGAGCCCATGATGGCGTGCACCTCCTTCATGTGCTCGATGATCCAGGCAAAGGAGGCGTAGACATAGCCGCCGTCGCCCCAGCCGCAGCCCCACGAGTTCTTGATGATGACGTAGCCGCCACCGTCGCCGAGCGGGGCACCGGGCACCTTCTGCACCAGCGTCAGGTTACTGATCCAGCCCGTGGCGAGCACGGCGTGCCCGCCGACAGTCGGACCGCCGTCACTCACCAGGTACGGGTCAGCCGCACTCGAGTTCCTGAACGCGCTGTCGATGGCCAGCGACAGGACGACGGGCTTTCCAGCCGACAGCATCGCGCGCAGCACACCGAGCGAGTTCTCGGGCTCGAAGCCGTTCCAGATCGGCGTGAAGCTGTTCAGCGTGTAGTACTCGCTGCCGGCGCTGCCGTCGTGCTCAACCTCGGTCTGCCGGAGACAATGGGTCTTGCCGAAGATGACGGTGCAGTAGGTCTCCATCTGGTGGTTCGTGTCGGAGCACGTTTCACCGTAGTTCATACAGCTGTTCACGTAGTACTCGTCGTCCTCGATCTCGTCCCGGCTCCACGACGGGTTGTAGGACCACGCCGGATCGAGGTGGACGCGGGTGTTCCGCTCGTCCATCTCCTCCATGGTGTCGTCGGTAGACAGGCCCTCTTCGTAGTCGTTCGTCACCGGGAACCATCGCCCCTTGGCGAGCGCGTAAAGCTCCTGCTCCGAGAGGTTCTTGTCGGCGATTCCGTGCGCCTTCCACAGGTACGCCTCGAGGCCGCCGACGATGCCGTGCGCGACGCAGGTTCCACGGTTGCCCTGACTGCGTACGGGCGTCGTGTAGTTTTTGAGGGGCCAGGTGTATCGCTGGTAGATCGCGCTGCTCACATGACCGCATGCAGAGGCGCGCGGCCTTCCGGCGGCGCGCCTCACGGGCGCCCCCGACGGCTCCTCGACGCCGACGTTGGGCAGGAGCTCGGTGACGCGCGTCGCGAGGTCCGTGACGAGCTGGCGCACCTGATCGTCGGTCTGTGAGCCGAGCGCGCCTGGGTCGGGCCACGGGGCGCGCTGGTCCTCGGGCAGCGTCTCGTACAACGTCGCATAGACGCGTTCCTGGTTCGCGCGCTTCGGCGTCTCGCGGATGCCGTTGGCGAGCGCCCGGTAGGCGTAGTCCGGGCCGAAGAGGACGACGGGTTGGGGGCCGTCGAGCGTGGGCACGTCGATCTCGACGTTGCCGTTGCCGAGCGGGCGGGCCGTCGGATCGACCTCGAACTGGACGTGGTGCGCCAGCTCCGGGTTCTGGGCGATGAGCTCGTCGACGAGCTGCTTGTCCGCCGCGAGCTCGGCCGCCCGCTCGGCGGCGAGGCGCTCGACCTCGCTTTTGACGACGTACGCGCCGCCTTCGGCGACGCGCGCGAGGAACTCCTCGGGCGCGACCGAGATGGCATCGGCCGGTAGCGGATCGCCCGCGCCGCCGTAGGCGTTCTCGGGCGCGAACGCCGCGTCGAGGACACAACGGCAGCTCTCGCAGCCGAAGCCGGCGTCGCAGTCAGCGCGCGCCTCCCACTCCTCCTCGCCCCGGGCGTCGCGCGCGCCGTCTCCGCACGCCGAGCGCGTCGCGCGCACCACCCGACGCTTGCTGCCCTTCGCCGTCAGGGTGCCCGTGAAGGTACCGCAGGTGGTGTCCAGGGAGCCCGAGAGCTGCACGCGCTTCGCGCCGCCGCACTGCTTCCAACGGGCGCTGACGCGCGTGCCCTTCTTCGTCGCCTTCACGGTCGCCTTGGCGGGTGCGCAGCCGCTGGAGATGCCGAGCCGCCGCACACCGCCGGCGTTCTCGAGCGTCACGAACTCGGGACCTCCGCCACCGGCCAGGAGCGGGGCCCCGGCGACCAGCCAGCGCCCGTCCTGGCGAAGGGGGCGGGGGGGGCGCTTGGAGAGGGCCAGGTGACCAGGCGCCAGGATCACGACCGCGGCGACGGTCAGGATGAGGCGGAGCCGGGGCCCGCTGCGGGTCGAAAGTCGCCTGTCGATCAATCCCGACCTCTACCCCCTAGGCGTTCCCCGTGGCGGAACATTGTTCCGCGGGTCAGGGAGCGCAGACCAGCGTCAGGACGTCGGCGTCGCGGTACGACAATCGGGCGAAATTGGCGTGAGCGGGAGTACCAGACGTGGGCTGCTGCTGTCCTGGGCGATCGCTGGGCTTGTCCCGGCCTCGCGGGGGCCCCCAAGACCCTCACGACGGGGCGGACGAGGCCCCGCTGCGCCGGGTCAGCCGCCAGCCGCCCGCGGCTCTGCCCCGCCTCATCCGAACGACGGCAGCGGACGAGACAGCCGGGAAGGGGGGCCGCACGGCGGGCATCCGGCACCGCTCTACGAGCTCGGCGCGATGCTCGCCATCTTCGCGCTCCTGCATGCCCGGTGCGTCGCAGCGCGCCCGGGGAGCGAAGTACCCGCGCCAGCGACCGCGACCATCCCTTCGTGCCCTTGCCGCGCTTGGTCTTCCCGACGGTAGCGCCCCCGTGTTCGCCGGCGCCAGGCTGGGCTGCCGTATCGGCGCGGTCGCGCGCTCCACGGCGCAGCGGTTCCGAGCACCCACAGGATCCCTTCGAAGCACGTTCGGTCGAAGACCTCGCTCACGAAGATGCCTGCCGAGCCGCGGACGGCGTGCGCGAGGATCGCCGCGGCCAGTAGCGACGGAAGAAAATGATGGGAGACGTTGACGATGGTCCGTGCGCGATTGCGCGATTCGACGAGAAGGTCGCCAAGGGGTGCCGGCGCGGCGTCGAGGTCGTTGAATTCGAAGAGCTGCAGGCGAGGAAGCGGCATCACGAGCGCGGTCGCTTTGCGTGGACCCGGCGATGATCGGCGACGACAGAGAACAGGCGCTCACCCCTACGCCCGGGGGCTCCCTCCGAGCAACCTCGGACACGCCGCGGCAGTTACCGGCCTGCGATTGACCGTTCAGCGCTCGTTGAACGATGATGGCGGTCATGGCGACCATCTACCGAGAGG